>Ga0209535_1000050_pt1 | contig 64891 bp, 55 predicted proteins | sample LinPmetageLP28_FD_184041 | JGI IMG/M metagenome (GOLD analysis project Ga0209535, IMG submission 184041) | Marine viral communities from the Pacific Ocean - LP-28 (SPAdes) (version 2) | ecosystem: Environmental > Aquatic > Marine > Oceanic | place: Pacific Ocean | collected 2009-08-22 | reverse complement strand
TTGGATGCCTTTTTGAACGTCTTCCGAGATTGCTCCAGACTCTACTAATTTTGATATTGCGTCTATCATTTTATTTCAGGTCCTTTATTATGTTTGTTAGTGCCTCTTTCAGGAACTTTTGTGCTTTAGGGTCATTTCTAACTTCAGCCGCCAAACCCTTTGCCATATTACCACCCTTTGTATTCATTAGGTGTTCGTATATTGGCGTAGGATAAGCACCCGGTGCCGAAGGTTGGGCCACAACATCTACTGTGATGATCTCGAAGTCTGAAACTTCACCGTTTCCGTACTCGGACATGTTTCCAGATCCTCTACTTGATACGCCTAGTTTCACACCTGATTCCAACATAGTTTTGACAAGTTGGCCCATTGGTGTTGGTAGGATTTTCATCTTACCGTATCCATTTGGTCCGTCCATCCACATTTCTGTGATCATGTGTGACACACGGTCCAAATTAATCTTTAAATCATCTGGGTGATCTACTTCACCTAACACAGAGTATCCTGAACTAATCTGATCGTTCAGTGTTTTGGTCGCTTTCGCAATTTCCTGCACTGGATACGTTCTTTGATTAGCATTTTTAATCCCACCTTGAATACAGATGCCTTTCATGTACAAATCCTTACCCTCGTTCTCGTGTAAGATCTGTAATCTGGCTTCGTTAAAAGTTAGATTCTCTCTTAGGTATAGTGAGCTCATCCGATGTTCTCCGTTAAATCAACAATTACGCTTTGGCAATTGGAGATTTTGCAGATTTATCAGAGTGGTCAGCAGTGTCCGCCTTTTCATTCTTTTTGAATGAAGTAGATTTTGCTTTTCCACCTGTGTTTTCAAAGTCACCTGCCATTTTAGCCGCAGTTGGAGCCGGTCTTCCGTTGTCGTCTGCTCCACCTTTTGCTATGTTAGCCGTTGTACCGCCTGCTGATTTAACAGAAGCGTTTACTGGTGATTTTGCTGATTTGTCTGAGTGGTCGGCGCTGTCCGCTTTGACAGGATTTTTGTATTCTTTCATTTTTTCCTTGTCATGCTTCATTTTGCCTTCCATTTCAACTTCTGGAGTTAACTCTGGTGCAACTTCTGGTGCAAAAGTTTCGTCTTTTTCTTCTTCACCGTCTTTCTTGCCCATCATTGCTTCGAATTCTGCTTTTAATTCATCTAAAGCGTCTTCCAAGTCAACTACTCTGTCTTCAACATCGCCTTCTGCGTCTGCTTCTGGTTCCATATCTGCTGGCATTTCTTTATCCATGTCTGCATCCATTTCGCCTTCTTCTTCTGCTGAGATGTCTTTAACCAATTCGTCAGTTGCGTCACCGCCTACTTCTTCAATTGATTCTTCTTCAGTAGTTTCTGATTCTGTTGCTTCGTCTTCGATTTCAACAACTTCGTCTACTTGTTCGTCTTTAGACTCATCTGAAGTCTCGTTAACTTCGTCATCTTTTGCAGTTTCTTCTACTTTTTCTTCTGTAGTTTCGTCTACTTTTTCTTCTGATGATTCAGTTTCTTTAACTTCTTCGTCTTTTGATTCAGCAGTTACTTCTTCGTCTGCTAAATTCTCGTAGATATCTCTAGATTTTTCTACTACGATTTCGTGGAATAAAGCCTCTGCTTTATCGTTTTCTTCGTTTATTAGTAATTCTAATAAACTCTCAAATTTATTATTTGACATATTTAACGAGCTCCTTTAATTAGGTCGATTTGTACTTATAAGTGTTTGTATTTACTGTAAAACGAGTAAAAGAGTGTAGTAATTGGTGCGAAAAGGTGTATTTTGGTTAGATTTTGATTTGTAAGTCAAATTTTGCTAGGAATTCTTCAGTTGTCGGTTGAGACAGGTTATTATTCCACTCTAGGTCTTTAGGTCTGAACCAGCCTTTTGGGATCACACGATGGAATTTAATCCCTGGGAAGTCCTTTAAAATATTTTTTGTTTGATTCATCCAGTTGCCGTAGAAGGTAGCCTCGTCGTTGCTCTTTTTGTAGTTACGTGTATCACCATAGAGGTTGTTAAGGTGGAATCTGTTCTTGTTAGACTCTACAGCCAACCCTTGGTAGTCAAAACCCAAAATGTAAATATCATCAAATCCTTGCTCACAGGCCAGTCTCAGTGCAGTTGGTCCACTAGACCAACCTAGGCTGGGTTTAGACCATGTAACATGATCCAACAACTTCTGATGCTTTTCGTATTGATTGTTGTAGTTGGAATACACTTTATTATGTATAACGTAATCAGTCTCTGCTATCTCTAGCATCATCTTGGGATCCACTGCCACTAGCCAGTGTGGTTGGTGTGTCCTGTACACGGCGTTACACGCAAAAACAGTGGCTTTACTTTTGAGATCATTGATATCCAATCCCTTACGTGACTGACCGTTACCTAATACGAATGCTGTTTGTGACATTATAACTCTAAGTTATCGTCTTGGGCAGGTTGTCCGTACATCTTTTGGACGAATACTGCTTCTTCCTTCTGTTGTGCATCGTGTGCCTCTGATGCCAACCTCATAGAGTTGATTTGTTTGAGTGTCAAACGTGTTTTTCTTGTATCTTCTGCGTCTAATATTGAAATATCGTTCTCCGGCTCGTATGTTTTGTCCTGTTCAAAGCCATCTGCGCCGTATGTGAAAAATTCATTAAGTTTCATATCAGTATTTAACCTTAAACCTGTCCGCCGCCACCTGTACCGCCTGGTGTCTGTCCGCCTGGTGTCTGTCCTGGTCCACCTGGTGCTGGTGATCCTGGTTCTGGTGCGTCTGGATCTGCTGTTGGCTCTTCAAATTGGTCTAGGTCACTTGATATTCCCGATTGTGTAACACCGCCACCTCTCAATTCATTTGATTTGCTCTGTTTCTTCTGAGGCACGTTGTTTTCTTCTGCCCATAGTTCTGCGTTCCTTGCCATTTCTTCTTCAGAAAGACCAAGATATCTTTTCAATGCAAACCTCTTACTCATGTAAGGTAAGTCTGCCACTGCTGTGAATGTGTTTACCCTGCTTTGGTCCATTTCTGTCTGCCTGTACTGTGCAAAGTTCTGTGGTGGATTAAGTTTTATCTCAAACATTCCGTTGTCTATGTTGTAACCTTTGTTTTTTACCCATAATTTGAACTCACTGTCAAATGTTTCTGCCAACATGCTTTGTAATCTTGCACAATACTTGTTGAATCTCAATTCTTGGATGTATGCCGTTCCGACCCTGCCGTCATTGTACTGTTGTCCACCGTCTTCTGCACCTGTTGGTAGGTATGAACTTGGTATCCTCAAACCTCTGAACAGTTTGTTAGTGAAGAATCTCAAGTCATCAATCTCACCTAGGTTAGTACCACCCGGTAGTGTGTCCACTTTAGATCCTCTACCTTCCGCCGTCTGTGGGAAGAAGTAATCTTCGTTTATGCTCATTGGGTTGTAGGTTGCATCAACGAAGTTTGCACCACCTGACGAACTTGGAATTCTTCTCTGATTGATCTCGTTCTTGACTCTCTCAACGAACTGCATCGCCAAGTGTGTAGGCATGTTACCCACGTCAATGTAAAAAACTCTTCTCTCAGGTGCTCTTTGAACTCTGTAAATGATGATTGCGTCTTCTAGTAACTCTTTCTGTTTGTAAACTTTGAATATTTGTTCTAATACTGACTGTCCAAACGGAAATAAGTTGTCTAACCCGTCCGACATACTCATGTGTATCACATGTTCTGCATTGATGTTGTATGCATTCATTGTTTTGTAGAATCTGCCACCTGCGTTACCGCCTGCGAATCCTGACATGTTGTTTGTGGCACCTGCGTTGGCATAACTTGATCCGTATGCCGCTGTACCACCACCAGTTGTTCCACCGCCACCATATGTTTGGTTAGGTGTTATCTGTGTTGCACTTAATCTTTGTAGGTTAGGGTTGATGTCCCTGATAACATACTGCTCGGGTTTCTTTCCCTCGGACTCATTTACAACGATCCTGTCAACTTTTGCGTTGTCAATGTACAACCATTTCTGTGTCTCCGGATCTCTGACGAAGAAACAATCTCCGTACTTCAGTGCGTTCCTGAATATCCTAAAGATTCTCTTTGAGAACTGATTGGATTTCGTCCATTGCTGTAAAGCCTTCTTCAATAATTTTACTTCGTGCTCTGTGGTCTCATCCTTGAACACAAGATCAAACGGTGTTTCGTTCTCGGTGTTCTTCTGTGTTGAGAATTCTGCCAGGATGTCCAGTGCCGCATTGATCTCACTGTCTGAATCCATTTGATCATACTGGAAGTATCTCTGTATCCTGTTAGGGTGTCCTGTGTACACATCCGGCAAGTAAGAACTGTAGTTCCTCTTGGCGAAGTTGGGTACCTTCTCACCTGATATTGGTGAAAGGTTAGCGTCTTTAAAATATTTTTTCCAAGCCATACTTTATTATACTAGACTTCCGCCCATGTTTGCAAGATTATTCTTTGTTGATTTGGTATTTTTTTCTGTCATAGCACCTATCGTTACTAGCGTATTTAAGTGGTTTGCTGTTTTTTCGGTCAAGGCTATGAGTTGTTCTGTGTTTGCGTTCAGTTTTGTCATGTCCATTGACGTGGTATTGTTCGTCACACTGTCGCCTGCTGTGGTATTTGTGTTTGTCACACTTGTTGTTTTATTAGTCATTTGACTTACAGCGGCCGCTAACTGCTTGGACAACTCGCCAACGTTCCTCTCGGGTAGGACCATCTCCGACCCATGGAGTGTTGCTCGTGTTCCAGAACCAAAGTCTTGGAATCCTTCAGTTCCGTTATTGGCAGAAATTCCTCCTCCTATGGAAGTATCTCCCAAGTCAACTTCTTCATATTTCTTTTTTTTCTTATCCTTCTTGAATATGTTTATATCGCCGGTGACCAGGTAGTCTTTGAATTTCTTCAGTCCCTCATAGAACTCGTCTAGTCCACCACCCTCTTTGACTATGTCCTGGATCTTGGTGTTGAACGCTGACGTGAATCCCACAACTGCTTCACTGTTGTCATACAGGACAGGTGCCAGCAGTTCGAATCTGTCTATCTGTAGTTTGGATGCCACCCTGTCGAATGAACTGGTGATATTCCTTAAATTCTTTATGTTGTCTCCCACTGCCTCGAGTTCAGTTTGTATCACTGATGGGTCTACCGCTTTACCTATGCTCTGCACGACGGCGTTCAAAGCCTCGCCGAACCCGCCACCTGCTAGTGCGGCCTCACCAAATGCCTCACCGTCTTTCATCACGTCGGCTGATATGGTCTTGATGCTGTTCTGGAACGCAACCAGGTCTCCTGTGTTCTGGAATTGTTTGATCGCATCGTTGAACGCACCGCCCGATAGAGCAGTTAGTTCTCTGCTGGTATCACTGATAGGTGCACCCAGTCCGATCACTTCCTTGGCCAGTTGTGCCAGTGGTCCGGGCAACGCACTCACACCCAGTGACAATGTCTTGGCATCCTTGGCATTCATTTTTGTAAGTTGTGACTGGAACACTCCGTCCGCGGCCATGGCCATGTTCTGGTTGTTCAGCTCATCAACGCTCTGTCCTGTCAGTTTGCTCAAGGTAACTAAATTTTTTGTGTACTCCCTGGTTCCTTGCAGAAGTTGTGCCTGCGATAAATTGTTCAGGTTGCCCCTCGCCCTTTCCAGTTCTAGGAAAGTTGTCATGTAACCTGCTGTGTCATCCAGTGTCAGACCAAATTTTGCGAATTCATTTTCTGTGATGTCCCTCAGTTTTGAGGTTAGTCCCACTATCTGTGGTACCCCTTGGTCTACTGATCCAAAGAATTTTGCCAACAGTCCAGAGTTGGTTCCGATCAGGTCCGTGAACTTGCCCAGAGGCATCACTGCGTCCCCCGCCGCCCTACGTAGCATCACTATGGAACTACCAAATGTGGCTCCTGTCTTGGCCAGTTGTGTGAATGATTCAACGTTGGAATCTATCTCACGTGCCAGTTCCTTGGTTATCTTGCCGAGGACCGGTATGTCACCGAACCCTGCGTTTATAAAGTCTTCCACCGAACTGATTGATTTTGTTGTGTCTGAAAATGCTAGACCTGTCTTTATACCTGCTGTGGCAACACTTACAATGGCGTCCTTTAAAAAGCCAAGAGCCTTGGTTACCAGACCCATCACCCCTGCTCCTGCTTTGGCCGTTTTCTGGAATTTCTCCAATGCTTCTATGGAATCGTCAATTTCAGCGTTGAGTTCTTTGGTAAGTTTGCCTCTTTTCAAGAGATCTGTTCGCTGGGCCTCTAACTGTGCTATAGCCATCTTCCTGGCGCTGGTCTCTTGCTTGATTGTCTTGGTTCCGTCTATGGCAGATTTTGTAGATCCTCGCAAGACCCTGGTAAGGTCCTTGAGCTCTGCGGTCATCTCTTTCAATAATTGTTCTAATTCTCTGTCCATATGGTTTTATTTCTTACCTTTTTGTACGCATATAAATATTGACACCTATATGCATTTAGTGTATATTTATAGATATAAAAAACATGGAAAATACTAACCCATTACAGAAGTACTACAGGCAACCGGCCATATACATCAAGTTGCCCAGTGGTGGCAGATACTATCCCAAGGAGGCATTCACTCCCACAGAGACAGGTGAGATACCAATCCTGCCAATGACTGTGAAGGACGAGTTAGCATTCAAAACACCAGACGCCATGATCAACGGGCAATCCACAGTGGATGTTATCAAGAGCTGTGTGCCTAACATGTTAGACCCATGGAAGATGGTGAACTACGACACGGATGCTGTGTTGCTGGCGATCAGGATCGCGACCTACGGTGAGACCATGGATGTGAACTATCGTGTGCCGGTGACCAATGAGGAGCAATCACACACTATCAACCTACCCGCACTGCTGGAAGATCTCGGCAGGACCGAAATAGTGGATGAGACCACGACTTCAACAAAATTCAAGATCAAAATAGAACCGCTGACATATAAATCACTTACCAAGATACAGATTGCAAGGTTCGAGCAACAGAAGATGTACGGAACAATAGACAACAGCACAATGACCGATGAGGCAAAGCAGTCGGCATTCGCAAAAAGTTTCCAAACCCTGAACATGGTCAACTTCTCACTATTGGTCGATTCGATCAAAACCATCACAACACCGGAAGGTAACACCGTGGTGGACAGAGCACAGATTATCGAATTCTGCAACAATGCAGATGCAAAGACAGTGACGGAGATACAGGAAAAACTTTCCGAGTTAAGGGTACAAGCACAGATACCACCGTTGAAACTCAAGACCACAGAAGATCAGATCAAGAAGGGTGCACCAACTTCGTTCGAAGTACCGGTGACATTTGACAGCTCAAATTTTTTCGGGTAACGCTACTGACAAAGGGGAACTCTGAAATTGTTTCCTACCTAAAGGACTTCGACAACGAAGTCAAGAATCTCAAACTCGAAACAATGAAAGTGTGTTGGTTCATGCGTGGCGGCATCACCTGGCAGGAAGCACTTAATCTTTCGCCGGAGGAACGTGGTGTGGTAGCACAACTGGTAAAAGAGAACATGGAAACTACTAAAAAAAGCGGTCAACCTTTCTTCTAAGATATAGTATACTATAATGGTATTCCAAAATGCAGATAATTAACACTTACATATGTCCGAAAAAGACCTAGTCAAAGAACTCAAATCAGCAATCGTAGAAATCACAAAAGACCGTGATGATGCCTTGGAGAAAATGAAATCCAAGGATAGTCGGAACAAGCAGGTTCTGATCAAACTGGAACACTCCACGGCAGACGTGCAGAGTCTGGGACACAAGATAGGTGATCAGAACAAGGTGATAGCAGAGCTGAAGGCCAGGTTGGAGACCAAGGACAAACTGCTAGAGGAAGCACTGCAAAAAATCCGTGGCATACATGACGATTCCACAATAGAACAATCCGACACATCAGAAAAGCCAGAAGACAACGAATAGTTGATTGTCAGAGACGGCTTACGCCATCTGAAACTTCGCTTACGCTCGTTTCGTTTTCTCAATTTACGCTTACGCAAAGTAAAAATTAACGGTACACGCATATTGCGTGCCCTGTGGTAGATGAGCAGTCACAATTCGGCTATTTCTAGCCGAACCGACTTGAACCCTGTGGTGAGTTCGCAGTCACTATACATCGCTACCGGAGTTGGGCGGTTGTGCTGTACCCATTTGCTCATTCATTACAACGCGAGTCCACCAAACCCTTGTATAATAGTTCTTGGTCGACCTGGGGATTAACTTTTTCTAAGAGCCCCATCATTTTTTGCTGTGTGCATCTAAGGATTCACCTGTCGCTTGTTAGCCGCATTTCCTTGCTCACTGGTTGCGATGCTATGTTTGCCTGTTGGAAATTTTTAAGAAATTTTTGTTTGCCTATCGCACTTGTTTATATGAGTTTTAATTTAGAGTCAATCTTTTTGGCTTTAAATACCATCATGCATTGGACGTACCAAGGAAAAGAAATTACCAACATTCCAGAAGACATAGTCGGATTCGTGTATCTCATAACGAATACAACCAACGGCAGGATGTACATAGGCAAGAAACTTGCGAGATTCAAAAGATCCAGACCACCCCTCAAAGGCAGAAAGAACAAGCGTAGGTACAAAGTGGACTCTGACTGGCAGGACTACTATGGATCCAGTGATGACCTCACGATCGATGTCAACAAAATTGGTAAAGACAAGTTCGCAAGAGAGATACTTTTCTACTGCAAGTCCAAATCGGAATTGTCCTACGTGGAGGCACGTGAACAATTTTCACGTAAGGTTTTAGAGACCAACGAATACTACAATGGACACATCCGTGTGCGTGTGCATGGAAAAGGGATATTAAAAAATGGGGAATAAGTGTGTACTACCATTTATAAATCAAGACTACCAGTTTGATGCGCCTTGTTGTATTTTAGGTGATTTCAAAGCAGACAGGGACACAGATCAATTATTAGATGACCACAGAAACAATCGCCAAAGTAGGTTCTGCAACGGCTGTTGGAAAACAGAGGCATTGGGGATAAAGTCAAAAAGACAAATAGCCAACGAAACATATAAAGAAAATCTAGCACAGACGGAACGGTCAGTAAGTACGGCAGTGATACCTGTTGGTAATGTGTGTAATCTTTACTGCGTGACATGTAATCCAATGGTAAGCACGTCATGGCTGAAGAAATATCAAAATGTGTATTTTGATCTGTCACAAGTTAGAGCCGAGAAATTCAAAGACATGAAAGTAATAACAGATATTAAAGCGTCTGATGTACAAGATATACACAAAATTAAGCACATAGAGTTTATAGGCGGAGAAACACTAAAGTCTGCATCACTATGGAATTACCTATCGATACTGGACAAGGATAAATCATTCTCCTTACAAACAAATGGAACAGTGGAACTGACACAGAAGCAGATAGAGTTGCTATCTAGTTTTAAAAAGTTTAACATATGTTTCTCTCTTGATGGATATGGAAAAATATTTGAATACATACGACAACCAGCAAAATGGAATCAGGTACGAGACAATATCAAACAGTACATTAAAAATTTTGGAATTGACCATTTATCGACATACGTTACGATTAGCAACTTGAACGTATTTTACATCGATGATATCGTGCTTAATCTTTTTAAACTCCTCCCCCGTAAGGTAGAACTGAATCTAGTAACTTACCCTCCGGAGTTTGCTTACGATAATCTTGCTAAACATGTCGGGACAGAGGTTGAAAAAAATAATCCTATGTTCTTTAAAAAGAAAACGGTAGAGTGGAGAGGGACCTCGTCATCGTCGGTAAAGATGATGGATAATTTAGAAAGACAAGATAGGTTTAGTAAATTGAAATTTGCAGATCATCTGCCCGAGCTTTTTTCTCTCTTATAAAAAAACCCCCGACTCGTAAAAGCCGAGGGTTTTAAACTTTAAATGTTAAAGAAAATTACGCCGCTGTTTTAGCCGCATTCTTAACTTCTTGGATCTCTTTTCTTCTTGCTTTGATCAGTTTAGATAATTCTGCTAGGGCCTTTCTGGCTCTTGTTGCAGAGGCTTTCACGCCCTTATCAACGAACTTACCATTCTCTTCTGAGTAAGTTTGAATTGCTGTCATGATAGCATCATGTGTTTCATTTGACATATGTTTTTTCTCCTTCTATTGTCGTACGATATAATTAATTAACATATGTTACATTTAAGCACATAAGATGTGAGTTAGTCAATAGAAAATGCAACATTGGTAAATTTAAATGGTATACGTTACCAACAATTTAAGGAAAAGTACATATGTTAGATTTTACAAACTCTGAAAAGATCTATTTTGATTTTTGGGTAAAATCTGAATATTTTTTGAATCCTCCCTTCATGAAACTTATGATAGATGATGACGTGTTTTTTGAGGATCATGTGAAAAAGGACATCCACTTACGTTTCCAAAAAAAGTGTAGTTTTGATGATATACACAAAATTAAAATTTTGAGATCCGGAAAAACAAATCGAGATACAAAATTTTTGCCAGACGGTTCTTTAGAATCTCAGATGTTGACGATGGAGAAAATCAAGATTGATAACATAGACCTAAAAAATTTAATAAGCCATAGATGTGTGTACACGCCAATATATCCAGTGCAGTGGGCCACAGAACAAAGAAATCAAGGCATTCAATTAAGTGACACCTTAAATGGCACCACTGCATTAGGTCACAATGGCCAATGGGAGTTTGATTTTAGATCTCCGGTATACAAATTTCTAATAGACTGGATACAAAATAGATTATGATAATTTCTGATAAAAATCTTACACAAGAATTAATACCACTGCACGATGATTTTCTAGATAATGTTAAAAACAAATGGTTGGAAGAGTCTCATCCTTATGTGAAAAATAAAGACTGCGTACCCATTTTACACGACTGGTTCAGTTCTACCAAAGTCAACGACTTACAAGGATTAAGCAATTTCCCCTATAAGGATGTTACCATGGGTAATACTCATTATATAGAGTCATTCGTAGGAAAACATGGATTTGATGGTTTTCAGGTGCTCAATCAAGAATATGCCTATTATTCTTTCATGGGTAAATGGGGAGTTGAGGTTGGTAATCTTGAAAAAAATAAACCATTGATCATAACACTGCCGCATTATACATGGGGTGGATTGAGACCTGAATGGAATGATGTTCTTAAAGAATGTGAACAAAAGAATATAGACATTCACATAGACATGGCTTGGTTAACTTTGTCTAAAGGGATAGAAATAGATTTTGAGCATCCGTCTATTTCAAGTGTAGGAATGAGTATCAGTAAGTATTCTATGCAATGGAACAGAATTGGTCTAAGGTGGTGCAAACAAAGAACAATGGACAGCATCACTATGTTTAATCACTATTATCAACCCCACACAAACGGAAATTTAAGTTCATGTGGCGCATATGCTGTGCAAAATATTCCAAGAGACTATGGATGGAATACCTATGGAGAAAAATATTTTAAAATTTGTGATAGTATAGGTGTTAAGCCAACAAATTTAATACACGTTGTTCATAAAGGAGATGAAAATAAAAGTTTTGGTGTGAGTAATTTATTGAGATCCGGAAAATTTTAGGCGTTGCCAGAAAATACTATCTTTTGTTTAATATTGTGTACCATTCCTTGAAAGTGACCGGGTAGTTTGTTTTTCTAATACGATCTAGATCTTTGATGTACTTTAATAATTCCTCTTTACGGTCTTCTTTTTGTATGTTCAACTGTTGCCTTATCGAATCAAATATTTTACCTTTATAATTTTTTATTTTTTCTAATACTATGTTTTTGGCTTGTTGCGGGAGATAACTTATATCTAAGTGTTCCTGGTCAACTACAAACTGAGAATGCACCTCAGTGCCAAAGTTTTTCGTTGCCCATTTGTAAAACTCTACGGCATAAAAAATGTTCAATGACGATAGTGCATTGTACGCCATTGTTCTATAATTTTGTTTTTTTATTATTTCCATGTTCTTTACAAATATATCCCATTTACCCGGATATCGCAACATCTCATAACGCTCTCCTATGTCGTCAACGCTTAACAAGAAATCTACTCTTTTACATTTCTTCAATAATGCATTTAAGTCGTTCGACGGTAGCACAGTCAGGTTAGTGTTGAATTTCACAATTAACTGATCTAATTTTTTTATCTTCTTTAGGAAATCAGCAGGATAACTTTGCATCAACGGTTCACCGCCGTGGAATTCCACATATCTCAAATCATCTAGATCAAAATTATCAAAGAAAATATCAACCCCGGGCAGTAAGTTTTTTTTGTACTTGTACTGTTCTTCTATTTTGATCCCTAATTTTTCTGCATCTGGTACCCAGGACGAAGATCTAGTATGACTACAAATCATGCACTTGCTGTTACACAAGGTACCATATCTCACACCTAGACTTTGTAGTTTTTGTGTTGATAACTCGTTATCCTCTGAGAATTGGTTCTGTGCCACACGTCTGGATCGGATATTTTTTTTATCTTCAGCCCAGCAGATCCTACATCCTGGATAATGGTAGGAACTTGCCATGGTATCTTTTAATTGAGATATGCTATTTTTGTATTCTTCTATGCTGAATTTTTTTGAGCCCCAAACGTTACATGGTTGCAACATCACTTTGCTGTTTTCTACAATAACATCTATATGATTGAACGGTTGTGTGCAAAACATGTCTACACTATAATGTCCACGTCGTTAGCATAATTTGTGAATCCATTTTCTTTTACAACTTTTAATACTGAATTTACTCTACTTACCAGTTCGTCCTTGTGGGATATTAAGAAAATATTCTTCTTCTGTGTCCTGCTCATGTCCTTCAACACTGCCATAGAACTTTCAACACCCGATATGTCCATACCAGCGTCCACGAGTTCGTCTATAAACAACAAGTTGATCTGTTGATAAAGGCTCTCCCACACATCTCTGAATGCCCAACTTAAACTTAGGATCAGCCTGTTTCTTTCTCCCCTGCTCAAGTTGTCAAAATCCAGTTCCCTGCCCAGTTCCTCAATACGCACAGTTAGGTCTGATTGGAAGGTGACTGTGTGTGGCAGTTTTACTTTGCCCAGGAAGTATGCTAGTCTTTGATTCAGATATGTTAGATTCTGTTCTATGATTCTTGTTCTTATGAATGAATCTTTTGCTGTTAACAGTTTGTATAAGAAGTCCTGGTGCCTGTGCAGATCTTCTAGCTCGTTTGCTTTCTCATAATCTAATTTTTGTATTGCAGATTTCTTCATCTCCGATATCTGTTCAGCATATGTGTCTGCTTTTTTCTCAGTTTGATCTAACTGTCTTTTTAGATCCTGCAACGAACCTTTGTGATTGTACGCTTCGTCTATGGTATCATAATACGTGTCTGGAATCTGTCCAAGGTCACCGATCTCATCTATGCCCCCTTGTATTTTTGCAAGGTCACTTTGTAATTTTGTCACGTATTCTGTTGATTCTGTAAGTTGTGTTTTTAGTTTTCCAACCAAGAGTTCGTGCTTGTCATCGTGCAGTGATTGTTCACATGTGGGACATTTTTGTTGTTTAGTGTATTCCAAGTCTGCTTCGGTCTTAGTTACTGTACTTTCTGCTTTGGTTAGCGAATCTTCATGATATGCTTTCTCTTTCTGCAGACTTCTTAACGCAGTTTGCATCTCAGTATGTTTCTGTAATTTTTTGTGTTTGGCTATCTCTATCTCACTGTCCACTTTCTCTAATTCTGCGATTGCTTCCTGGAAACTTTTTATGTCCTCCTGCTTCTGTTTGTCCCAAGCATTTGATCTTATCTGTAGGCTTTCTATGGACTCCTGTATCTTTTCATTACTGGCAACCCTAGCATCTATTTTTAATTTTTCTTCAGTAAGCATCTGTTTTGTTGCTTTCTGTTTTTCCTTTAACAGATCTGCTTTTTGTGAAAGTAGTGTTATACCAAGCAACTGCTCGATTATCTCTCTCTGCTCTGCCTGTTTCGTCGACAGGAACGGTTGTGTGTAAGTGTTCAACGCAATTATGTTCTTGAACATGGAGTGTGTCATGCCCATCAACTTGTTTATTTCTACTTGTGTTTCTCTGTTCTCACCTTGTGCTTCGTTGCTTTCCGTTTTTTGTTCTATGTCGTTAGCATAGAATCTAAATATCTGTGGCTTACGCCCTCTCTCGATTGTATAGGTAATTCCATTTTTCACAAACTTAACACCAACTAGCATGCCTTTCTCATTGGTCTTGTTTACTAGATTATCCCTCCTGATGTTTGTCAGAGCTTCTCCAAAGAACACGTAACTCAATGCATTAATGATTGTGGTCTTTCCTGTGCCGTTCCTAGCACCTGCATCGTCGCCACCTAGATCCATGTTCTCACCGATCACAAGCACAAGGCTCTTGTCGGCGAAGTTAATTGCTTGGGCCTGGTTGCCCACACTCATGAAGTTCTTTACTGTTAGTTCTTTAATTGTTAGCAAGTTGTTTTTTCTTCCATTCTTTATATCCTCTTAACCATTCTTCCTGTGTTACAGGTTTTGCAAGTTGATCCAAGAGTGATTGTTTGGTTACAGGTTCTTCAAGGTCTCCCTTTAAAACTTTTATTAATTTTTTTTTACTAATTTGTGACATCTAGATCGTTGTAAATTGCTGTTAATACATTCTTGTCATAGACTTCTGAGTCTACACCTTGTAATTGTTTGATAACGATTTGATCGACGCTGTCAAACTTCTGCACTTCTACTAGCGGTTGTTGTGCATTGTCCACCTGTTCTGGTATTAGTTGTAGTTCTCTCAATTGGTATTTGTCTATGAATGTTTCTCTTACAAAGTTTGCCTCCTCGTAACTAATTTTTATGTCTAAGGTCACCCTCACATACATCTTCGGTTTTAGATACTTGTCTGGGTCTTCTAGTAATTCAGACACTTTTATTGTGATATATCTTGGCATCTCGGGCCAGTTGATATACTTGGGTTCTTTTCCATAATCAATGATCATCATGCCTCTGTCGTCATCCCATGCGTCTGCATAGTTGTGTGGAAATGCATTACCCATGTAAGTTACGTTTTTCATTTGCTGTCTTTTATGAAAGTGTCCTGAAAACACTTGCTTACAACCTGCAAAATGATCTGTTTGTATTCCGCCAACATCCGGCATTTCTACCATTGCGTTCATTTTGAAGTAAGGCAATTCGAAATGTCCAAACACGTACTTCTGTTTCATTTTCTCAATTTTTTTCCATTCGTCTCCGACAACCCACGGTATGATTGCAACATCCTCCTCCACTAACCATTCATTCACAATGTGTATGTTTGGAATGTTCCTGATGTATTCCATCGAGTTGATTTCTCTCTTGTCCCTGTAATACAGATCATGATTTCCCATGATCACATACACATTTTCAAATGCCGCACCCAGTCTTTCCATGTTTGAAACTGTGTAGTTCATCGTGGAAACATTTGTTGCTGACCTGTGATGGTGCCAATCTCCCAGGAATATACAGGTCTCACAACCTTCGGCCTTGGCCTGTGATATGAACCATTGCACGAACTCTTCGCAGTCATCGTTGTGTATACGACTGTTGCCTTTAAGGCCGAAGTGTATGTCCGTGAAGCAGGCTAACTTTTTAAAGAACGCCATTGATTACCACTTCTTCTTGACTGTTGGTTTGTGATTGGTCATGTCTATCTTGTTCTTGAACTTGACCCCTTCGAAATCTTCCTTGAGGTCTAGATTTTCGCCCTTCTTCTTGAATCTCTTATTCAGTTTTGCTAGAGTTGTCTTGTTGACCTCATGCACATCACCATGTGCTGTCTTCATCATCTCCTTGTATGATGGACCTGCGGTGGTGTTCTCATTCTGTCTTGTGAAACTGGGCATCATCCCATTGAATTCTAACAAGTCGTCTCTGATTGCTTGATTTTTTTTCTCGATGTTCAAGATTCTCGTGAAACTGTTTGTTATGGCCGCCGTGTAGTATGCGAAAGGATTGTCTGACTTAGATTCGTCAAACTGTAATCCAATCTGTGACAGTTGCATCAGTGCCTGTGATTGCATCTCATCGTTGTAGGTGTAGCCTCTCCAGTTGGCTCTTGTTCCATATCTCTCACACAACTTCATGTACATCAATGCCAGTTGATTAGTCATCTTGCCGTGATCCACAGAGAAGTGTCCATTACTCATACCACCCACCCAGTGTGATTTTCCCATACAAACTAGTTTGCCTTTTTTGTCAAACTTGTAGTGTTGGAATGGAGGGAAGTTAACTTTAGAATGGTGATCCGCTGTTGTTTTTGGATTCTTCTTTCTCTCGCTGTCCATGGGCACATGGTCAAACATCATGACTCTAAAAATTAGGTCTGTCTTTTCTATTTTCCTCGGACTCACTGTGTAGTCCACTAATTTTATCTTCTTGAGCCCTGCCGCCTTGGCATCCTCCCACGCTTCCTGTGTGAGTCTCTTGGCCTTTGCCTTACGTGCCTGTGCCACTGCACTGGCGTTGACCTTTTTGAGGTTGGGTAAGATCAAGTCATATTGTGCGTCCTCGGGTGTGACGTATGAGCAGTATGTATTCTTGCTGGCATGTATCTGTAATAGCAGATCTCTGTTGTTTAGGTACTTTACTCTCTTCATAATTGCTTCTCTTTATATTGTGTTGATTCGTGCCGTATGGCGAATTAAGTGTGCCTAAATAATGCCTATAAATATAGTTAAAGTATACGAAATTTTACAAAGGAAAGCAACCATTTATGTTGGGAAAAATAATCAAGAATGTGGGACAGGGTATATTCAACAGGACCCTGGGTAGATTAACGGGTGCCGGTATTTCCACAGATTCGAGAATTGTACAAGCAAGGGCCAAGTGGTCCGGACGTAGCGACAAAACAGACTGGCGTGTGAGACTGCAAGTGCCAGATGGACCTTTGACGAAATTTTTTGATTTTGATAACAATCCTATAATGAAACCTTTAGCAGATGCAAAAGGTATTTTCTGGCCCTTGACTCCAGCGGTTGTGATACAGCATTCTGCCAACTACAACGCAATGGATCAGGTACACAGCAACTACCCTCACCAGGCCTATCAAAACTCACAGGTGGACTCAATGAACATCATTGGTGAATTTCCTGTTCAGAATCAAGACGATGCCAAGCACTGGGTGGCAACTGTGAATTTCCTAAGGACCGCGACAAAGATGTTCTTTGGAAGTGAGAATGGCCTAGATGGCCTTAAAGGAAATCCCCCACCAATCATGCACCTGTTTGGTTATGGAGACCACATGTTCAATAAAGTGCCTGTGGTAATAAACACATTCAACGTAGAATTAAGGCCGGGCATAGATTACATCTCTACCAAACAAACAAGCACACCCTACAAGGAATTAAATGGACCAGACGCAGGTGAATTTTTAACTGCCCAACAGGGAGAATCACAGACATGGGCACCCACACTGTCAAACATATCAGTGCTGGTGACACCGATCTACAGCAGGGATTCCATTAAGAACTTCTCAATGAAGAAATTCGTGAACGGAGAACTTAACGGCAAGGGAAGTAACGAGGTAGGATTCATCTAATGGCCAAGTACTCAAACACATCACCATATTTCGAAACAAGAGAAGTAGCAGACTATTTGGGTATCTTGAATCCTAGAACACTCACAGCCGAAGAAGATGATCAAAGTTACACCATAGAGAGAACATACGCATACAGGCCAGACCTGTTGGCCTATGACTTATACGGCTCACCGAGACTTTGGTGGGTGTTCGCACAGAGAAATCCAGATCAACTGGAAGACCCCATTTATGATTTCAAACCAGGGGTGACTGTGCAGTTGCCAAAGAAAGAGAACCTGATCAAAGACCTGGGGATATAATCCATGGCTAACGAATATAACGGTCCAGATTTTGCCGGAACTATCACAGAGAAGGGTACATTAAACAAAGGCAACGACACCTACGTCACCACTATCAACGACCCCAACAGCCTGCACCAGTTCGCCTCTTACAATTCTTTGTTCACATTGAGTGCATTGTCACAGCGAGATCTCGAGGACACACCAACATTACTGAAATCCAAAGCACATGACATCATAGTCAGAAGTTCTGGCATTGGCGCAGACGTGAACCAAAGCTCACCGGCCACGGATTTGGCAAAGGCCACAGAGGGCACAACCCTCAATAAACGACAAAAAGAGGCCCTCTTCAAAAGTAGGCGGACGCTGGGAAGGAACAGGGACCTTTACATCAGGAACGTGACAATGAACAGCATACCAGGCCTAAACGACAAGAGGAGGCTGACCTCGGTCACACAGATATCCATGGAGATAATTGAACCAGCCGGCATAACGCTGTTGGAGAGGATACGTGGTGCCGCGGTCAACAACGGTTTCCTAGATCACCTGGACGCTCCGTTCCTGTTGACCATAGACTTCAAAGGGTTTGATGAGCTGGGTAAACAAGCATCGACCAAAGATTCACAGAACATGAAAAGACTGATACCTGTGAAACTAGTGGACATGCAGATGGATGTCACCCAGGCCGGTACGGTGTATACGGTCAAGGCCATACCCTACAACGAATTCGCCTATGTGAACAGATTCAACTATCCAAGGACAGCGGGAACACTGTCGCCAGACGGCAAACGACTTTCAGACGTGTTCAAGGCACTGGAGGAGTTGTTGAACAAACAGAACGAGGACGAGAAAAAAACAGGATTAGCGGAGAAACCGGATGTTTACACCATCACGTTTGACAGCAAGGGCATCAATGATGCTTTTATTACGACAGAGAACCTAGAGCAACAGGGCATGGCCACTCAAGGTGCCACAGGCGCAGACGCTGGATTCTACGTAGCGAATGAACTAGCAGTGCCACCCGACTACATGAAGATCAACTCCGCCAACGCCATAACCAAGATTCTAGAAGAGATCATGAAGGGCCATCCTGCATACTCGGACAAGAAGTTCGACCAGTGGAAGAAAAAGGTGGACAGGACACTGAACGTCGCACAGTTCAAGGGTGGTGCAGAGGGGGTGCTAGATGCGGCACAGGACTTCTATTTCGACTACTTCAAGATCCGGGCCAGCGTGGTGCCTGTCGAGGGTGACTTCGACAACATACGTGCCATGGACAGGAAGAAGATCAACTACCATGTTGAACCATACAAGATACACGCTTACTCTTTGTCCATACCCGGCGTCAGCACAGGTCAGAACTTCAGGAATTTCGTTTTCAAGACCTACAATTACATATTCACAGGCGACAACGTGGACGTGATGGATTTGAACATCAACTACAAAGTGGCATACTTCCAGTCTCGACTAAAAGACTTCGAGGCAACTGAAGATCGTAAGAACAAAATCGAAAACGCCTCGGACAAGGCCACAGGCGGTACCAATGCAACAGACCACAACACGGACGGTAACCTTCTGACTAGATCACACGCCGACACTAACAAGTCTGAGGGCACGGCCAAGACCGGTGGCACACCAACGCAGTTGGACTCGTTTCTGGATTCACTGACACACCCCATGGCGGACATGGTCAATGTGAGGATGGAGATCTTGGGAGATCCCGCATGGATCAGCCAGTCACAGTTCATCCCACTAAACGCCAAGAACTTTGCAAGAGGTGCCGGCAAGGCATCTGATCCGGACATAGGTTATTGGAGGCGCAACAAGGACAGGATTTGGAACAGCGAGTTACGTTGCTACAACACGGACGTGGCGGAACCGATCATAATGCTGAACTTCAGGATGCCTACGGACTTTAATGACCAGACAGGTGTTTACGAACTACAGGAAGATCAGTCAGCAGAATTCAGTGGACTGTATCGTGTGGTACAGGTGGAACACAACTTCACAGATGGCAAGTACACCAATGTGTTGAACCTTACCAGATTCAACAATCAAGGAGTGATCATATCAGATCCTGTTCCGACTTCCAGCGTGGTGGATATAAACGGCGAGCCATTCATCGTGTTGAAAAGTGAACTAACCAAATTCTACAGTGCAAAAGATTTCACTGACGTCAAATCAAACTTAACTAGTATTGGTAGGAAATATATCGATCTTGCTTCTGCAAACGTGAGCAGGATCAAGAACAAAATTACGAACAAGATTAAAGGATTTATAAGTTAATGTCATTGCACAATTATCTCAAGGGAGACACTTCAACTTCAAAAGCACCCGGATCAGACAAGTCTTGGGCCGGAACAAATGCCGGACCTTATGTGGGCACAGTCAAGGGCAACATGGATCCCACTAGGATGGGAAGATTGAAAGTACAAATTCCAAGCCTGTCAAAGACATCAGACCCAGCAGAGAACCAGCTCATAACCTGCGAATACCTGGCACCTTTCTACGGAGCCAAGGGAGGCAAGTACGCCAAGGGAGCAGGCACAGAATTTGGAGACTCACAGCACTCGTACGGTATGTGGATGATACCACCAGACCTAGAGACCAAAGTTCTTGTGATATTCGCAGAAGGCAAAATGAATCAGGCCTACTGGATAGGTTGTGTGCAGGAACCATACACCAATCACATGATGCCAGGCATAGCGTCAAGCACCAACACCAACGACGCACTGGACGGAACGTTCGAAGGTACAGACGCAGGCTTCCAAGACGACAAGCAATCCAAATACGGTTCAAAAAATGTGCCGTCAGGAGAGCTGAACAGGAACAGGCAAGGTGCGTTGCAGAACGGCAACTACGAATCAATACCCAAGCCCATACACCCATTCGCGGATACTTTACTGCAACAGGGATTGAGTGCGGATGATGTCAGAGGTAACACATCAAGTTCGGCACGTAGGGAAACACCAAGTCAGGTTTTTGGCATAAGCACGCCGGGTAGGAAAGACACGACCACGACAAAAGAGAGCGTGGGCACAAGAGACTCGGAGGCAAAAGATTACGTGACCAGGAAGACAGGACACACGTTCGTCATGGACGACGGCGCAGTGGACGGCACAAACCAATTGACCAGATTGAGAACAGCATCCGGACACCAACTTTTAATGCACGACACAGAAGGTGTGGTGTATCTTGCAAACGGTTCTGGTAAAGCATACATAGAGATGGCAAAGGATGGCACCATAAGTGTTTACTCCGACGGTGGTATAAATTTAAGATCAGGCAAAGACTTCAATCTGCACTCGGAGACAAACATTAATTTCCATGCCAAAGGCACCATCAATCTTACATCAGAAAATCATCTGGCGTTGAACGCAGAGGGATATCTTTTTGCAATGGGAGAAAAAGGCATATTCAACAGTTCTCAGAAAGGTGCTGTGAGACATTATGGAAGGGACGGTATAAGTTCATTCACAGAAGGCACACAACTGCATGGTGCGAAAGGTAGAATAGATCTAGCAGGATCTCAGGTTCATTTGAATTCGATAAATGCCAGTCCATTGTGGGGTCCTAGTTGGCTCAAACCAGATGCAATAGGAATAAGGGTAACCGAAGGGCTGATAGACATAGATGACGACAATCCTTTAGCACAAGGAAAACCCAACAAGATAGACAACAAGACAACCGTAACAGATTTTGTGACTCATGAACCTTATGATAGACAGAGTAGTACTGCAAGGACCAAGAAATTTATCAACGAAGCCATGGAAGAGATAAAGAAATCTAGCCCGGGATTATCCGCTACGGAACTAAAAGTTATCAAATCAGAATTGTTGAAGCAACCATCTATAAAAGCAGTATCCAGTAAGTTGAGCAAGGTGGTCAAACTTAATGACAACATAAAACTACCGCTAAAAAATTTGAACACTTTAACAAGCAAAGCAAACGATATTCAAAAATTAATTTCCGATCCGAAAGGTGCCGCGATGAGTTTTATCCATGGTAAGATAGCGTCCATTAAAAGCAGTGCCATTTCGGCGGTGAAGAGTTTCTTTAGATTTTAGGGAGTAAATATAGTATATGGCATACGGAGATTCAGGATCAGGAGACATAGCAAACAAGACAGTGACCTTCAAGGGTTTCAGCTCACGTGCGGATAAAACCAACTTCAAACTGTATGACTTCGAGGTGGCCAAACAAGATCTCATAAACAGATTAAGCATACGTAAGGGCGAGAGAGTGGAGAACCCCGAGTTTGGCACTATCATATATGATGCCATATTTGAACCGTTCACAGAAGCTCTAAAAGAAGCAATAATAGAGGATGTCACGGCAAATCTCAACGCAGATCCACGTATTGCCACAGAAGAGATTTTGGTATCCGAAGCAGACAAGGGCATAGCCATACAGGCCACTATAACATATGTGCCGTTGAATATTACCGAGAAATTGAGCTTCAACTTTGACGAGAACTCACTAATGCGTCTATCTTAATATACGCACATTTCCTAACATATAAATACCATTGTAATTACAATGGCCACTACAGATAGACAAAACAGATTATTAGTTGCGGAAGATTGGAGAAAGATCTACCAGTCCTTCCAACAGGCGGATTTCAAATCATACGATTTTGAGACTCTGAGAAGGACGATGGTAGCGTATCTGAAAGAGAACTACCCGGACGATTTCAATGACTTTGTTGAGAGTTCGGAATATGTTGCACTGATAGATTTGATTGCCTACATAGCACAGGCACTATCTTTCAGAGTTGACTTGAATGCTAGGGAAAACTTCTTAGAAACAGCAGAAAGAAGAAACAGTGTTTTAAGATTGGCAAGGCTAATCAACTACAATGCCAAAAGAAACAAACCTGCAACAGGAATGTTGAAGATAGACTCTATATCAACAACACAGGATGTAAAAGATAGTACAGGAACAAATTTAGCAAATGAAAATATTATATGGAACGACAGTGCTAACTCAAATTACAGAGAACAATTCACTGCAATATTAAACGCCGCTAACCAGGCAGGGCAACTTTTTGGCAATCCTAGGGAGTCGGGGAAGATAGGCGGAATAAACACAGAGGTCTACACGTTAAGTTCAAATCAATTGGATCTTCCGATATTCAAATTTCAAAAATCAATTGGTGGAACGAATAGAAGTTTTGAAATAGTGCCCAGTACGACAACAGGTTCTGACTCTGTGTATGAGTCATCACCAGTACCAGGTTCGGGACTGACTTATACTTACAGGACAGACGGATCCGGAGATAGTTCCAATAACACAGGATTCTTCTTTCTTTTTAAACAGGGAGTATTAGAAAATCAAGATTTTTCTGTAGGTACTGCGATAACAAATTATGTGAAAAATCTTGAAACTTCCAATATCAACGATTCTGATGTTTGGTTGTACAAGTTAGATCAATTTGGACAGTTGTCAGAAGCGTGGTCGAAAGTTCCATCGCTGTCAGGGAATAATGCAATTTACAATTCGTTGTCCAAATCAGAGAGAAACACTTACAACGTCGTGACAAAAAATAACGATGCGATTGACCTAGTGTTTGGAGATGGCAACTTCTCTAACATACCGTTGGGGAATTTCAGGACCTATTACAGAGTCAGTGACAATGCCAAGTACGCTATACAACCGGCAGATATGCAGGACATACAGTTGAGTGTACCTTACACAGACACCAACGGTGCACAGCAAACATTACAGATAAGCCTAAATTTGAAGGCCAGCATTTACAATTCAGCGGCAACAGAATCAAGTGATTCCATAAAAGAAAAAGCGGCGCAGGTATATTACTCTCAGAACAGGATGATTACGGCAGAGGACTACCAAGTAGTTCCTTTGAGTGCATCACAGGAAATTGTTAAAGTGAGATCGGTGAACAGATCGGCATCAGGCATATCTAGGGCAAAAGAAATTCTAGACCCAACAGGTGCATACTCTAACGTGAGTGCGTTTGCAGAAGACGGAATACTTTATAGGGAAGAATCGTTACAGCAATTCACGTTTACGTTTAATAATAAGAGTGAGATACAATCAACAATAGATTCGTCAGTGGAAGCAAAATTAAAAGAGGCGTATGCTAGACAGTTTTATTACCTAAAGTATGGTACAAAAGATGCCAGCACATTAACGGCTACTTGGAACTCAACAACAACATCAACAAATACAAACACAGGTTACTTCACATCAGGTGGTCCATTGGTCATCGGTGATTCGGCAACTTCTAACATGAAGTTTGCCAAACCGGGTGCATTGATAAAATTTACATCACCAGACACAAGAAAATTCCTAAACGGAACGTTAGTGACTTCAACAACAGACAATGCCGAGGACAGAGCATGGACCAAGATAGGGGCAGTTGTACTTGACGGGGCCAACAGCGGTGTAGGAAACCTAGAGTCAGGTGTGGGACCGGTAACACTCAATAGCATAATACCAAATGGTTCGGTTATAAATGCCATCATACCAAACTTAACCACATCATTTTCTTCAACACTAGAAACAGATTTACTGGCCAGGATAGAAGCATATGAGGAATTTGGTCTTAGATATGACACAGATTCGGAAACATGGAAAGTTATTACGTCAACAAATTTAAGTGCAGATTCGGTGTTCAGTCTTGCTAACACAGGATCAGCAACAGGCACAAACACAGATGCCAGTTGGTGGTTTAAGTTCACTAATGATGGTAACACCTATACAGTGCAATATAGGAAACTGGATTACATATTTGAATCAGAATCACAGAACAAGTTTCATTATGATGTGGAAGAAAAAATTTACGATTACACAACAGGAAAGAGTGTAAAAGACGCAGTCAAGATATTAAAGACTAACAGCATAGTTTCGTCGGGTAACAGCATAGGATATCCAATTACATGGCAAGTCGTTGACGTGGTAACAGAAGCAGACGGTTTCCAGGACAACAGGAAAGTCAAAGTTGGTTTCTTCGACGACGATGACGACGGAGTAGTTGATAACCCTGAAATATTTGATATCTTTGTTGAACCCACGCTTTCTGAATCTACAAAATTTGTATTCTTTCAAAAATACACTTCTTATGATAACATAGAAAGATTCAAACCTTATGCGACAACTAACTTTGTTGTTACAAAAAATGAAACGGATATAAATCTTAACACATCTACGTACACAGACGGACAGTTGTTTTACTTCTATGACGAAAGTGAGGATGTGATCAAAAGTTACAGTAGCACGACAAATACGCTTTCTACAACAACAGACTATACATCAAGAAAAGGTAGAGGATCAATTAATTTTCAATACAAACATCATGCAGGGCAGGAAACTAGGATAGATCCTAGTGTGTCAAATATTGTTGATGTGTACCTATTAGAGAGAACATATGATAATCTATTTAGAATATGGTTGCAGGACGGCGGTAGTAAGCCTAATGTATCTACTTCAGATCAGTTGAGAATAAACTATTCGGGTACATTGAATCCTTTAAAATCGTTGTCAGATCAGATCATATACCATCCTGTGAAATACAAAATACTTTTTGGTTCAAATGCCGAAGAACAATTACAGGCAACGTTCAAGGTTGTGAAAAATCCAAAGACAAACATTTCAGATGCAGTTGTTAAGACCAGAGTGATCGCTTCGATCAATGAATTCTTTGCATTGAACAACTGGGATTTTGGAGACAGTTTTTACTTTACAGAATTAGCCGCTTACATACACAATCAACTTGCTCCAGACTTGCTTACAGCAGTGATTGTGCCAAACCAGTCAGGACAGGGTTTTGGGTCCTTGTTCCAACTTGACTCGGCGGCAGACGAAATTTTCATCAGTGGGGCCACCGTTGATGATGTGTCAATCATAACAGCACTAGGAGCCAATCAACTTGCGGCATCAGGTACTGTGGTCACATCAACATCAACTGCCACAAACAACACCACGACAGGATCAGCAGTGTCAGGCTCTACTACAACAGGTTCCGGTTCAAGCACCGGCAGTAGTGGATCAGGATACTAATGGCAGACACTCCCACAAACTCTTTAACCAATAACGAAGTAGTCAAGCAAGGCAACAACGAGTACAGACGTACTGTACAGCATCTTCCTGCTTTCTACAGGACAGATACCAACCAGAGATTCCTTTCAAGCACTATGGATCCTTTGGTACAGAAAGGTTCATTGGAGAGACTGGACGGTTACGTAGGTAGACAGGACGCTTACACTAGAGATATCAACGATAGGTACATAAGTGCAACCAGCAGAGACAGGATGGCATATCAGTTAGAGCCTACAGTCACTTACACAGATAGAGATACAACGTCAGTAAATCCAGAGGACCAGGTCAAATTCACAGGAACATATGACGACTACATCAACCAAATAAAATATTTAGGCGGTAAGATTAATAACCATGACAGATTAAACAAGGAAACAGTTTATAGTTGGAATCCTGCTATTGATTATGACAAGTTAATCAACTACAGAGAGTACTACTGGATGCCAGAAGGGCCTGGATCGATCGAGATAGATTCAGTTGGACCAAGTGCGGTAGCGGAATATTCAGTAGAGAATCTAGCACAAGGTGCCTATAACTTTACACACAGAGAAAATGAAGACAATCCTATCCTAACTCTTTACAGGGGCAACACTTACAAGTTTAACGTAAATGCAAAAGGACATCCGTTATGGATAATGACAGAACCATACAAGGACAAGGTTTCAGCGGATGGATCAACATCGACTATTTTTGACACAGGCGTCACAAACAACGGTACGGACTATGGTACAGTTACATTTACGGTGCCAACAACAGGTGCACCCGACACTTTATATTATCAATGTGGCAATCATGACGCCATGTATGGAATACTACAGATAAAAGATGCATCTAGCACAACGGCAATCAACGTAGAAGACGACATAGTCGGAACCAAGAATTACAGCCTGAGGACTCTGGACCTGTCCAACGGTATGAAGATCAAATTTACGAATTCTCTAGTGGCAACAGATTATCAGGACAAGGAATATTACGTAGAGGGCGTAGGTGATGCCATAACGCTTACTGATGTCGAGGACATGATGACTCCCGGCACTTATGCTACAGAATCTACGATACTGTATGATCAAGCAGGATACGATTCACGACCATATGCCAAGGCATACTACCTACCAGAAACCAAGGATTACATAACCATCAAGAGAGATTCAATTGACAGGAACGCATGGTCGAGGTACAACAGATGGTTCCACAGATCTGTAATCGAAGAGACAGCAAAAGTGAGTGGTTTCACTCCGGTGTTGAACGAGGACGACAGAGCGAAGAGACCGATAATAGAATTCGATTCAGGGTTGGCACTGTACAATCACGGAACGGTGGCCAAGAAATCGGTCACACTGTATGACACAGTGACCACGGACGCTTTCAGTAGTGTGGTTAAACAGACAGGGTACATTATTGACGGACTGTCACTACAAACCGGAATGAGAGTTGTGTTCGCGGCTGACACAGATCCCACAGTAAAAAATAAGATATATGATGTGAACTTTGTGACCGCGGGAGATAGCACACAGGTTATCAACCTGACCGAGTCATCGGATGCCACACCAACAAGTGACGATTCAATATACATAGAGTTTGGTACAACAAATCAAGGAAAGACTTTTCGTTATGACAGCACAACAGAATCTTTTATAGAAGCACAGCAGAAAACAGATGTAAACCAACAGCCGTTGTTTGGCATGTGGGACACTGATCATACTTCGTTCGATGATGCCACAACATATCCTAATTCAACTTTCGCAGGCGCAAAAGTGTTCTCTTTCTCTACATCGGATACAGCAACAACAGACACTGTGTTAGGCATCAAGGTCAAGTACAACACGGTTAACAATGTTGGAGACATAGTCTTCGAATCGGATCACACAGCAGGAACATTCACGTACAAGAGTGGTGCAAAGACACTGACAAAAAATCTAGCAGAAGGACACTTACACTACACAACAGGTAGAGCAACACATAATTCACGTAGTTCTTGGATAAAAAGAACAAGCGAAAGTAAACAGCGTGTTATCAGGACCTTCACTGTCGATACGATAGAAAAACAGTTGTTCCCTATAGACTTCTATAAGAACTCAGCGGAACTGACAGACCTAGAAGTGTCTGTTTCAGTAAACGGATTAAGGAAAACCAGGATCACCGATTACACTTTGGAAACTGGAACAAAAAACAAATACATAAAATTTAACAAGGCACTAGAAATTGACGAACAGATCAGAATAGCAGGATACAGCAGTGCTGATAAGATTGCTGACAAGGGGGTATATGAGATACCGGAGAACTTGGCAACTAACAGTCTAAATCAGCAGTTGGGCACATTTACTTTTGGACAGATACTGAATCATGTGCGAGACATATTTGATAAAAATCAAGATGTCACTGGTGCCATTCCTGGAGTTTCAAATTTACGAGATAAACCAGATGCGAGATTAAAGGGCGGTAGCATACATCAGCACGAAGGACCATTGCTACCTGCGATATTTGGCCTTATAGATCAGGAAGCCAATTTTGTTACGGCAACAGAATATGTGAATCAGGAGTATGAGAAGTGGTACAACGCATTCCTTACACACGCTACAGGTACGGCTTACGAAGGAGACGCCGCTAATAGAGTTGATGAGATAATCACAGCAATCACACCAGGCAGGAACAGTTCGTTCCCGTTCTTCTATGAGGATATGGTGGGTTGGGGAGAAAATGTTTCAACAAGATCATACACTGTGATGGGTGAGTCACAAAAAGATTATGCACTAGACTCGCAACACAATATTACAACATTAAGCAACAGGGCAGTATACGTTTACCTCAATGATGTTCAACTATTACTAGGAACAGATTACACTTTCAGCACAACAGATGACAGTATCAACATTAGTAAAACATTAGCAGAGGGAGACAAAATTGTAATCAAGGATTATGCCGACACTGTGGGCAGTTACATGCCACCTTCTCCGACTAAACTTGGAATGTATCCCAGGTTCACTCCTGAGACATTCACAGACACAACTTATTTGACTGACACGGCCGTTATCCGGAAACACGATGGATCAATCATAAAAGCGTATGGCGACGAACGTGATGATTTAATATTGGAACTTGAAAAAAGAATTTACAACAATATAAAAGTTACCTACGATGCTACTTTAGTGGATATGCATGATGTGTTGCCTAGTGCTTTTACATCTACGGAATACACACTACAGGAAGTTGACAACGTGATGGGAACAGACTTCTACCAGTGGGCGGGACGTAACAATGTTCAGTATATCAACAACACAGCGTTCAATGAAGGATCACCGTTTACGTACAACTACGCTAGATCAAAAGGTAGACTGATAAATGAGAACCTGCCAGGATACTGGAGGGGTATATACAAATATTTTTATGACACGGATTCTCCACATATTAGACCGTGGGAGATGTTGGGCCATTCAGAAAAACCCACTGACTGGGACACAACTTACGGAACGGCTCCTTATACTTCGGGCAATGATGTGTTATGGAACGCTGTTGCGACAGAGCCAGGTAGATATGGGAAACCTCTAATTAGAAATTACCTACCCGTTGATGCGTCAGGTAATCTTCTAGATCCATTAGCGGCAGGACTTGTCGACAACTTCGATATACCAGGAAGGCAGAATTCTTGGAAGTTTGGTGATCAGGCACCAGCAGAGACGGCATGGAGAAGATCCAGTTCATTCCCGTTTACTGCAATGAAATTACTCGCTCTAACCAAACCAGCAAAATTCTTTTCCAATCTTTTTGATCCGTCTAGACTTACAACAAATGTTTCAAACAACCAAATCTATAAAGACACAGGTATTAGGAAAACATTAGCAACAGCAAAATATCATTTAGAAACGGAAACAGATCTAACAACAGGTGTAACGACTAGATATCAAACGGCAGGGTACCAACCTTTCGTTCTCAACTATTTGATTTCGAGGAACTTAGACACTGAGGTTTTTTACTACAACAAGATGAAGAACCTAAGTGTTCAGTTAGCATACAAGTTGGGAGGATTCACAGATAAGGACAACATAAAGATCCTAACGGACAGTGTGTCTCCAGGATCAGCATCCGGATCTAAATTTATTCCAGATGAGAATTACAAGATACTGTTTAGGACATCAAACCCTGTGGAGAGTTTCCAGTATTCTGGTGTGCTTATAGAGAAGAACACAGACATCAGCAATGATGGGTCAACGGTATTGGGTGGTTACAAGGTGTTGGGGTACAGCACAGCCAAACCATATTTTAATTTTAACTATCCTGTCAAGACAACAACAGCGAACGCAGTATCTGTTAAAGGATCACTAGTGATCGAACAGTACACTGCATACCAAGAAACTACACAGACCATACCATATGGTTATGTGTTTAACACAACACAGGATGTTGCCGATTTCTTGTTTGGATACGGACATTGGTTGGAAGGTCAAGGATTCCGATTTGACAAATTTTCAAATGAGATTAAAGAAACACTAAATTGGCAAAACGCAGTACGAGAGTTTTTATTCTGGACAACTCAAGAATGGGCGCCAGGCAGTGCTGTAACAGTTTCACCGGCCGCGGACGGATTTGAACTAGACACTAACAATAGCATAGTTGGTAAACTACGTAATTTATCTGGTGATTATTCTATATTAGATTCAGGCGGTAGGAAGATCGATATTGGTGATATATCAACCAAACGTATAGGTAAGACATTTGAGTTAGGAATTAAATCAGACACAGTGGGTCTTTACAACATCGCATTGAATACAGTACAGAAAGAACATGTGTTATTGTTTGACAACAAAACAGTTTTCGCTGATATTATATACGATCCATTTACTGGATTCAGACAGCAGAGATTGAAGTTGGTAGGATGGAAGACCGCAGGGTGGAACGGAGATTACTATGCTCCTGGTTTCGTATTTGATGCCGCACAGGTCACGTATTGGATAGCAAACACCGATTACAGGATTGGAGACAGTGTCGAGTACCAAGGTAAGTTCTATGTTGCCAAAACAAATCATAATTCAGGTGCAACTTTTGAAACTGCTAATTGGACGCTGAAAGACAAAAAACCAGCACCACAACTGATTCCTAACTTTGAATACAAGATCTCACAGTTTAATGATTTCTACGATCTAGAGACCAACAACTTCGACGAATCACAACAACAACTAGCACAGAGGTTAACAGGGTATCAAAGCAGAGACTATCTGGAAAATTTATTCGTAAATGATGTGTCACAATACAAGTTCTATCAAGGTTACATCAGAGAGAAAGGCACTCAGAATGCAATAGACAAAATATTGAAAGCCAAATATGAGGGTGAAGATATTAATTTAGATCTATATCCGGAATGGATGATCAGGACAGGTAACTTTGGAAACACAGATTCTATTGAAAACGTACAAGTAGTGTTGAAAGATACAGAAATTACAGCGAACCCACAAAGTATAGAATTATTGGATAGTTCGGCAGACGCAGTCGGATATGCGAGATCAAGTGCTATTACAAAAGATAATTTTTACTACAAGCCAGTAGAATACACAGCATCCACGACATTCAAAAGATTAGATTACAGTAAGCAAGGAGTGAGCAGAGACACAGCACAGATCTTTAAGACAGCAGGATATCCTCAACCTACACAGGTGCAACACACTGTATTCAACATTGACGAGATATTAGACATAGACATAAATGCTATAAGACCTAATGATCTAGTTTGGGTGGCCAGCAAGAGCAACAAGGATTGGGACGTTCTAAGGGTTTCAAGTGCTAACATAAAGATAGCAACGTTAGAACTGATCAACGATTCAACACAGTTAGAGATCACATTCACAGGGTCTCACAATTTAAGTGCAGGCACAACAACAACACAAGCCGATTACTTTGCAATATCAAACAGTGAGGAAGCAACGCTAAATGGTACGTACCAAGTTAGCTCTGCACCAAGCCATAAGACAGTGATCATTGACTACTCAGGTAACGTAGGATTTATTCCTGCACTGGAGGATGGGTCAACCGCAGACAGTTACGGTAACCTGTACAAATTTATATCAGTAAGATTGTCGTCGATGGACAATGTCAATGACTTGTTGGAACACGATCAGTACACTGACAAGAATGATGCAATTGAACAGCCAGGAGACAAGGCGTTTGCAGATGCAGACAGTTCAGGTTTATGGAGGGTGTATGAGAAGCAAGACCCTTATACATCGTCTTTAGTACTATCACCAGACGCCACCACAACGGAACAGGAGTTTGGACACAGGATCGTGGCACGTAATGATGGAAGGACAGTGATTGCATCTGCACCAGGTAAAGCACAAGGTGAGGTACACTTCCTGTTTAGATCTTCCACGGAAGCAGGAACAACTGTACAGACACAGTCAACAGTAACGATGACCGAAAACGATGACAACACCAGTAGACTTGGTGAATCGCTGTCAATCAGTACTGATGAAAACTTTGTAGTTGCAGGAGCACCTTACACTAACACCATAGGTTTGGATGGGAGTACAAGATTTTCCGATTCAGGATTGGTCAAACTTTACATATGGGATCCAAACACATTCAAGTACGGAATACTGAACACAATCAGTCCGCCAGTTGACGCGGCATCACAGAATTTTGGTTGGGCACACAAGGTAGCAGAACCTGGAGCAACATCAGTTAGAACCACACCGGACAAGTATCTATTTGTGTCAGCACCTGGACACAGCACTGACAGAGGTAGAGTGTACTTGTACACTTGGGGAGTAGGTGCAGACGGATCTACCTATGACACTTGGACACAAGACTACACAATAGAAGCACCAGACGGTGGCGAAGGACAGAGATTTGGCCACAGGATAGCCGCGAACGACAACGGTGATATCCTTGCTGTGAGTTCATTAGCACCTGGCAACGCAGGCAAGGTAGAGATATTCATAAAGACAGCACAGAGCAACGACGGAAGTACACAGAATTCTTTTGCACTGGCACAAACCATAACAGGTGTGGCAAGTGACGGGTCATCCTTAAACACTGCTTTTGGTGATTCGATAGCAATGAGCAAGGACGGCACGACATTGATAATTGGTGCACCGGGCGTTGACGGCACAGCACATCCAGATGCGGGTGCTATCTATTACTACAAATGGAATGCAGACGATTCCACAAACACATATACTTTACAACAGACTATAAGTGCACCTAGTTCTAGCACTAACATGAAGTTTGGCACAAGTCTTGATTTGAATAACGATGGTACAAGATTAGTGATAGGTGCTGAGAACTTCGCAAGTACAACAGAAATAAATTTTGACTCAGGTGAGACCACGTTTGACTTACAAGACACTACTATAGTGGACGACAACACTGATTCCGGAGGTGCATTCACTGCCACGATGTACAACACTAAATTTATTATAGACGACACAATGACATCAACAAACATGTCTGAGAACGACGACTTTGGACGTGGTGTGTGTATGATTGATAACTCTCTATTTGTTGGCGCACCGACAGACGACGGGAACACAACAGCAGACGGAAGCACAAAAATAGTCAACGACGGGTCAGTAGCACAGTATGATCTCACAGTAAATGGCGAGTACGCTTGGAAAAACCTTGTGACGGAAACAGCACTGATGGACACAGACAAACTGGGCAAAGTTTTTGAATTCAACAAAAAGACAAAACAATTACAAGACTACTATGATTTGTACGATCCTATCAAAGGTAGGATACTGGGACTAGCAGACAGAGAAATAGATATCAAGACAGCATGGGATCCTGCTGTATACAATACCGGAGATAATGCAAATACCAAGACACCATGGGCGGAAACACACATAGGTGAAGTATGGTGGGATCTGTCAACAGTGAAATGGCTGTGGTACGAGCAAGACACACAGGAATATAAAGTGAATCATTGGGGGCAGACATTCCCAGGTTCGAGCATAGATGTCTATGAATGGGTAGAGTCAAAACTACTACCGAGTGACGACTCACAATACACAGTGATGCAGAAATATGATTCGAGATTAGACAAATTTGTTAACTTCTATTACTACTGGGTAAAAGGCAAGACAACATTGCCGAATAACACACACAGGAAGAACACGGTAGCGTTTGTTGCCAACCTAATTGCAAACCCTAGAGCATTTGACTACAAATATTATTCTGTGACAGACACCAATAAATTTATACTGAATAACATTAGCAATCTAACCAACGACGACACAGTACTGAACATGGATATTAGAACAAACACGTTCGAGGGTGATTCTCACAGTGTTTGGAAACTAGTCAGGGAAGGCGATGCCGACTTCAGACCATCACTGCAGATTGAGACACGTTGGTGGGACTCGTTGACAGGAAAAAATTCTACAGGAGATGTAGTACCAGATCTAGCTCTCCCTCTCAATGAGAGATATGGTAATAATATCAGGCCTAGGCAGAGCTGGTACGTAGACAGATATGCCGCATTGACAGAGATAATAGATTACGCAAACACGGTACTGAAAAAAAATCAGTTAGTTGGACAAATAAATCTTACAAACCTCGATAGTTCGGAACCGGAGCCAACAGCACAGAGCCTAGAGTGGGACGTTTCGGTAGACACATATGCTGAACTGACTTACCTTAACACCGCAGATCTTTCAGGGACAGTGAAGTACTTGGTCAAAGCAGATGAGACAGCGAACAACTATTGGGCAATATACCAATGGGACGGAACAGAATTCACAAGGACCAAATTACAGACATACAACACTTCCGCTTACTGGAGTTACACAGATTGGTATGGTACTGATCCTGCTATACATGGAATGCTCCATGATGAGAACACAAAAATTGATAAACAGGTAACGTTTCAATACGAGTTAGACTCACTGGATCTTGCTGTAGGTAAACATGTAAAAGTTACTAGTGCCGACACAGGCGGTTGGAAATTGTTTATGAAGACTGCTACAGGGTGGACAAACGTTGGAACAGAGAATGGAACAATCAGATTCAGCACTAAACTTTATGATTATTCACAGGATGCATCAGGTTTTGCCGGTGATGATAATTTTGACGACAACTTCTTTGACCAAGAGCCGAGTATAGAGACAAGAAAAGTCCTGACTGCATTGAGAGATGATTTATTCATTAATGATCTTGCTGGAGAATACAACACACTGTTCTTTACTGGATTAAGGAAAGTACTTGCAGAGCAAACATATGTAGACTGGATGTTTAAAACATCATTCATAAATGCAAAAAACTCTGTTAGAAAACTAGATCAACGAAAAACTTACACCAAAGGCACTGATAGTTGGATAGAGAGTTACATAAACGAAGTAAAACCCTTCCACACCAAATTGAGAGAATATAAATTGGGCTATGAAAAAACAGAGACACAGGACGGAATATTCTCAGATTTTGACAATCCTACTTTTTACGATACAGCAACAGGCAAAATAAGAAGTTTGAATGTTAACTCTGATACTGCCAAATTAACAGAGTATCCGTATCAAATGTGGTATGACTACCACAAGAAGTATGTCCAGACTATAACTGTCACAGCAGGCGGTTCGGGTTATGAAGTCGCTCCAACAGTGAGCATACTCGGAGGTACTACAGGATCGACAGGACCTTTCCAGTTACAGGCCACGAGTGCATCAGGATCAACCAGTGGACAGTTTGGGTATTACTATCCGTTGTTCACGAGTCAAAAACAGGCCGAGATTTATGACACACAAAATTCAGGATCAGGCACTACGAAAGATTATACATTTGAAGGTTACACAGAAACTTTCTATGGCCCAACAGCATCAGTAAATGAAGCACAGGGTGACAAAATTGGAACATTCAAGATGTATGTGACACCGACAACAACGGCCGCTACAGCAACAGCAATTATACAAGACGGTGCAGTAACAAAAATTACGGTGACAGGTATTGGTGCAAATTACACTGCAACACCAACAGTTGTGTTATCGGGCGGTAAGACAGATGGTACAACACCAACAGACACTGCTAAAGCATATGCTAACTTAAACAACGACTTGGTCAGAGACTTTGATACAACGATCAAATTTGACAGGGTATCAAGCACCTCTAGAGTTGTGGACTGGGCGGCATCAACAGCCTATGCCTACAATGACCTATTGAGATACAACAATGGACTTTACAAAGTTACAAACGCATTTACGTCAAGCACAGACTTCGACGACAACATAGGAAGCGTATACAAAATATACGGCAATGAGACCGGACTTACCGCGGCGGACAGAACAAAGGGTTTCTACACGCCAGGATCTGGAATGCCAGGTAACGAACTTGACCAAGTGATGACAGGAGTCGACTACGGCGGAACAATGGTAACAGGATTACTATTCAATCAAGAAGCAGGTTGGGACAAAGCGGGTTGGTATGATTTCTCTTGGGACAACTATGGCGATTCAAAAGTTAAAGCCTTCAGGGCAGATGGCTCTACAGCGGCGTACACATTTGACACAGCACCTACAAGTAGTGAAGTGTATCAAGTGTATCTAACACAGGACGACAGCTCAAGGAAAAAACTGTCAGACGTGATCAGAGGTGATGGGTCTACAGTATCATTCACAATCAGCGAGACACCAGAAGAGAACGCTTTGGTAGAGTTCATCCCGTTCGATGACGATGGTGTGTTGACACCAACAGATGACAGAACCTTAGATTCAATTGTTAAAGGTGGTCTATTCACATCAGCACTGGGACACGCACCTAGTGATATCTTATTAGAGGGAGATGATTTTATTTCTCCGGACACAAGTTATGCACCAGAAGAGGTAGTACCTGGCCAGTTGTTTGACACGTTAGACATAAAAGTTTACACATCACCAGAGTCTGGTGTGCCATTTATAAGTGAGATGAATCACAGAGGTAACGGAAGCACAACATCATTCAGCATAGGAGACTATCCTGGCACACTAGGGTCAGTGACTGTTGCAGTCAATGGCGTGGTGCAGAAAGGTAGTGCATTAGATTCAACAGTATCTGATTACACAATTGATGTTGCAAATAAAACAATTACATTCGACACAGCACCTGCCAATCACAGCACAATATCAACCAAGGTATTTGCCATTTCAGGTGAGAACTACAGAGTATTGAACACTTTCACTGGAGATGATAGTACCACTACGTTCTTGACTTCTACAAGAGGTGAGTTCAATCTAGATTCAACATCATCTGACTTATATGTTACAGTGGATGGCGTGCCTACAACAGCATACGCAACAACCACTACTGCTAATACGATTACAGTTGTGTTTGACTCGGCTCCTGCCGCAAGTTCTTACATACAGATAGCAGGTTTCAACAAGTCAGCAACATCGACAAGGAGTTATGCCAGTGTGAGAAATGAATCAATAACATATGATGGTTCGACTAACAGACACACGTTGACATATCCACCTGGTGCGATAGGACCATTCTCAGGATTGACAACGGTTGAAGTGAACGGAAGGGTACTACGTGGACCAGACAACACCTACTATGTTGGTGACGGAAGCACTTACACATATGGTGTGGTATCAGGACTAGGCGATGACTCTACTGTTGATCCAGCCAAAACAATTTCAAGTGCAAGCCAGGTTGAAGTTTATGTCAACGGAACCAAGAAAGATTTGAACACACATTACACAGTTGATGTAGGAAACAACAACATAGAATTCGTAAGTGCATCTGTTCCAACAACAACAGATGTAATCTGTATATCGACATTGGTAGATCATCAGTACTTCAACTCAGGTAACGACGTAGTATTGGTACCAAGTGCGATAACATCTCCTTACAGTTTGACTGCAAATGACATCATCAGTGTAACAACGTTCAATAATGCGTTGGGCATGAAACAGAGAAGAGAAGTGTTGGAAGGCAGAACAGGCGGAGTATTCAAACTTAGATTCGATGTGTTACATGCAGGATACACTTTTGTTTGGTTGAATGGTGAGCAATTGATACAAGGAACAGATTATGTAGCAAGTGGCAACACGATAACAGTTTCGGGCAAGACTATCACATCATCGGATAGATTAGATGTCATGTACTTTGCACTTGAATCAGCGACAGGGTCCACAGGATTCAGGATATTCAAAGATATGATGAACAGGACGTTCTACAAACGTATTAGTAAAACGTCAACAACAAAATTAACTGTAGATATGACAGCAGGAACACAGACCATAACTGTGGAAGACGAAAGTGTTTTACCAATACCAGATGCTTCTTCAAACACTCCAGGTGTCATTTTCATAGACAAAGAGAGAATAGAATATTTTACAAAATCAAGTAACACGTTGGGACAATTAAGACGTGGAACACTTGGTACAGGAATTAAGGAGCATGGATCAGGCACTGAAGTGGTAGATGCGTCTGGTACTCAAACCATCCCTTATGCGGACACAGTACACACCAACACTTTCACAGGTGACGGCAGTACATTGACGTTTGCACTATCACAAACCCCAGCCTCTGCTAGTGAGTTAGACATATTCATTGGTGGCCAACGATTGTTGCTTACTAGCGAGGATGGATCAACTATTAACTACTCTGTGGACGGAAGCACAACAGCAGTCACTTTAAGCACTGTGCCAGCATCGGGAACACAGGTTAAAATCTTACACAAGAGAGGACAGGTATGGTACACGGCACTAGATGGTAATCCAGCGGATGGTAAAGGATTACAGGCTTCAAACACTCAACAGGCTAAATTCATTGCTAACGAACCAACAAACGCACCTGAATAAATACACTAGATGACACAGAACAATAAACCCACAGAAGTAAAAGAAGAGAATAAAAAGCCTCAGGATAACACGGGTGTTATGATGACGGGGCATATAAAGATTTCAGATCCAGAGACAGGTGAGGTCATCGTAGACAAGAGAAATGCGATACACTACGAGAACATGTCTCAGGCATTGGCTAACTCATTGGCAAATAAATCTACAGGATTTGTACATGAGATTGCATTGGGCAACGGTGGAACTAGTGTTGATCCAACGGGTATAATCACATACCTTACTCCAAACTCAACTGGTACGAACGCCACACTGTACAACCAGACTTATTACAAAGTAGTAGATGACAATTCTGCTACAAACAAAGACACCACAAGAAACAAGATGGAAGTGAGACACACAGCGGGTAACAAGTACACTGACATCGTTGTCACTTGCACACTTGACTACGGTGAGCCAACAGGACAGGCGGCCTTCGATAACACAACTGATTTCAATGGCGATTATGTTTTTGACGAACTAGGTTTAAAGAGCTGGGAAGGAACAGAGAACGGTACAACAAACAAACTGTTGACACATGTTATATTCCACCCGGTACAGAAATCACTTAACAGACTAATACAGATTGACTACACTTTAAGAATTCAAAGTTTAACAACTTTCACCGAGACAAGTTCTACAGCACTGTCAACATCGAACACAGTGAGTGGAACGACATCAGGTGGTAACACAGGATACTAATGGCATACACAGTAAACAAGACAAGTAGCGGTTCATACACTGTGCAGGATAGCGTGATCAACACGCAGACCGATCTTTCCTTAATAGGAAAAGGGTACGCAGGCTACGGTGAGAAGATTGCAGAGAACTTTTTACATTTACTGGAAAATTTTTCAAACACATCAGCACCAACAAAACCAATAAGCGGCCAACTTTGGTATGATAGCACTAATTCACAGTTGAAAGTTTATTCGGGTTCAGCATTTGTACCTGCAGGCGGAAACGTGCCATACCAGACAACTGCACCAAGTTCACTTTCACAGGGTGATCTTTGGATAGACTCAGACACAGGACAACTTTATTTCTACAACGGATCAAGCAACGTGCTTGTTGGTCCATCTGCTTCGACTGGAACCACAAACGGATTTATTTTTGAAACTATATTGGACAGTAGCGATGCATCACAGAACGTAACAAAATGGTACAATGATGGTAACCTTATTGCAATAGTTTCAGAAGACACATTTACTCCAAAAGTTTCTATAACAGGTTTTGCAAGTATCAAAAAAGGTATCACACTTACAACTGCTATAGCAGATACAAAATTCCAAGGTACGGCCACAGACGCAGATGCGTTAGGTGGTGTTGCGGCCGCGAACTACCTGAGATCAAACGCCAACGACACAACTTCGGGCACAATCACTATTGCCAATGACGGGGGACTTGTTGTTGGAGCAGACAGTGACTTGACTATTACTGTCGATTCCTCAGGTGCAATCCTAACAAATACTGTGACAAACACAGACATAACTTTCAAGGTCAACGATGCTGGTGTAAACACAACAGTGATGACCATAGACGGTTCAGAATCAAGAGTTGGTATCGGTACAACATCGCCCACAACAAAATTAGATGTGTCAGGCACAGTTAATGCCACAGCATTTACAGGTCCCATCACGGGTGCTGTAGTAGGTAATGTGACAGGTGATGTGACAGGTGATGTGACGGGAACAGTCACTGGATCCGCTAGCCTTAACTTGCTGAAAACAGGCGGTACTCTTACAGGTACATTGACAGGACAGACCATACTGCCTAGTGCGGACAGCACATACAACCTAGGTGCTGATGGTACAGAATTCGCAAACGCTTTCATAGACACAATCACTTCAACTGAGTTAAAGACAGAGGGTGTGACGATCAATGACAATAACATAAGCGCCAGCAGATCCAACGATAATCTAGTACTTGGAGGATCAGGCACAGGCGGAGTTATTATTGGTGGTGGTATGAAACTTGTAGGATCTACAATAAGTTCAGAAGATTCTAGTCAGATTACTGTAAACGACGGACTAACAGTTACTGGTGCAGTGGTCATGTTGAGTAGTTTACCTACTTCCGACCCATCAAATGCTGGTCAGTTATGGAATGACTCGGGAGATTTAAAAATAAGCACAGGTTAATAACCAGTAAGGGCGTAATAAATATACAAAATGGCGTACACAATAAACAAAACAGACGGAACAGTAGTAACAACGATCACAGACGGAACGGTAGACAATACCACTACGTTGCAGTTGTTTGGTAAATCATATTCAGGTTTTGGTGAAGGCCTTAACGAAAATCTAGTAAAATTATTAGAAAATGCGGCATCCACAGCGGCACCCTCGGCACCTCTAAAAGGTGAATTATGGTTTGACACAACAACGAACCAGATCAAAGTCTATGACGGAACTAGTTTCAAACCAACAGGTGGTGCAAAGGCAAGCGCCTCACTACCAGCAGGACCTTCCGTTGGTGACCTTTGGTTGGATTCCACGAACGACCAGGTCTTCGTTTACACAGGCGACTCGAGATCACACCAAGTAAATGACGAATGGGAGTTGATAGGACCGGCCTTCACGGCAGGACAGACACAGTCAGGTTGGAAAATAGAGACGTTAGCAAGTTCAGGTGGAAACAAGGTTGTTTCATCAATGTACGCAGGAGCAACAAGGGTAGCAATACTTTCAAAAGAAACATTCACACCAAGCGTATCGCAGACAGGATTCGCTTCGATCAAGGCAGGGATAACGCTTAACTCAACATTGGGTGGAGTGTTTGAAGGTTCAAGCACACAGGCATCAGCAATCGATGTGTCAGGTACGTCTAACACTTCGGGAACAATAATAGCAGGCGGAAACTTCCTAAGGGCAGACGCGGCAGACACAACAACAGGTGCACTTACAGTTGATGCAGATGGTGGTGTGATCATAGGTGATGCACAGGAACTGTCAATAACAATTTCAAGCAACGACGTGACAGTTGCACAGACATCAGAAGACAAAGATTTAAAATTCACAGTAAACGACGGTGGTGCTACAAAGACTCCAATACAACTAGTTGGAGCAACGGGTGGCATAACTTTGACAGGTGATGTAGCAATAACAGGTAACTTGAGCATATCAGGCGAATACAACAGTTCAGTTTCGAATGTATCAACATACGATGATGCTTTCATAAAAGTGAATACAGGCAACTCGGAGGCAGACGCAGGACTTATAGTAGAGACAGGTGATTCAGATGATGCTAGAATATTTTATGATGTTTCAGAGAACTTCTGGTCAGCAGGCCATGGTGCGTCATATTCACAGGTTATAAGATTGGCAGATGCAGTGGAAGACGGCGATGCAAACAAAGGAAAAGTTTTAAAAACAACAGCAGGCGGAAATGTTAAAGCAACTTCAATGACACTAGGTGCCGTTGGATCTATAACATACACGGACACATCAAACCTAGGCGTACCAACGATAGGTGCAGTTGCTACCCTAAGCAATGAATGGGGTGGATCTGCAAAAACAGTTTCGACATCCGCACCAACAGGTGGTGACGGTGCTGACGGAGACTTCTGGTTCGTAAGGGAGGCGTAATCCCATGGCCATAATCACTAAGACTTTCACATACGAAGGCGGAGTCAGGATAGCAGAAATTCCGGCAGGCACAACAACTCTCACAATGCATCTTTGGGCAGGAGCCGGCGGTGGCGGAGGTGAAGACGCGGCAGGAGCCGGCGGTCAAGGATCAGCAGGTCACTACGTAACAAAAACAGATTTAGACGTCTCATCATACGCAGGTGTGAAGAACATCTCAGTGTCAGTAGGTGGCGGTGGCGGTGGTGGTACAACAGGTTCCGGATCAGAAGGTGGCCCAAACGGAAAAAGTTTAACAGGATACTCAGGTGGTACAGGAGGTCCTTCAGGACCAAACGGTGATTCAGGATCAGGCGGAGGTGGCGGAGGAGCCACAACAGTCACGGTATTCGACGATGGAGCCTCAGTGACCCAATCAGTGATAGCAGTAGCAGGTGGAGGCGCTGGAGGTGGAGGCGCTGGTAGATTATCAACAGGTGGCACAGGTTCTAACACAAGCAACGCCACGGGAAGAACACCAGGAACACTGGGAGAGAATGGTGCAAGCCACGCCGACAACGGTGGTGGTGCTGGAGCAGGTGGCGGTGGTACCGACGGAGGTACTGGAGGTTCTGGAGACCAGGGAGACATAGGAGCGTTTGGTGGTAGAGCAGGATCAGACACAGTGCCTGCATCAGGAACATCAGCAAATGGATCAGGTATTACACCAGGTGGAACGTCAAGTGGTTATTATTCAACAGGTGCGGCACTAGGAGGTGCATCACAAACGTCAGGAGGCAACGGTAGAGCAGTATTAATTTTCACTATACCGTCAGCATCAAACTACAAAGTGGGTGGTGAATGGAAGAAACTCGATCAGATTTATCATAAAGTGTCAGGATCATGGAAGAACATCACAGCGGCCTACACCAAAGTATCAGGCGTGTGGAAACCTATATTTGCTAACGACGTAGTATTTTCGATAGATTATTCAGAATTCGGTGACGACGATGGTAACTTAACATCAGGGTCAGAAGGAACAGCAGGAAATCCGGTTTCTCCCACACCTAGTGGTGTTGACACCGGAGGTGACAATGATAACAGGACACCGTCTCCAAAAGTATCTCGAGGACGTCAGTCTTGGGGAACGATTGGTGGAGTTGAAGCGGTATGGAACGGACCATCATCGGCTAACGAAAAAGGTGGTGGAAGCAATCCACGTGTGATATGCACGTACTTCCATGCCAGAGGACTGCTGGAACTAGATGATCTACAGAATGACTACGAATGGACTAGGCAAAATATCAGCGATAACGTTAAGATTGGATACTGGTTATGGGCAATACCTTTGGTAGAATGGATGGAAAAACATGAGAATTCAAACAAATTATGGCACAGATTTGCCATCGCAACAACTTTGTCTTTTGCTACAGCAAGGGCACATGAGATATCACACAAGATGGGTGCAAGGAAACACAGTAACCTATTTGGTAAATGTGTGAGAATTATAGGTGAATCACTGTGTGCTGTGGTGGGTTTTATGGCAAAACCTTTTGTAAAAAGCAAGTACGAAACATTGTTAAAGGACTATTAAATACAAGTATGGCAACCAAAGAACAAGTAACAGAATACATAGATAGCCAGTGGCAAAAAGGTGGAAACGATGCCTTTGTAAAATATTGGGAAGAGCCTGCGACAGAAGGGTACAATGCTACTAGGTTAGGACTAATGGTCAACTGGGTAACACCAGACATAGCGAAAATACTTGTGAAACTTGTTGGCGAAACAGTAATGGTGAAAAATATAGCCAAGAACGGGGACAATAACTAATGATCACGAAGACAGAAGTAGCAGACTACATCAATGCCAATATAGATAATATATTGACGGCTGAGGAGATCAAGACTCTAGGGGATTCCATTAAGAATCATCCTGCCAAACCTTTACTGGCAGAGACACTCATAGATCTGTTAGGAGATGTTAGCATGTTGACAGCAATAAGGGATGATGAGTAATGGCATACAAGATTAACAACACATTTGGAACACTGCTGGTCACACTGGCCGATGGAACCATCGACACGGCCACTACAGACCTTACACTGATAGGTAAAGGCTATGCGGGTTTCGGAGAGAAGTTGAATGAAAACCTTGTAAAACTACTGGAGAATTTCAATAACACCACGACACCGGCAAACAAGGTCCAAGGTCAAATGTGGTACGACAAGACAAACAATCAAATAAACGTCTACACAGGATCAAAATGGAAACCGGTAGGTTCGACCACCAACTCCGCCACTGCACCAACCAACGCTGTGCAGGGAGACATGTGGTTCGACACAACAAACACACAATTATATGTGTACACAGGAACAGCATGGACACTGATTGGGCCAACAACAGTTGCAGGCTCTGGAGTGACACAGTTCACCAGTGAGGTCGTCGACGACAATACAGGTACAAACAAGTCCATATTAAAAATGGTGGCCAATGACACTGTAGTAGGTGTCGTATCAAATCAAGCATTCACACCAAGTTCTACGGAAACAAATGGCGCGGCCTTGATAGCGGCAGGATTTTCCACAGTGGCACAAGGTATCCAACTGTCAAGTTCGGTATCGTCTGCAAAATTCAGAGGCACATCCACAGACTCAGATGCGTTGGGTGGTGTTACGGCCGCAAACTATTTGAGATCAAACGCCAACGATACATCAACCGGTTCATTGGGCGTTCTAAATGACACAGGGTTGACGATCGGTGCAGGATCTGACATCACAATGAGTCTATCAAGTGATGATTTCACCATTGCACAAACAACATCAAACAAAGATATTATTTTCACAGTAAATGACGGAGGTGTCACAACAGAAGCACTCAGAATTACAGGTTCAACAGGAAGGATCGAACATTTGAGAGTGGGTGACATAACAGTTGATGGAACCAACACCATAATGAACACAACAACGCTGTCAGTAGAGGACAACATCATAGAATTGAACAGGAACATATCCAACAACGCAGGCATGCCTAGTTTCACAGGATTAAAGGTAAACAGAGGCGAGACATCAGGTGCGACTGAACAGAACCTTTACTGGGTATGGGATGAAACGTTCGCAGATGACGGCACGACCATACACGGAAACGCAGGCGGGGCCTGGACAGCATTCAAGTCAGGCGGCGGTGAAAACGAATTATCAGCACCAACGTTGGTAGATGTTAGAGCAAACATAGTGCATGCGACATCTACATCGGCTCAGTACGCTGATTTGGCGGAACGTTATGAGACAGACTGTGAGACTACGCCAGGTGATGTGGTCATTTTAGGTGGTCACGCAGAGATAACCAAGTGCAAGGACGAACTGTCAGATGCAGTTTTTGGTGTGATATCAGAATCACCAGCGTTCTTGATGAATGCACAGGCGGGCAACAACGACTCGCACCCGATGGTGGCACTGAAAGGACGTGTCATGGTCAAACTACAGGGCACGGGTAAAGCAGGGGATCGTGTGGTATCAGCAGGCAATGGAGAAGCCAGAGTGGCGGCCATTGACGAATGTACCGCTTTTAACACCCTGGGAAGACTGGTCAAGGATAAATACAACAAAGAAACAGCATTAACAGAATGTGTAATAGGGGTTAAATAACAATATGGCATATACAGCAGGTGATAAAATTTTAGATGACGAGTACAACATATTCGTAAACAACAGTTCAAGTCCATTCGGATACAACCATTTCGCAGGAACGGGTTCAGGTACTTACGGTCTTGGTCAAACACACATTCCAACAGTGGTAGCGGCGACAGGAACAATCAACGCATCACAGTGGAACACTCTACTTGCAGGTGTTGATACCATTGCAGGTCACACAGGTGATACAATGACAGCAAGAGGTCAGATCACAGCAGGTGATCCTATCAAAATTAAGGCGGCGGTTGCGGCAGATTTAGCAACATTGGCGGCATCAGTGAACGGCGGATGTACAAGCACATCAGCAGTAACTACAAACACATTAAGTACAAGCACCAACAGTGGAACATGGAACTCAACATCAACCATCGAGAGATCAGTTACCTTCGCCAATGCGGACAAGATGAGACACTTCTTCAACGCAGGTGGAAAAATCAGATGTAATCCAGGCACTTCAGGTTCAACTGACGGTGACAAGGACACTGTGTTCCAAGAACTGGAAGCGGCCATGGGCAACATTGACATGAGTGGACACGCAACTTCGAGATCAGGTTCAGGTGAGACACAGACTAGTCTTGCTAGTTCAACTGGTTTCCATGACCTGGGTACATCATACACATCTTTGTGTAAATTGACTTCAAACAACTCGGGTTACACTTCAGACACGTTAGAGATATTTGCCAAGTTGGATGCGTCAGTTGGATCAGCAACAGTGATCACTATCAAATCTGTGGCATCAGACCCAGCGGGTGACGAGACTTACACTGCAGGTAACACAGCAGGTACACCGGCCAACCCCAATGAAGCACCAGCGATGACACTACAGTTGGCGGAAATACATCCAACAACAGGTGGCGGATTGTCGGCGGCGATACAATCAAGTTCAAACACACAGGTTAGTAACTCGCAGTCATAATAATAATTTTACCAGGTTGAAATTTAACCATAATTATTGTATAATTGTGGTATGGATATTCGCGAACTCAAAAAACAATCAGATCTTTCTTACGACATAGCGATCGCAAAACGCAACGCTCTGGAGAAAGCACACTCACGACAGGTACTGGCATATAATGGAAATCTTTTCCGTGCCGATCCTGGGACAATATGTCTTGTGAGGACACTAAAGGAAAACAGCAGTAAGTTTTTCATACTGGACACAAATAAAAATCCAGTTGAGATAACAGACGCAGACGATTTCCTAGCAAGATTGATTGAACGGAACCAGGAGGCCTTGAACGCATATCACCAAATATACGAAACTTTTACAAAAAAAGGTGAATGATGACGCAAGGAGTATTACTATTCTGTTTTGACACAGAACACACACGGTATCACAAGATACTGGAGAGGTGTGTGGCCCTAGTAAAGAAAAATCTCAAAGTAGAAATCACCGTAGTGACTAACTTTGAAACTTTCTGTAAAATCAAACCATTGGGCTTTATAAATTACAAATTCATTGAACCAGAACTGGGTAACACCAAACTGGGAAAATCTTGGAACAATGTAGATAGGCATCTTGCCTACGAACTTTCTCCATACGACAAGACGCTTGTGATGGACATCGATTATTTCTGTTTCACGGACAACTTGTTAGAGCTCTTTGACACAGAATATGATTTCCTTGTGCCAGACACAGCATATGATCTGACAGGCAGGAACACGTTTGATCAAAGGAAGTGGAGCATGATACCCATGGTGTGGGCGACTGTGCTACTGTTCAAGAAAAACGAAAAGACCAGAAAGATATTTGACACGGTAAAATACATAAAGAAGAACTACAATTACTTCAACGAGATGTACAGGATATATGCCAAGAATCTACGTAATGACTATCTGTTCGCAATGGCACTGCAACAGATAAACGGATTTGTGGGCTACGAAAAGATGCCATTTGCATTGGCAACACTGCCGCCAGACTGCGAAGTGGTTGAGATGACCAATGAAGGTATTGCATGGAAATACAATGATCAGATATCCTGTGTACAAAATCAAGATGTCCATGTACTCAACAAGGAGATATTCAATGTCTAAAGGATTTCTTTGGTTCGCACAGAACAATGGCAAAGTTGATTATGTGGAACTGTCTATAACTTTGGCCAAGAGCATAAAACGTTGGAACAAAAACAACAAGGTATGTGTGGTGACAGATCAATCAAGTAAATTTTCCAGCGAACACGTTGACGTAGTGAAAGTCATAGGGGAAGACGACAGTGCCTTGCACGATATCAAATGGGCGAACGAGTACAAAGCGTTCCGTCTCACACCTTTTACACACACAATAAAATTGGAGGCGGACATGTTGTGGACCACAAACACTGATTGGTGGTGGAATCACCTGTGGCAACACGATTTAGTATTCAGTGTTGACTGTTTTGACTACCGGGACAATGTTGTAAAACAAACGCCATACAGGAAATTGTTCATGAGGAACCATTTACCCAATATCTACAATGGATTGATGTATTTCCGTAGGAGTGCAAAAGCAAAGAAATTCTATGAGATAGCAGAACACATAGTGAAGAATTGGAAACAGGTCAAAACACAGATGTTGATTTCGTGTCATGACGAATACCCTAGCACAGACGTGGTGTTTGCGTTGGCATATAGGATTATGGATCCTACTGCCTGTGATCTTATAGATTATGATTGGTTTAAATTCATTCATCACAAACCAGGTGTAAACAATACCATGAGGGCAAAGGATCAAAACGAATATCTATATCCCAACAGATCCGGAGATGCAGTGTACATAGGCGAAACACGTGTCAGCAGAGTTTGGCACTATCACAACAAGGAGTTACATGCCAGGATTTTTTGAGGCAATGGCGAATCTGCCAAAGAGAGAACCTAGGAAACTTTTTGTGACTGTTGATGGCGTAGAACACGAAGTGACCCATGACAAGAAGTTGTGGGCACTACAGTACAATGAAGAAGAGCTAATGATCAAAGATGGTGAGATAGTGTTGAAGCCAAAGCCAAAACCAAAAACACAATACAGCGTTTTAAAAGAAGCAAAAAAAGGATATGTGTTCCAAGACGATGACATACACTGGCCCACAGGAATAGTGGAAGGAGGCAAAGCATGGCTGATAGAACGAGAATAAGCGAACTGGACTTCGTGTACATCAGTTTCAAGGAGCCCAACAAGGAAGAGAATTGGGCGGATCTCAAGAACAAGGTGCCATGGGCCAAGCGTGTTGATGGTGTTGTGGGGTTTGACAACGCCCATAAGGCCGCGGCCGAGTTGGCAGAGACCGACTTCTTTATAAGTGTTGACGGTGACAACGTTATTGATGAAACTTTTTTATTACAAACCCTAGATTGGACGAAGACCGATCCCAAGGCAGTTCATCGTTGGCGAGCAAAAAATAACATTAATGGGCTAGTGTACGGTAATGGAGGACTAGTTGGTTGGTCAAAGGAAACGTGCTTGAACATGAGGACACACGAGAATGCTGACTCGGAGGAGAACCAGATAGATTTCTGCTGGGGTGTGCCACATGAGAATCTGCATAACTGTTACTCCACTACCATAATAAATGGTTCTGAACAGCAGGCCTTTGTGGCAGGCTTCAGGGAGGGTGTAAAAATGAGTACGAACAAAGGCAAACCCATACCTGCCAATGATTTCCAAAAAGTGTGGCCGACTAATCTGAGGACACTCAGCACTTGGTGTACAGTGGGTGCAGACGTAGAGTTTGGCAAGTACGCCATGTTGGGAGCGAGGATGGGTTGTTTCAACACAGTGATAGAGGCCAAAAATGAGCATTTCAAGATACGTGATCTGGATAACATGGAGTTGTACTACAAGGATCAGTCACCTACAGACATAGACACAGATCTGTTGATGTACGGTAACAGCCTGAGGCAACAACTGGACATGCCAATTGCGGAGTACGATGACGATGACAGCAGGTTCTATCGGTTCGTCATCCCTCCGCACATAAACAAGGGAGTGCAAGACCGTGAGTACCAGTAACTACAAACAGGACGCATTGAAGGCCAAGGAAATACTCGAGACAGTTTCTCCTACCATGTGCCTGGCCAAGTGGAATCAGACCTCACTGCACCTGCCCACGGGACTGACCAACAGTTGCTATCATCCACCATTGCACAACATTGATGCAGAGAAGTTGAAAAACAATCCAGCCGCACTGCACAACACCGCAGAGAAAATGAATCAACGACAACAGATGCTCCAGGGAGAACAACCCGAGGGTTGTTCATACTGCTGGAACATGGAGAAGACCGGGGAGATGTCAGACAGGCACTACAGGTCTGGTGAGCCATGGGCCATGCAGGACTTCGAGGATATTAGAAAGAATCCAATAGACGAACATTGGACGCCGAGATACGTGGAGGTGAACTTCAACAACGCTTGTAACTTCAAGTGCAGTTATTGTTCACCACAGTTCTCGACCACGTGGGCCAAGGAGGTGGACAGATACGGCGAATATCCTACCACCCCTTCCCACAACGCACCAGAGCACTTCCAAGGTCGCAGGAAGCCCATACCCAACAGGGAGGAGAACCCTTACGTGACCGCTTTCTGGAAGTGGTGGCCAACACTGTACAAGAATTTAAAGCACTTCCGTATGACCGGTGGTGAACCCATGATGGACGTGAACACCTACAAGGTTTTCCAGTACATAATAGATCATCCCAAACAAGATCTGCACCTCAACGTGACCAGTAACATGTGTCCACCAGACAAGAAGTTGAAAGAGAAGTACTTCAACATGGCACAGGAGATATGTATGCAGGAGAAGGTTGAACACATGATGCAGTTCGTGTCAGTTGACGCATTTGGCAAACGTGCGGAGTACATACGTGACGGCCTGGATTTCAACTACATGATGGACAACGTGGAGGAGTTTCTTGACAGGATCCCGGGTCGTAATTCCATCACATTCATATGCACATACAACAATCTAAGTATCACGAGCATGGATAAACTGCTGGAGAAAATATTGGAACTGCGTACCAAGTACTCAAAGACCTACCAGAGAGTGTGGTTCGATGTGCCACTGCTGAGGCAACCCGCATGGCAACAGATCACGATGCTACCGGAGGCGTACCAGAGCATACATGAGGATAACATTAAGTACATGCAGAACCATTCCGGGGAGGACAACGGGTTACACATATTCAAGGACTTCGAGATTCAAAAAATGCAACGCAATCTCGCATACTGGCGAGAAAACACGGACGTAAGTACGCAACAAAAAAAGAATTTTTACGCATTTTTTAACGAACACGATCGGAGAAGACAAACAAACTTATTGAACACTTTCCCTGAGATGGAAGAATTCTGGGAGGAGTGTAAAAACGCATGAACGATTTAGAATATAAAAAACAAATACTGGATCCTAAGTCAGCAAGTTTCTGCGGAGCCAAATGGTATAATGCAACAATATGGTTGGGTAGTGGTATGACCACAAGTTGTCACCATCCACTTCCGCACAAGATTGATCTTGAAGCAATAAAAACAAATCCTAGTGCAATACACAACACAGTACAAAAGAAAGCAGAACGTAAACAGATGCAGTGCGGCGACAGACCAAAAGGGTGTGAATACTGCTGGAAGATAGAAGATATCAAAAGAGATAATATTAGCGACAGGGTCTACAAATCAAAAATATTCACAAACGAAGCATTGGACTACGCACACAAAACTGATGCTGACACAGATGTCAATCTAAAGACACTGGAGATAGCATTCGATAGGACCTGTAACTTTGCTTGTACATATTGTAATCCTGCATTTAGTTCTACGTGGGCAAACAATATCAAGAGGCAAGGACCATACACAGATATGAAAACAGATGGGCGTAATCACTTCACACACAGTCATGAAAGTGCAGAGCCATACAAGAAAGACGAAACAAATCCGTACGTGGAAGCATTTTACAAATGGTGGGAAACGGACCTACACAAGAGTTTAGATGAACTGAGGATAACAGGTGGAGAACCTATGATGTCACCCAACTTGTGGAGACTGTTAGATTGGATAGAAACACAAGGTGAAAAAATGAATCCTGATATACGTATTGCAATCAACTCTAACCTGGGTGCAAAGCAAAGCATTATTGATAGATTCAAAACTAAACTAAAAGGATTTAAAAACTTTCATCTGTATACCAGCATGGAAGCAACACACAAACAAGGCGAATACATCAGAGACGGATTAGATTACGGCGAATGGTTCTCAAATTTCTTACACATGATGGTTGATAAAGTCCCATCAGAGATTCATAATATGTGTACCATAAATGCACTGTGTTTAGAGTCGTTGCCAGAACTGCTAGAGAGGATAATATGGTTCAAGAGTGCAAGTAAGGTGTATGGACCGAAGGTCAACTTTACATTGAACATATTACGGTTCCCGAGCTTCCAATCACCTCTTGTGCTACCCGATGACCTAAGAAATAAATTTAAAGGAGACTTGGTAAAGTTTTTAAATAACAATGAAAAACATCTAGAACATATGGAAACTAACCAAACACAGAGACTTATAGATTATTTAGATGTTGTCAAAACACCACATGCAGGTGCGGCCGAACAAAGTAAACTACAGAAAGACTTCAAAGCGTTTTACAGTCAATACGACAAAAGATCAGGAAAGAACTTCGAAAAGACTTTCCCAATAATAGGAGAATGGTATAGTGGCATATGATTATGGCGCCAAAGAGCCTGAGAAACTAAAGATCAAAGATATGACTCCTAAAGAGAAGGAGTTGTTGATAGACAATGACACATTCTGTATGATGCCATGGTTGCACATACATGCTTTCCCTGACGGTAGAGCGTACCCTTGTTGTTTTGCATTGGACAAATATCCTGTTGGTGATCTTAACAAGAATTCAATGGAAGAAGTCTTTAACAACGATGAGATGAAGGGTATAAGGAAAAACATGCTGGCCGCAAAGCCAAGCAAACATTGTACGAAATGTTATGATCAAGAGAAGTCGGGGTTCTTCTCACTGCGTCTAAGTTCGAACAAACACTTTGGACACAACATAGGTATGGTTGAGAACACACAGGAAGATGGCACAGCAGATTTCGTCATAAAGTATTGGGATATAAGATTCAGTAACCTATGTAACCTAGCGTGTAGAAGTTGTGGTACATGGTTCAGCAGTAATTGGTATGAAGATCACAAAAAACTTACAGGTTCTCCTCCCAATCATGCGAAGATAATGAAAGTTGGCCGTAGCAGTAATGACATATGGGATCAGATGTTGGAACAGTTCGAACATGTGGAACAGTTTTACTTCGCAGGTGGCGAACCAATAATCATGGAAGAACACTACAGGATATTAAAAGAATTGGACAGACGTAAGATGTATCACGTGAGATTAATTTACAACACAAACTTCACAAGAACAAAATACAAAGACATTGACGTGTTGGAATTATGGAACAAGTTTGATTCAGTATCGATAGGTGCAAGTCTAGACGCAGAAGGTGCCAGGGGAGAATACATGCGTAAAGGCACTGTGTGGAAAGACGTAATAGCAAACAGGAAACGTATGTTAGAAGTTTGTCCGCAAGTAGACTTCTACATATCAAGCACAGTTGGACTTATAAATGCATTACACATATCAGACTTCCACAGGAATTGGGTAGATCAAGGATTATTGAAACCACAAGATTTCAACTTCAACTTATTGCAGTATCCATACGCACAGAGGATTGATCTTTTACCAGACTCATACAAACAAAGAGTCAAAGAGAAGATCGAGTCACACCTAGAATGGTTGCGTCCTCTAGATAATCTCACCAGGGCAACCAAGGGATTTGAATCTGGGTTGGACTACATGATGAGAAGAGACAACAGCAAAGACATGCAACAGTTCAAAGACACAATGAAAAAGATGGACGTGATCAGAGACGAAAATATCCTTGAAACATTTCCTGAATTGAAGGAATTGTATGAAGAGAATTAAACCTAGCGAAGGTAACAAAACATTCTGTATGGCACCGTGGACACACACGTATCTGTCACCGCAGACAGAAAGACGTATTTGTTGTGCATCTAGAGAACCTGCACAAAGTTTCAAACAGTACATTGACACAGGCAATGACGCTAAAGAATATAAACCACTAACACTGAAAGAACACTGGAATTCAGAGCATATGAAATCTGTTAGACTGCGTATGATGGCAGGAGAAGAACTGTCAGAGTGTGAAGTGTGTGATCACAAACTGTTAAACACAGATGTATACAGATCATACTGGAATCAGTTGTTTAATGACAGGGTAGATGAAGCGTACGACAGCACAGATGAAACAGGTGCAACTACAATGCAGACAATCAGTTTTGATTATAGATTCAACAACCTATGCAACTTCAAATGTAGGATGTGCGGTGATATGTTAAGTAGTAGTTGGGAAGCAGAATCTAGGAAGAACAAAACATGGACCAAAGAATCACAACCATGGATGGCATCACCTTTGAGAGAACAAATCATTAAATTTCAAGACACACAGGTTGTACAAGAGTTTGTTGAAGCAGTAGAAACAAAAAGAATAAAAGAAATATACTGGTGCGGTGGAGAACCTCTGATGTGGGATATGCATTGGAAAGCCATGCAGAGAATAATAGAATTAGGATTCGCAAAAGAAGTGTATGTGAGATACAACACGAATCTAAGTAGAACATCATTCAAAGGAATTAAACTGTTTGACTTACTGCCACAGTTCCAAGACTGGCAGATATGTTCATCACTGGACGGAACAGGAGAAGTTGGCGAGTACATCAGAGACGGATTAAACTATGAGCAGTGGTTACGCAATTTCAAAGAAGGAATGGCAGTGGCAAAAACAGCCAGGGAGATGAGATTAGACTATACGATAACAATGCCGGGTTTACTAGAACTTAAAAACATGTTCGATTTAAGCAGAGAGTTGGACACAGAGATATTAACAAAAGTTATGTTTACTTTTAGTAATGACGAGATTCTAAGTCCATTAGCACTGCCCAAAGAACTGCTACACACACTCATCGATGAAGCACTGGCATACATGGAACCTCTTGCCACACGAAAACAGAGAGCATTAATAGAGGTAATAAAAAATTTAAAGAATAGAGAAACCTTTACACCAACTAAACAAGGAAAACAGAGACAAGAAAGTATTGACAAGATCAGAAGACAGGATATAACCAAAATATTAAGCAGAGATGAAAGGGTGTTAGACTGGTGGACAAGTATATAGATTCAAACATATGCCCATTACCGTGGAATCATTTAGAAGTTGATGTAAATGGTGGTGCGTCTCCTTGCTGTTTGTACAAGGGCAGTATTCCTGGTGTCAAAGTGTACGAACAAAGTCTTAAGTCTATACAAGATACGGAATACATGGACAATCTTAGAACAAAATTTAGAAACGGTGAACGTCCTAAAGGTTGTCAGAGCTGTTGGCAGGAGGAAGACGCTGGCAAAACATCCAAAAGACAAAACTCGATCTACAAAATGCGTAGCAGTTTAGAAAACTGGACACCTAATAGCGAGCCATCCCTCAAGTTTATTGACTTTAAGTTGGGCAACGTGTGTAATTTAAAATGTAGGATATGCGGATCATGGAGTTCATCAAAATGGGCTCAGGAAGAAATAGATTATGAAACGGCCAAGGGAGGAGATAATCTTGTTGCTAGAAAACAATTGAAAGAAGGCGGGTGGCCAAAACGTAACCCACAATTTTTTGAGGAGTTGCAGGAGGATCTAAAATATGTGGAGTACTTTGAATTCACAGGCGGCGAACCGTTCATGATCAAGGACCACTTTAAAATACTGATGCACTGTGTCGAGAAGGGATATGCCAAGAACATAGACATACACTACAACACCAACGGCACACAGTTACCACCACAGGAAATATTCGACCTATGGAGTTGTTTCAAGCACGTGGAAGTAGCGTTCAGCATTGATGACGTGGGAGAACCTTTCGAGTATCAAAGACATCCTGCAAAGTGGAGAGAAGTGAACCAGAATCTTGTTAAGTTTAAAGAAATGAAAACACCTAACATGGACTTTCAAATATGTTCAACAGTGAATATATTCAATGTGTTCAATTGGGCCAAGATGGCATTGTGGGTGGCACAGTTCCAACCTAAGTTCTTTTATGTGAACACTTGCTTTGATCCTGATGTGTTCAACATACAGACATTACCACGGCAGGTAAAGGACATAGTCACAGACAGGTATAACATGCTCACAGACTACCAACCAAGCATAAGATTCATGAACGCCGCTGACAGAGACTCTCCGGAGATACGTGCAGAAAGAAAAAGAAGAATATTGCAAACAGATCAGTATAGGAAAGAAAATTTTGGTGATATGTTTCCACTTTTAAATAAAGTATTACAGATATATGAGTAAAAAATTAATAGCAGGTGGTTGTAGTTTCACTTTTGGTCATGAGTTGAGTGACGACCAAAATGGCAAAGTGCCAAGCAAAAAATCATGGGCATACAGGCTAAAGCCAACAGATCATGAATATGTATGTACGGCACACCCAGGCAGTGGCAACTCGGGGATAGCCAGGCGTGTATTTGATGCAGTCCACAACAATGATGATATAGGGTGTGTGATAGTGATGTGGAGTTTCCTCTCCAGGTATGACTGGGCCATGTCCAGGCACAAGGACTTAGAAAAGACACGTTGGACAACAATATCGCCATGGGATACAAAAATGGCAAGTGATGAAAGACATCAAGCACTTGCAGGATCAGAAGTACAATTGGAACAATGGAAACGTAGAGCAGACTCAATGGTTGAGACCGGAGTGCAACCGTTCGCAGAAGCCATATACAAGCACGGTGCAAACCAATATCATGAGACCTATCTCAGTTGGAAGAGCATTATCTGGTTACAGAACATACTTGAGAAGAAGCAAATACCATTCTTGTTCACACTAGCAGACAACAGCCTGTTTTACAAGGAGTTTGAACAGCACAAAGACCAGGATAATTTCATGAAGGCACTACACGATGAAATAGATTTTACCAAATGGTTTAGTTTTGGACCAAGGATGATGGGTTTCAATCAATGGACATTGATGGAAGATTATCCCAGAGCCACTACACATCCACTTGACGAAGCACACCGAGATGCTGTAAAATTAATGTTACCAATGTTTAATAAATTAACAGGAGGAAAATAATGTTCACATGGATAAAAAATCTTTGGCTGAAGTTCAAACAGGAAAGAGCTTACAGGAAAAGATTAAAAGAATTAAAGAAGAAAGACCCATTCATATACAAATAAAATGGTACTGGCAAAAATTAAACAGGTTCTGGAAAAGAAACCTAAGTTCGAACTGATGGAACTGCCGTTCATAGATGTGACGGAAGATCCTGTGAGGCCGGAACTGAGTCTGGAATTCAGGCAGGCGTACGGCAGGAAGATATACGGAATCAAGGACGAAGAGGGCGATATAGCGGCCGTTATGTGTTTCGCATTCACACACGGTATACCGGAGAGTGTTGAGGATATGGACAAGTTAAGCAAAGATGCCGCCATGCAGGCAGTACACAGGGCAGGCGTACAGGGTAGCGTGGCAATAGCCTACACGGTGTGGGCCAAGAAGAAAGGCGGCGGTAAGCACATGGTCAACGAAGTGTACAAGATGATCAAAGAAAGCAATCATCTCAACAGGCTAGTAACACTGAGTCCGCTCACAGACATGGCAAGAAAGTTCCATCTAAAGAACGGAGCCAAGGAAGTGCAGGTTAATTTAACCACACAAAATTTTGAATATGATATAGAGTTGAGTGAATGGGAGAAGTTCAGAGACAGGGCGAAGGGATGGTTCAGCATAAGATGAATTGTTTAGGATTATTTTTGGCACTGTCCATGCATGTGGGCCTAGAAGCGGACTACAACAACATACACCCACACGCAAGATGCACAGTGGATAATTCGATTGCAGGGGTGTATTACAATTCTGAGGACAGGATTAGTGCATATGTTGGCAAGGAGTTTGAATTAGATGAGTTTTGGAACATTGAATTAGGACTTGTGACAGGTTACAAATCAAATGACATACTTCCAATGATCAGATACAAAGCAGGAGGATTGTTTATTTCCCCAGCATACGAAAAGCACAACGGCAAAGAGAATTACGGTGTGGTAATAGGATGGGAGATAGGTAGATGAAGATACTGATAATGGGTTTGCCTGGATCAGGTAAGACAACTTTGGCAAAATTACTGGTGCCTATGTTCAATGCTGTATGGTTGAATGCAGATGAAGTTAGGAAGGAAGCAGACGATTGGGACTTTTCACCCGAAGGTAGAAAGAGGCAGTCGTTGAGGATGTGGTCATTTGCGGAGGAAGCCATTGATAAAAATAGAGTCGTGATAGCAGATTTTATTTGTCCGACAGATCAAACAAGAACAGAATTTGATGCAGATTACACAGTATGGATGGACACGATCAAAGAAGGTAGATTCGAGGACACAAACAAAATGTTTGTAGAACCAACACACTACGATTTCAAAGTGGGACACATGGAAGCAACAATGTGGGCGTTCTTGATCAAGCAGGATATATTAGAAAAGCACGGCAACATAGGACCACATAGTAAATGAAAATATTAGGAATAAACTGTATGAATCATGATGCTTCTATGAGTGTTGTTGATTACAGTTCAGGCATAGGTGAGATATTATGGGCCGCACACTCGGAACGTTATTCAAAAGTTAAAAATGATCATTACTTAAATTGGGCAATAGTAAATGAAGCAAACACATTCGGACCATTCGACAAAGTCGTTTACTATGAGAAGCCTCTGTTAAAGAAAACGAGACAACTGTATGCAGGACAGTGGGGGACAGCATTAAGTTATACAGAGATGCCACAGTGGCATTTGGATATGTTCAACATCAAAATCGACGAGTATGTTAAACATCATGACTCACACGCCGCGGCAGGATATTTCACGTCGCCGTTCAAAGACGAAGGTGCAACTATTCTAACAGTTGATGCGATAGGCGAATGGGAGACAGTCAGCATATCCACTGCTGATAAAATTTGGATCGAGAGGAAAGAAACAATCAACTATCCACACTCGGTGGGCATATTATATTCTGCATTCACACACCGTTGTGGACTGAAACCTGCAGAAGAGGAATACATCCTGATGGGCATGGCCGCATATGGCACACCAAAGTACAAACAACAGATATACGATGACTTCGTTTATCAGTCACCGTTCAAACTTAAGAAGAATTTACACAGAGGATTGAAAGACTGGCATCCAGAAGCAGATGTTATGGACATTGCCGCGAGCATACAGGCAGTCACGGAGGAAATACTTGCAGACCTCTTCCTGAGGGCATCCAAGTATGGCAGTAAGAATCTAGTATACGCTGGCGGAGTAGCGTTGAACTGTGCCGCAAACAGAACACTTGCGAATCTAGGATTGTTTGACAACATATGGATAATACCCAACCCTGGAGATTCGGGATCTAGCCTGGGTTGCATAGCCGCACACCACAAGAGACACCTCAAGTGGGAACACCCATTCCTTGGACACAACATAGATGGTGAATACCCTGTGGACAGTCTGATAAAAGAATTGAAGGAAAACAAGATGGTGGGAGTGGCAAGTGGCAGGGCGGAGTTTGGCCCTAGGGCACTTGGTAATAGATCACTGTTGGCAGACCCCAGGGGTGAGGACATCAAGGATTTGGTAAACTCAATAAAGAAAAGACAGAAGTTCAGACCGTTCGCTCCGGCCATATTGGAAGAGGATGTACACGAGTATTTCACCCTGCCTAAAGCAGTTCAAAACACCCCTTATATGCAATTTACAGCGGCGTGTACTGCTGGTAAAGACTTCCCTGCCATAATACATCATGATCACACTTCTAGGGTTCAAACGGTGCGTAAGACGGATAATCCAGGGTTTCATGCTTTGTTAACGGAATGGAAAAAACAGACGGGTTGCCCGATACTTTTGAACACCAGTCTGAACATAAAAGGACAACCGATCGTAAACGATAGAGAAGACGGTAAAGCGTTTACCAACAAATACGGGGTAAAAGTTCTAGGATGAAATATCTAATAACAGGCGGACTTGGATTCATAGGATCCAAAATAATTGAAAAACTTTCCAATGATGGACACAGGATCACATGTGTAGACAATGAGGACACCTATGACATACTGACAAAGGTAGAGTTGAACAAACTTATCGCATGGAGAACACGCAACTGGTCACAAAACAACGTCAATGTGATCAAAGGCGACGTACTCGATAGACTGGTATGCCTGAAAGCATTTTCTACACGTCCCGATATCGTGATACACTTGGCCACATATCCCAGGGCCAAGATTGTAGATCAAGATCCGATCGAAGGTATACCAAAGGTGATCGGAACAACGACCAACCTACTGTGGCATGCCGCTGAATTTGACACAAAGAAATTTGTATACATCAGCAGTAGCATGGTGTACGGTGATTTCGTAGACGGAACAAAGGAAGATTCAAGCACGAAGCCGCAGAACATATATGGCGAGGCAAAACTTACAGGTGAGAGGTTAACAAAACTTTTCGCCAAAAGAGATGGACTGAATTACACAATAGTAAGACCCAGTGGGGTGTACGGACCTGGAGATCTTCCAGACAGGGTGGTATCTAAGTTTTTTGCGAAGGCAATGAACAATCAAACAATAGAATTGCACAATGGTGAGAACAAAGTTGACTTCACTTACAGGCAGGATGCCGCATATGGTATCATAAAGGCCGCAAGTTCAGAAGTTGCCAATACCAGTTTCAACATCACGGCGGGTAACGCAACCAGCCTAAGGACGCTGGCCGAGACAATAGTAGATATCACAGGAAGTGATTCTGATATAGTGGACATAGGAATGCACAAATTGTATCCAATGAGAGGAACACTGGACATCAGTAGGGCACGGGATCTCTTAGAGTATGAACCAGAGTTCTCGCTGAGGCAAGGATTGGAAAATTACTATGACTGGATTCGACAGTATACAGGTTAGATTCCAACATGTGAAGCACATGGAGTCACCGCTGGTGAACACCAGGGTCGTACCATTTGTTGGCAGTTACCTTGATATTCTAAAAGCAGTTGTGGATGATATTGAAACAGAGTACTTCTGGTTCTTTGCCAACTTTGTTGATTTAAAAACAATTGATGTAGATTACATACCTGAACAGCACGAGCGTGATCAACTTCACGTTTGGTACACCACGCACCCCATGGGAGGACTAAATCAAGAAGGCAATGTGATGTTGATCCCAACAAAGGAATTCAAAAAACAGATGCATGGCCTCAAGTTCCTGCGTGATTTCAAAGATATCAACTTCCATGCTCATCCAACTTTGTTCCAACGCCCTCTGTCTACCACCACGTTCAAACTTTCCGATCCAGTGAATGCGTACAACACGGGCACTGAATTTTACACATGGATGACCAATCGACACTGTGATGTGGACAAACCTAATTTTTATCCTAGTTTCTGGGAAGACGAGAAGATGTATACTTGGGGTAAAACAAAAGATATCATACTAGTACCGAGTGGTAGAAGCATCAAACAGTTATATGATTTTGATAGGCATGTACATTTTGACTATGATTACGAAACAAAACTCATGGACATAGTGTTCCTGTCTTACGATGAACCAAGTGCTGAAAAGTATTGGCAAGTGTTAAAAGAGAAATATCCTAGGGCCAAAAGAATACAAGGAGTCAAAGGAAGGACACAGGCGTACCACACTGCGGCCGCTATGAGTGATACAGATTATTTCTTTGCAGTATTCCCCACAATAGAATTAGATGATAAGTTTGACTTCACTTTTCAACCTGATAGACTGCGAGAAGCCTGTCATTATATTTTCCATGCTAAAAATCCAGTGACCGGTTTAGAGTACGGACACAGGGCGGTGATATTGTACAACAAACGTCTTTGCTTGTCCACAATACATCCTAATTTAGATTTCACACTATCGCAACCACACACAGTAGTACCTCAGTTGTGTGGAACAAGTCATTTCAATCAGTCACCTGAGATAAGTTGGCGTGTAGCATTTAGAGAAGTACTCAAATTGTGTGAGATGAAACCAACCGTCCAATCTCAATTTAGACTGAAGAAATGGTGTGAACTTGGTAAAGGTCGATATGCACTGCTGGTACAAAGAGGTGCTCTCGATGCCGTAGAATACTACAAAGAAGTGAATGGTGATAAAGAAGCCTTAATGCTGTCTTATGAATTAGAATGGTTGAAAGAAAAGTTCAATTCTATTTCTTAAAAGTTTTAGCCATAATCAAAGAAGTCCGAGATTCCATATCTCTTTTCAAAGCAGGTATGTTAAACTTCATATCCACACTTTTTATTTTCATATAGTTTTGCTCTATCGTTTTTTTTAAGAATCTAGCAATAGTATCTTGCTTCTTCGTTTTTAACTCTTTGGCTATGTCGTAGTGTATAGTGAGATTGTTTTTTAGTATGATATTGATATACATTAGGTACTTGACCGGCATGTTCTGGAAGTGTAATCCCTCTAGAACCTCCGGCCATTCCTTGACGAAATCCTTCGTCAACTGTACCCAAGTGCTATTCTTTGGCGGTTGTCTTTTTGGCATCCGCTTTCTTGGTAGTCTTCTTGACTGGTGCTGGTTCCGGTGCTTCTGGATCCTTGGCCATATCTTTCACAGATATGCCTTTATCCTTCGCAACCATCTCGTTCAACTTGTTAAGAAGTATTCTTCCATCGGCAGTGTTGCCAAAAGTGACCATGATCTCATTGGTCTTGAACTTCTTGATAAAGTTGTCGTTGTGCATCATGGCCAACATATTAGTTCCGTCTGGGAATGTTTGTCTGCTGGCAAAATCCGCAAACTCGTCAGCGTCTTGTCCACCTGCTGATTCCACAGCCTTCATTAATGAGTTGTGATATAAGTCCGGTAAGAATTTTGTTCCTACTACTAGACAGTTGTTGGGCTCACCAGGTACAGTTCGGTACATGATTACTACCTTTGCTCCACCGTCTACAAGTTCTCCAATATGTTTGAAGTGTCTCTTTGGACCAGTCGCTCCCTCACCTGCTCCTGAGTCTGCACCCATTGGCATGGCTTGGTCGTTAACGTTCATTAGTGTTGCCATTTTATTTTCCTCCTGCAGTCGCTGGTGCCGTTGCCGGTGCTCCTGCTGTTCCTTCAGGTGTTTGTTCTGGTGCCACTTTGGCCAAGAACGCCTGTAGTTTGTTATATAAGAATCCTACACCTGCCATCTCATTGGCCTTGAATGCACCTCTTGTAGATGCTACATCAAGTATAGTAGAAAGATTCTTCAAGTCGCCTATCGATAAAGCAGTCGGATCCTGTTGTGGAGCCTGTTGCCCTGCTGGTGCCGCCTGAGGTTGAGCCGTCGCTGTTCCTGTAGGTGCCTTAGCAGTCTTGGCAGACTTTTTTAAGTTTTTCTTTTTTGTTGCCATTTGTTATTTCTCCTAATTGCAATTGGTATTAATATACGTATATTATACTAAAATTAGTTATGGAGTGCAACAGTTAGTTTTGATTTATTTGGGCTTTACCACTCAATGCGAACAGGGTTAGGTCACCCGGATTTTCAAAACCAAGTACAGTAACGGATCTCGAAGTATCACCTTGGTAAATTACATCTTTGGTAATTGAATATCTACCGTGGCAGTTCTCATAGATCCATTTACGCATTTTTTCTATATCGGCCTCGTGTGCCTTTACCACTGTGTTTACGAAGTGTGGTGGTAATATCTCTAATTCTCTTTTGAAGAAGTTGTTGGGATTGACCTTCATGTCAGATAACTCCACAGTGCCATTGTTAGCAATCCAAAGCACATGATAGATATGGACACCTCATTCATGAACCAGTCCTTGAAAGTTTCCCATAACATCTGTAGTAGACTAGTCATCGTACTGCACCGTTAGTCCGAAAGGTGCTTCTATGTTCCTCTCGTATGGATTGTTGATTAAGAATATAGTGTCACAGTAGTGTTCGTCACCCCATGTTTCAAAAGGCCAACCATCTGTGAACATCACAAACTTCTTGGGCTCTATGCCTTCTTCTTTCATGTAGTCCCAATTACATTCAAACTCTGTACCACCACCTGAACCCAGTTCGTAGTCTAGCAATTCATCTGCATTGTCTGGTGTAAACACTTTTGGATTAAACACAGCAGTATCAAATGACCAAAGATGTATTCTAAAGTCCTTGTATTGATCCATTATGTTCTTAACTTCTGTAAGGAACTCCTTACATTGTTCGTTGCTGATTGAACCAGATGCATCAAGAGCCAAGCATATATCAATCATCTCATCATTGTTCTGTCCTGGCAGTATGGCAGATGTGTGCCATGACTTTCTACTAGGTCTCATCCAAGTGTAGTCTGACTTCAATGTACTCATTATCTGTTGTTGAAGTATTTCTCTCCAGTCCATCTTAGGCTCTGTAAGATCCTTGACCAGTCTCTGTAAGGCACCTGGTAGATTACTAGCACCTGTGCTCTGTGCCGCACTCACCATTGCTTCTTTTACTTCATCTCTGATCTTCTTCAATTCTTCTTTGGTGTAGACAGGTTTGCCTTTTCCGCCACCTTTGCCGTCCTTGTTGTTTTTGCTGTCACCACCATCGGCCTTGCCCCATTCTTGGTGATCGTCCATTAGTTCACCCATCTTCTCTAAAAATTTCTTACCGTTCTTCTTGGCAGTCTTCATCAAGTCGTCATATATTCTCTCTGAAGCCCAGTCTTTGTATTTGTCGTCTTGGAAGCCTTTGTTCTCACCTTTCTTGCCTTTGGGCATGTCACCGATATTAGAATCTTTCAATATCTGGTTCACAGCATAGTCCGCCGCTATGTTCCAAAGTTGTGGATCTCTGTCGCCGATTCTCACAAGCATGTGTTCGAATACATTGTGCAACACTTCATGTCCAAACAAGAACTCTGTTTCTTTGGGTGTAAGTGAAT
>Ga0209535_1000049_pt1 | contig 65146 bp, 57 predicted proteins | sample LinPmetageLP28_FD_184041 | JGI IMG/M metagenome (GOLD analysis project Ga0209535, IMG submission 184041) | Marine viral communities from the Pacific Ocean - LP-28 (SPAdes) (version 2) | ecosystem: Environmental > Aquatic > Marine > Oceanic | place: Pacific Ocean | collected 2009-08-22 | reverse complement strand
TTCCAAGCAGTTGTTCGATTACTTCACGTTGATCGTTTGGTTTCATTGCAAGGAATGGTTCGGTGTATGTGTTCAGTGCCAGTATGTGTTTGAACATAGTAGGAGACATGCCTACCAACTTTGTGATATCTTCCTGTGTGAGTCTGGAATCTCCCTGTGCTTCGTCTGTTATTTCTTGCTCTTCGTCGTTCACATAATATTTTAAGATGTTTGGTTTACGTCCACGCTCAATTTTGTATGGCGTGCCATCTTTCTCAAACTCGACTGTGACCAACATATTTTTGTTGTTGGTTTTGTTTATGAGATTGTCTTTCCTGATCTTAGTCAGTGCTTCACCATACATGGCATATGACAGTGCATTCACGATGGTTGTTTTGCCTGTACCGTTTCTCGCACCAACGTCATCACCACCTAGGTCTAAGTTTTGTCCTAGCACCAGTGTGAGTTGACTTTTGTCAAATTGCACTGCTTGAGTCTGGTTGCCCACACTCATGAAGTTTTTTACTGTGACTGCTTTTACGTTGATCATAGATCCTGGTATAGTTTCCTTAATAGTTCTTTGTCAAATGAATCGGATTCGATGGTTGCCAATTGGTTCAACACAATGTTATCAACCGATTCAAACTGTACCTCAACACCTTCGTTGGTATCTTCTGTGAGTGCCTTGGGATCTTGCATGATTGATAATTCACGCAGATCATATTTTTTTATAAATTCTTCCTTAACAAAGTTTAGTTCTTCGTATGTTACTTCGACGTCCAGCATGACTCTCACATGCATCTGTGGTTTAAGCACAGCATCTGTGTTGTTGATTAGTTCCGAAAATTTTACTACTTTATATGTAGGCCCATCTGTCCAGTTGATGTATTTGGGATCGTTGCCATATTCTAGCACCATCATACCACGATCAAAGTCATCAGCATCTGCATAGTTGTGAGCAAAAGGCGATCCTAAGTAGTGTATGTTGCCTGCAATTTGTCTTTTGTGAAAGTGTCCTGTGAAAACTTGTCCTTGGTTTGCAAAATCGTCTCGTTGTATTTCTGCTGTGTCTGGCATTCTTACCATGGCGTTCATCAAAAAGTTGGGCAGTTCGAAGTGCCCGAACGTATAGTCGGTATTCATATCGCGAATAGTTTTCCATTCTTCGCCAACCAGCCAGGGGATAAATGCGACATTATTGATGACTGTCGGTTGTGATATAATTTTTATACGTTCAATGTTTCTTGCGAACGCCATGGAACTGACTTCCCTAGTTTCTTTATAGTACAAATCGTGATTGCCTAGCAAGAAATAAGTTGAGTCGAAATTCTTAGACAACTTTTCCAAGTTGTCCAATGAATAGGAAAGGGTGTCTACATTGATGGCCGCACGTTGATGATGCCAATCACCTAAAAATATACAAGTTTCGCAATCGTGTTCCTTGGCTTGGCCAATAAACCAATCAACAAATCTGTTTGCATCTTGATTGAACTGCTTTGAATTACTTTTATTACCGAAGTGAATGTCAGTAAAACAAGCCGCCTTTTTAAATAATTGTGTCAATGTGTCGCTTTCCTTAATACAAGTATAAGGTAGAACCAATCAAAAAGTCAATCTACTTTTTTGGTGTGTATGGTGTGTTGGTTAAGTCTTGATTTTGTCTAGTTGACGATGGTTTCATCTGTGCAAGTTCTAACAAGTCATCTCTGATGTTTTGATTTTTCTTTTCAATGTTTAAGATCCTTGTGAACGAGTTGGTTATTGCCGCTGTGTAATATGCAAATGGATTGTCTGACTTTGACTCGTCGAATTGTAAACCAATTTGACTTAGTTGTAGCAATGCCTGTGATTGCATCTCGTCATTTGCTGTGTATCCGCGCCAGTTTGCTCTTGTGGCATATCGTTTGCACAATTTTAAAAACATCCTTGCCAATTCAGTTGTCATTTTACCTTTTGGATGCTCTAACGGCACAACAAATTTTCCGTTGCTCATAGATCCTACCCAATGCGACTTGCCTACGCATTTAATTTTTGCAGATGCGTCAAATTTATAATGTTGGAACGGGGGAAAGTTTACCTTAACTCTGTGATCTGCTTCTGTCTTTGGTTTTCTTTTACGTCCAGGCTCTAGTGGTATGTGATCATATGTCATCACACGGAATACTAAATCAGTTTTGATAATTTTTTGCCATTTGACTTCAAATTCTGCTTGTTTTACTTTTTTGTTTATTAGTTTAGCGGCTTCGTATGCTTCTTTTTGCATCTTGGATGCCTTGTTACGTTTTGCTTGAGCCACTGTCCTTATGTTGATCTTGTCTAAAGAAGGCACAATGATATCATATTTGTCATATCCTTCTCGTACAAATGAACAATACGAGTTTTTGCTCTTGTGTATCTGCTTTAGTATGTCTTTATTGTTGAGATAGTTGACTGGCATAAGTGTATCTTTCTATATTTATAGTATTAAGTGTATGGTATCTGCAACAATTCTGCAACCAAAAAATCAATAATATACGCACATTTTGATTGCAATAAATACACTGTTATGGCAGAATTAAAAAATGCAGGAATGAAAGAACACTTTGCCCATGAGGGCGGGAAGTTCAGTTCCGATTTAGGTCAGGCACTAGGAGGGTTCAAGGCCGCAACAGGCACTGGATTCTCAATGGGCAACAAGAGTTCAGCAAGATTAAATCTTGCTAATCTACCTTTGGGCGGAATAATGGGCAAAACAGGTAGGACACCAACCCAACCACAAATAATCAGTGGCGATGCCGCAGGCGAAAGTGACTGGCGTGTCAAACTTAGTCTGCCACCAGCGGCAAATGGATTCTACAAAGAATCTCCGATCATGGCACCATTGGCGGCAACAAATGGTTTGTGTTTTCCTGTGACACCAACTATAATTCTACAACAGAGTGCAACCTATGTGCCACAAGAAGTGACCCACGCAAATTATCCATACTACGCATACAACAACAGCAGAGTTGATGCAATGAGTATTATAGGTAATATGCCTGTGCAGAATTCAAGGGATGGTGCTTATTGGATAGCGGCTCTACATTTTTTACGTTCCGTATCAAAAATGTTTTACGGTCCGGGAGAATCGCAAGGTAATCCACCACAGATATTGAGACTGAATGGTTATGGAGAACACATATTCAAAGATGTGCCTGTGATTATTGAACAAGTTACCATTGAATTGAGAGAATCGGTTGATTACATCTCTGTCACGTCACAGAGTGGAGGTGGACCTAAAACCAATGCAAACACTCAACAACGAACCAAATCATCAGGATCCAGCAGACAACCAGGAATAGAACAAGCAAACAACAGGACTCCTGTTGGTGCAAACAGTGGAGGCGTGGTAACCAGGGTACCGACAGATTCAGTTTTCACAGTATTGGTACAACCAGTTTATTCACGCAAGAAAATAAAAGAAAAGTTCAACTTGAAAGATTTTGCAAACGGCACATTGGCCAAGGATGGATTTATTTAATGGCCAAGTACGCATCAACATCACCCTATGCCCGCACACCACAAGGCAGTGGATACTTGGGCATATACCAACCACGCTCATTTGATTTCAACAATGACGACATAGAATACAAGATCGATAGATTTTACAGTCTAAGACCAGACCTTCTAGCACACGATTTATACGGCAACGCCAAACTATGGTGGGTGTTCACTGAGAGAAATCCAGACACACTCAAAGATCCTGTTAACGACTTTGTAGAGGGCACCATCATAAGAATACCAAGACAGGATGACATTGACGCAGGCCTAGGAGCATAACATGGCACCCATAGTTGCAGTACCAGTCTATTATGTAGGCGCATTTGCTTTCACTTCACTGGCGGCCGCCTACGCATATATTAAAAGTGGTGAACTCAAAGACACTGCCGCTGATGCATACAATTACATCACAGGCAATGAGACAGAACTGACCACACTGGAAGAATTAGGCTATGGCGAGAAAACGGAAAAGAAAGATTGGAGCAAGTCATATTACACTGATGGCAGTGCGACAAACTCGGACATCAAAGCAAACAAAAAATATGTAGAGACGCAGAGCAATCACCAAAATGTTTTCACAGGAGAGCAAAATATTCCTGTGGATCAACCAGTGATTAAACTGGACCAAAAAACTTTCGAGGCACCCGAAGTAAAGACACAACTTAACGATCTTGTGAAATTGGAAAATCAGAAAACAGCAATGATCAAGAACAAAGAGTGGGACAAACTGCCCACACAAAATAAGAACGTATACAACAATCAAATATTACAGAAAGAACAGAAGATCGCAAACCACATCAGACAGGTGAACACACCAGTCAAACCAAACTCAATCGATATCACTCAAAAAACTGCACCAGCAGTGAATACAAACACATACAACGGCAGTGTTACACAAAGGCGTACCGGCAGTGTTACACAAAAAACTGCACCAGTGGTAGAAACAAAACCAGTCATCAACGCACCAAATGTTAAAGAGAGTTTGACCAACAACCAAGCGGCCGGACAAACACCTACTGTAAAAACATTCGACGCACCGGCGACCAAGACATTCACAGGAGAGAACAGGGTGGCAGAAGCCGGAGTGGCACAGAGTGCCACAGGCACACCTGAGTATGGCAACACACAGGCACCACCGGGGTTCCTAGAAACTCCTGTACAAATAGATGACAACAAAGAAGTTTCAGTCGGCGAAACAGGTGAATCAGATGTGGTCGAAGGCACTAAAACAGCACAAAAGAAAAGAAAACAAAAGACAGTGATGTCCACAAGAAATGTAGGTGAAAACATTTTGTATGGATTAGAACCTTCAACATATGAATTCCAACTGTCGGTACTGACCAAAGGACAGTATGCATCAGGTAAATTCAGCATATGGTCCAACAGACGAATTATTATAAAGACAAGTGGACTGCCAGAAGCAGGTCCGCAACTAGCACCAGGTTCACAATTAAATTATCATGTAAGAAATATGCAACTCAGCAGTGTGATTGGGTTGAACTCTGCTACTGTGACATCAAACGTACACAATATTGAATTCACAGTGTTCGAACCATTTGGTGCATCGCTGTTAGACGACTTGCATGATGCCGCTGTGCAGGCAAGACATGCGAATTACCTACAAGCGATATACTTGCTGAAACTAAAATTTTACGGCATGGACGATGAAGGCAAACCATCTGATTCTGGTGTGGAAAAATATTTTCCAATGAAGATTATAAACTGCCAATTCAACGTCACGGGTGGAGGTACTGAATACAATTTCTCAGCAGTGCCATACAATGCCAACACATTATCAGACAACAGGGCAAAGATTGATCAACCAATCAACATCAAAGGAGCCACAGTGGGAGAATTGATATACAATCTACAGGATCAATTGAATGAGCAACCTAAGATCAAAACCAACAAGGAAGGTTATGATCTGAAAATTGTGGGCAAACCTTTCAAGTATGGTACTACACCAGGAAAAGAGGATTCCGATGTAGAAGGATACAACACTGGATTGTATGAGGGAAATACTGTGACAGGCCAAGTGCCATTCTCAGACATACTGCTCACAGGTGGAGGCGCAGATTCCAAATTGGCAGTAGAATTGTTTAAATCAACAATGAACCATGACGCATTTTCTAGTTCTGCCAACAAAGTAAGTTTTGATCTCAACGCTGAAGGAAAACTTAACACTGAAGTCAGCAATGATCAAGGGTTCGGTGATCTTAGCAAAGTTAAATTTAATGACAATTACGGCACTAGAGTCTATACCTATAACGCGGGTACACCAGTACTCAGCATAATACAAGCCATTATAGATTCAAGTAATTACATCATGCGTCAGTTCAGTACTGACGAGACAATGAATGTGGATGTAAACTCATATGGCGAAGTGCCATGGTACAAGATCGACTACAAATGGATTGATGCTAACGACAGTGCCACACCAAACAAGTTCATAGTACGCCCATACTGGGTTGACCAATATGTGGCCCTGCCCAACTCAGATCCTAGTGTGAAAATAAATGTCAAGGAAGTTGGGAGAGAATATGATTACATCTACACAGGCAAGAATAGAGACATCCTGAATTTTGATCTACAATACAACTTTGCTTTCTTTGCCGCCACTGCCGCACAACCAGACAAGACACCTGGCAGTACAAATGACAAAATAACAAAGACGTCGGTGCTTACAAAGAACTATGGTGAAAGTGAAGCAGGAGACAAGGCACTTGACAAAGGACTTGCAGTTGTAGAAACCAAGATCACTGATACTGACACTAGGTCGGAAACACAAGGTGGTGAACTAGGAGCAGTTCCTGGATACAAAACAGCATCCATAATTAAGAAACAACTGTCAGACCCACAGGCAGATTTAATCAATTTAGAAATGGACATATTGGGCGATCCTTACTATTTGGCACAAGAAGACTTCAATCCAAACGTACTTCCACGCAGTGAGGCAAACGCATACGAACTGGAAGATGGATCGATCGACGCTAACAACGGGCAGGTCTATGTGAAGGTTAATTTTAAGACTCCAACAGACATCGATGATGAGACAGGACTGATGGCAGGTCTACAAGGTAGCGGAAAGTATGATACATCATTCTTTGGTGGATTCTACAGACTGATATCAGTGAACAGTAATTTCGAAGAAGGCAGATTCACACAGCAACTAGGCATGGTGAGATGTAGACACCAAGAACTTGAGCAACCTAAAGCACAAGAAACTGGCATGACGAACGGAGTCGCAGGAGGACAAGGCATAGCACCAGCATCCCCTGACACATTCGAAACAGGCAGTAAGACAGAAGTAGAAACACCGACAGAAGCAACCATCAGGAGTGGCCTTTACATTAACAACATCGTTAGGATGTTGAATAACAGTGCAGGTGAGAGTGGTACTACAAGTGACACAGCATCAACGAATTCAGGTGGCACAGCATCTGACCAAAACAATTACAGCAACAATGCAGACACTGTATTGGCATCGAACAACGATCAGACACACACGCAAACCAGCACAGTATCTGGCCTCAAGTCAGATGGTGGATTCAAAGACATATACAATCCTTTATCTCCTAATCAAGGTGTCGGCGACACATACGGTCCAGCAGGAGCAAGTGTGGCAACTAGCACCACGGTGACGAAAGTGGGCAACAGGACTATTACTGAAACAACAGCAATAGAGGGCGACAAAAGGACCAAGACTGTGACAGAGGAAACTGTATCAGGTGGAGAAGTCACAGAATATATTGCCGAGGAGAAAAAAGCCGGCTACGACAAATATGACGGACTAACTAAGGAAGAATACTACGAGGGCAAATCAAATCCTGAGTTCGATCAATCGACTGGAGTAACATTCGTTACTGTGAGCCCAGGTGATGCGTCATTCAGACAAGGCAAAAGAGTTGAAGATGCCTGTCTAGATGCTGGAGGAGGCAAAAGTGAATGTTACAGGAAGAAAAGAGAATGGCAGGTAGAAAACGGATTCTATACCAAGAGCAAAAGCAGTGTTGGTCGTGATGTCTATACGCCTGCATTTGACGTCGGTGAAAGGACCAAAGAAGCAAGATAATGGCAACAGAAAAATTTACCAATAAACCAAATAGAGATTTTATAACATCTAGCAATCGTGTGGCCAGTCATGCACTGTACATAGCGAAAGTGAAGAACACCACAGACCAGGAACGCAACGGAAGGATCAAAGTCTTCGTTTCGGCATTCGGTGGACAGGAAGCCAATCCTGACACATGGATCACAGTGAGATACTTGACTCCATTCTACGGGGTCACACCGGGTAATCTTACAAAACCCGGCAGTAAGGATTGGAGTGATTCACAAAAGTCATATGGTATGTGGATGCCACCACCTGACATCGAAACACAGTGTGCAGTTATGTTCGAAGAAGGTGATCTCAGCAAAGGGTACATCATAGGATACCCAGTAGACCTATACATGAACAACATGCTACCTGGCAACCCATCTACTAGGTTAAAAGACGTAGACGAGGACAGTGCAGATTATGACTCTGAACTGATACAACAAAAAATAAGTGCAACGCCAACAACGGAATTCAACAAGGCAGAATCTGTCAGGACCACTCCGGACACCACTAGGAAACCAGTGCATCCATTTGTGGACAGGCTGATTGAACAAGGGTTGGCCAACGACAATGTAAGAGGCAACACATCATCTTCCGGAAGGAGAGAATCACCATCACAAGTGTTTGGTATTTCGACTCCAGGGCCAGTGGATTTGTTTGGACAGATATCTAACAATCCAGATGTAGGTAACCTTCATGGTGCCATACAAGACAAGGACGGCAGAGTAATTAAAAGAGCCAACTCAAGACAAGGTGGACACACATTTGTCATGGATGACGGAACACCACAAACAAACGTTGACAACCAAACAATTGGTGTAAAATCAAATGAACTTATCAGACTAAGGACACGCACTGGACATCAGATAGTGATGCACGACACAGAAGGATTAATTTACATTGGTTCTGCAGATGGCAACTCATGGATGGAATTCACTAAAGATGGCAAGATTGATATATTTGCGAGCGACTCTGTGAGTGTGCATACCAAACAAGATTTCAACTTTAGGGCAGACAGAGATGTCAACATAGAGGCAGGCAGGAACATCAACATGAAAGCGGACGGCACAACAAGAAACGACGTCAACGCATTTCATGATAAGGAACTAGACAACGTCAGCACAGGTGCAATAAGATTAGAATCAGCAGGCGAAACACACATCAAGGCAAATGGTGAAGGCAGGATTGAAGTCAACCAAGATTTCAAAATGGAATCATTGCGTGGCAATGTGGATATAAGGGCCACCCAAGTAGGACGAAAAGAGGACGATGTTGTGATTCCAAGAAAAGACGTAAGGATACATGCCACAGGTGATGTTGATGTGTTGGTAGGAAATACTGCAAACAAAGATGACAGTTTGACATCAAACATAAATCTACAAGCAGTTACAGACGCAGACAGTGTGGCAGGCAATTTTAATTTGCAAACAACAGGCAAAGTTAACGTGGACAGTGTTGGCGACACTTCATTGAAAAGCACTGCAAAACTGCAAGTTTCAAATGCAGGCACGGACATAGATGGCGGTACAATCAATTTGAACTCAGGCACAGTTGCTATAACCACAGCAGGAGCATCAGCAACAGCAGAGCAGGCCACTATAGAACCACTAAGAGTACACGTTGGACCCGCGACAGATTCACAGTATGTGTTTCCTTATCGTACAGATTCAAGATCAGTTACAGCACAAGGCAACAAGTTGCAATTAACTTCAATTATGAAAAGGATACCTATGCATGAAGAATGGTCGTTGCATGAGGATAAAGTTAGAAGCCTCGTAACTAGAGACAGGACAGACAGAGAGTATTTAAACCCACTCAAAGATAAAAAGTCACCAAATGACCTAAGCACAAGGACGTAAATACAGTATGCCAGCAATAACAAAAATAGGGGTAAGCAACATACAAGGGGGCACACTGGCCAATGGGCAAGTGAGCAACGTGATTGTAAACGGAGCACCCATTAATGTTAAAGGCGATGGTCCACATGTTGGACACGGCATAGCCGTACACGCGGCACCGATGAGCACTGTGGACAGTTCAAGCACTGTCAAAGCAGGAGGCAAGTTTGTGATAAGACAAGGTGATAATGCCAACTGTGGACATCCACATGTGGCAGGTTCCGGAGATACAAACGCAGGATAATATGGCAAAAGTAAAATTAACAAAGACTACAACAGGCGACTCATTAGCACAATCTCGTAATCTTAAAAGTTATGTGGGTTTTAGCACTGTGAATAGGGATTTTGATTCCAACACACTTTATGATTATGAACTTGCTAGGACAGACTTGTTGAACGCATTTTACATCAAAAAAGGTGAAAAGTTAGAATTGCCTGATTATGGTACTATTGTGTGGGATTTGCTGTTTGAGCCTTTTACATCAGACCTAAGCAAATCTGTTGAAGAAGATGTGTTAGAAGTAGTTGGCAGAGACCCTAGATGGCGTCTGGACACACTAAGAATACAACAACAAGAGTTTGGCTTAAACATTTCTCTAGACATTACATATATTCCATACAACATAGGAGAGTCACTATCACTTGCATTTGACCAAGAACAAGGCCTGAATGTGACATCAAATCCAATAGAAGCAGGCGCCAATACCAGTGTGCCATCGGCATACTAATAAGTACGCATATTATTCCTAAAATAAATACACACATAACATGGCCACAACAGATAGACAAAATAGTTTACTAGTATCACAAGACTGGCAGAAGATCTACAGATCTTTCCAGCAAAGTGATTTTGCATCCTACGATTTTGACACTCTTCGTAGAACTATGATACAGTATTTGCAAAATAACTATCCAGAGGATTTCAATGATTATATTGAATCATCAGAGTATATTGCACTGATAGATTTAATTGCATATCTAGGTCAAAACTTATCATTCAGAACTGATTTAAACGCAAGAGAAAATTTCATCGATACAGCACAAAGACGTGACAGTATTTTAAGATTAGCAAGACTATTAAGTTATGTGCCAAAAAGAAATCAAACAGGCAGTGGACTTATAAAAGTCACAAGTGTAAGCACAACAGAATCAATTACAGATTCCTCAGGAGCAGATCTATCTAACTCAGTCATCAGTTGGAGCGACCCTACCAATTCGAATTGGTTAGAACAATTTATAGCAGTCTTCAACGCATCATTAAGTGGCACACAAAAATTTGGTTCACCTGCAATTCAAGACAACATTGGCGGTATAGTGACACACCAATACAAATTCGCAACTACAAATAACGATGTTCCTGTTTTAAAATTTACAAGAAATGTAAATTCACAACCAATGCCATTTGAAATTGTAAGTGCAACATTTAGAAATCAAAATTACATTTACGAAGAATCACCTATACCAGGAAATAGATTAGGTATGTTGTATAGAGCAGACGGCAAAGGCAACTCATCTGAGAACACAGGATTTTTCATGTTGTTCAAACAAGGTGATCTAGGATTTTCAGAATTCACTGTTTCTAATCCATCTCCGAACACCACAGTGTCTATAGATAAAAACAACATCAACAATTCAGATGTGTGGCTGTATGATTTAACACAGAATGGCACAATAGATAATGCATGGACAAAGATTCCTGCTATCACAGGTAACAATGCAATTTACAATTCATTATCAGAATCAGTAAGGAAAATTTTCAGTGTAAACACAAGAGCCAACGATGCAGTTGACCTTGTCTTTGCAGATGGAGTGTTTGGAGAAAATCCAAACGGACTATTCCGTGCTTATTATCGTAGTTCTATAAATGCAACTTACACAATTAGACCTAGAGACATGCGTGGCGTAACAGCATCAGTGCAATATAGAAATGCCAAAGGACAACTGAACACATTAACAGTTACTATGGATTTGCAGACTACTGTTGATAATGCAGTAGCAACTGAATCAAACTTAGATATCAAAACAAAAGCACCACAGGCATATTATTCTAACAACAGAATGACCACAGCAGAAGATTATCAGATTGTACCTTTGACACAGTTCCAAGGCATTGCAAAAACAAAAGCAGTCAACAGAACAGCATCAGGAATTTCAAGATATTATGACTTGATCGATCCAACAGGTGCTTATTCATCGACAAATATTTTTGCAGATGAAGGTTTGGTATATCGTGAATTTGTTGAACCAACTACAACATTCTCATACCAGTCAAACAGCGAGATACAAGGGATCATTGCTAACACAATTAATCCTACCTTAAAATCTGTGGGCGTGAGAGATTTTTATTACGACAAATATACAAGACAAAGCACTGGATCAAATTACACATGGACGCTCAGCACCGAAGCAACTAACACATACTCAGGTTACTTTAGTGAAACAGGCCCATTAGCAGTCGGTGACTATACTACTAATAATTTAAAGTACGTTAAGCCTGGTGCGTTAATAAAATTTGAAGCACCTGCAGGAAAACACTTTATGGCGAACGGTACACTGATGTCAGGCGCTGTTGGCCATGCAGGATCACAATCAGTGATATGGACAAAAGTTGTAAGTGTAAAACAAGATGGTGCAAACTACGGAAAAGGAAACTTCACAGACGGCACAGGTCCAATTATTTTATCAGACAAGGTGCCAAGCACAGCGATAATAAAAGAAGTTATCCCTGCTTTCGCAATCAACACCACAAGTATTATTGAAAGCACAATGATTGATGCTATTAAGAATTTTGAAAATTTTGGATTAACATTCGATATTGATACGAATGCATGGGAGTTCATATCAGAAACAAACTTAAATGCAGATGGTACGTTTGATTTAGGATTCCAAGGAAACACATCCGGAGCAAACAGAGATGCAAGTTGGTTGTTAAAGTTTACAGCAACTAATCAAGTTTACACAATGAAAACTAGAAACTTAAATTATGTTTTCAGATCGGCAAGCAAAAATAGATTCTTCTATGACGAAGATCAAAAAATATTCAATGCAACAACAGGTAAAGTTGTGAGAGATCAAGTAAAAGTTTTAAAATTTAACACAATGCCTGATAGCACTGTGCAACTGTCGGAAGACTATGCATTTGCTATTGTTGGCAATAGAGTTTTATCTACTGGATTTAATGACACTAGAGAAGTTGCAGTATCATTTAATGATTCAGATGACGACGGTGTTGTTGACAATCCAGATCTATTTTCTAGTGTGGTCAATCCAACCAAGAATGAATCAGCAAAGTATGTGTACTTCAAACGTGATGTAAGCAAAGCGTCTGATTATTATGATGTGGTAGCAAGTACTGACTTCGTACTATCATCTGGTGGCACTGGTGTTGATCTTACACAATATTCAAACGGACAACTGTTCCATTTTTACAACTCAAGCACAATACAACAATATGATTCATCAAAAGGAGCATTAGTAGATGTGTCAGATGATTACAAAGCAGACATAGGTAGAGATAGTTTAAATTACAATTACGAACATGCGGCAAGATATGATAGACGTATTGATCCATCTGTTAGCAACTTGATTGATTTACATATTCTTACTACTGCATACGATACTGAATTTAGACAATGGATATACAATGGACAAATTGGTACAGCACCTGCGTCGCCGTCTACAGCGGCATTGAGAACATCCTATGATCCTACTCTTAGCACATACAAAAACGTATCAGATGAAATCGTCTATAGACCCGTCAAATATAAACTACTGTTTGGCCCTAATGCGGATGGTACATTACAGGCTACTTTTAAAGTTGTTAAAAATACAGCACTGACAGTCACTGATAACGACATAAAAACGTCGGTTATTAATGCAATTAACAATTATTTCAGTTTGAATAACTGGACATTTGGTGATTCTTTCTTTTACACAGAACTTTCAACATATATCCACAATGCTTTGGCACCAAAAATTAGTTCTATAGTGATTGTACCTAACAAACAAGATACTGCATTTGGATCACTTTTCCAAATTGAATCTAATTCAGATGAAATATTTGTTAGTGGAGCCACAGTGGACGATGTAGAAATTATACCTTCTATATCACAAGGAAACATCAAGGCAAGCGGCACAGTTATTACATCCGCAACTACAACATCTTCGACTGCATCAGCAACAGCAGGAGGCAGTGTGTCCACAACGACTAACACAACTACTACAAGTTCATCAAGTGCATCGGGATCATCAAGTTCATCGGGATCATCAAGTTCATCAGGTTCAGGTTCGGGGTACTAGTAGATGGCAACGGTTTCTAGAACAACCACTACGCTATTACCTGAAGTTTTTCAAACAGAACGTAATAAGAAATTCTTAAACGCCACACTGGATCAGTGGACACAGAAAGGTGAATTAGAAAAAATATCTGGATTCATTGGTTCGCAAAAAGGTCCTAGTTTTAAAAACACAGACAATTACCTTGACGAAATAAATGACGACAGGAAAAACTATCAGTTAGAACCTAGTGTCAACTATGTCAAAGACGATGGCACAGTAGATTATTATTCTTCATACATTGACCTTGCTAACCAACTTGAATTCTTAGGTGGCAACAAGGCCAACCATGATAGATTATTTAAACAACAATCTCATTCATGGGCACCTCCTGTCGATGTCGACACATTAGTAAATTATAGAAATTACTATTGGTTACCACAAGGACCTAGTGTAGTACCTGTAAATATTTCTACTCCAGGTAGCACTAGCACAATCAAGGTAACAAACAATGCCGCAGGAGCATACAACTTTAGTGGATACACAGGTGACAATCCAAATCTTACACTGTACAGGGGAAACACATACAATTTCGAAGTTGACGCCAAAGGACATCCATTTTATATCAAAACACAAAAGATAGATGGAGCCGGTTCCCAGTACGACACAGGAACTACTGACCAAGGACAAGACGTAGGTACAGTTACATTCACAGTGCCTGCTACCGATCAAGGCGGTGACTTGCCTGACTTACTTTTTTATGCATGTGGTAGACATAGTTCTATGCAAGGCAATATCATTATAGAAGACTTACAGGACGGATTTACAACAGTTGATATCACAACTGAAATACTAGGCAAAAAAACTTACACAGATTCAAACTCTGTAGTTTTTGAAAACGGACTTAAAATTAAATTTGCAGGATCGATACCTGCGGCTTATAAAAATAAAGAATACTATGTCGAAGGAGTAGGCAATGAGATTGTTTTACTAGGCACAGATAGAATGGTCGTACCAGAAGGATTCAGTTCTGCTACATCCACTGTAGTTTGGGATCAAGATGGCACACAAAACTTTGATGAAAATCCATGGGATGCTGGTGACAATGTACCAGTAGAAAAAGATTATTTTACTATCAATAGAAATTCGAAGGATTTTAATTCTTGGTCAAGATCAAACAGATGGTTCCACGAATCAGTTATAAAAAATACAGCAACATACAACGGACACACAGTTTTATTGGATCAAACAGCAAGAGCAAAAAGACCAATCATTCAGTTCGAAGGAGGAATACAACTTTACAACTATGGGAACATAGGGTTGAAACCTGTAACGGCAATCGAAACTGCCTCTACTGATGCATTTTCTTTTGTTAACGGACAACTTGGGTACTTCATCGATTCGGTAGAATTGCAACAAGGAGACAGAATAATATTCCAAAACGATACTGATGCATCAGTCAAAAGCAACATATACACTGTGACGTTTGTGAGTGTCGATAGTTCCAATGTGCTTTATCTAGATCTCGCACTCGAAGAAGAACCAGTAGAAGGCAGTACGGTTGTAGTCAGTAACGGAACAGCAAACAAAGGCAAGCAATATAGGTTCGATGGCAGTGCATGGGTAGAATGCCAACAAAAGACAAAAGTGCAACAAGCACCTTTATTTGACTTGTTTAACAGTTCTGGCACAGCACTTACTGATGCAACAAGTTACCCTGCATCATCATTTGTAGGCACTACATTGTTTGAGGTAGCACAAGCAGATACAGGTGTGACAGATACAGAGTATGGTGTGAAAATAAAATACGAAAACTTTGGTACCGTAGCAGACATAGTCTTTAACAATACAATTAGCACAGAGTCTCTTACATATTTGGATGCCGAAAACGCTCAAAAAAATACTATCAACACTGCTTCTGCATACTATAAGAAGAATTTAGTTGATGTTGAGGTCGGTGTAGACAGCACCAACAATACCACAGTGTCCTTTCAGTTGCGTAACAGTTGGACAAAACAAAAACGATTAACAAAACAAAGAGTTATTGATGTAATCGTTGTCAAAGACGAACTAAAAACATTTAAGATCAAAACCTATAACAACGTGGCCGATGTGACAGGATTAGAAATAGATGTTTTTGTTAACAATGTTAAAAAAACTTTGGCAACAGATTACACAATAGAAACAAAGGACAAACACAAATTTATAAAATTTATAAAAAGTAGAACGATAGGAGATAAGATTGTTTTGGAAACACATGCTCCTTACAATACAAAAAATGTAAATGGGTATTACGAAATGCCCGACAACTTAGAAAGAAACAGTTTAAACTCTTCTATTGAATCGTTGACACTTGGCGAATTGAACAATCATGTGTTGAGTATTACAGAAGATTTAACAGATTTTGTTGGTACACAACCCGGGTACACAAATCTAAAAGACTTACCAGACACAAAAGCATATGGGAGAAGAATTACACAGCACGAAGGATCCATACCATTGGCTACTTTCTTGTTAACGCACCCTAATGCAAATTTTTATTCAGCATTGAAGTATGTTGGTAAAGAATATGCAAAATTTAAACATAATTTTATAAAGCAGATTGACAGCATTGATGCTACACAAACTAGTGAAGAGATCTCTTCTGAAGTAAGAGATAGAGTGGACGAAATTATTAAAAAAGTGTCCGCAAACAAATCCGAAGAATTTGCATTCTTCCACAGTGACATGGTAGGGTTCGGTGACAACTACACAAAAATTTCATACAATGTTACAGACAACACAAACAAAACTTATGGACTGAGTGCTGTTTTTGACAAAACAGAATTGAGTGACAAAGCAGTTTATGTATGGGTGAACAATGAACAAAAAACGCACAGCAAAGATTATACTTTTGATTCGTCTAGTTCAACATTAACATTCACAAGTGAATTTACTTTTACAATAGGTGATAAGATTGAAATAAGAGAGTATCCAAACACAGACGGCAGTCACATACCACCTACCCCTTCTGCTTTAGGACTGTATCCAGCATACCAACCCAAGAAGTACATAGATGACACATACCGCACACAATTCAATGACTCGACCAGTATAACGGTAATCCAAGGGCATGATGGATCTCTAACAAAAGCATATGGAGATATAAGAGACGACTTTGTTTTAGAATTAGAAAAAAGGATTTACAACAACATTAAAGTTAGTTACGATGAAAAGAACTTACATGACATAAGCAAACGACCAGGAGATTTTAGATCAGATGCATGGACACCGACTGAATGGAAAGAAATTGAAAATAGGTTATTCTTAGATTGGACTGGTGACAATCAGGTTGACTATACATCGCATAAAAATTATGACGCAGAAGATCCGTTCACGTGGAATTATTCACAGGTCAAAAACAAGAAAACAGGAAACTTGCTCAAAGGATTTTGGCGTGGAATTTTTGTTGATTTATTTGACACTGATCGTCCGCACACCCATCCATGGGAAATGGTTGGCTTCGCAGAGCAACCTACTTGGTGGGAAAGCAGATATGGAGCGGCACCATACACAGCAGGCAATGATATTTTATGGAATGATCTAGAAAATGGATTTATTAAAGAAGGCGACAGGGCAGGCACACATGATAGATATATCAGAACAGGATTAAGCACATACCTTCCGGTTGATGCACAAGGTAACTTACGCTCACCTAATGATTTTATTGTTGATAGAATTGTTGCAAGTGAAGATGAACAGAGTGCAGACTTTGTAGCAGGCGACCATGCTCCGGCAGAGACGGCATGGAGACGTTCGTCAGATTATCCTTTTGCTGTACAGATTATAAACGCATTAACTTCACCAGCAAGATATTTCGGAGTTATGTGGGACACTGCAAGAATATTTAAAAATCCTGCAGAACAGTATGTGTACAATCGCACAGGAGTTGCAGTACAACCAAAAGATTTTGTTTTTTATGGCGGGTCGTATGTAGACTTTACAGGCGAAACCCAAGAACATTATGCAAGTGGATACCATCCGTTGATTGTTGAGTATCTGAAAGGTAAAAATTTAGATGTCAAAACTAACTTTACTGATCCTGTAGTAAATCTTAACGTAAATCTTTCTTACAAAATTGGTGGATTTAGTGATAAAACAAATCTAAAGGCTATTGCAGATGCTGTGTCACCAGGTTCAACCAGTAGTAGCGTGTTCATTCCACAGGAAAATTATAAAATTTTCTTAAATCAAAGTTCGCCTTTACAAAGTTCTGCTTACAGTGGAGTGATTGTACAAAAGACCGCAACAGGTTTTAAGGTGATAGGATATGATCCTTTAATAAGATCTTTCAAAATTTATGCACCCATTGAAACACAATTAAGTTCTAATATATCAATTGGACAAACAACTGAAGAATTCAGTGAATGGCAAATAGGTGGCTTCTATGTTGCTGGTTCGATTATCAAGAACAGTGGCAAATTTTACAGAGTCAACAGTTCATTCACAGCAAGTGCAACATTTGAAACTGACAAACTTACTGAAATTGGTTCTAACCTTCCTCTAACAGGCGGAGTGACAGTTGCAAAATACAATTCTTTCTTTTCAAATATAACAACTGTACCTTACGGGACTGAATATAAAACGAAACAGGAAGTTGCAAACTTTATACAAGGTTATGAACACTGGTTAAAAACACAAGGTTTTGTATTTGATGGGTACTCTAGAGAGTTAGACACTAACACGGATTGGACACTCAGTGTAAAAGAATTCCTATTTTGGTCAACACAAAATTGGGCAGTTGGTACAGTAATTGCTGTGTCTCCTGCATCACAATCTATCACTTATGAAAACACATCTGGTGTGGTTGATTCATTATTGAACCCATATGAAGGATACCTATTAATGCAACAAGAAGGTATTGGCATACCTTTACCTGATGTAAACATGGATAGACAAGGAAACACCACTGTCTTAACCACTTCACCAACACAAGATGGCATTTACTTTGCTAAATTTAACGTAATACAAAAAGAACATGTGGTATTGTTTGATAACAAAACAGTATTTTCAGATGTAATCTATGATCCAGCACTTGGTTATCGTCAAGAAAGATTAAAAATCACAGGATTTAAAACTGCTGATTGGAATGGAGACCTTTACGCACCTGGATTTGTATTTGATCAAGCAAAAATTGAAAACTGGACATCATTCACTGATTACAATTTAGGTGATGTAGTAAAATACCAAACAAAATTTTATGTTGCTAAGAAAAGACATGCAGGCACTGAAAACTTTATTAACATTAATTGGACTTTGAAAAACGAAGCACCAGAGAGCAAGTTACTGCCAAACTTTGATTATAGATCTGCACAGTTTGAGGACTTCTACAACTTAGACACAGATAATTTTGATGAAGGACAGCAGAATTTAGCAAGACACCTGATAGGTTACCAACCAAGACAGTACCTAGAAGATCTTGGCATGGATGAAAATGCACAATACAAGTTCTATCAAGGTTTCATAAGAGAAAAAGGCACAATTAATTCTATTACAAAACTGCTTAATGCACAATTTAGGTCAAGCGACTCGAACAAATACAATGTTTATGAGGAATGGGCGTTTAGAACAGGTGCATATGGTGGCAGAAGAACACAAGAAGACATCGAGTTTGCAATAGATGAAAAATCTTTTGGTGAAAATCCAAAACTGGCAAAGTTTGTTGAAAGTGTATCACAGGTAAATGCAGATGATCCTTCATACCAAGTTGCAAAATCCAATCTTAGAATTGAGCCAAACAACTATAATGGCAAACCATTTATTGCTTACGATCCTAACTATCACAATGGCTTCAACAGTGCTTTGAATGTGTTCAAATTTGCCAATGCTGGTCCTGTAAATCCTGAGTATGTAAACTTTGCAAAATTAGAAATGTCAGATTTACTGACTGAACCAAGTCCACAATTTTATACTGTAGGCACTACAATTTGGATTGCAAGAGGACAGGACAGACAATGGAACTTATACAGGGTGACTGAGACAAATATCAAAGTATCACGTTTTGATAAATTCGAAGGTGATGGGTCAACTGTGTTGGGCGGAGATCAAATAAAAATAACAACAGACAAACCACACAATTTGGCCAAAGACGATATTATATTGCTGAGAGACGTTGATGCGGCAATAGATGGCATATATGAGATACCTGAAAGAGGGTCCATGGACAGCACCGTCGAAGGCAACAACGAATTTTCGATCGAACTATTGAATGAGTTACCTGGTGAGGATGGCTCGTCGATGACTAAAAACGGCAACTTGCTTAAACTTGTATCACTCAAACTATCAACCACAGCAGACATTAACACATCTGCTCCATTAAGAGGTTGGAGGAAAGATGATATAGTAACAGTCACTAACAGTTATGAAACAAACTACACTGGCAAGTGGGTAAATTATATCAACACACTGCCTTATGTAGAAAAAATTAAACAATACGACATCAACAGGCAACAGTTTAGTGAATACGGACATGCTATTGCATCCGACAAAACAGGCAAAAACGTTTTTGTTGGTGCCCCCGGAGACCAAGGAGGGAAACTGCACCTTGAAACTAGAAATGATTATGGAGCATTTTCGAACACATTCACAATAAATCCTGCACATGTCAGCATTGGTGCAACAAACTTGACTGGAACCTTTGTGTTTACACTCGGCAGTTCATCAGTCACAGGTACCAACACAATATTTGACACAGAGTTGACAGTGGGTGATAGAATAATCACAGCCAGTAGCAAAAAATATACTGTCCAAACAATTGAGAGTGCAACTGCACTTACCATAGAAGAATCAGCAACAGCAGAAAGCAGTAGTGCTACAAAGAAAACAGAATTTGACAGATATGGCCATGCTATTGCACTTGCACATGATACAGAAAATAGATTGGTTGTGTCGGCTCCATTTGCATCAGGATTTGTAAAAGTTGTAACGCTGGACGGTGGCGACTTTAGTTCTACATTAGATTTTAAAGTAAACAATTCTGTTAAAATTTATAATGCATCAAGTTCGTTGATTGGTTCTGGCACTGTAAAATCATGGAACTCTACAACTTATGTGTTGGCAATAGAGACAGACACTATCCTAGCAGAAGATTATCAAGTTACTGGAACCAGCACAGATGGTGAGACTGAGATAATTGGATTTGTTGCGTCAGCAGAGACAACATTATCAGGAGAAGGTTATGCAGAAATACTCAACAAAGATGCATCAGGAACATGGGGAACAATACAAACAGTTACAGGCAATCCTCCGGCATCAAATGAAAACTTTGGACACTCGGTTGCTATGTCTGGAGATGGCAATCATGCAGTTTTTGGTGTGCCAGGATCCGATTCAAACACAGGCCGAGTAGAAATTTACAAATACAACGCAACAACATTAGGATATGACGCATATGGAATTATAAAAGATTCGGAATTGATGACTGGTGACAAATTTGGATGGAGTGTAGCCACTGACAAGACTGGACAATTTGTGGCAGTTGGTGCTCCATATCATGCAATACAAGGTTCTGATTCTACAAGTTCAAACGGTGCTGTATTTGTTTATGCAGACGATGGCAATGGCATTTATGTACAGGTAGCAAAACTTGTGCCAACAACTAAACAGGTTGGACTTGAGTTTGGTTACTCTGTGTCGATGGACACTGATGCAGGTAACATTGTCGTAGGCGCCCCAGGATACAATCCAACAGGTGCTCCTGAGACAGGTAGGGTGTACACTTTCAAACAGTCGTCGGAATCATTTACAGCAGACGGATCGAGCACAATATACACATTAAGTTTTGCTCCTACTAGCGAAACCAATATTGGTGTGTACGAAACAGCACCGGACAGCACAGTAACATGGAGCACAATAGGTGGTGCCCAGGCAGATACAACACAAGAAACTACAGATACTATATTATATTCTGCAGATAACCTTGCTTCTGGTAGATCTTTTTCTGTAGATGGATCATCATACAGTTTAACATTTACTCAAGCACCAAAAATGAATACAGTGTTTAAAGTTTATAGATATCAACAGCAACAAGTGATAGATTCTAATGCACCAGACATGTTTAATAGGTTTGGACATACGACTTCAATGGATGCTACAACATCTGTAATGGCAGTGTCTAGTCAAAATGCAACTGCAAACAAGATTGTAACATTTGACAAATTTAAAAATGATGGGTCAACTGTTTTAAATGAAACAACTTTCGATTTTGCAACAACAAAATTTGTTGATCCAGAACTTGAGGCAGGAACTGTTAGAATATATGGACAATATGGAAATTATTATGCTTTAGATCAGCAACTGGTCAGCAGTGAAGTTGACCAAGGAGATAGATTTGGTACAGGTATCTCAGTATTCAACTTTGGTGTTTTTGCTGGTGCACCAAAAGATGACACAAAAGGATCAAACAGTGGGTTGATGATAGAATATAACAAAGGCACTTCATCTGCAACTGGTTGGGAAATAATTTCGCAACAAGAAGACTTAATAGATCCAAACAAGATCAAACAAAATTACTTGTATGATACAAACAACAACAAGACAGTTGGATTCATTGATTGGATTGATCCGATCAAAGGTAAATTTCCAGGACCGGCTGATGCGGAACTTAAATTTATTTCTGATCATGATCCAGCAGTTTACACAGATGTTAACTTAACAGGCACCAATGCAGAACGTTTACAGAGACAGATTGAAAGGGCGCCGGTAATAGATGAAAGCAGATCATGGGGCAGAGAACATGTAGGAGAACTTTGGTTGAACACTTCGCGTCTAGTTTACATTTGGTATGAACAAGGAACTGCAGAATTCAGAAACGAAAACTGGGGAGCAAGATTTCCTGGTTCTACTGTAGATGTCATGGAGTGGGTAGAGTTCGACAAGCCACCTAGTGCTTGGAATCAACTTACTAACAGTCAAGAAGGCAACGAAGTGGGAGTGTCCGGAACTGCAATGGTCGAAAGATATTTCAGCACCAAGTCTTTCTTTGACACTACTACACAGACATTTGTAACAAAATATTATTTCTGGGTGCTTAACCCAAGCATAGTTCCAAACAATCCTACTAGGGGCATAAGTGCAACAACAGTGGCAAGACTTATAGCAGATCCTGGTGCTGTTGGTTATGCCTACAATGCGTTCTTGAAAGACAATGCGATCAGTTATGCAAACATTGGACCATTCCTAGACGATGATAACATTGTACATCACATCGAATGGGCAACTGTGGACGATGCATTACCTAAACATGATGAATGGTTGATAGTGAAACAAGGTGATGATCAATCAAAACCAAACAACATATTACGAAAGAAATTAATAAGTTCAATAGTAGGCAGAGATGAGAACAACAATCAAGTGCCTAATAACACTTTAAGTGAAACGCAACGTTACGGAATAGAAGATGGACAATCTATGATTGTAAACAGAACTGTGGTTCTTACTGCCTTTGTAGAAAACATCAATGCAGTCTTGAAAGATTATAAGATTGTTTCGACTAAAAATTTATCAACATTTAATTTAAAAGAGCAAGAACCTACAGCATTATCCGGTGAATGGGATATTAAGGTCCAAGACTACACAGAACTTTTATACCTCAACAAACAAAACACACCGTCACTTACAACAGGCACGGAAGTATTAGTTGCTAGTGACACAGAATCAAACGGTTATTGGTCAATATACATTTACGAAGCAGACAACACATGGAAACGTACAAGAGTTCAATCGTATGATACTACACAGTACTGGACATACAAAGATTGGTATGCAAAAGGATATAGCAAGGACACTATTGTCAATCACACTATAGTAACAGAAGATTTATTGTTGCCAGCGGACGCAAAATTTGATGTAGGCGACACAGTAAAAATTGAAACATCCTTTGACGGTAATTTTAGATTGCTTGTTAAAACTGCCACAGCAGAGTATGATGAAATAGGACTTGGCAATGGCACTATAGAAATAAAAGAAAATGCTTATTCCTACAAAGACAATGCACTAGGATACGACAGTGATACATTTGATCAAAACAATTTTGATCAACAACCTATAATAGAATTAAGGAATATCATTGATGGTGTGATAGATGACATTTACATAGATGACTTAGGTGCAGAATGGAACAAACTTTGGTTCTTCAGCATCCAGCAGATATTAGCAGAACAACTGTATGTTGATTGGGCAATAAAAACATCTTTCTTGACAGTTGAGAATGATCTTAAAAATTTATCCACGGATCCAACATACAAACCGGATCAACAAGATGCACTGTTGAGTTATATCGATGAAGTCAAACCATTCCACACAAAAGTTAGACAGTACAGAGTAAATTATGCAAAGACTGAAACCTTTGGTGCCGACATGACAGACTTCGACAATGCGGCATATTGGGACAAAACAGCACAAAAATATCAAGCACCAGATGTGAACAATTCACAATACGACACAAGATACACAATCAATCCAAGTAAGATCTATAAGGACAATTACAAACTTGGACTAAGTTCGATCATAGTTGCGGACGGTGGTGCTGACTACACAGAGGTACCAACAGTGACAATATCCGGAGGCGGAGGCACAGGTGCAACTGCAACTGCTTATGTTTCTAATGGCGCTATTTCTAAAATTACAGTTACTAACGCAGGTTCAGGATACACCACTACTCCTACAGTCACACTTACAGGTGGCGGCAGAGAAGATTCCACAGGCATCGCGGCAAAGGTGTATGCTGTAATTGACAACGATAAGGTTAGACAAATTAACACAACTTTACAATTTAACAGGACTACCGGAACAAACATATTAATCAACACAACCATTGCTGAATGGAAAGCAGAAACAACATACACTGCGGACAACATAAGATTTGAAAATCAGATATTCAAAGTTTTACAGCAATTCAAGTCAGGCAAGTTATTCACAGATGCAGTAGAATTAGCAGACAGCACTGCCACAACAGACATAACTGCATATTTGGAAGAATGGAGTGCTGTTGATTACATTCAAAAGTATTATTCAACAGATGCTGGTATGCCAGGAGTGCAAGATTCAAGCACAGTGATTTATGGACAGTTGATGTCAGGTTTAGAATATCCAGGCACCAAAGTGATAGGTCCAAAATTTGACACTGAAGCAAGTTATGATGCATCCAATTATGATGCTGTACCATACGATGGACAGTTTATAGATGAAGATGGTATTCCTACTCCGTCATATGAACTTGGATTAGACAAGTATGTAGATGGCGTTGGGTTCACAGACAGTTTGGCGGGTACAAAACCAAGTGATGTAATTGCAGAAGGCAACCAATTTATAGATGAATACAGTTCACATGCACCAGAAGAAGTTGTGCCAGGCACAACATTTGACACTCTTGACATGCAAGTTTATACAAATCCTGCACAAGGTTCCCCAATAATGAGAACCAACAGTCACATAGGGGATGGTTCAACAACAACTTTTGCAATAGGACAGACACCTTCCGACGAAGATGGAGTGTTTGTTTGGGTAGAAGGGAACCTGCGTAGAAGGGTCAAGAACGATTCATCATCTGATTATTCGATAGGTGCAAACAACACAGTGGTGTTCACATCGGCTCCAGCGGCAGGAAGATTAATCACAATACAAAGTTTCAGCATTAGTGGAAGTAAAATTAGTATCAAGAGAGATTTCACAGGCAATGGCAGTAAAAAAGTTTTCAATTTGCCGGTGCCATTTACACTTGCAGATAGCACAATTAATTTAAGCAAAACTGCTTTTGTGACAGTGAATGGTGTAGTAACCACAGCAACATTATCAGAAGGTGATGACAGTGCGTCTACTGATGTAACTTTTGGCACAGCGCCAGCAAATGGATCGACTGTGCAAATAACATTGTTTGATGGCGATGCAGGTGAACAAACATATTCACAGGTCAACACACAAACAATTAAATCCGATGGGTCAACAACAACATACGCATTATCACAAACACCAGCAGAGTTTGGACCATTGCACAACACAGTGATTATAGAACGCAACGGAGAAAGATTAACACCACCTGACACAGCATACTATTCCGGAGATGGCAGTACCTTTGCATTCAACTTGCCGACCACAATTAATGCGGCGGCAATTCCAAGTGTTGCAGATGTAGAAGTTTACCTCAACGGTGAGAGACAGACAGCAGGTGTCGATTGGTTCTTAAACGACATTGGCATCACAGCAGATCAAAGTGATGACACAGCAGATCAAAACAATGTAACGGCTGACTCGGCGGCAGTGACAGGTACAGGAGTTGTATTCTTCAACACTAGACCAAACGATGGAGATGGCGTTGCGATTGTTGTAAAAATAGGACACGATTACATAATAGAAGGTACAAATTTAATCACAACATCCATGGGCGATGAGAATGATGAATTAAGGGTCACGTCATTTACAAACCATGACTTGCTTGGCATCAGAACAGAAATTTTTAAAGGATCAGGACTTGTTGATGCGGCTCTAGGTACATATCAAAGTTTGATTACAAAAGATCCTGTCACTACTAGTGGCGTCACAATCGACACATTCAATACAGATTCAGTTACTTCTGTGAAATACTTTGTGGTTGCAACAAGCGGAAGTGACAACACACAGAGTGAGGTGCTGACTGTGACAACAGATGGTACAAATGTTTCACATACAGTTCTTGCAACGGTACATGCTACAGGCACAACAGATTTTGTTACATACGATGCAACTATATCATCGGGTGTTGTAACAGTCAAGGCAACTGCAACTGATAATGTAACCAAAGTTAAAGCACATAGAATGGCAGTGTTGTCATCGGACATCAACGCAATACAACCAATCAACTCGAATCAATCGGCATTTACAAAACAATATACATCTACTGGCACAGCAACAACTGTGTATGAATTAGATACGTCAAGTTACAGAGGCGCTGAGATATTTGTTACAGTGAGCGACGGAACCAGTAACGAAACATCACAACTTTACATTGGATACAATGGAACCACTGCTTTCCATACTGCTTACAATGTTCTACCAGCAGACGGGTCAGTTTCACGTAACACATTCGCTGTGTCGCACTCAGGGTCGACGCTTACGTTGACTTTAACGAATTCATTATCAAGTGCTGTTAATGTTTTTGGTATAGCATCTAACTTGGGCACTGCTACTGTGACAGAAAATGATACTGGAATTGAGTTTATAGGTTCACAAACATTAGATACTGCATCAACAACACTGGATAGTTTTGATTTAACATCTGCAAACTTTGATGGAGCATACTATCAGATCTTAGTTGAGAGTGCTAATGATAGCACAGACGAAGATTACGAATTTGCAACTATACATGTTGCCGCAAAATCCGGTAATGTTTCTCATGTTCAATATGGACAGGTGAGCGACAACCAACTTGCAGACTTTAGTGTGTCAATTTCAGGCACAACGGTTTCATTGAATGCATCAGGATCATCTGCAGGTAATACAGTTTACATTTACAAATTAGGTTTCGACACTGCATCGGCGCAGACAGATTCAAACGTGGGTGGATTTTACACACTATCAAGAATTCCAACCAACACAGATTATCTTTGGGTAACTTATAATGGAGACATACAGATTGCTGGCACAGATTACGAATTAAGAAATAACAAAATTTTTATTCCAAGGGCAAGTTATGCCAATACAGATACTGTCGTGGTGACATCGATTGTAACAACAAAAACACAAGAAGCCATAGGATACAGATTGTTTAAAGACATGATTAATAGAACACACTATAAGAGATTGTCAGATGCTCACAATACTACACTGAGCAAGGCATTGTCGATTACTGACAGTGAAATATTTGTTGCTGATGCTTCTGTATTGCCTATACCAAATTTGGACAGCAATATTCCAGGAATTGTGTTTATCAACAAAGAAAGAATTACTTACTTTGCAAGAGATCTAGGAGAAAACAGCCTAGGACAAATTATGCGTGGAACACTAGGTACTGGTGCGGTTGACACACATCCATCGGGCACAGTTGTAACTGATGCAGGTGATTCACAAACAATCCCAGGTTACTCAGATACTGTGACCACATGCAAACATACAGCAGATGGTTCAACTAATTCGTTTGCACTGTATGGAGCAGACTCGACTGCATTTATTCCAAGATCAGATGGAGCAGATGTAACTGTATTTGTTGGTGGCGTCAAACAAAGATCAGGCTTTACATTTAATGGTTCGAGTGCTACAATAACATTTACAACTGCACCAGCAAATGGACGCAGAGTAGAAGTAGTCCGTAAGACTGGTAGAGTGTGGGTTGACCAAGGAACAAGCACAGCAGGAGACGGAACAGGATTACAAGGAGCAACAGGGCCCGAAGCGACATTCTTGCTTAATAGCCCTACAAAACTACCTTAATAAATATATGGACACATTAAAACAATGACAGATAACACAGAACAAACCCAAAAGCCAGCAGACGAGAATTCAGGCGTGCTAATCGAAGGTCACATTAAGATCTTTGACCCACAATCTGAGGAAGTGTTTGTAGATAAACGCAATGCAATACACTATGAAAATTTCTCAGAAGCACTGGCTAAATCCATAGCAAACAGAGCCGATGGATACATCGAAGAAATGCACTTTGGGAACGGAGGCACATCAGTTGACTCTACTGGAGTTATAACATATTTGACGCCAAACAATTCAGGGTCAAATTCAGCATTGTATAACGAAACATATTTCAAGTCCATAAACGACTTATCAGCGGCAAATTCAGACGCTACAAGGAACAAAATAGAAGTTAGGCACACATCAGGCAATGTATATTCTGACATAGTGTGTACTTGCTTGTTAGATTATGGTGAGCCTGCAGGACAATCAGCATTTGACAACACCACAACATTTACAGATTCATACGTTTTTGACGAACTTTCACTTTATGGCTATTCGGCTTCGGGTGCAGGGCAAGGCAAATTATTGACACATGTTATATTTCACCCTGTGCAAAAGTCGTTAAACAGGTTGATACAGATCGATTACACAGTGAGAGTGCAGTCGTTAACCAACTTCATTGAAAGTTAAGGAGCGATAAATAGAGTACAGATATGGCATACACAATTAACAAAACAGATGGAACAATACTAGCAACCGTTAATGACGGTGTTTTAGATACAACAAGTTCACTATCATTGATTGGAAGAAACTATCAATCATATGGTGAAGCATTCAACGAAAACTTAGTCAAACTACTTGAGAACTCGTCTTCAGCAAGTGAACCAACAGCACCTATCGAAGGTGAACTTTGGTGGGATAAGACAAATGACAGACTAAAAGTTTACACTGGGGCGGCGTGGGTCAACGTAGGAGTTGAAAGTTCCGCATCAGAGCCAAGCACAGGATTATCAACTGGCATGTTATGGAACGATACTACAAATGATCAACTATACATGTACGACGGCACAGCATTTGATTTGATAGGACCAATCTTTTCCACAGCAGACGGCAAAGCAGGATTCCTACAAGACACAATTACAGACAATTTATCTGCAACTCAAAAAGTTGTAGGCGTTTATAACAAAGGCACTAGATGGGCAATAGCCTCTACTAATGCATTTACGGCAAATACAGCACCAAGTGGATTTGGTTCGACATCAGTTGGACTTGGACTTACACTTGCAACTGGACATAAAATACATGGCACGGCAACAAATGCTGATACACTGGATAATATTGATAGTGCATCATTTTTAAGATCAGATGCAAATGATACAACTTCCGGTACACTTGGCGTATTGAACGACACAGGACTTACTGTTGGTATCGACTCAGATGTTAACATCTCTGTTTCAGGTTCTGATGTAACATTTAAGAATCAAACATCAGATGGAGATATTAAATTTAATATTAATGATGGTGGTTCTGATACAACAGCATTGTTAATCGATGGTGCAACAGCAGACGTAATAGTAAACGGCAATCTACAAGTAAAAGGCACTACAACGTCAGTTGAAACAACTAACATGACAATAGAAGATCCATTGTTAGAACTTAACAGATCATCTTCAGGCGCAGACGTTGATTCAGGAATATATGTCCAACGTGGATCAGCAGGAAACTCTGCAATTCTATATTGGAACGAGGGTGAAGACAAATTCAAAGCAGTATTATCAACTTCAGCGGCGACAGTTACTGCTGTTACAGATTCAAGCAAAGCAACAATAGTTGCAAACTATGAAGGTGACACACTCACAGTTGGAAGTGTTAGTATTGTAGAAAACGAAATCAGAACAAACAACTCAAACGATTCATTACAACTGGGTGCGGCAGGCACAGGAAATGTTATTATTAATGACGCTATTGTGTTAGAAGACAACGAAATTAGACCAGCAAGAACCAACGATGATCTTGTGTTAACAGGAGTTGGTACTGGAGTGGTTAGAGTAAGCAGTTTTGGATTTGCTGATTCAACATCAAGTGTAACAGGAATTTCACCAGACGGAGCACTAGGTGGAGACGCACCAGGTGTTTACACAAACGCATCAAATTCATTATTAGTCACAGAAGAAGCAGTGAAAAGATATGTGGACGGAAACGCAGACATTTATCTACAGATTGATATCACAGGACTTGCAAAGACAGGCACAGGAGCAGGCACAGTACAAGGCTTGTTAACAACATTGGCTCCAGTGGCGAATTTTGCGGGACTAACAAAAGCATACGTGGCGGCAACAACCAGCACCAAAGACACTTTGAGTGTAACAGTTGGTAGTGTTGGTTCCATAGGTAATGTAGTAAGTGGTGTTGTCACAGCAGTTTCAAGCACAGTGGCAAACCCAACAAGAGACAACGATTTAATTTACAGAGTAAACGCAGGCGCAACGGCTTGGGAATATGTGTCAGGAGCATAATGTTTAAACAGATAGAAAATTATATGACAAACGTAGACGAAGTAATGACTTTGGTACGCAAGTATGATCATCTAATAAAGGTCCGTGACAAAGATTCTTTAAGCGGAGAATTTGCTACACACTATGGCACAGCAAAACTTAAACAACTGCATCAATATGATATGCCGGAAGATTTAACAGACGCAATTTTTAAAACAATTCCTGTACAATGGAGTGATAGGCTGTTATACTGTGTTAACAAATATGAACCAGGAATGCACATACCAAGACACAGAGACAGTCAAGGCAAGTATTGGTTTTTCAAATGTATATTTTTACAATCTGACAAACCGCATTTCAAGTATTGGGATGAGGACGATAACGAACATTTGGTACATGAGATACCGGGGGCAACTTTTGAAATGAAAATGAGTACTCCCCACTCAGTAACCGAGATTGAGGCAGATGAACAACCAAAGTACAGTGTGTGCATCATGCAAGGTTTAGAAATGAACGGATTAGTTAAACAAAGGAAGGTAGCATAACATGGCTGTAGAAACAAAAACATTTTTATTCAATAAAAAGAATGGTGTTATGATGGTCAACCTGACTGACTCATTAAAAAGAACACCAACCATAATGGATCAAATTGACATGACTAAGTTTGTTGTCAAAGAAGTTGAATTTGACAACGAAACACATTACTGGCAGGGCGATTATGAAACAGGTAGTGTCAAATCGATGGTGGAAGGACAGGTTAAAATTAAAGAAACTGAAGTACATTATGCGGCAAACATAAGAGTATTAGAAGAATTTCCTATACACAAACAATTAAACATCATTATAGACATGCTTGACCAATCAGACATACCAAACACGGAGAAATTCACAGCATTGAGAGATCATATTGCTACAGTGAAAGCAGAAACAAAAGAACAAAAGAAAGTCTACGCAGAAGATCCAGGTTACGATTATGTGACTATCGCGGATGAAATGGAAGTGGCAGAGAAAATAAGGGACATATAAATATAGCATATGGCATACGCAATCAACAAAACAGACGGAACAGTAGTAGCCACAGTTGCTGATGGTACTCTAGATACAACATCAAGTTCATTATCACTCATAGGTAAAAACTATGCAGGATACGGTGAAGTTCTCAATGAAAACCAAGTTAAAATTTTAGAAAACTTTGCAAACACATCATCTAACACACCAACTAGTCCATTACAAGGACAAATTTGGTACAACACCACAGCAAACCAATTACAAGTTTACAACGGTTCGTCATTCAAATCTGTAAGTGGAGCAAACGTTTCAGCATCAGAGCCAACTAACACAGCACAAGGTGACTTGTGGTATGATTCAACAAATGGACAATTATATGTCTACAGCGGATCATCTTTTGTTTTAGTAGGTCCAATATCTACTTCTGGAGCAGGTGTGACAGGTTCTGTATCACAAACAATTACAGATAACTCGGGTGTTGATAGAACTGTACTACAATTTAAAATTGCTGACACAATCGTTGGCATGTTATCATCAGTTGAATTTACTCCACAAACTGCTATATCAGGATTTGCAACAATATCGAAAGGATTTGATCTTTCGACTGCAATCACTTCTAATAAGTTTGTTGGTACTGCCACAGATGCAGATGCACTAGGTGGCACTGCGGCGGCAGGGTATTTGAGAGCAGACACTAACGATACAACGTCAGGTACATTAGGTGTACTTAATGACACAGGTTTAACAATTGGTGTTGATTCGGATTTTAAAATATCACAATCCGGTGCAAACACTACACTAAAAAGTGTAACAGAAGATGGAGACATCATATTCAACGTGAACGATGGTGGAGCAGACACTGTAGCAATGACTATCGATGGTGCCACAGCAACTACAAGCATCACAAATTTAAACGTTACCGGCACAATGACAACATCGGGAACTGTACAAAACATCAATGTAACTAACTTGAACGTTTCAGATCCATTGATTGTACTAGGTTCTGGGTCAACTAACACATCAGCAACTGACAAAGGTTTATTAATTGACAGAGGTGTTGAAACTAATGCGGCATTTATCTGGGATGAATCTGCAGATGAATTCGCTTGTATCACAACAGCAGAAACAGGTACTACAGCAGGTAATGTTGCAATATCAACTTATGCAAAAATACACGCAACAGCAACATCGGCAGAATATTCGGATCTAGCAGAACGCTATCATGGTTTAGGACTTGAACCTGGTGATGTCGTTAACATAGGTGGCGACAACGAAATTAGAAAAACTACACCAAACGAAGATGATTGTTTTGGTGTTATATCAACTGATCCAGCATTCAAAATGAATGCAGACGCAGGACTTGACTCGACACACCCATACGTGGCTCTGTCAGGGAGAGTACCATGCAAAGTAGAAGGTACAGTTGTTAAAGGACAAAGACTTATTCCTGGAGGTACTCCGGGTACTGCCAAAGGGGCAGACACAGAAGATTTAACAATGACCAATGTAATAGGCCGAGCATTAGCATCAAAAACTGACGCAGATGTTGGACTAGTAGAGATTACGGTCAAATGATAAATATTAGAAACATATTAGGGAGAGTGAACTAATGGCTTATTCAGCAGGCGACGTAATACTAGACGATGAATACAACACATTTGCCACAGGCAACGCCGCTGGAACAGGTGACACCAGTGCGGCATCAATTAACACAATTTGGGGAGTAGGCACAGGAGACGCTGGCTACGGACAATCAAACGTAGTGGCGGCAGTAGCCGCAGGCAACTCAATAACAGCAACACAGTGGACAACACTACTTGCTAGGTTAAACTCAATTAGACAACACCAAGGTACATCAATTAACATTTCAGATTTCAACGTAGCGGCAGGTGAGGCAATTGCCGTAATTGCTAATCTATCAACAGATATTACGACACTTTACAACGCAAGAACAACTGGCGCAAGTGCAAACATCACAGAATCAAGCACAGCACACAACTATACAAGTACATGGGCCGCCACTGCCACAGCAACATCAACAGTTACATTTGCTGGTGGTGACGAAGCAAGATACTTTTTCAACGCAGGTGGATACATTAAATTAAACCCATCACTGTCAGATTCCACAGGAAGGAATGCACAATGGGCCCACTTATTAACAGAAGTTGGCGATCTCAAATTATTATCATCTACCTTCACTAGAACTTTTTCAAATAACTCATCAGGATACGGAGCAGGAGGAGACAACTCTCCAACTACGCACTTATCAACTACTGGATATTATGATCTTTCCAACTCAACAGATACATCCATGTTCAAATACACGATTGATGATGCGTTTGGTTACGGTAACTATCGTGCAAACTATTACGAAGTCAAGATGAATCCAGGTGCTGACCACGGTGACGGCAGAGGCAACAACGGTTCGGTTATTACTATAAAACAAATTTTTCAAGATGATCACAGTAACGCACAAGCCACAAGTGTTACAGGAGACATTGCGGCTCCGATCACAATAGGCAAACCAAATCAGACTCAACTCAACAATGATGCATGTGGCACTGTGTCGGTTTCCAACACTTCCTTTACTGGATCTTAATATTTGCAATCCATAACATTTGGCTGTATAATTACTGTACATGGACGCAGAATTTCTCAAGAAAGTAGAACAGTTTTCAAATCTTAAAACAGCATTAGACACTAAGAAACGCAATGGTTTAGAAAAAGCCAAGAACAAATTGGTCTTTGCTAGTGACGGCGGATTATTTTGTGCCGATCCTGCCACTATTTTATTTGTAAAAATGCATGATAACACACGTGACTTAATCATGCTGGACACAAATGAAACTCCAATCAAGATAAATGACATTGAAAAATTTATAGCAAAAGCAGAGTCGTGCTACTATGACGCAATGAACGAGTATCATATCTTATACGAGCAACTCAAGAAACAAAGATCCGTTGAGAAAATAATGAACAATGACTAACGGTGTGTTGATGTTTGCTCTCAATGGGCAGGCTTTTGATAGCGACAAGAATAAAATTAAAATAGATTATGTCACCATGGCTATCGCCAATGCAAAAAATGTAAAACGATTCATGAAAAATAATTTGGTTGCTGTGATTACTGATGCAAAAGGTAAGAAACAAATTGAAACAACTCCATCCACAGCACAGTATTTTGATCACATAATTGTAACAGAACCTGAATACAAAGGCAAAGGGCCCGAAACTAACGCACTTGTAAACAGGAGGTCGATGTTGGTTGGCGTAAAAACCATAACCATACAATGGCAGAATCAGTCTCGTCCGGATGCCTACAAACTGTCACCATTTGATAAAACAGTTCTAATAGATTGTGATTATTTTGTGTTCGACAATACCTTGGATCAATTGTTCCAAACTGAAAAAAATATTTTGTGTGGTAAACATGTAGAAGAAATATCTTATCAAGATAACATAATTGATTATGCTAGACTTCACCATCAAACCATTAGGATGTTTTGGGCAACAGTTTTATATTTTACAAAATGTTCAGAATCAAAAATGATGTTTGATGTGATGAAAGCAGTTAAGAAGAATTGGCTGTACTATTCTAAGTTCTATAAATTTGAAGGATCAAGAACATACAGGAATGATTTTGCAGTCAGTGTGGCTTTACACATGATGCAAGGCAAAAAAGAAACCACCGAATACGACTTGCCTTTTAAAATCTTATGCCTAGCAGATAAAAACATAATGCTTAATTCTAAAAAGGTAGTGTACAGATATGGCACCGGTTGGGCAGGCACAGGATTTCCTAAACAAAACGTCCATGTCATGAATAAGGAATCTGCTATGAAGGTTGCAGATGAAATTTTAGATGAATAGGGGATATTTCATATTTGCGTCTGGTGAAGAATATATTAAGAATGCTTATGCACTGGCTCTTAGTATTAAGAACACGCAAGAAATCAATTCAGTGTGTATTGCGATTTCATCTAAAGATGTTATACCAGAAGACTACACACCAGTTTTTGATCATGTTGTTGAAATAAAAAATGTTGGATTGACACATCCTATGCAAAACGAATGGCAAATATGGGATCTGAGTCCATACAAGGAAACTATCCATGTAGAAGCAGACATGATTTTCACATCCAATATTGACTGGTGGTGGAATGAGTTACAACAGCATGAATTATTCTTTACTTCATATGTCAAGGACTACAGAGGTAACATAGCAACAAGTGATTTTTATAGAAAGCACTTCGAGAAGAAAGATTTGCCAAAGTTGTATAACGGAATTTATTATTATAGATATTCAGAATTAGCACATAAATTTTTTAAGAAAGCAAAAGAAGTAAGTGCAAGATATAAATTTTATGCTGATTATTTTTTTGCAGGCACTTGGTATCCAGAACACCCAACCACAGATGAGATATTTGGTATCACAGCATACTTGCTCGATCTAGACGACGTAGTGTATAATAAAACTTATTCACTACCATATTTTACACACATGAAAACAAAAATACAAGATTGGAACGATGTAGAAGCACCTGATACAAACTGGCTGAGATGTTTGCCTGTGAATCTAAGCAAGAAGGGACTTAATGTTGGTGGCTTTGTCCAGTCAGGGCCTTTTCACTACCAAAATAAATCATTTCTAAAAGAAAAGATGATAGATACATTGAAGGAGATATACAATGAGCGATGAACTACTAGAAGCAATTAAAGGATTTAATTGGGATGACTCTAAGCCAAGTAAGGCATGGAGGATACACTATGACCCAGCAAACAATGGCAGTATTACACAAATCGGCGCTGAAGCGTCTACAACATCAAGCGACCCTTATATAGAAGTACAGCCTAATGTTGGAAAGTTATTCATAGAGGGCAAAAAATATACAAGGGAATATCATGTCATTAACGAAAAACTTGAATTGAAATTAAATGAACATAACATATACAAAGCCAGTGACGCACGAGTAGGACAAGTTACCCACACAGATGATATTGTATCGGGTGTTTATTTTGTAACTGTTAGAGGTGAGCCAGATCTAGTTATAGATACTATGGAAATCACTAGTGAAAACTTCGAGGCAGAAAAACAAAGACTTACAGAATATTTAGAAAACAACGACGTCTACAAAGACAGTGAATAGTATCTTAGATATTGCGGAACTAGATGTAATCTATCTTAGTTATGATGAGCCACAGTGCGAAGAGTTCTGGGCAGATCTATTGAACAAAGTACCATGGGCCAAAAGAGTTCACGGTGTGGATGGTTCTGACAATGCTCACAGGGCCGCCGGCCTTCAGTCAGAGACAGAGAGATTTATTTTGGTAGACGGTGACAACACAGTTGACCCAAATTTCTTTAATCAACAATTAACAATAACAGATGAAACAGAACATGCCACTTTCCGTTGGCGTGGATACAACATCATTAATGGATTAATGTATGGCAATGGAGGCTTGTCTAGTTGGACTAGACAGTTTGTTGCAAACATGAACAGTCATGAAAACTCTGAAGAAGGAGATCCAGAAGCAAAAATAGAATTTTGTTATGGAGGTGCTCATGGCAAATATATGCCAATGCACAATGTCTATTCAACATCACACCCAAATGGATCTAAACTACACGCATGGCGTGCCGGGTTCAGAGAAGGTGTAAAGATGAGTTTGGACAGGGGTGAAAGAGTTGCTAATCCTGAATTCAAAGAAAAAATTTACAGACAAAATCTAAACAACCTTTGTGTCTGGATGAGTGTAGGAGCAGATGTTGATTACGGATTGTGGGCAATACTGGGTGCAAGAGAAGGTTGCCACAAAGTAACACACTCAGATTGGGACTTTGTCGATGTTAGAGATTTTAAATGGCTCAACAAGTATTGGCAGGAACAAGATTATGACAATGTAACAGATGATTGGTTGTATGACAAGGTACAAATGTATGGCAATCAAATCAAACACACACTGGATTTGGACATCACACTGTTAGATGACGAAGCAAGTAAATTTTTCAAAAAACAAATGAAAAGGGAAAACACTTTCAAGTTAATGACCACAGAAACAGAAGTGTTTAAGAGAATGAATGACTGATGTCGCAGACAACATCAAAGGCGATACAGTCCACGAACAAGACGGACAGTTAGAGTCTGACTTCCTCCGTTCAGCGAGATTAGCCAAAGACAAACTTGACAGTATATCACCTTCCATGTGTTTGGCTAAATGGTCGCAGGTATCATTGCATCTACCAACAGGACTTAATAATTCCTGTTACCATCCGCCTCTACACAAGATAGATGCTGATGAAGTTGCAAAAGATCCTGCGGCCTTACACAATACAGCACACAAAAAACAACAACGTAAAAAAATGATAGAAGGAGAACGTCCTGCGGAATGTTCTTATTGTTGGAACATAGAAGATACAGGAAACTATTCTGATAGACATTATAGATCCGGCGAGCCATGGGCAATGATGGACTTTGATAAAATAGAACAAGGTGGGTATGAAAAGAACATCAATCCAAGATACGTTGAAGTCAACTTCAATCATGCTTGTAACTTTGCATGTACTTACTGTTCCCCACAGTTTTCTACTACTTGGGGACAAGAAATAGACAAGCATGGAGCATATCCTACAATAAAAGAACACAATGCGCCAGAACATTTCACAGGTAGAAACAGGCCAGTACCAGCCAGAGAAGAAAATCCATATGTAGATGCATTTTGGAAATGGTGGCCAGACATGTACAAAGATCTAAAACACTTTAGAATGACTGGTGGCGAACCCATGATGGACAAGAACACATACAAAGTATTTGATTGGGTTTTGGCAAATCCCAAACCTGATCTACATCTCAACGTTACTTCGAACTTTTGTCCACCTAATGAAAAGTTATGGGACAAGTATTTGGATTATGTCAAACGTATATGTGCAAAAGACAACGTAGAACATTTTATGAACTTTGTAAGCATAGACACATGGGGTACACAAGCAGAATACATTAGACGTGGATTGGATTTTGATCGTATGTGGGATCACGTGGATCAATTTTTAACAGAAATTCCAGGACGCAATTCTATTACGTTTATTATAACATACAACAATTTAAGCATTGTAGGTATTAAAAAACTATTACAAGGCATATTAGAACTACGCAAAAAACATTCTCATGATTATCAACGCATATGGTTCGACACACCATTGTTGCGTGAACCTGATTGGCAGAACATACAAATACTTCCCGAGTCATATCAGACAGTACACGAAGAAGCAATTGAATGGATGAAAGAAAACATTGAAACCAGAGATAATAGATTGCATTGTATAAAAGATTTTGAAATACAACGTATGGAAAGAGATCTAGCATACATGAGAAAAGGATCTCATGACAGGAGTCGAAAGAGAGCCGATTTCCATAAATTTTTTAAAGAGTATGATGCACGTCACAATCTGAACATCAGAGAAGTATTTCCAGAGATGCAACAGTTTTTTGACATATGCGAAATGGAATCAAATAGATGGTAAGGGTAATTTTAAGCAAACAAAACAACATCAAAGATCAAATCGAAATAGAGATTGATGTGTATGATACTCCTACTGCCAATAAATGGATAGATCTTTTAAAACGCACACTGGATGCTAAAACTCCAATTAAAAAACATGTTTCACATCATGGTTGGATTATGGACCAGTCAAGGACACTTAGGCACATTGTAGATGAATTACACACAAGGGTAGATGCTATTAACAAATTTAACTTTGCTAAAAAGGCCTGGGAATTGCAGGACAACAGAATTACAACAGACTTCAATGTTGATTTGGATCTGACAGTAGAGAATTTGATAGATGGCAAAAGTTTTAACATAGATGTTGTTAATCAACTGCATGATAAATTTGTCCAGTTGGAGGGTGTTAAAAAAATTGATGACACAGTAAGTGTTTCTCCTTATTTTGACATAGCACCTCCGAATATTCGTTGGCAGATAAGCAAATTGAATAATCTTGCACACGAACTCTTCCATTGGGGAGAAGAATACAAACGATGGCACAGAGCACAATGGTATAACCCTGAAATACATGTACAGTATTACACTGATCTGTACGAACAATATACACAAGAAGATGATAAAAGTTTCAATGACAGGTATGAGTTTGGCAAAGTTTTCATTGCCGACGGCACTGTGGGGAAATTATATTGGGACGCATTCAATGATAATGACGATCACATCCACAATGAAGAACTTTTTGCTCCAACACACATCATTCCTGACTTTCAAATATACCTTGGGAGTTCACAGACACGAGAAGATAGAAAGATGACGGAAACACGGTATTGGAAATGGTTGTATGATCGCGGGATACGTCAACATGAACCGGCCTTGACTAGGGTAGGCAAACCATGGATCGGTGACATCAACATCAAACCTTTTGGATCTGCCGTACAGATGGATATTATCAAAAAACTAAACAGTTACAACAACATCTATGCTATAATTGTAGATAAGCATAAAACCACGTATGAGTGGATTATGAGCGAAGAGGAGATAGATATACAGCAACATGCCTAGACTTCCAAATGAAACAGATCACCAATATAAAGAAAGAGTGATCGACCCTAAAAGTGCCAGTTTTTGTGCGGCCAAATGGTATAATGCAACCATATGGTTAGGATCTGGAATGACAACATCATGCCATCATCCATTGCCACACAAGATAGACATCAATGAAGTTAAAAAAAACTACAAACTAATCCACAACACTCCAGAGAAAAAAGAACAACGCAAACAGATGCAGTGCGGAGACAGACCAAAAGGCTGTGAGTATTGTTGGAAGATAGAAGACATAGACCGAAACAACATCAGTGACAGGGTTTATAAGACTGTGATTTATCAAGATGATGATTTGCAGACAGCATATGACACACCACATACCGAAGATGTGGACTTACAAACATTAGAGATATCGTTTGACAGGACCTGTAATTTTTCATGTTCTTATTGCAATCCTGCTTTTTCAACATCATGGGTAAAGGATCTTAAAAAAGATGGGCCTTATAAAGGATTGATATCAGATGGTAGGAATCATTACACACACGAACATGATGAGAACCAGTTGTTTGGATACCAAGAGTATAATCCATACATTGAAGCATTTTGGAAATGGTGGGAAGCCGATCTACACAGAACTTTACAAGAACTAAGAGTAACCGGTGGAGAACCAATGATGAGTGCAGACATGTGGAAGTTATTTGATTGGTTCAAAGATAATCATGGAAAGTCAGATACTAGGCTAGCAATTAATTCTAATCTGTGTCCAAAGGACGCACTGATGGACAGGATGATAGAAAAGTCTCACTTCATAGATCATTTCCATGTTTACACATCTAATGAGGCTGTCGGTGCACAGTCAGAGTATATTAGGGACGGAATGGATTGGGATCAGTGGATACGCAACGTACATAGACTATGTTCAGAAGGCAATGTAGAAGGTTTCCATATGATGTGTACAGTAAACAGTTTGTGCCTTTTTAGTTTGACTGAATTCTTAGATCATATGTTAGAACTTAAGGCCAAGTATGGCAGGGACTTTCCTACATATACGTTAAATATTCTACGTTTTCCAAGTTTTCAATCTCCTTTGGTTTTGCCTGAAGATATTAGGACAGACCGCAAAGAAGATTTACAACGTTGGTTAGACAAAAATAGGGATAGTGAACTATTGCATCAGATGGAAATAAATCAAACACAACGACTTATAGACTACCTTGATGTGGTCAAAACGCCACATGCAGAAGCATTTGAACAGGCAAAATTAAAACACGATTTTAAACATTTTTGGGCACAGTATGATCAAAGAAGAGATAAATCCTTTGAAGATACTTTCCCAAAACAACTAGTAGATTGGTATAAAACATTATGAGACTAAGCAAATCAAAAGTTTATAGGTCCAAAGAGCCTTTGAAAATAGGATTGAACGAAATGACTGAACAGGAAAAGTTTCTTTTAATGGAGTCAGATAATTTTTGTATGTACCCATGGATCCATTTACATGCTTATCCTGATGGAAGGGCCTATCCTTGTTGTCTTGCAAAATATGAATACCCAGTAGGCAACATCAAAGAAACAAGCATGAAAGAGGTATGGAACAATGATACCATGAAAGGTATGCGGAAAGCAATGCTGGATAACAAACCTTTGAAAGAATGTACAAAATGCTATGAACAAGAAGAATCAGGTTTCTTCAGTCAGCGTCAATCGGCCAACCAACACTTTGGACATAACATAAAGAAAGTACACGAAACAAAAGAGGATGGTGAGTTTGAAAGATTTGAAATGACATATTGGGATATACGTTTTTCAAATTTATGTAATTTTAGTTGTAGGTCATGTGGCATACCTTTTAGTTCAAACTGGTACGAGGATCATGTCAAGATACACGGCAAGCCTTCACAACCAAAAGTAGTGTATGCAGGCAAAACTAAGACTGATGCTATGGAGCAGTTGTTGGAACATATACCTTACTTGGAACAGGTTTATTTCGCAGGCGGCGAACCACTCATTATGGAAGAGCACTATGTCATATTAGAAGAACTTATCAAACAAAAGAAAACTAATGTAAGATTGATTTATAACACCAACTTCAGCAGAACAGCATTCAAAAAGAATGATGCCATAGACATGTGGAAACACTTTCCAGACATCAGTGTAGGTGCATCTTTGGATGCCATGGGTCCAAGAGCAGAACTAATGCGTAAAGGCACAGACTGGGCACAGACAGAATCAAACAGAGAACGTATGATGGAAGTGGCTCCACATGCCGATTTTTATATTTCTCCAACACTCAATATTTTTAATGTGTTTCATCTGCCTGACTTTCACAGAGATTGGGTAATGAAAGGTTTTATCAGACCCGCTGATTTGAATATTAATATTTTACAAGATCCTCTATGGTACAGAATCGATCTATTGCCGCAAGAAATGAAAAGGCAGGTCGAAGAGAAGTACAGGAAACATATCGAATGGTTACGTCCTAGAGACCCACTAACAAGAGCAGTGCATGGATTTGAATCTGCACTGAACTTTATGAACGGGGGAGACAAATCTAAGTTCTTGCCTGCATTCGTTAAAAAGACTGAACAACTCGATCTGATAAGAAGTGAGAAAACTGTAGATGTTTTCCCCGAGTTGGAGCCAATATTGAATGGCGCTTAAACAAAGATCTTATACCCCACCACGCACTATTTGTTCTTTGCCTTGGACATCGGTAGAAACATCACCAAATGGAGAGGCAAGAGTATGTTGTCTTGCAGACAATTTAATAACACAACCTAATGGACATCCATATAACATGCAAGAACATTCATTGCAACAAGCATTCCAGAGCGATTACATGAAAAAGTTGAGACAGGAATTCTTAGATGGGAAAAAACCCAGCACTTGTAATAAATGTTGGAGTGTCGAACAAGCAGGAGGAAAAAGTAAACGTATCCTTGCTTACGACATGTTAGAGTACACGAAGGTCTTTGATAAGATAGATTATCAAGATACTGATCCAAAAACAATTCAATTCTTAGATCTTAAACTAGGAAATATATGCAATTTAAAGTGTAGGATATGTGGCAGTTGGTCCAGTTCTAAGTGGGCACAAGAATCGTTAGATTACCTAAAAGCAGATGGCACCAGCAAAGAAGATCTCAAAAAGTCCGAGCACTATAGGCAACTACAAATGGGGCAGTGGCCACGTAAGACAAAAGTATTTTGGGAAGAACTTGAAGACTATCTTCCCGGAGTAAAGTATTGGGAATTCACAGGCGGTGAACCTATGATGATCAAAGAACACTTTGAAGTCCTTAGAAAATCTGTAGAACTAGGATACAGCAAAGATCAGATGATTCATTACAATACAAATGGTACACAATATCCAGAAAAAGAAATACTAGAACTTTTCCCTTATTTTAAGAAAGTTCATGTTGCTTTCAGCATAGATGATGTCGAGGAGCAATTTGAATATCAAAGATATCCAGCAACATGGAGAGAAGTTAATGCAAACATTGATAAGTGGGATAAAATTAAATCACAGGTAAACACAATAGAAACGCAAATTTGCTGTACAATAAATGTGCTGAATGTGTTAAACTTAGTAGGCATGGGACAATGGATATTAACTAAACAATTTGATAGTTGGTATTTCAACATGCTACATGAGCCAAGACATATGAGTATTACGGCGTTGCCAAAAGAAGTTAAAGAAAGAATAAAAGAAAAAGTTAACAACAATAATTTACCTACTCGAATGCACCAAGAACTTAAGACTGCTGTAAATCGTATTGACCAATATTCAGTAATGGATATGAGAGCATTCAAAAATTTTAGAGCAGAGATAGATAGGACTGACTTGTATAGGAATCAAAATTTTTCAAAGACGTTTCCAGAACTTGATCAAATGTTAATCGATGCAGGAGTTTAGAAAGAAAGACGGCAACAAAACTTTGTGCATGGCGCCATGGACACATACCTACTTGTCTCCGCAGACTGAAAGACGTATGTGTTGTGCATCAACAGAGAAAGCAGAAAGTTTTGAACAATACATAGACACTGGCTCTGCCAACAAAGAATACAATCCAAAAACTTTACAACAACATTGGAATTCAGAGCACATGAAAAGTGTAAGACGTAGGATGATGGCAGGCGAAGAATTACCAGAGTGCCAGGTTTGTAACAACAAATTACTGAACACAGATGTTTATAGAGATTACTTTAATCATCTATTCGGACACAAAGAAGATGACGTTTGGTCGAAAACTTCTGCTGATGGGTCAACAGAAATGCCTGTGGTAAGTTTTGATTATCGATTTAATAATCTATGTAATTTTAAATGTAGGATGTGTGGAGATATGTTAAGTTCTAGTTGGGAATCAGAACAACGCAATAACAACATGTGGAGTCCACAGGACCAAGCATGGATGGCTGAACCTACAAGATCAAAGATAAAACAGTTTCAAAAAGATGAAGTTGAAAAAGAATTTGCAACGGCAGTTGATAATCATCTAGTTGAAGAGATATATTGGGTAGGTGGTGAACCGTTGATGTATGAACAACACTGGAAATACATGAAACAGATTGTAGATCAAGGTGATGCTCACAAGGTTTACGTGAGATACAATACAAATTTAAGTAGAACAAAGTACAAAGGTATTGACCTGTATGATGATTTGCTTGTCCATTTTAGAGATTGGCAACTATGTGCATCTATAGATGGCACAGGTAAGATAGGAGAATGGATAAGGGATGGACTCGACTACAATAAATGGTTGGACAACTTTAGACGTGGGTGTGCTATAGCAAGTCACGGACGACAAATGAGGTTAGATTTGACAATCACTACCCCTGGTTTGTTAGATTTAAAAAACATGTTTAGGCTTAGCAAACAGTTGAATGTAGAAATGTTAACCAAAGTAACCTTTGCATTCACTCCGGACATAGTTTTATCACCGATTGCTTTGCCACGTAAACTTTTAAACGAGATAGTCGACGAACTGTTAGATTTTATTGAACCATTGGCGGATTCAAAACAGCAATCATTAGTTGATGTACTAAAACAATTAAAGAACAGACCTGTGTTTGAGGAGACATGGCCTGATCAATATAAGAAGGGTTGGTTAGATGGCAAGATGAAACAAGAAAGAATAGGCGCCATTAGGCGCGATTACAAAAAATTAACTCTTGAAAAAATATTTTCACAAGACCAGCGTTTATTAGATTGGTGGGATTCAATAGGATAATTAGAGTATGTTTATAATTAGATGGGTACAAAACATTTGGCGTAAATGGAAATCCAATCGTGCATACAAAAAACGATTGAAAGAACTTAAAAAGAGAGATCCTTTCATTTACCATTAATGGTTAACGATTACCGAAAATTTTGGCATGAGAAGCCTAACACACCAGTCATTTATGCAAACGGTGACAGTTTTACATGGGGCACAGGTATTGGCAACTTGACTGCTAAACCGCAGTTCCATTGGAAACACTTTGAACAAGCGAGATTGATAGACACATGGCCCGGTAAGTTAGGGAAATTAATGGATTGTCAATTTATAAATGATGGATGGGCCGGCGGATCCAATGACAGGATGATAAGGCGTACTAAGCAATTTATTAATGATATCGAAGATTGTGCAGATGTCTATGTTGTAATAGGTTGGAGCACGGCAGTAAGAGTAGAATATGCTAGGCCAAAAAATGAAATAGATCACGTGGTCCCATACAGATTTCAAGGCAGAACAGGTCCTTATGATAATGATGGAGATACGACCTATGTGCAAATACAGGAGTCGGGATTGAACTCTCCGAAAGATCCATTTTATCAAGGTGACAGAGATTATCAAAAAGATTTTTACCTGAAGCACTCTGATAGTGATTTGTTTGTAAGATATTTAGAGCAAGTAGTAGACCTACAGCAGTTTTTAGAATCTAAAAAAGTAAAGTATCTTTTCTTTAATGCATTTGGCAACAAAGAATTGTACAAAGAAAATTTTAATGATCGAAGGATTTATCCTATACTGGATGGCATGAACTTTGATACATTCATGGGATGGCCCGAAGAAGACTTCACGGTTTGGAGTTATATGCAAGACCCTGATGATAAATTACCAGATGGACACTTAGGTGTTGCAAGTCATACCCATCTTAGTGTAATATTAAATAACAAGTTAAAGGAATTATATGGGTAAAAAGATTTTAGGTGTAAGTGCATTGTTCCATGATGCCGCGGTTGCATTGATTGACGATGATCAAATTGCATTCGCAGGGCACAGTGAAAGGTACGGACCAAAAGTCAAATTAGACAAGCATATAAATCTTCAATTGATGAAGGATTGTTTACAACACGGAAAACCAGATGAAATTGCTTGGTATGAAAAACCACTCAAAAAGAAACAGCGACAGATATATGCAGGTGAATGGAAACAAGCATTCCAAAGCAACTCACCTAAGAAGTACATGAAGCAGTACTTTAATGGATCAATTGACGGTTTATTAAAGCATAATCCACCTCTGTCAACGCATGAACATCATTATAGTCATGCATGTGCAGGATACTATACGAGCCCGTTTAGAGACGCTACAATAGTGGTAATAGATGCCATAGGAGAATGGGACACACTTACTATATGGGAAGCCAAAGACCAAAAAATTACCAAATTACACAGCACAAGATATCCACATAGTCTAGGATTATTGTACACAGCATTCACAAATCATATTGGATTGAAACCGTTACATGAAGAATACATCACAATGGGCATGGCGGCATATGGAGAGCCAATATACTATGAGCAAATCAAAGATCAGTTTATACAAGAAATGGGCAATGGTGACTTTAAGTTGAAACACAATGTACACAAAGGCCTAGCGTTTAAACCAAAAATTAAAGATGACTTTCCTCCCGAATATGACATTGCCTGTAGCATCCAAGCACTGACAGAAGATATAATTTTCAATGTGATGAGATATGCACAACGCATTTCAAAAAGTAAAAATTTAGTTTATATGGGTGGATGTGCTTTGAACTGTAAAGCAAACTCTACTATATCACACCTTTGGGAAGATGTTTGGGTTATGCCGTCACCAGGAGACTCAGGAAATGCATTAGGTGCCGCACTGGCTCAACGCAACGAATGGGTAGAATGGAAACACCCGTTTTTAGGTTACAACATAGACAGACCATATCCAGTAAAAGACATTGTATATGAACTATCAAAAAGTAAAATTTGTGGTGTAGCAAATGGTAGAGCAGAGTTTGGTCCGCGAGCATTAGGACATAGATCCTTGTTAGCAGATCCTAGAGGTTCAGCGATAAAGGACCAAGTCAACACAATTAAGAAAAGGCAAAAGTTTAGACCTTTTGCTCCAGCAATTCTAGAAGAACATGTACATGATTACTTTGACATGCCTAAAGGTATTGAGATATCTCCGTATATGCAATTCACAGCACCTTGCAAGAAGCCACATTTATTTCCTGCTATCGTACATAAAGATGGTACATCAAGAGTACAAACTGTAGGCAATGATGATTCTCCGGGATTCAGAGCATTATTAGAAGAATGGTACAGAGTTACTGGGTGTCCTATGTTGCTAAACACTTCACTTAACATTAGAGGCAAGCCGATGGTTAATGATGAAAAAGATGCAGAAGCCTGGGAAAAAGAATACAGGGTTAAAGTTTACTAATAAAATCTTGTTTTAAGAACCAATCAATATATTTCGGAATACCTTGTTCTATATCATATGTAGGTTTCCAATTCAATGTTTCGACTATCTTTGTGCTGTTTAATGTGTCTCTGTTTGGATAGAATGCATCATGTGGTTTAAGTTCTATCAATATCTTTGAACCCAGCAAAGACTGAACCATGTCCGCGGCTTCTATTATTTTCCTGCCACGCCCTCTAGTGCAGTTAAACTTTTGATTGGCCGCTGTAGGTTCAAATGCAACTCTGCAAAAATATTCAGCAACATCCTCCACGAAACTAAAATCTAACTTGTTGTCCGGACCATTGACAGTGATCTTTTTATTGACCAAAGCACTTTTGGTCATTTGACTTATGACTCTTACAATCATGTCTCTAGTGCCATACAAAGCACTTGGACGCATGATGACGTATTCTAATCCATGCTCTCTATTCCAAATTTCGCACATCTTTTCACCTTGCAATTTGTAAGATCCATACAATGTAAGTGGGTTGGTAGCGTGGGTTTCGTCTGGAGCCTCTGTAGTGAAGTCTCCATATACCATAGAACTTGAACTGAAAACTATCCTTTTAATGTGATGTTTTACACAGGCGTTCAATATATTGATGTTTGCTGTGACCATATTTCCTGTTGCATCTTCTGGGTTACGTTTGACCATATGTGCATTCGGGTATGTTGCTAAATGAATTACTATATCTGGCTTGCTACTTTTGAATACATGTTCTAAGAAAAAGGCATCTTCAATTTTTCCTATATGAATTTCGTCAGCACCTGCCCATTGCTTTCTTTGTTCTAACACAGGTTCATACTCCCAGTCAGGAAATATATGGTATTGATGATAGCAATCTAGCACAGAAACTGTGTGTCCTTGTGCTTTAAGGATGTGGCTCACATGTGAACCAATGAATCCATGCCCACCTAGTATCAGTACGTTCATGAAAAGAATTCCTTTATTGCTTTGCACACCATATTACATTCTTTGTTCGACATCCATGCGTCTATAGGCAGGCTGAGACTTCTATGTGATAACCATTCTGCTTTTGGATATATTGTGTGTTTGTTGTACATTTTGTATTTTGGTAATAATGTGTTGTAGTGTATTTTAGTTTCTATGCCCTGCTTGTCTAAAAATGTTTTAAGTTCATCCCGATCATCAGTTTGAATAACATATTTTGACCAATTTGTTTTTTCTTGTCTCTCCGGCAACACCACATGATTGGCCAGCGCCATGTCATATGTAGATGCATGATCGTTTCTGTGTTGTTGGCATAACTCATTCAATTCTAAACTGTGTTGAAGTTGGAGGACCAACGCACTTGCAGGATTAGAATTATGTCCTACTGTGCCATTTGACATACTGTGCTTTTTTGCATCCTGGACATAGTCGAATACCACTTTGTCATCTGTTGCCATTGCACCTAAAAAACCAAAAGTTGGTGAAGGTTTAGATGGTGAAAAACTTAAAGCACTTGCTAATCCAACTGCACCACTTTTGTGTTTGCCATAAGAAGAACCAAAACTTTGTGCGGCATCTTCTAAACAAATGATGTCATTTGTTTTGCAATACTTTAAAACTTCGGGATAGTTCATGGGATTGCCGAACAATGACACAAATAACATTGCCTTAGTCTTTGACGTTAGTTTAATTTTATCTAAATCCAAATGATAGTTTTTGTCCACATCGACGAACACAGGTTTACAGCCTGCTCTGGATATGGCATGGGCAGTTGCATAAAAACTGTATGCAGGACAAATTATTTCACTGCCAGGTTCTAATGATGCTTGTATCATCATTGTGATTGCATCCGTGCAACTGTTAGTGAGAGTAACATATTTTCTGTTAGTGTGTTGTTTTATTAAATCAACAACTTGCAAATCTTCGTACACTACTTTACCCTGCGACCAAATTTGGTCTAAGTTTTTTATGTAATGTTTTTTTATCATTGCCCAATGTCGATCTAGGTATATGAATTTGACCATTAATAGATGTTCCGCCAACGAAGTTGAAATGATTCTGCATATTCGACACCTAGCATTTGCCCTCGGTATGCGGCTAATCCTTTTATATTGTGTAAGAGTGTGTCGTCGAAATAACTTGAATAGCAAGAAATAGATTCAAGTTTTTTATCAATGGTGTTTGTAATATCAACAAATATGTCTGCTTGGAAATCTCTGTTTTTATTATTATATGGTGCTTCTTCCATTACCCAAAACTCGCCATGATACCTTCTGAGGCTACTGTTTACTATTTTGAATGTGTTAACGTGATCGTTATGATGGTCTCCTGGTGAATGTGTAATAATCAGATCATATTCTTTTCTATTTACAATCTTGTCCATGTCAGATATTGTGGTACTGTTCCATTCTAGAATAGGACGCCCATCTTCGCTTACAGGATTTTTCATTATGTGAAATGGTATACCTAAGACTTTTTCAGAAGATTTGTATTCTTTTATCATTATATCTCTGTTTCGTCTAACACTCGGACGTGGAGCATTATCATCTCTTGATACAACGATATCTACATTTGCTCCTTGCTGTTTAAATTTCAGCAGGGTACCTGCACATCCAAGTTCGACGTCATCTGGATGAGCGCCTATGGCTAATATATTACTGTACATGGTTTCTTTATTTTCAAACTTTGTTCTAAATGGTTTACAATATGAGTAACTCTTAAGGCATGATTACTGCCTGTGATAGGTTCGAGATTGTGTTCTATGCAATTTATAAAATGTTGTATTTCATTTTCTACTGGAGTGAATATTGTCGGTGATTCTATTTTATAGTCCATTTTTGGATTTTGCTCTTGATATTTACCGCTCATGTAATTGGCTTTAAATTCCCATGTGTTTTCAGCGTCATCCCATATATGATGACCTTTGTTTGTAATTGTGGTAATAGTTCTAGTCTTTTTAGGATAGTACCAACCCATCTGTAATTGCACAGTAAAATCACCATAGTCTAAATCACTTATTACATAATCAGGAAACTCTCTGCTATCAAACCTGTAACCTCTGCTGTACACTTGTTTGGGCATGGCTCCTTCGAACACATGATCAAGAACAGCCACATCATGTGGAGCCAAATGAGGAATGGGTGATATGTCATATTGTATTCTACCCCAAGCAAGTCTTCTTGATTCTATATGTAAAACATTTTCGTTAACAATAGTTTCTTTAAGTTTAGTGATTAAATCAGTATAACACAAAACATGACCAGCCATAAGTTTAACATTGTATTCTTGTGCCGTAACTTTTAACATCTCAACTTCATTGTATTTTAGGGCAATAGGTTTTTCAACCAAACAATGGACACCTTGCTCTAAAAGTTTCATGGCAGTCTTATAATGATCCATGGCCGGTGTTGCAACAATGGCTGCCTCACAGTCGAATGCTTCGTCTAGTTTGGTTCCATCTTTGACGTCTACGACTTTCACATCATGTCCTTTGATGCTATTGACTAATTTTGAACCCCAGTATCCTGCACCTATCACTGCTATTTTCATATTATTTCTTTAGTTGTTTTTATTATAACATCAATATCTTTTTCTGTTAACCATTGATGTACCGGTATTGCCAATCCTGTGGTGCTAGACATTTCAGCATTAGGTAAGGAAGTATCTTGTTTATAGGTTGGTACCTGATGCAATGGAGTAGGGTAGTATGTTCTTGCTTGTATATTGTTCCTGTTGAGATAATCTTTGATTGCTAACACCCGTGGACTCCTAATTACATATTGATGGTAGACATGTAGACTGTGATCATTTGGGTAAGGAACGTCGACATAATCGGCAAATTCATTGTTATACCATTGTGCTATTTGTTTTCTTTTTGCATTCCATTTATCTAAATGTATAAGTTTTCTACACAAAACTTCTGCATGAATTGTGTCCATGCGTGAATTCCAACCAACACGTTCGATTTGAAATCTTTTGCTTTGTCCATGGTTACGCATTTCGGATATTGATTCTGCAAGTTCATCGTTGTTCGTAGTCACAGCACCAGCGTCTCCCCAACAAGATAAATTTTTCGTTGGGTAAAAACTAAAGCATGTTATATCTGCTACACCACCTACGACCATGCCTTTGTAAAGTGCTCCTGTTGATTGAGCGGCATCTTCTATCACAGGTAGTCCATGTTGCTTCAATGCATCAATATCACACACATTGCCAAATAGATCTACAGCAATAATAGCCTTTGTCTTTTCCGTAATTGCTTTGCCTACTTTTAATGCGTCTATGCACATATCCTTTTCATCTATATCAACAAACACAGGAGTGGCGCCCACTTGTTTAATGCATTCTGCAGATGACACCCACGTGAATGGTGTGGTAATCACTTCATCTCCGTTACCTATGCCCAATGCAAGTAAACTCATTTGTAGTGCTGAAGTGCATGAACTTACTGCCACACAGTGTTTGGCATGTACATATTTTGCGAAGTCTTGTTCAAATCGTTTGACCATTTCTCCTTGTATAAAGTCTTTTCGTTTCCATGTCTCCGGTATGATGTCTTGCACCCGCATGCCTTTTTCATACCCAAATGCTGAAAGATTAATCATTTATTTCTCCATATTTGTTTGTAAAGTAGTTAATAAGCCAATCAAAGTTATAACTTTTTTTGAGGTCATCCATGTTTGAATTGACTGAGTCCATATATTCAACGGCATCGTTTGCTCCACGCATACACCATTCTGCATTAGTGCCTTCACCTTCTGTGCACCATACTTTTAATCTGTATTTTTGTTCTACGTCACCTGTAGTGTCTACATCATATTTTAGTTTTATGCATTCTCTGAAGGCAGTACGCCACGCCATCAAAGGTGTGTAGGCGAATCTATTGATAGCAGTTACTATCGGAACGACATCATGTTTTGCAGACAGGGTAAAATCCAAGCCAGGATCTGTCGTTGCAAGTACTAGATTTTTTTCATACATTATCACACCACTGTGACCATATTCTAATTTGTTTATTTCATTGATGCCATTAAAAATATAATGACATGGTGATTTGAGCCTATCAGGCTGCCAGTCATAAGTGAAACTTTCAATTGGTTCATGTTTGGCAAACACCGCAAAAAACCAATCTGTATTGCTCATGTTTGCCGCTGTATGATATGCTTCTGTTTGGCCTTTCACTTTGTCTACCCTTTTTGCACGGGGGCATTTTAGTTTAAGCATCTGCCAATGTTTTTCGGCATTAGGCTCGTCATAACTGATAAAAATGACATCCATCAGCGTTCTTTCAGTCGCCCTGTTAGATCGTTTTTGTATATGAGGATAGTCGTAGACTTGTTCATTTATCCATGTGCCTGATTCTTTTGGTACCAACATCACGTCATTATCCGGACCAAATGTATAAATTGTTGCAGGAGACCAATAGTCGGGTGCAAAATCATACTTGAATTCTTCACGTGGCAAAGGTTCGGCAAGTTTATTTGTAATCCAAAAATATTTTGTTGGTGTGTCTTTATATCTGTCTTTGATTGCTTTAGCAAAATCATAATGACTTATGACCAAAGAATCGTAAGGTAAACGTTTAGCAGATTGTTGTTTGTTAAAGTTTATTGTTTCGTAGTGTTTAAAATTTGATACTTCTTTTGATTTGATATCGAATGAGTGTTTATCTATAAAAAATGTATCGCCATACACTTGTGTATTGCTAGGAAATGTGTGCAAGTGGTCATAGGTGTCTTCGTCTGGTAACCACGTAAAATCGAACTTTTCATAATCACAGTTTCCGGAGAGGACCCAAAAATATTTGGTTGTGCTTTTTGTCGTAAGTCTTTTGATAGTATCAAAATGATTGTCAAAGAACCTTATCAATGACGTGTTAGTTTTGAAAGTAGAAAAACTTATCTTACTATTGTCATCAAAAAAATCTAGGAAAAATTTATCATATGCATCTTGATCTCCTCTCACAGTAAAATCGTTTCTGTATTTGAATTCGTCATCTACCCAGTTACGATGCACAAACATGACTCCGCTGTTGCGTTGCCATTTACTTCCAAAAATATGCAGATAGTTAGTTTCCCAAAAGTCTGGATACCATGTGAAGTCAATTGAAGTCGAATCAACATCAGACGGTACTATCCAACAGTATTCTGATGTCATCTTGTTTGCACATCTTTTGGCAACTTTTTGCCAACTATCGAAGAATCTCGTTCTCTTAACATCGTGTGTGTTTTCTAAGTTAGGTAAGTAATTCTTTTTTGATCCAGTGTCTACATAAAAAATTTCGTGTTTGTCTGTCCTGTGTATTTTTAAAAATTCATTTATATGCAACTCAGCGGGCATTTTGTGTTCTAAACTAATGCCATTGTCTGCTAATCCATAATTGTTTACCCCACAGTGCTTGTAATGTTTTTCATGTTGGTTTGGTTCCCAATCAAAATTAAATTTATCTATGTCGGTATATGAACTTACTTGCCAATAAGGTGATGTCTTGATTTGATTTATATTATCGACAGCATAAGGTATATGCTGTTTAAGGTTATGATATTTTTTATCTGACCCAGGATTGCCATGATCTACGAATAAGACATCGTATGCCATGACAACTATTCCTTAGGTTTATCTGCTACAGGTTTTGGTTGAGTGTCGTCTTCTACTACTGGAGTGATTAAAGTTTCCAAAAACTCAGGCAAGTTTATTTGATCATTTATAAGTTCTTCCAATGCTTGTATCGGAAACTTACTCTGGTCTTTTGCCCATGCCTGTTGTTCTTCTGAAAGGTATTTGACTCCTTGCACTGCTAATTGTTTTTGCCTTGCTCTAAGAGACAACAATTTAATTACTTCAAAATGTCCCATGCCTTGCTCTGCACCCTGCTTCACTGCGTCTTCATGAAAAACTCTGCCCATTATTTTTTAGTTGAACCAACTGGTCGACCACGTTTTGGTCTCAGTGTTTCATCCATTGAGTAAGCATTTTCTCTCATTGTCTTCACTTGTTCTTCCAAAGTTTCTGCTTGGGCAAGTAGATTTTTTGCTTCGACAGAATTCATGTCTCCACTTTCTGGTGCCACAGTAGGTTCAGGATTGGCATCTTTTGCAATCTTGCCAATTTCTGTGTTCAACTCGTTCAGTGGTAACGTGTAGTTTGGTCTTGGCATCATGTTGACATCTTCTGTTTTTACTTTAATGAGATATCCACCTTTGTGCAAAGATTGTAACATGTTGGTGCCGTCCGGAAACTGTCTACGGTTTAAGACGTCGTGTAGTTCGTTTACTTCTTGTCCTTCTGCACTGTCTATGGTTTGTATCATAGCATCGTGGTATAGTGAAGGTAAGTTGTCTGTAGAGACAACCAAAGCACTATCTGGGTCTTCTGGCAATGATCTAAAAACTACAGCCACTCTTGTACCTGCGTCTTTCATTTTGCCTATGTGTTTTGTAATAGCCATTACTTGTTTTCTCCTTGCGGTTCGATAGCCGGTGCATCAGCAGGCATTTCAGTTGCTGGTGTCTGTGGCGTTGGTGCTGGTTCACCTTCTGGTTTTGGTAGTGTATCTAGGAAGGCTTTCAGTTTGTTGTATACTGTTCCAACTGTTGCCATCTCGTCGGCCTTGAAAGCACCTCTTCTAGATGCAACATCAAATATCATTGCAATGTTTTGTAAATCTCCAACTGACAATCCTGTCGGTGGAGTATCTGGTGTTGGTTGTTCAGCAGGTGTTTCTGCTGGTTTTTGGTCTTCTGACATATCTGTCTCCTATAGGTTTATTATAAATTATAACAAATGACACCCGTCGATGTCAATGTAATTATGTGCGTACTTAATTGGGTTTAAATTTTTGGGTGAATTGTTGTACAGTTAACTCTTTAAAGTTGCTGTGAGGCGTAATATTGCGTTTTTGAGCACCAATTCTGTAGAAAATACAGTTGTCATACCGTTGTATAATGTGTTCAAACATGGGTATATACTTGTCAAAATCCCAGTGATCTGCGTATGTAGGAGTACCTGCATACTGGTTGTCGTTGGTAAAGTCCATGCCCATCATGTAAATTTCTCTGTGTTCTTCTAATGCTAATCTTACTGCACGGATGCCACTTGGGCATACTTCTTCGATCTGATTTGGTAATGTGATGACCTTATTCTCAAAATGTTCGTTTACACTGGGCAGTGTGTAAACCTTTCGATCTTTGTGATATCCAGAGTCTATGATCTCTTTCAGCATAGGTTTGTCTGTTACAATTAACCTATGGGGGTGGAAGTCACGATACAAGGCATTGCAACCATATATTGAAAATTGTTTACCGATCCATGGCACTGTGAGATCAACTATATCTCTAGATGTTGAGTTACCTATTATTAATGCTCTCACAAATCGTTCCTCTTTCGAATGTGTCTTGTAGTTTACAATCTTTGCCGGTTAACTCACTCAACACAATGTCGTTGGTAGTTTTCTTATCTGATGCCGCCAGTGTAAGGTCAACTACTGCTTTTGTTGTGCTTATAGTTTTAAATGTGCTGTATCCTTCAGCGGCCGGAATTGCTACTGCACTCACTACGCCTGGCACTGCCACACATCCTGAACAAACATTTAAAAGTATAAACAATAATAATATTATGACTGTGAATTTGAACATACTGTATTTAAAAACTTTCTGCTGATATCTTCTAACTCCTCATGAGTGAAATTACTTTTCCAGGTGTTTGCCCTATGCGTCAACAGTTGAATGTTGCCTTTAACGTAACCTTTGCTAGGATCTATTCTATCTATAGTACATGACTGTGGATTGCACCATTTGTTCTGCCAATTGGACCCACCTCTTACAAATTCCAATACTTCACCAGTGATTGCACACAGCCAATTCTGTGCTTCGCCGACTTCATAAACATCAAATTTGGATACTTCATGCACCCAAGTCTTCTTGCCTCTGTTCTTGGCACGACTGATGTTTTGTTGTAAGAAGTTCAATTTGTGTTTGTCTAGGTCCATTTGTAAAAAATATGATTGCCTATCTGCACAATCTTTTGTTTCGACTTACGCCATTCGGGAAAAACATAATCTGCGTGATAGTGGGTAGCACCATCTAACAGGAATGCAATGTCTCTTATGTTTTCTTTGTATGCAAGTACAAGACTCGCAACCGATAAACTATTCTCCCATTTGCCCTGATGTTTAGGATTATCTGATTTACCATCACAGTACCAACTGAATTGACATCTGTTTTTAACAGGAAAGTTTTCTGTCCATGCCAACGTTGGTCCTTGTTGCACGACTTCGCATACTGTGTTTGGAAATCTTTTATCTTCTACTCTGTTCATTACAACAATGGCAACTGCCAATTGTCCCATTAATGGCTGATTCTTTGCTTCAAAGTATATGTTCTTTGCAAGGCATTCTTGGTCTTCTGCGTCTAATGTCCAGTTTCCTTGGGCAACACCTACACACCCGAACACAAAAAATATTGAAAGTATAAATTTAATTTTGTTCATATTCACTCACTGCTTTCTCAACTGCTACCAGTTTGCCTTCTTCTGTTGGCTTTAATGTCCATCGATATGAATAATCTAAATCACCATCTAAACCAACTTGTGGTCTTGGAAATTTAACTCCATTAATCCTTACCAACCAGCCTTGGACATTGGTCACCATTGGATGATCTTTGCCAAAGTATCTTTCTTCGTAATAGTCGTCATTGGTCCACTCTGCTGTGATCTTAAGAGGCAGACCGTTTTTACTAAATCTTTTTATCATAATATGAATATGCACCAAACGGTGGCTTAGGTTTGTTTTCGGAATAGAAACTGTGTATGATCCAACAAGTGTCGCAATAAGATTCATCACCCCACTCGTTCCATGTTTCACCATCTGTGAACACTATCAGTTTCTTAGGTTCATAGTTTTCTTGTTTCATGTATTCCCAGTTGACCATAAAGTCGGTACCACCAAATCCAGCAGGTTCGTAATCCATAATGTCGTTACCATCATTTGCTTCAAAGTCTTGTGGATTATGCACACCAGTATCAAAACACCAAACCTTCATTTTGTAGTCTTGGTATTCTTCCATAATGCCTTTAACTTCTGACATGAAGTCTTTTAGTTTCTCTTCTTCAATTGAACCACTTGTATCAATTGCAATGGCAATATCTATTGTTTCATCGTTAAGTAGACCTGGCAACACAATACCTGAATGTTGTGTTTTTCTGTTTATTCTTGTAAACGAGTAATCATTCTTAATCACACTTTGTACCTGCTGTCTAAGTAGTTCACGCCAGTCAATTACAGGCTCTGTCAGATCTTGTATAAGACTTCTAATTGCTTTCGGGGTCTTGCTGTTACCTGCTACCTGAGCCGACTGTAGTACACCAGCACGGACATCATCTTTGATCTTTTTCATTTCATCTCTGTCCATCTCTAGTTCTACTTGTATTTCTTTACCATCTTTATCTCTGATAGTAGCCTTACCATTCTCCCAATCAATATGAACGTCCATTGTTTGTTGATTCTGTTTCTGAGGATCTCCCATAACGTCTTCATAGATACGTTCTGCGTTCCATCCTCTGTACTTGCTATCGAGTAATCCTTTATTATCACCTTGTGGCATTTCGCCTACGTTCTCATCGTGCAACACAATGTTGACTGCATAGTCGGCCGATATGTTCCATGGTTGTTTTTCTCTCATGTCCTGTCTAAGGAAGTGATCGAACACAATATGAAGTACCTCATGTCCAATTAAAAATTCTGTTTCCTTTGGACTAAGTTGATCTATAAATTCCGGATTGTAATAAAAATGTTTGCCATCTGTGGCCGCTGTTGGACACCAGTCTGCTTCTTGTAATTGCATTCTAGTTGCCATGTTACCAAAGAATGGTTGTTTAAGTAAAAGGGCAATTCTTGCCCCAGTTAGTTTTTCTAGTACTTTTTGTTTATCTACTTTAGTTTGTTTTTGTTTCACTGCTACCTTGCTCATAATACTATTATAATTTCTGTTTGGTATTTGTCAACCGGGGGTAAAAACCCCCGTATTTGTTTACTGATCAACACTAGCAAGAACATACTTGCCGAATTTTTCGTGGAACTCATCGAATGATTTCAACTTGCTCGGATCGAACGGTAATTGGTAATTTGTAAGTGCAACCTTGGCACCCATAACAACTAGTTCAGTTTGGAAGTTGTCCATCATAAACCTGAAAAAACAATCTGCCATCTTGTGCCAGTCTACAAGTTTCTTCTCTTTCATCTTATCATATGCTTCTTGCAGTTCGTAACACAATGATATTGTAAGTGAATATTGGGCACTTACTTCTGTGGAACTCATCTTCTTAGTTTTACCAGAAAGTATGTCAGTAGGGTTTGGCAAGTCAGAAGCAATCTTTCGATGTGCCATAAACTTCATTGCCAAACCTTCACCTACTGCCCCTGCCACAAGGTCAGTGAGAGTATTATCTGACAGGGTATCTGTTAACAGTTGTGACACAAAGGCCCAACTTCTTGGTGTTGCAAACGATCTGCTACCGCTCTTAGGATCGAAATCATATAAGTCTTGTTTCGCAAACGAACAATAACCAACCACTTGTGGATTGATATGATTTTCTGTGGCCCACATTGCCCAGTCCTCAAAGTCGACTCTCATCTCTAAGTGGACAAATCTGTTTGCCAACGGAGCAGGCATTCTGTAAGTAACACCTTTGTCTGTTTCACGGTTACCAGCGGCCACTATCGAAACGCCTTCTGGTAGTTGGTAAGTACCAACTCTTCTGTTAAGAATAAGTTGATAAGCCGCCGCCTGTACACTTGGAGGAGCGGCATTCAATTCGTCTAAGAATAATATCGCTGTACTTTTAGGATCACTTGGAAGTTCTGCCGGAGGCGCCCATTCCATAGTGTTTAATTTTTGATTGAAAAAAGGAATACCTTTAATATCTGTAGGTTCCCATAATGGTAATCTAATATCGATTACTTCACGTTTAGATTCAGTACCAATCTGTTTTACAACATCGGATTTACCAATACCTGGTGCACCCCATACCATAATTGGTCTCTGTAAACCTAAACAATGTGTGATTGCAGTTTTAGCCTCTTGTGGACTTACTGTTCTAGTTTGACTTATGTCTTTTGCCATCTCACTGACTCCTTTGTTTAGTTGTTATAGTAATATAATACTATCAACCGTCAAAATGTCAATACGATCTGGCAAATAAAAAATGCTGTAATATCAATGACTTAACGTCTGCTCACAATTAAAATATCAAGATCACCCGCTCTTAGCACCAATTCTGATGCCAATTTCTCCTCAAAAACGTATATCTCCTTGTTGGTGATGTAGTATGGACATGTTATGAACTTGTCTAATCCTAGCAATATCTCAGGTTTAAGTTTGCATTCTCGTTTGAGTTTGACCATATAGTCTTTAAGTTCTAGGGAGTTTTTTAGAAATTGATATCCACCCTTGGTAAGACGCATGGAGGGATTTTCTTCTCTGATGTTTCTCCACACCATTTTCCACATCTTGTCAAAGTCTTTTTGTGAGTAATCTGCTTTATGACTTTTTAGGAAGGCTATGCTTAGTTGTTTTTTCCGGCTTATCAAGTTGTTTCAATTCCTTCCTTGCTTCATATATCCTGTGTTTGATTCCGCTGATGGTGTCGTGCATCCACCCACAGTCATGAGGTTCGATTTGTGGCTTGAACCATTCTATGGTATCTTCTAACACTTCGATTGTATTAATTAGTCTAAGGCGATCGTACTCTATGTTGTAACTTGCATCAGCCATGTATCTTCTTGCCAGTGCTTAGTTGGTAAACTTGAAACTTGTCTGAGCCGAATGTTTGATTCAATTTTTTAGAAAGGTTAAGTGCGTGTCCAGGATTTGAAAAAGAAACTTTTTTATATTTTGGTCCAGGATGTGCAGAGGCCATGGTTGAAGTTTTTAAGTTGATAGGTTTGCCGTCAAAGAATACTGCCCATATGGCCGTTGATTCTAAGACTTCTTCAGTCTTGTATGTGTTTCTGTCTGTCTTGGACAGCAGTACTTTTGGTTTTGGTCTGCTCATAATGTGCTACTATATTTACCATAGTAATATGAGTAGTTTATGATAATTTTGCTTTTAGTTCTCGAAAGCCGCCAACATGCTCGCCATCCATCCAAATCTGTGGCATAGTGCGTTTTGTTGGGTGTTCTGCAATAAATTCTTTTATCGCTGTTGGGTTATCAAGATATTTTTCTTCGAACTCGATACCCTTTGAGTTTAGTAAGTTTTTGGCCATTACACAATAGCCACATGCTGGTTTGCTGTAAACAATTACTTCCATTAAAATTTTTCTCCGTTCATCTCAACTGTGATGGTCTGTGCATCATTCAGTTTCTTTTGTGTATCTATCAATTCGTCTTGTTTTTTAACAACATAGGTCAACATGCTACTGATAGCATCACGTAGTTGTTTTGCATCATGCATCTTCATTCTCAATTCAGGCTGTCGGGTTTGCTCGTTTGCGTTCACAAGACTAATGAATTTTTCAATTTGTACAGTGTTCATCTTACAAATACTTTTTCTGGAATGCTTTCATTTGGTACACATTAGTGAAAGGCCCATGAAATTTATATTTTTCTAGTGTGATAAGTTTTGGACAAAATTCTTCTTGCCAACCTTTTTTGTTTATTAGATAATTTCCTGCACAATAATAACTTTTTGACTTTTTTTCTTTTGTGTATAAAGGAAGTTTAAATTTTACATACCACATTTTGTTATAAGGCTCACAACAACTGTCGTAATCATATACAACATTAGCGTCATCTTTTTCTGTTAAGTATGGTAGACGTTCTCTAAATAATTCTGAACCAAAACTTTTAACAATATCGTGTTTGGAAAATATTTTTCCTGTGCCTTTAATTCTTACTTCATATTTGTCGTTCGGTGTCTTAACTATAGACCCCACCTTACTATTATCTGTAGTGTCTGTGATGATCCAACTTGCGTTGTCCTTTACTGTTTTTATCTGACTCACGTTCCATATCTCCCGTTGAGTGGAGCGGCATACTGCCCAGCAAGATCTTGTATCTTTTGTAGATCAAATAAATGACAAAACTTCATCAAATATATGCCTACCTGTGGCGAACTCTTAGGAGTCGATGTCGCTTCTTTTATAGTATCTATAATTATCTGTTTTATGTGATCTGGCTGGCGAGTAAGGTCGATTAGTTCCTTATTTCGCTCGTAATCCTCTTTCACTCTATGTTCGTTGCCTTCATGGTCTACCCATCTGCTCAGCATGATGTTATTCCACACAAATCCTTGATTGCTTCTGTCTTCGAATGCTTCTAGTAACTTGTTCTTACGCACCTTAGGAAATGCTGAAAATACGTTGTCTGTAGGATCACCACGCATACATTTTTCAAATAACAACCATTCTGGGTTGGGTGCCTTCTTTGGTTCTCCTGTCTTCTTATCCACAATAGCAGTACCTTTGTCAGTAAAGTATCCTTCTGTGGTTGTAAGTGTGTTTGATATGCCATTATACTGTCTTACGTTTGGAGAGATCAACTGTGCGAAATCTGAATCGGAAGATATGATCACATGCTGATCCTGTGGATGTTGTTGTATCCAACCAGCAATTAAATCGTCTGCTTCTAGTTGTTTGTGTTGTAGCACAGTGCAATTTGTTTTGTCTTTCACAAAGTCACAGAATGTATCATATGATTCCCAAAATATTTGATCTGCTTCTTGCTCTCGTTCTGTCAGTGCCGCACGGGCCAATGCTCTGTTTGCCTTGTATTTTGTGTAGTGATCCTTACGCCAAGAACGTCCTTCCAGACAAAATACTACATGGGCACCATCAAAATCAGTCCATGCTTTCTTAACAGAATTTAATATGATATGCATAGCCAATCCAACTTTAGTGTCTGGATTGTTGTCTTTTACTATGTGTCTTGCTCTAAAAAAAGTGTTTGCTGTATCAACAATTATATAAGTCACGAAACCTCCGTTTTGCCATCATCTCTCAAAACTTTGTTTACATAACCAGATCCACCGACATCGTCTGTACCAGTGTCACTGGCAACATTTCTACATAAGTCTTGAAACCATTTATCTACTACTTCTTCGTCTGTCGCACCTCTGTACCCATTCAACTTCAATGATTGTACAAAGTACTCATTCCAATCTAATTCAAAGAAACCATTCTTAGGATTTGTTTTATCAACATGTGTGGTCAACACACTTATCCAAGGTTCCTTGTTCTTAGTTGCTTTTGTTTTTTCTTTGTTCTCAGGCGCGGATTCTTTTTTGTCTTTGCCTTTAAACATGTTCTTCATTTTTTCAAGCATACTTTATTATAACACCTTTCTAAGATTTTCATAGTCGTTTTCTGACATACCTTCGCCTTTTCTACTAAGTTCTTCTGGTAATCCGTTTTCTGTGTAATTTGAATCTGCTGTGATAGTTTTTGGTATTATTGGTGTTGGTTTTGTTTCAACGTCGCGGAGTCTATTCATTGCATAACCTGTGACCTTGCCTACCAGCACATACAGTAGTCCGATGACACATACTGAAAACAATACTATAGTTTTCATAATTCTTGCACCAATATCGTACATGCGTGTTTGTGAAAATTGCAAAGCAATGTCTTCTGCTTCGAACCACACGTTTATAATTTTTTGCATTATGTTCCTATCTTGTTACCAAAGAGATATACATGCACCCTTGCCGCAACATTATAACCTCTTTGAAATGCTTTCTGTGCCACGTCACCTGCTGTCGCAGTCTGTTCTTCTTCTCTTGCACCAGTTGGCATAACCCATACCGGCCATTCAACACCCGCTGATCTAAACTTTTCTATCGCTTCTTCCATCTCATCCCATTCACGTTGTAATGGACCTACTACAAATTTTAGTTGTCCTGCTTTGGATAGTTTGTGATACTCAGCAACAATTTCTGGTTTGATTGCTTTTGCTGTTTGTTCACCTGACACTGTAAACAGTTTAGGACTACAAGAAAAGAAAACTTCTGTGTCTATTTCATTTACCCAATCTATGAATGGTTGTCTCAATATCTGTGTGCCGTTAGTTTCAAACGTCATAGAGCCTGGCAAGTTGTCTTGTTCTTTTAGTGTGTTGTATATGCCAACCACTGCTTGTTGTCCAGTTACCATTAACGGTTCGCCTCCTGTGAAACAAAGATGTTGATGTTGTTTGCTTACAGGATGTAAAAACTTTCCGTCTGGATTGCTATCGTTTCTCATACAATTAACAATCTTATTTGCCATTGCACTTGGAGTTTCTTGGCCCATTAGTTGTTTAAACTTCTTGGCCCATGTGTAACTTGAATCACAGCCTTTTTCCCATACAGGCAAGTCTTCAACTCTCTTTACACTTGATACATCAAAGTCTTCAAATGGTAAATCATATGTTTCAGGATTGGTTGGATCTATCTGTCCAAACCCACTGCATTGTAAGTTGCATAAAAAGAATCTGATCCAGGCAGTAGGAACACCTGTGTAGTGCCCTTCACCTTGAATACTATAAAATATTTCTGAATAGTAAAACTTTTTTTCTATTGTTTTACTAAAATCATGCTGTGCTAGATTTGACATGTTTTTATTATATGCTGTATTTAGGTTTTGTCAACGTTGGTATTGGTATTATCGTTGGTAATTTCAATTTTTTTAATTGCCTCAAAGATGCCTGGTAAGTTAGTGCTTACTTCGCCTTCTTCGTTTTGATAGGCCATTACCAATTTGTCTTTAACATCTTCCCAGTCTGTGGCATAGATGTCAGTGGTTAAAGTGATACGGTATAACTGCATAGTATATCCCCCTTATATTAATTATCTAAATCTTCAGGCCCATTTTGGGCCAGAGCGAGTAGTGTGCAATAGTGGTCATATGCTTTTTGTAGTGCTGGATATCTTTCGCGGAGTGCTGTGTGTTCTACTTCTCCCTGTCGGAAAGTAACCACAACTGACTCATCCAAATCCATGAATGTTGGTGCATGATGTGTCGAAGTGCCTTGATATGAGGTTGTCAAAGGTGTTCCTTGATAACCATGAGTTATGGTAACACCATTGTCCTCTGGACTGTCGATGTCGAATCCTTTCAGTTCTAATACTTGTTCGAACTCAGTTTCATTCTCTTCTTGCGTTTGACCCTTGCGTGGTTTGGATTTTGGATCCATCTTAATCTTTCGCGAATTCCTGTTGCAATTTTACATTGTCCATGAATTCTTTTTTCGTGCCTTCTATGTCTTTGAAGTCACCTCTAAGCACAGTTGTC
>Ga0209535_1000047_pt1 | contig 66384 bp, 68 predicted proteins | sample LinPmetageLP28_FD_184041 | JGI IMG/M metagenome (GOLD analysis project Ga0209535, IMG submission 184041) | Marine viral communities from the Pacific Ocean - LP-28 (SPAdes) (version 2) | ecosystem: Environmental > Aquatic > Marine > Oceanic | place: Pacific Ocean | collected 2009-08-22 | reverse complement strand
AATAATTATAATGTAATAGAGATGAGGTGGTATGAAGACCCTAGGTACATTAAAGATGAGTATGGCAATAAAGACCTTTTTTGGATTAAAAAAGATGATAAGGGTGATATACTTGAAAAGATAAAAGAAACTGAATTTATAATTGACAATTATTCTAAAAAAATAAAAGAAGGTTATAAGCCCACGAGTAGTTGGTATGAAAATATGTGTGCCACACTTAATAATAACACTAAAAAAATAGCTCAAGAATTAGACGTTTCTTTTTTAGGTTCTGGTGGTAATGTTATAGCTGATATAGATATAAAACACTACGAAGATAATAAAGTAGAAGAGCCTAAGTGGGTGGATGGCAGAGAAAAAGAGTTTTGGATTTGGGAAAAGCCAGAGAAGGGACATGAATACATAATGGGAGTTGATGTTAGTAGGGGTGACGGTAAGGATTCGTCTACGATAGTTATAGTTGACGTTGCTACAATGACTCAAGTTATGGAATATCAAGGTAAAGTTCAGCCAGACATACTTGCTGAGTATGTTTATGAGTATGGTAATATGTATAAAGCTCTTACTGTAGTTGATGTTGCTGGTGGTATGGGTGTTTCTACAGTGCTTAAGTTAATTGAACTAGATTATAAATATTTATATTATGATGAGCCTAGAGGTAGGATTCTTAATAGTAAAAAGAGTCAGTTAGATATGTATAGTAGAGATGAAAAGATACCTGGGTTTAATGCTAATGGTGTTAGGGTAGTAATGCTTCAAAGACTTGAAGAGTCTATCAGAAATAGAACTATAAATATTAAATCTAGAAGAATGGTTTCTGAGATGAAAACTTTTATATATAAAAATGGAAGAGCTGACCACATGGAGGGGTATCACGATGATTTATTAATGTCACTCGCAATGCCAATATATGTTTTAGAGTTTTCATTTAAAAAATTACATAAAATGAAGGAGAAAACAAAAGCTATACTGTCTAGTTGGCAAGTTGGTGGTTCTTCTGAAAATAATAACAATAATAGCGGATTTGTGCCTAAAAATATGAGAGGTAAAAATTCGTTACCTAAGCCAAAATTTTCAAAAGGGGTTTCTAAAAATATGCAAGACCCTAATGGTGATTATTTATGGTTATTAAGTGGTTCAAAATAAAAAAGATATGGCGTCAAATAAAAAAACATTTATAAGAAAAACTGGAGGAAATGGTGCTGGATTATACAAGTGGTCACCAGATACTTCTATAGATAAAAAAGTAGATGATAATGTTGGTAGTAGGTACTTTTGTAGTACCCCTCCAGGTAGTCAAGGTGAGGATAATGCTGTAACGTATGTCTTCAATACAGTTATTGTTCTTGGGTTGCCAATTAGAACAGCTTATGTTCAGTGTAATTACGTTGTGTAACTATTGAATTTTTTATAAAAAATACTATATTAAAAAAAATAATTTAAAATGGCTAAAAGAAAATTAACAGTATTCCAAAAATTAAATAATATATTTGGACCTACTGGTGTTCAGTCTTCAATTAATCAAGCTAATAGATACTCTATAGATAATGAATCAATGTTTAAAACCACTGATAAATCAGAGTTTGAGACTGCTAAATTACAAGCGCAGCAAAATAAATATGTTAGCGGTTTATGGAGAAAGGTTGATAATGAGATGTTTCAAAAAACAATTCATTATGAAACAACTCGTATAGGTTCTTACTCTGATTTTGAGAGTATGGAACATTACCCAGAAATAGCTGCCACGTTAGATATAATGAGAGAGGAATCTACTACCGTTAATGATAAGGGTAGGGTTTTAAATATATTTTCTAATTCAAAGAGGGTTAAAACAATACTAGAAGATTTATTCTTTAATAGATTAGATATTCATACATCATTACCAATGTGGACCAGAAATACATGTAAATATGGTGATAATTTTGTATTTCTTAACATTGATGATAATGCTGGAATTATGGGTGCTAGGCAGTTACCTAACTTTGAAATAGAAAGAAGAGAGGGTGATGTTTTTGGTAGGGTTATGAGTACTTCTGATATTAAAGATGAAAAAGATTCTAAGGTTAAATTTATATGGAGAGGTAAGGACTACGAGTTTAATTCTTGGCAAATTGCTCATTTTAGATTACTTGGTGATGACAGGAGGTTACCTTATGGAACTTCTGTATTAGAAAAAGCTAGAAGAATCTGGAAACAATTAATTCTTTCTGAAGATGCTATGTTAATATATAGAGTTACTAGGGCGCCAGAGAGAAGGGTTTATAAGATTTTCGTAGGTAATATTGATGATGAGGATGTGCCGTCTTACGTAGATGAAATAGCCAATAGATTTAAAAGAACGCCTATAACAGACCCTAAGACAGGTCAGGTTGACTTACAGTACAATCAAATGGCTAATGACCAGGATTTCTTTATACCTGTTAGAAGTGAAGACGCTCCTAACCCTATAGATACTTTACCTGGAGCTAGTAACTTAGACCAGATTGCAGATATAGAATACTTACAAAGAAAGTTATTTACAGCCTTAAGGGTACCTAAATCCTTCTTAGGATTTGAGGATGCTTTTGGTGATGGTAAGAATTTAGCTTTACAGGACATTAGATTTACTAGAACTATCAATTTAATACAGCAGTCCATGATTATGGAATTAAATAAGATTGCTATCTTACATTTATTCTTACTAGGATTGGAAGATGAATTGGATAACTTTACGTTAACACTTAATAATCCATCAACTCAAGCTCAAATGCTTAAGATTGAACAAATGCAATCTAAGATTACCCTTTATAAAGATGCAACATCTGATGCGGGTAACGGGTTTGGTGTTATGTCTATGACTAGAGGTAAAAGAGATATATTAGAATGGTCTGATGACGAAATAAAACAAGATTTACTTGAACAGCGACTTGAGAAAGCAGCAGCAGCTGAAATGGAAAACACATCTAATATTATTAAACATACTGGAACATTTGACGAGGTGGATAGGCTTTACGGCGATATAGACGCAGCTAAAAATGGTGGTTCTTCTGACGATGACGGTGGCGGTGACGAAGGTGGTGGTGATGACTTCGGCGGTGGTGGCGGCGGTGGCGGCGGCTTCGGCGGTGGCGGTTTAGACTTCGGCAGTGATGAAGGCGGTGATGACTTCGGCGGTGATGAAGGCGGTGATGAAGGCGGTGATGAAGGCGGTGATGATGAAGGTTTAGATTTTGGAGGAGATGAAGGTGGTGATTCAGAAGCTACAGAGGAGTCTTTTAAAAATATAAATAATTTGTTAACTGAAACTAAACTTAACCACAAGAAAAAAATAAAAAAACATTCAGATAATTATTTTGATAAATTACTTAAATCAGTTAAAAAAGATAGTGATAAAATAATTAATGAAAGGGTTAAAGTTGTGGATAAGAGTATTAGAGTTAATGAAACTATTAATGACATGATAGGTGGAATTGATAAAATGATTAATGAATAACTGTTTTTAATGATAATTACAATATTTATTTAATAAAGACTTACAATGAAAAATGAAAAAATAAATAAGTTAGTTGTTAACTTTGGTAAATGTAACACAGCATATACTAACTTTTTAAGTGAAATAATTTCAAGTGGTAAGAAAGTTGGGGTTAACAAAAATAGTAAGCCCAGTTCATCAAATGATGTAAAAGGTGTGTTTAATAAATATATTAACTTACTAAAAGAAAATAAAGTACTTAAAACTCAGTACCATATTTACTCTAACATAGAATCAAAGATTGAGTCAGATAAAGATAAGGCTTTAGAATTTGTTAAAGAAAATTTATCTTTAATGGATAAGTTTTCAAAAAAAGAGATAACAGAAACTAACAAGATTATTGGTAATATATTAAATGATATACCTTCTTCTAAGTTAGATGGGTATTATAATGTAAATGATTCAGTAAAAGAACTACATGAAGATATATCAACTTTAATTAACACTAAAAAAATGGGTAACACGATAAGTGTTATTTTGGAAACGAATCATAAAATAGTTGATTACATTTTAAATAATAAAGAAGATAAAAAAGAAATAGTTGAAGGGTTAGATGACACTGTATTATCAAGTAAAGATTTATCAAAGTTAATGGTCAGTAGATTTAATAAAGAATATAGTAAGTCTCTTAGTGAGTCTGAAGCATCTTTGTTAAAGAGTATTTTAACGACTAGTTCAGATGAGGATAAAAAGAATGTAATGTTTAAGAAATCAATTAACGAGTGTTTATCTTTAGTTAATGGTAAATTAAAGATTGCTGATGTAGATTTAAAAATGAGTCTATTAGACCTTAAAGAGAACCTATTAGATAAAAAATATAATAACAATAGTTTTGAAGTTGACATTTTAAAGTTAAACACATTAAAAGACAGTTTAAAATAAAGGATGTTTAATAGTTCCAGCAACATAAAAAAGATACGTGAATTAGTTGACCAACTTTGTATAAGAGATACTGAGGCGTTTAAGAGGTTAGAGATATTAAAACTAACTTTAGGTTATAGTACTGACGGTTATTGGGATTGGAATATAAATGATAAAAAAAATGAAAGTATTATTAATAGATTAGTTAATATTAATGAATCTATTGATAACTTTAAAACTTATACGGTTGACAAAGATAGTAATGAATTTAATTTTGATTTATTTTTTGAATCATTTATCTCAAGTCCTGAATTAATAAAACATTTAGGTTTTGATAATAATGAGTTAAATTCTGATTTTCAACATTATAAAAAGTTAGTTTATGAAGATGACTTAAATGAGTTAAACTCAGAAATAAGTAAGCATTTTGATAGCAAAGGAGAGTATAAGTTTAAAAGTATTGCAAGATACAAACATAAGGATGGACATACTGTTAAAATTCTATCTAGGGGAAGCGTTATAGAGTGGGACGTTAATCATAACCCTGTTAGAATGGTGGGTACCCACATAGATATTACAAATTTATAACAAAATGGAAAAGAATAGTAAAGGAATTCCTCAAAACGGATGGAATGAATATTCTAAGTTGGTTTTAAATGAGTTGGAAAGGTTAAATGAAAATGATGAAAAAATTCAATTAATACTTACCGAAATAAATCAAAAGTTAACCAAGATAGATAGTATAGAAAAAGAGATTGAAGGGTTTACAAAATGGAAACGTTATATGGATGATGTTGCAAGTCCAGCTACACTTAAGGAAGTTAAAAAAGATGTTGCAACGCTTAATACCTTTAGAACAGTCGCTATTACTGTTTGGGCTGTTGTGCAAATAGCGTTCGGGGTTTTTATCGCATTATTGAAAGTAAAGGATTAACTTGACTTTTTATTTTTTTAACTTATACTTGTAAAAACTAAAATACATGATTATAAGTAAAAATGGTAAACAATTAATTTCTGAAGGTCACGAAAATTATAGAGTATTATCTGGTACAGTAGACAATAAGAACCCAAAAGCATTATATCTAAATATATCAGCTTGGGGAGAATCAATAGTTAGTGGTGAAGTAAATTACGGGCCAATTTTAAGAGCTGTAACTAAAAAGATTAAAATGAAATTAAAATCTTCTTTAAATCCCGATTTATTTTATATTGATAGGTGTATTGTTGACTTTGATATGCGTGAGTCTGGAATATCTTATGGTAAGAAATCATTTATGAATTGTGAAATAACTATCTTTCAAAAAAAATTATTTAAGTTACAAGAAAAAAGTATTCAAAAAGAGTTAAAGTTCATTGGCGAGGTAATTATTGATGAGGTATTGGAAGAATTTAAATATTTTAAATTTAAAAAAAGAAAAAAATAATATAAATAAAAACATACTTTTTACTAAACCCAGAATTTATTTCTGGGTTTTTTTATTTCTCACTCATATTTATTAATAAATAGTAATCATGTCAGGAGATTTAAAAATATTAAAACCAGGTCAACAAGGGTTAGGTGTACTAATTGAAAGTGACGCTGGTTATGTTGACCCAAATGATTCCAGAAATAAACCATTTGTTAATGAAATAAAGAGTTTAGATAAAGGTGCTGCAATTATCGCATCTCCATTAATATTATATGTAGTATTACAAAAGTGGGGAGTTAAAAATAGAAATGGTAGAATATACCCAAAAGAAATTCTAGAAAGAGAAGTTAATAATTATCAACAATTAATTAAAGAACGAAGAGCTATTGGTGAATTAGACCACCCAGAATCTTCTATTATTGCTGGTGATAGAATTTCACATAATATTACTGAGACTTGGTGGGAAGGTAAAACCCTTATGGGTAAGATGGAAGTTTTGATGTCTCCTGGGTATGTTAATTATGGTATTGTATCAACTAAAGGTGATGAAGTTGCCAACCTTATTAGAAATAATATTATGATTGGTGTGTCATCTAGAGGTGTTGGTTCTCTTAAAGAAATTGCTGGACAAAACATAGTTCAAGATGACTTTGAATTAATTTGTTGGGATGTCGTAACGTCCCCAAGTACCCCAGGTTCTTGGATGTTTAAGAACGCAGCTGAAGCTAAACCATTTACCGAATCAAAAGAAAAATCAAAAGATTTGCTAATAGATAAAATTAATAAATTTCTATTGGATTAAAAAAAAATACAAAAACTTGTCTTTTTATATAAAAAGGACATATTTATAAACAAGTGGGTATACATATGCTCGCTATAAAATTTTTTAAAAAATTAAAAAAAATGGCTGATAAAAAGAAATCAATTTTAGAAGAAGCTATCTTGGACGCAAAAAGAATACAAGAAGCTCTTAATGCCAACACAAAAGAAATACTTCGTTCGGTAGCGAAAGAAGAAATTGAAAGTTTAGTGAAAGAATCTATAGAAGAAGATTACATGGAAGAAGATGTTGATGAAGATGAAACTGAAGTAGCTGATGCTTCTGATGACGCTGGTGAAGAAATCGAACTTGATGATATCGAGGGTGATGACGAAGCTGGTGAAGAAGAAGAGATAGAGGCTGGTGAAGAAGAAGACGAAATCGAAGTTGGTGACATCGATAACTCAGACGTAGGTGGTGACCTTGAAGGTGACTACGAAACTGGAATGGATGCAGTAGCATCAGATGATGAGATAGAGATGGATATGACAACGGCATCAGATGATGACGTTATTGCGGTTTACAAAAAGTTAACTGGTGATGATGAAATCGAAGTTGTGGTTGATGATGAAGCTGGTGAAGTTAAATTAAACGTTAGCGAGCCTGGTGAATTTGTTATTAAGATGGACGATGAGGGTTCTGTAGAAGATATAGAAATTGATTCAGAAATCGAAGACGAAGTTATGGATGAAGTTATGTACGAAATTGACTTAGACGAAGACGAGTACTGTGAAGAAGGTGAGGAAAAACTTACTGAGGAAGAAGATTGTGATGATGAGGAAAAACTTACTGAAGAAGAAGATTCTGATGATGAGGAAAAACTTACTGAGGAAGAAATCTCTGAAAAGGAAACTTGTGAAGAAGGTGAAGAGCCAATCGAAGAAAAAATACAAGTTGGAAAAGGACGTACTGTAGCTAATACATTAACTGATATCAAAGGTGCTGGTGGAAAAGCTAACAACGTTAAAGCTCCAAATGTAACGGCACCTGTATCTGAAACAACTAAAAAATATAATGCTTTGTTAACTGAAGCTAAAGAATTAAAGGGTAAGAATGGTGAATACAAACAAGCTCTTAAACAATTTAGAACAATGTTAGCAGAAACTGTGGTTTTTAACTCAAACTTAACTTATGTAACTAAGTTATTTATGGAACACTCGACAACTAAGACTGAAAAAGAAGGAATCTTTAAAAGATTTGATAATGAAGTTTCAACTCTTAAGGAATCGAAAAAACTTTATAAAGCGATTGCTAGTGAATTAGGTTCAAGAAAACCAATGAACGAGTCAATCAATAATAAGATTGAAAAGGAAGTTAATTCTGGTACATCTAAACAATTAAACGAAAGTACTGTTTATGTTGATACTGAAACTTCTAGAATTATGGACTTAATTAAGAGAGTCGATAAAAAATAATAATAATAATAATACAATTAAATTTAAAATTAAACAATTATGTCACATTTATTAAATTCTGGACAAGTTGGGAACATCGGATTAAACCACATGAAGGTTATTCGTGAACAAACTCAACAAAAATGGGATTCTTTAGGATTCTTAGAAGGACTTAAAGGTCACGTTAAAGAAAACGTTGCTCAATTATTTGAGAACCAAGCGACTTCTTTATTAACAGAAGCAACTGATGCTACGTCTTCAGGTTCTTTTGAAACGGTAGTATTTCCTATCGTGAGAAGAGTATTCTCAAAATTATTAGCTAATGACATCGTGTCTGTACAAGCTATGAACATGCCAATTGGTAAATTGTTCTACTTCGTACCACAAACGTCAAACAGAGTTAACGCCGCTGGTGTAGCAGGTGATTTTTACGGAGCTAATGGTGCTCAGTATTCTGCACACACTGGTCTTTCTGATAAGAACGGGGTTGCTTTACCTGACTGTGTTGATGTTTCTGGTGGATGTGCTGCTACTACAATGCAAGCTAAATCTTTATATGACTTATATTACAATGATGGATTATTTGATAATTCAAAAGGTACTGTAACTATGTACACTAGTCCTACAAAGACATTACAAACATTGAACTCTGCTGGAGCATTCTCTGGACTTTCTTCAACTGTATTTGGTAACCTTCCAACTGCTACTGATGGTTCACTTAGAAGTGTTATTGTTAAAGTAGAAGGATTTACAGCAAATGCTACTAGACAAAAAGGACAATTAACTGGTCCAGACGGAAACGAAGTGGATACTGAAGCGTTTTTAGCTTCTTTAAAGGTTAGTGCAACTGATGCATTAGTTGATGTGGATGCTAATCAAATTGTTGCTGCTGGTGGTGAATTACCATTTAGATTAGTTACTCAGAAGTACGGAAAAGGAATCGTTGAATACGGTGAGATTTGTGATGCTGGTGGTAACTTATTTATTGAGGTAGATTTGACTCATCCAGTTGCTCAAGGTGCTGCAACTTCTACTTATGATGGTTATATCGGAGCTGTAATGAATGCAACTCAATCTGCACATACAGAAAATCAATTTGTTATTTCTTGGACACAATATGCTTCTCTTGAATTAGAGACTGAACTTGGTGAAGTTTCTTTCAAATTGGATGAAGTTGTTGTTGCTGTTGAAGAAAGAAAATTAAGAGCTACATGGTCTCCAGAATTAGCGCAAGATGTTAGTGCATTCCACAACATTGACGCTGAAGCTGAATTAACTTCTATGTTGTCTGAACAAGTTGCTGCTGAAATCGATAGAGAAATCTTAAGAGATTTAAGAGTTGCAGGTGTTGCTTCAAGATGGGATTACCAGGGATGGAGAAAATCTTCTACTGCATCTAATGCTTATACGCAAAAAGATTGGAATCAAACTTTAATTACTAAAGTTAACCAAATTTCTGCACAAATTCATAAGTCTACTCTAAGAGGTGGTGCAAACTTCGTAGTTGTATCTTCTGAAATCTCAGCTATTTTTGATGATTTAGAATACTTCCACGTTTCTGACGCTAACCCAGAGCAAGACCAATATAACATGGGTATTGAAAAAGTTGGTTCTCTTTCGGGAAGATACCAAATTTATAGAGACCCATATGCTCCAGCACACTCTATGATTATTGGACATAAAGGTAAATCATTATTGGATACTGGTTACATCTACGCACCATACGTGCCAATGCAACTTACTCCAACAATGTACAACCCGTTCAACTTCGCTCCTGTAAAAGGGATTATGACAAGATATGCTAAGAAAATGGTGAACAACCGTTTCTACGGACATGTTAAAGTTGACGGTGTACCAACATTCAACGTTGCTGAATTGAGATAATAGAAATATAATCTTTACATACTTAAGAAAGGTGAGCATTTATGTTCACCTTTTTTTTATGTCTTAACTTTTATAATAATCACAGATATTTATAGATATATGTTTAGAGACTTAAAACCAAAAGATATTGCTGTGTTATTGCTAACCGTAACGTTATGTACTATATTAGTTATATCTACTATTAGTATAGTGTTCTTAGAACATGATACCAACGGAAGGATTGAAGAGTTAATAGCTTTTATATTAGGTTCTATAACTACTATAGTTGGTGAATATATACTATTAAATTTAAAAAGGGGTAAAAAAGAGGATTGTAATTAATTAATTTATATATTTATATACATGAAAGACTTAATAAAGAAAATACTTACAGAGGGTGTAGATTACAAATCAATATCTGTAAAACACTTAAAGGGTGTTCTTAAAAATACAACAAATAATAGTGGAATTAAAATTCTTAAACAATGGATATCTGATGGTGGGGATTTTGTTAAGTTAAGTCCTAAGCAACACCAATTATTATTAGATATTAAAAAAGGTGGTCCAAAACCAAGTATGTATAGTCCTAAAAGCTAATTTTAGCAACCAAAACTTATTTTAAGATTGTTTAATAGACTTTTAATAGGTGTGGTATCGTATCACACCAGGTATCATTAGAAAGTTTATTAAATTAGAGCTATTAAAGCCCTTTTTTTTCATTTTCTTCAGAATCTTCTTTATTTTCAATTTCTATTGGGTTGCCTAGTCTATTAGTATATAAGTCTATACTAGTTACTATTATTGCTACAATTAGTAGTGTTGCTATCATTTATTGTTTTGTTTTTTTGGACAGAAGTAAGCCCCTTATATTAATATATATAAGGGGCACGTAAAATAATTAAATGATTTTACAATAAAATGTAAATTAATCTACAATTTTATAATATTCTTTAATACTATTATCTAATACTACATCAAAAGGTATTGGACACTTGGATAAGATTATAGTATTTTCATAACCGTTGTCTCTTGCGAAAGGTTCACCAGTTTCTGGGTCAATATCTAAAGTTTTTTCACCAGTTTCTGTGTTGATAGTATATTTTGGCAAAGTCTCACCGTCTATATTATAAGAAATTTCACCCTTAACAACTTCATAACCTGCCGTTACGTCTGTAACTACAGCTACGACACCTTCGTTTTCAACGTAAGTTTGTAATCGTAAATGTACAACTGCTTTAGGTTTTGCATTTGAGTCCATTTCTTCTTGAACTACGACAGTGTCCCTTATTAATCTTCTTTTAAGACCTGTTTCTGGGTCTGTTCCGTATTCATATATATTTGCGTTCATAATTGTAAATATTTAATTTTTTATTAAAGTAGTTTTTATTTTATTATTTAATTTTCTAAGAATGTGCTCTAAGCCAAGGGGATGTCCCACTATTAGTGGCGACTACGGGGTTTGGTATTTCATCACCATCCGCTACATTAAGAACATATCTGAAAGCAATGGCTTCCGAATTAATTCCACCTTGTGCTATCGCAGTTTTACCTAAAAGATTTAGTGAGCTATTGGTGACGTACATCGCAAAATAATACTCAACACCTGCTGACAGTGTAATAGAAGTATTTAAGTTAATGGTATTTATACCTTGTACAGTACCTGCGGTAGCAGCGTTATCTTTACCATAAGCCAATCTAGCTTTGGTTGATTTCAAGTATATTCCAACTTTTGGTTTAGAAATATTAGAACCTGTGTTGTTCTTTATAAAAAAACTCATTTTACTAACAGTTATATCGGAATCAGGTATAACAGTTACACCCTCCGTATAACCGCCAAAAGTAACGGTAGAAGAGTTAGAAGTACTTATTGGAAAAGCAGAGATACCTGTAGCACCACCACCACTACCACTAACGTACTGAGGAATATTTAATGTATTACCAACAAGAGTTGCAGCACCGTTGGTCCCTGTTGTAGTTAATGTTAAAGAAGTAGGTATTGTACTTAGTAAGGCTAAATTACCCAATCCGTTTACATATTGTGTAGCATTCCCAGATGCAGTTATCGCCAATGTACCAGATGTAGTTATTGGAGAACCAGCTAATGAAAAAGCATCACCTCCGAAACTAGCCGCAACTGAAGATACAGTTCCTCCACCAGCAGAGGAATTAATAGTTATAGCGTTACCAACGGTAGCTAACGTAATATTAGTACCACCAATTAAACTTATAGCGCCAGATAAACTATTAATAGAAGTATGACTACCACCACCACCAGAAATTGTTTGAAATATACTATTAAGGTTTGTACCACCAGAAAGTATATCACCAGCGTCAATTGTTGTAGCTGATATAGATGTCGAGCTAATAGTCGTAGCGCTAAGTGCGCCATTAATAGTAAGACCAGTCATAGTACTAACATTAACATTCAAATCAGGTTTACCGCTATTTCTTAATATAGTGAAATTATTAGAATTATCATATGTAAATCCAGTCGTAAATGTATTTGTTCCACCACCACCAGCAATTGATGATAAATCTATTGCTATTGTGTCGTTATTTACTTTATTTAATACTAAATCATTTCCTGAAACTTCACCTGTTAATATATCTTCACCTTTAAGAAATATAAAGTTATTATCAACATCACTGTGAGTTAAAACAGAGTTTTTTGTTATGTCAGCAGCGTTGCCAACAAATGGACTGTTTTCTGTCCTTAAGAATAAAAATTTATTAGCCATTTTGTTTTTTTTATATAAATATTATTTAATATACAATTATTGTGATATTCTTGAATTACTTTGACTAACTATATCAAAGCTAATCACTTCTTTAGTTGTAGTTACTTCTAAATTAGATGCAACTTTTACATCTAAATAATAAGTTCCTGGTAGTAGACTTTGAGTATCTAATAAGAAATAATTTGCATTATTTGCCATATGTACATCTTGGAAGTTAATTACTGTAAATTCGTTTCTACCTTCCTTAACATATAGACGGTATTTAATACTATCTACTAGTTGTTTTTGGTTTACAGTGTATGGAATGTTAACTGAAACGTTTACTCTCCTTACATCGCCTCTATACAACCTCTCTTCTAATTTAATACCAGTAACATTTAACCCGAATTTCTTAGGTTGTGAATAACTATCCCCTATGTTGTAGTATTTGTTACTATCCTTTAATATAAAGTCTAATTCTATATTTGGTCTAGTAATACCATTAATTATGATATTACTCCAAGTGTCTGTAAACCCTACTGAGTCTACATTTTTTGTGGTTCCAGTAACATTAACGTCTATAGAGTAAACTCCTTTAGTTACGTGTGTAACATCGCTTGGTACTATTGTTTTATATATATCACCATCTCCATCTCTAATAACAGCACCAGGTAATGTGTCTAAGTTAGTTGGTACACCACCTAGATTAGAGTATAAGTATAATTTATTATTTTTATCTAAATAAAAATCACTTCTATCATCACTAATGGTTTCGCTATATGTTGTTTCTACAAACGGTTCGTAAAAAGTTTGTGTATGTCTAGTAAAGAAACCAACATATTGTTTTTTGGTTGTTTCTAATACTTCAAGAGTTCTTGGGAATGCAATACCTAAGCCGTAATTGGTGCTACCAGTTATGTACGCATTAACAGTATCGGTAATATCTATTTCTAGATTTTCATTACCCTGAGAAAAGTGTTGTGTATTTATAGTTGTTGGCGAACCAGAATAAACTCCAGGTTCTGTCCAATTAGATAGTGTTTTAGCTTCAATCCAGTTTGATGCACAAGTTGCTTGAGAAGCCTCTCCAATATATGTACAGTTATCATAATCATATCCATACCCTTCGTCCCATTCTTGAGTTATTGGAAATACTATTAAGTCAAATGAAGATGTTCTTTGTTTTGTTTTACATTTAGGTTTACCTAGTAATTCAGTATCAAATGAACCAGTGTTGGTTAGTCTTAATGTGTGTTTTAATTTTGATATGTCAGCATATGTCTTGTCATTATATAGGGTTTTTAATCTTGTTTCATCAAAATAAAAAATAAATCTAGTAAATGATTGTGCGGTAGCAGAACCTCCATAATACAATTCAGTTATAGGATTTCTACCTACGTTTGTATTGTTATTATGTAATAACGTATTGTTTTTATCAAAATAAGACCTAATTACCATTTTTCCTTTATTAATAAATATCTGGAAATTTTAATTAATTCTAATATTTTTAGATAACATTGCATTCTCTAATTTTTCTGCTTTATCTGTATAATCTTTTACTGCAATACCAGGACTGATATCACACGCTATATTACCGTTTCCATTATGTACATGATTTAGTAATGCGGTTCTTAATAATTTTAAATATGCTATTAAAGTGTCACCAAAAACTAATGGGTGAGCATCGCTTAATATTTCTTCAAGCTTATCATCATTAATATATTCTGCGATATTCGTATCTTTTTTAACACTGGTTAAACCCTTTTTAGAAGTTAGGGTTGGTGAACCATTATATGTTAGTAAGTTTATCTTGTCTGACACGATATTAGTAACAGTTATTTTTTTAGTTTGTTCACTATTTTCAATACTTGTATTAAAGTCACTTTTTATTTGAATAAATCCTGGGTTAAGTGAATTAAATTGTAAAGGGTTGTCAGATACAAATTTACCACATCTTAGTAATATTTCTTCATTTCTTTGAATTATATCAGTATTACCTCTACCGTTTATTGTTACATTTTGCGGGTCTTCATAAATACCTTTAGCTAAGGGTATTTTACTAATTTCTTCAGTGGCATCAGTCGCTCCTATTGAAAAATTGGATAAGGCAGTTGTACTTAAGTCTTTATTCATCTTAGTTAAACTAGATGTAATTGGACCTATATAGAATCTGTCACTAAATAAATCAGTTTCACTTTGTACCATTACCAAAACTAATTCACCTATCTTAGGTACAAAGCTAATGTGTTTTGGTGTTAAGGGAAAACAATTTGGTAAATTCATCAAGTCTATTTTAGTGTATTCGTTACCTACTACACTTCCATCATATTTAGACCCAGGTAAGCTAATTTTTATTGCGTATTCATCTGCGTTATATCTTTCTAAACTTTTTTTACTTATTTGAAATTTTTCAGGGGCACCCTTAATGTCTAAGTGGTCAGTTAATTCTTTATTAGATATTCTAAGTTTACCTACGTGTTTAACTTCTGCTATAAATATATTGGGTATATTATTAATAATATTACCTTTATTTATTCTTCCACTATTATACTTATCCATTGGTGTCTCCTGTTCTTTTAAGTAACATGTTATAAACTTCTTTACCTTTTTCTTCCATACTTTTCATTAAATCGAATGCGTTTAACATTCTTTTTTTTAAATCAAGGTGATTATTATTTAATTCCTCAAAGTATTTTTTCAATTCATCAGTACTTTTATCTTCTAAATTATCCATATTAATATATTTAACGAACGCCGCCACCTCCACTAACAAAAAGTATGTTAGACCCTTGAACTACGACTGGTATTGGTCCAGCAGAACCCGCTGCTGTTATTTGTATTGCGCCTGGGTCTATTGCTATATCAACCTTAGCTTCTGTTTGTATCATTGTTATTAATTCTTCAGCCATTATTTTTACTTTTAACGCTTCTTTATTTGGTCCATCTGAAAATACATCACCCATTGGTAATCCACCCTCTGATTCTAATCTTGCTATAGTTCTAGCTGCTAGATTCCTAGCACTCATACCTGGTCTTAATCTTTTACCTATTAATAAAAGAGGTGGTGGTATAATTTTAGCTGGTTTTTGAATTACGTTAAATGAGGCTGCCAATACATCAAGTATTGAGCTTACTGACGTTAAGTCAACTTCATCTGTTGGAGTTTTTTCTGAAGAATTTTCGTTTGCCATAAATTTAAATTTTAAAATCTGGTATTGCCCTTGCGGATAATTTTCTTATTTGTGCAATTACATTTGGTGGAACACCTGAGTAACTTAATAAAACACTCACATGATTTTTAGCTTTTTCTATTTTATCATCAATAAATTTTTCTTTAAGTAATTTAGCTATGTAGGATAATACTATGTTAAGTAATAAATTTAAAAGTATATTAAGTATTACTTTACCTATACTTTTAACTAATGTTCTATTTTTCTTAATAAAATCTAAAGGGTCGTCATAGCCACTATCTTGACCGTGAACTATTTTATAGTTTATAGCAAAAATAGTTATAAATTCTGGTCCCATTATTGAGGACATAATAATTCTTTTTAATTTTTTAATTATTTCGGTAAAAAAATTAGTTTTTATTGTTTCTTCATCTGCCAGATTTGAGGCAGAGTTAGTTTGAGCCTTGGCTGCACTTTTTAATGAGTCTTTTATAGCTGAAACTTCTTCAACTTTGGTTGAGGCTGAGTCTATAGCCGCCATTGAATCACTAACAACTGCAGCACCTACTGATACTTTAGTTATTACCTGTGTCTTTAATTCTCTAACCCCTTTTTTTCTATCGTTGGATTCTCTATCTATTTTAGCTAAGGTTGACTTGTCAAATTTAAACAAATCGTCTGGTACTTTGGGAGTTTCTGTTTCTAATACAGAGTCTAAAACTTTTTTAAATCCTATTTCGGATATAAGTTGTTTTTTACTCTTGTTAGTTATAGAGGATATTGACCCGAATAACTCTTCCATTATTGAAGCTATTATTTTGCTAGAACTTTTTGAACCAGGATTACCAAACATTGATAAGCTATCAATATAATCATTGTTGAAATCTGATAATTTTTTATCAGAATAATCTACACTGGCTGTATAATTAATTATATTGTTTGGTTTTCCAGTTGATGTACCATCAGGTATGAATGTAGCTGTTATTATATCGCTACTTCCGACTGAATTACCCCATTGTGTAGCTGTACCTGGGGTTTGTATTGTGCTGTATAGATAAGTATTAAAATCCTTACTATTTACACCAGTTTTGTTATCGGTATAAATTAAACGACCTTCAAAACTAACTGGGTTTACTTTCATTATGTCAAAAAAATCTATCTCAGTAACTTTTAAGTCAACACCTGTTCCACCCTTGGTAGGGTGTTTTAACCAGTCAGGTATTGATGGATTTATATTACATGAGCATAATTTTTTTAATTCTAATTTTAACCCTTCTTTAACTGCTTCTTCTATTTCTGGTAATTTATATGATATAGTATCAATTACATAATCTCTTAACGCTTTAGCACCGACTAGAGCCGTTGTTAAATCTATTAAAAAATTAGTACTATTTAATTTATTATTTATGGAAGAATAAGAGCTATTAATCTTATCTTTTTTTACATTAGCTAGTGCTTTAACTGAAGCTATTTTTGCTAGTAAATCTCTTTTTTTATCTACAACACCCATAATTAGTTTTCACTTTTATCAGAGTTATCATTTTTGGAGTTTTCCTCCATCATTCTTCTAACAGCTTTAAAGTCATTTATTGATACCTTTCCACCAGCTTTTTCATTCACAGCTTTTTCAGTATCACCTCCGTGTTTTAAAACGTCAGTTTGTAATTTAGCTACCTCTAGTTTCATCCTCATGGCTGAATCTTTAATTTTCAACGCACTAGTTTTTTCTTTGGCTATTTTAGTTAAATCGTCTACGTCTTCAGGTTCTGCAGCGTTACTCATTTCGTTTATATTATTTTGAGCTGCTACTATATTTCCACAAGCATCGTTATAGATTTCTTGAAGTAATCCCTCTATAGCCGAAGAATCGTTAAGTTTTATCTGTTGTTTTTTTTTTCTTGGCATGGTAAAGTGTTTATAAATAAATATCTAATAATACCTTTTATTTTATACCGTTTTCCATTCCATCTATTTTAACCAGGTCATATAGAATCTTATATCTCTTCATACCTAATCTAATATCTTTGGTTGTTAAGCCAGTATATCTTCTCATACTTTCAAGTATTGAGTTTTTGTTAAACTTAGTGCCTCCACTCATAAGGTCTAGAGTCACCTCCCAGTCTTTAAGTATGTCGATTAAAGCGTAACCAACCTTAAGTTCATTTTCATTTAACTTTTTTTTACTGCCCTTACAGTTTCCGTTTATTTCATCATTGATGTTATCAATTAACCTGTTTATGAATTTACTCATAGTAAATTCATTGTCATCAAGTTCGTATTGTTGGTCTGGTTTATGTTCGACCACAACACTTACATTTTCATATGATTCCACTTGCTTTATTTTTTTCTCATCAGCAATTAGTAACCCTAGAATATAATTTTTACATATTGTTCCGTAATAAGAATAAGCTTTCTTACCTTTAGAATTTTCAAATTTATGAGCTTTTGTGATTAGGAATGAAAGAGTATCTGAATGTAAATGTTCAAATGACTCTATCTTTCTATACAGTTTGTATTTCCTAATTATTGATTCAATCATCTTATTGAGTGGTTCTTTAAGCCACTCATTATAGACTGCATTCCTTTCTTTTTCGTTCTCTGTATCTAAATATTTTAAAACAGCTTTCTCTTGTTCGGGACCAAAGTATAAATCGTTTTTTCTTTTACGTCCTCTTTTTTTAGCCATTTTAAGATATACTTTTGTCGTAGCTTATGTCTCGTTCTTTTTTATGGAAATATTCTTTTTTAGCTTGGTCTAACCACCATTTAGCTTCTAGTGTGTCCATTTCGTTTGCATATTGTTCGAATAAAGAACCCTCTCTTTTGTTTTGGTGTTTGTAACCAAATCTAGGAATTACCATGGATTTAACCCCATTAGTTACCATTCTTAATAAGAATTCATAAATAAAGGTTAGTTTTATATTTTTCTTAAAACCACCCCAGTTGTCAAATGCTTCTTTCTGCATAACAAGACCGTCTATGTTGAAGTTTTGAAATGTTAATAATCCGTTTTCGTCAAGTATACCTAATTCATCTGAAAATGAATTGGCCCAAACAGCTTCATTAGTCAACCCCATAAAGGCTCCACTGTTAGAGTCTGTATCAACGATGATGGGCATAAACATTTCAACATCTGTGTGAGCTTCTCTGTACTCAACAACATTCTTAAACCACTTATTTGAATACTCATCATCAAATTCTAAAAAACTGAACCATTTGCTTTTTACTTGGCTTACTCCGTAATTAATTTGAGCTTGAAAACCAGCTCCATCTGGATTAACAACAACTTTTACGATGTCTTTTGCCTCACCAAAGTCAAAAGTTTTCATAGTTTCTTCTACTTTTGAACCGATTGGAACTACAATTAGTAGTTCTTCTGGTTTTGATTCTTGATTTACAACACTTTCAATTGCTGTTTTAAACAGTGCAACCTCTTTTTCATTATTTAATTCATGAATAGGTAAAACTACACTTATGTCTGTTTTTATTTTTTTATTCTTGTCCATATAAATTATTTTTGATTTTCTAATACTTTAATAGTGTTATTTAATTCATCTTTTCTGTCTTGAATTAGTGAGGTATATACTTCTTCTAGTATTGTTTTTTGGTTACTAGAAGTGTATTTACCCTTACTTTCTTCAATACCATCAAGTAAGTCTTGAGGTACTGAGTCTTCAAGCCAAACTTTTAAATATGTTGCGATTAATTCAGGTATATTTAGATGTGTGTTTGTCCAGATTCCGTTATTTTTTATTGCAGCTTGCCCTTCCTCATTGACATCTTCCATCCATTCTGGAATCATATTCGGCATTTTACCAATTATAGGTGTGTTAGACTCCATAGCTTCTAGTGGGAATGTACCAAAACCAGACTGGTCATCTATCCATACACTTAAACAAGATTTACCTAAGTCTTCAGCAAAATCTTTTCTACTTAAACCTTTTAGTTCTTTAAAAGTAATCCATTTGTAAAGTGGGTATTGTAAATAAAACATCTTTGCTATCTTAGCTGCAGTACCCTGTTCTCTTGCTGATATAGATACTACTGGTATTTTTGGTTTATCAGATGGTTTGAAATATTCAGGAATACTAACAGGAATTACTTTACTTCTAGTTGAAGGAAAAAGTGAGGTTACGTAATCTGCCTGTTTTTGACTCGTTGTTATTACATCGTTAAAACCGTAATCAGACCATCTTCTACCAAGTGGTAATAATTCAAGTAAATAATCATAATTTTGTGATAAGACTATTTTTTTACATGGAAATTTTTTAGCTTGGTCCATAACGTTTGAAAAAATCTCTGGAACAATTAGAAAGTCTTCAGGTTTAATTTGAATGCCCTGACTTTCAATTGAAATATGAGGTAGTTTTGCATATTCCTCACCTAGCCAATCTGCTACCCCCATACCTTCTGCGTCACCTCTTAATTTGTAATCATTTTTTTCATGTAAAATGTACGCTGTATGACCTAATTCAGTTAATAGTTTAACATGCTCATATATATTGGCGATACCAGCAGCTGGATTACCTTTAGTGTCTAGGGTAAAAAAATATAACCCAAAATCTTTATTATCTAACTTTGTTAAAATACCTTCAACAAGTTCTTTTTCTACTTTTTCTTTTTCTTCCATATTTAATTTAATTTATTATTTATTATTTTCTTTCACTTATTATTCCGTGACCAATTAGTGTGTTAAAGCTTAATTTAAATGGTAATGGTAAATCACCTAATGCTCTATCAATACCTAATTCATCGTCAATTTCATCCATTGTTGTTAATATAATTTCGATAAGTGCTCTTATTGTTTCATATTTAGCCATGTTTATTTCTCTATGACGTTCAGACGCTCTTTCGATTATTTCGGTACTTATTATTTTACCATCACTGTCAACAATAGTTTTTGTTTCAGTTTCTATAACGGTTTTACCTTTATTTGTTTTGCTTATTATTACCTTGTCAAGGTTGTCAAGGTCTATGTAGTATTCTACTCCTCCAATTTCAATCATATTATTCTTCTATATTTTCGTAATTTGTTATTTTTGTATTTAAAATTTTATCTCTTAAACTTTCATAACGAATAAATGGTAATATTGACTCCAGTTCAAAATCAGCTGAGGAACCACTGTTATATGGTGCCTTTATTTTAACTGATAATTTATCGTCTGGTTTAGTGTCTAAGGCTTTTGGGTCTGCGGTAACTAGAATATCGATACCTTCCCAGTATTTTTCATGGTCTTGAACAAACCTTATGTTTTCAGCCCTACATGACAATTTAGATAAAAAGAATAGGCTTGATGGGATACTACTGTGTATCTCCCTTGAGATTATTTCTATTGAGTGCTCTTCTTCATCTTTAATATCAATTAAAAAGGTGTTGAATTTACTCATTAGATTATTGAGTTTTTGGTCTGCATGTCCAAAAATTTCTAATGAAGCTTCTTCGTATAGAAACTTATTCATATCATCTAAAGACTTAAAGTCTACAAAATCACTAAAGTTTTTAGATGTTATGTCATCGATTTTTAAATCTGTTTCAACGTTATAGTATTTTTCATACGTGTATAAAAATTGTGTTAACGTGTCTCTTAATACTTCATCAAGTGTAATACCTATTCTCATAATAACAATTATAAGTTAGATACTGATAAAGTAAACTATATATATAAAAAAATAATAATTAACTTATATTTATTCCTTGGTTTTCAAGGTCATCATATTTGTCTTCAATAACGCTAATTATGTTAGCTCTTGATTGGTCTTCTGGACCCATTTCGATAAAGTCTATTCCTTTAATTCCACCAAAATGTTTTACCATTAAATTTAATCCAGACGTATGTCCGTTTGAACTGTCTTTTTGTTTAGTGTCACCAAGTATTATTAATTTACAGTTTTTTCCTATTCGAGACAATACGGTTCTTAGTATTGAATTATTTACATTTTGAGCTTCATCTAGTATAATAATACAATCACTTAGTCCAATACCTCTTATATAGGCTAATGGTAAGAATTCTATAAGTTGTGTTTCTCTAGCTACCCCATACGCTACTTTATCTACGATTTGAGCAAAGTTAAAGTCATATGAAAACATAAATGGTGCAATTTTTTCTTCCATTGTACCTTTTAAAAACCCAATATCTTCTGACTTATTGTCAAGGGTCTTAACTGATTTTAATAAATATATTTTATTATACCCTTCACCTGATTTATAAGCTGATTTAAATTGTTTTAACATTCCTTGTATTGCAGAAAATGTTTTACCCGTACCAGCTTGGCCATGAACTACTGTTATAATGGTGTCTTTATTACATATGGACTTTATAATCTTTTTTTGATTTTCAGACTTACATGTGAAGTCTCTTACACTGTAAGAGTTTGTGAATTCATTAATAGGGTTTCTAGTCATGTTCTTTTTATTTTTATTTTTTTTATCCATGTAGTCTTGAATTTCTTCGAAGTCTTCATTGGTCACATTTTTAGTTTTAATTTTCATTTAATGTGTTTTCTTTCTTTGTTTTTATATTTTTTATCTAACTCAACTTCTCTATATTCTTCTAATAAATATCTTCCATTTAAAATTGCTTTACATTTAAATTTAATAACATAAAAACCATCAAATTTAACTATTTTATCAAATGATAATACATCATATTCGTATTCGTAAAAATCTTTACTACCCATAGTTTTATAAGTAATAAAATTTACTTTATTAACATCTAAAATGCTAGTTCCTCTTGGGTTTTTAATAGCTCTTTTTATTTCTGATAATAATAGATTTGTTTTTCTATCATATTTATCAGGATATATACTAATGTAAAATTCTAATAATTTATTCTCATCATCAATAGCTCTTATATTTAATTTTTTTGTAAATTGTTCTATCTCAAACTTTGGTTTGAACTCTCTAGTAATTTTAACTGGTCTTTCTGATTTAATAAACGAATTATAATCATTATTGTTTATTTCACCTAATGTTGTGCCTGATTCGTAATTTGAATCAGTGTATTTTCCACTAGTGTTAGTTTTGTTTATTATTTCTTCGTCAGTATACCCTGTAATATTACCGTTTAATCCAGCTTCTGCTGCACCCATAACTATTGGTAGATTACTTTGGACCATTTCTAAAGGGTAGTTGTCTTCGGAATCTAGTTTTATTTTTTCTAATTTTCTCCTGTCAGCGCTTTTACTAGTTTTAATTGTTTCGGTAATTGGTAATCCGTCATCATCGTAACCAACTATTATAGTAGTTAAACCTTCTGAAGTTTTTAACATTTTGTACATTCGCCATCTGAGGTCTTTAACTTCCTGTGTTACCTCACCATTTACTAAGGCATATTCCAATGTGCCTTTTTTATAACTTTGTTCCTCACGTTCCCCTATGTCAAATGTTAACCCGTCCTGAGTTAGTGTGTTTTTCTCTACACTAGACATAGCTAAAGAAAAAGCTGCTAAATTTTTTTTAAACCATTTTATCATTATTTTCTAATATTAGGGTATTTTTCTTCAAACCATTTAACGGTTTCTCTTATACCAATTTCAATTGGTGTGAATTTGTAATTTGGTAAATAGTTTTTAATTTTTTTATTATCACTTGGTTTTCTTAATTGCCCATCTGGTTTATCTGAAAGCCATTTAACGTTACCTTTATAGTTCATTTCACTTGTAATTATATCTACCAAGTCTTTTATTGAAATTTCTTCTGAAGTTGACAATATAATAGGTTCGTCTTCATCATAGTTTTCTAAAACCCATCTAGTTAATTCAGCAACATCTTTATTGAAAATAAACTCTCTAAGAGGCTTACCGCTACCCCATACTTCAAAATCTGAGTTAGTTTCTCTAGCTATAAAGCACTTGTGTATTAAGCTTGGTACTACGTGTCCGTTTGCAATATTAAAGTTATCATTTGGTCCGTATATGTTTGTTGGTATTACAGATTTATAATTTAAACCGTATTGTTCTCTATACGCTCTTATTTGAACTTCTGCCATTCTCTTTGAGTATGCGTAAGCGTCATTACTAGGGTGAGGTGGACCTAGATGAATTTTATCTTCAGTTAGTGGATATTCTATATTATCTGGAAACACACAGGTAGATAGGAATACAACTAAGTTTTTAACTTCAGATATCCTACATGATTCTATAACATTTGTATTCATCATTATGTTTTGATAAAAAAACTCACCTTTTTTTACCATGTTTTCACCTAAACCTCCAACTTTAGCTGCAGTGTGTATCACTGCGTCCCAATCTCTTTTTATTATATGGTAGGTTTCTCTTTGGTTTATTAAGTTATAATCTTTTGAGTTTATTTTTTGATAATCCCCACCTTTGAATTGTGAACCAACAAGACCATCTCCACCAGTAACTAAAATTCTATCCATTAAATTAATTCTTTTTTAACTTTATAATATTCTAACCAATATTCAACCATTTCGTCAAGCATAGTTTCAAAAGTATATTTAGGTTTCCACCCTACTTTATTTCTAAGTTTACTTGAGTCACCTTTTAAGTCTTTTAACTCTTCTGGTCTTAGGAATTTTGAGTCAATTTTGATATGTTCTTGCCATTTTAATCCTAATTTTTTAAATGTGTAAAAACATAAATCTCTAACAGAATGTGAAACCCCTGTAGAGCATACATAGTCACCTGGTTCGTCAGTTTGCAACATAAGCCACATTGCTTCACAGTAATCTTTAGCGTGTCCCCAGTCTCTAGTAGCTTCTAAATTACCTAAGTGTAATTCATTTTGTAACCCTAATTTAATTCTTACTGCACCCTTTACTACTTTATTAGTAACAAAATTAGTTCCCCTTCTAGGTGATTCATGATTAAATAGTATTCCGTTCCATATTTTCATATTATATGAATTACGGTAATTATTGCAAATATTATAAGAAAATACTTTAGCGCATCCGTATGGTGATACTGGTGTCATGGGTGTTGTTTCTCTTTGATAACCGTCTTTATCGATGTTGTTTCCAAACATTTCTGAAGATGATGCTTGATATACCTTTGAATTAGGTGATACCATTCTGATAGATTCTAATAGATTTAGTGTCCCAATACCTGTTACATTGGCTGTGTATACTGGTTGGTCGAAACTAACTCTAACATGAGATTGTGCGGCTAGGTTATATATTTCGTCTGGTTGTAATTTACTTAACACTCTAATTAGTGATGCCATGTCGGTTAAGTCAGCGTATTCTAGGTTTATTAACTTTTTTTGTCGTAGGTGTTCGATTCTACTAGTTTGTGTTTCAGATACTGAATTTCTTTTTACAGTCCCCCAAACTTCATAACCTTTCTCAATTAAAAGTTCAGCTAAATAGCTACCGTCTTGTCCGTTTATACCAGTGATTAATGCCGTTTTACTCATAGTTGTTTAAGTATAGTAAAATATTAAAAAAAGTGAATAAGAATGATTATTTAATCATATGTTTATACTTGTTAATATTTTTTACTAAGTATTCTGGATAAGATGAGTCAATATTTACTTTAGTTAAATTTCCTCTAAAGAATGGGTCAATACCATTTTTTATATTTGACTCAATACTATTAATTACGTGGGTATTGTTCATTTCTTGAGCTGAATATGAATTTATTTTAGTTTTAACTTTTTCAGGTCCACCCATAAAACTAAAGTGCCACCCACCATTTGGTACTGTGGTGTTTGAATTTCCTCTTAATTCATTGTACGAATAATCTTTTAAATCAGCATAAAGTCCAATCCTAGAACCTTTCCATTCGCGCTCCTTAAGTAAGTTTAAATAATAGTAATAAGTGTCTTGGTTAAGGGTGAAATAAGTTCCAGCGTTAAGTATTTTATCTATATTTTTAAGTACTTCTGGGTTTGGTATTTCGTCACAGTCTGAAGAAATGATAATGTCTTCATCGTTACAATGTTCTAAACCTCTTCTAATACATTCTTTTTGGTAAAAATCTCTACCGTAGTGTATTTCAGTAGCTCGATTAAACCTGTTTGTTTGAGTACAAATAAAGTTGTGTATTTGTGATACACATCTATTGTCAAAATTATTACTATCATCAATTAATGGTAGGTTTAAGAAATCATTAGGGGTGTCTTCAATCTTTAGATGTATGATTTTATCTTTCCACTTACTGAAACGTTCTTTATTTTCCTCATAGTAATAAGGTTTAGGTTGTCCAGTATGTGTTACTGATGATTCTGAGATTACAAAGTAATCCACATAGTCACCTAATATGTTTAATCTAAGTTCTAATAAATCTAATTCATTAAAAAAACAGAAGCAGTCGTATATTTTTCTCATTTAAATTAAATTTCTTTCTTTATAATATTTTTCAGCCTCAGATTTACAGGTGTCGAAGTCAGATAAGTTACCCTCTCTGTCCATGTAGGTAAACCCTCTAGTGTATGCGTCGCCAGTTGCCCAGTAGCCATCACTAACATTGTGTCTAGCCCAGTACTTCGGAGCTATTATTTTATTTGTCACCTCATTTAACCACACAGCCCACCACCCAAATGTTGAATTTGATATAATATTAAATTTAGCTTTGTTGACTACGTAAAAATCAAAACCTACATCGACGTGTATTGTTTGTATTGGAAATGGCATGTACGCATTCGCTGTGTGTGGGTCGTCTGTGATAAGAACAAATTTCATATTAGGGTTAATTTCCAACATGTGTTCTATTGCGTTCTTCCAGTATTCAGGTTTTAATATAACGTTAGGTATTGACCTATACTCACCTCCTCTAAAGTTGATGACGCACGTATCCTTATCAAGAACAACCCCGTAGTCAACTAATAATTTATCATAATGAGCAGCTGACTCAGTCTTAATCTCAAACCATTTCTTAATGTCATCCTTTCTGTCAATAAGGTAATCCTCTGATTGATATATACCACCCTTAGCTCCCTTGTCACCTAACATAATACTGTTGTCAGCAATCTCGTACAAAGATTTATTTAACATAGTAATATTAACTGCGTCAACATGTTGATGGGTTACCCACTTCTCATGAAATTCGTTGTTAATACCCTCTACTTCCTTTCCGAAATTTACATTCATAAATGTCATTTGACTTTGACCGTTAAAATAGTCATGACTTGGTGATGGGTTTATTCCCCATTCGTAACCTAGTTTTTCTGCGATAGTCCTACATACAGCATATTGCCACATGTGATTTCCTAGGTTTCCTGTTAAGTTTGTTGTTATCATTATTTAAAATAATTAAATTTACATTCATCGTACTTAGTATAAAGTCCATAACATGGTAAGTGTCCCCAAAGTGGGGTGTATACTTCCTCACCTATTCCAAAGAATAATGATACTAACGCAAAATTGCTTCTTGATAGTATTAATGTCTTAGCATTACATAATAAGAATAAATCATAACATTCGTCGGGATTAGAAATAACTCTATAGGGTAGTCTTGATGTATCCTCATTTGGATTAGTTATTAATATTACTTCATGGTTAGGATTTTTTTTGATAGCAATATCAATTTGTCTCTGAACTTTGTCTACGTCTAGCGGTCCTTGCATTTGACACCATGGGTCTGGGGTTGCTGTAGGAGTTAGGACTTCAGTTCCTGGTATGTCTCCAGATTCAATTCTATCTCTCATATAGTTAGCACAAACACTCCCGTCATAATCTCCTCTGTCTTTTACGTCTTCCATTCTAAGATGAACAAGTATAGTTTTTTCAGGGTTAAAAGGAATGTCGTAACCTCTAGCTTTACCTTTTTCTAAGAACAAAGCTCTCATTTTATCGGTGTATATATTATTACCTTTGAAGTACGAAATAATATCCATATCTAACGTTAATAACGTTTTTGTTAACACTTCAAAGTGTGACGGAGCGGCTAAGTCCGTCCAATCCGTAGTCTCTTCAGTAGTCAATATGTTGTGTACATCTATAAGGTCAAATAACATCTCCATAAATATGGTTTTATTATAATTTTGATTATAAGTATTGTAAACTCTTAATCTCTCCCTATTATAGTGTATAGAGTTAGAGGTCTTATGTGCGTAGGTAAGTTGGGCAATCATATCAATGATGTTCCCGCCTATTCTATCACTTGACCCATACAGTTCTATCGGCATATATTATAATTTTGAACTCGCGTTTAATTTATTAACCCAATAGGATAATAAATCTTCCATAGTCTTTTCAATTGTTATCGTTGGCTCCCATTCAGTAATATCTTTCAGTTCCTTAGAGTCTCCAATTTGGATTTGGATATCTATGTCTCTGTAAAATGCTGGATTAATTTTTTGTTCAATCTCATTATAAGGAATTCCAGACGCTTCTATGAGTTTATCTGTGAAGTACTGCATCTTGTGAACGTCTTCTCCACAAACATTAAATACACCTCCATTTGAATCGTCGGTCATCATTAACAAGTAGTATGCATTAACGCAATCTCTAACGTCAATCACGACTCTTTCAGTTTGTAAATTACCAATAGCTAACACCTTTTCTTGTTTACCAATCATCATTTTAGCGATTTGATATGCGTCTGACGAGATGGAGAAGTTAAATCCTCTTCTTGGTCCTGTGTGTGAAAATGCTCTAGTTATAAACCCTTTAATAAATCCGTTATTCATTCTCTCTTGTAAATATAAATCAATAGCTGCTTTAGAGGCTCCGTAAGGGTTGCTTGGTGCTAGTGGAGTGTCAATTGATAACATTCCATTGTCCTTGCATGTGTCACCGTAAACCTCTGAGGTGGAACAGAACATTAATTTCGTATCAGACTTTTCAAGGCAAGTGATAATATTCATAGTTGCGGTAACGTTTTCTTCCCATGTTAATATTGGGTCGTTAAAACTAGTTGGTGGGTGTGATTGTGCTGCTAAATGAAACACGCCGTCGTACTTACCTTCAACTAGCAACTTTTGGACACCGATAAAGTGTTTAAGGTCACAAACTTTAAAATCAATTGCTTTATATTCTTCTAGTGTTAATATATCTAATAAGTCAGCTTGTCTCCCGTTAGGACATCTGATTACGCCGTGAACTTCGTGACCTTCGGCTAATAGTAATTTAGCTAAATTAGGTCCTGCGAACCCTGTAATACCTGTAATTAAAAACTTCTTTTTCATGTTTATTTATTTATTTATTTATTTAAATGGGGCGTTAATCATATAACCTCTTAAGTAATCAACGTTATCATACCAGAAACAACTCTTAGATGTGTTATTTGAAAATGTCTTTATTTCTAATTCTGGTTTATACTTCCATTTAATGGCTGAACCTAAGTGTGAACCACCAGACCATATTGTATACATTCTCTTAGCTGAGTATATCATATCGGAGTACTCGAAAATATCTTTTACGTCAATTGATTCACCTATAGTAAAGTCAAAACTAGCGTTAGAATAGTTAACAGCACTTGGTTTAATGAAGTAAATATTCTTATATTTATTCTCAGATATATCGGCTTCGATTAACTCTTTAATTGTAGTCCAGTTGTAAGTGTACCCGTGATTGGCAAAATGTGTACCATTTAAATCAATTAGTAGACAGTCTTTAAAATTCTCTATTGTGTTAGGCTGCCTATATATGATTGGGTATTTACTATTATGAGGTAAATCTGATTGTGAGAACCCTATTTTCTCTTCCATATTCTTATTGAGTGATAATTCATCATTATAACCCTCTAAGTTAGTGTAGTTATTATGCCCACAGTTAGGTTCTTCATCAGTCATTCCTTTGAAGAATGGGTTACATTTCCAAATTAATTCGAATGTTTGCGGGCTTCTAAGTACTGATTTATTACTTAGGTAGAAGTCAAAACCATTATTATGACATGTCTCTGGTAGTGTGGAGAAAGATAAATGGTCTCCAAGTCCACCAAAGTGTATGTATAATATTTTCTTTTTTCGTTCCATGTTAATCTTTTTTGTTAAAGAAGTCTTTAGCGTGAGTATCTTCCACTTGGTTATAATTGTTTTCTGTAAAGTCGCTAACTGCTCTTTTACCGTCCTCGCCACGACCACAAGCGTTACCTCTTTCCACCTTTTGTAGGAATTCAGGATAAGTCTTAGTGAAGTAGTGGTTCAATTGCGCAACGGCAGTGGATGGGTTGTAATTATATGGCCCCATACTTTCTATGAATTCAGTGGTAACCCAGGGGCCTTGTGTCATATGTATTTCATGATTTACATTGGGACCTAACTTACAGAAACTCTTAAATTGGTTATCTGGTTTAGCTCGTCTCATTGTAAATCTATTTACAACGCTAGTGTTGTTTTCGTCAAAAGTATTAATATTACTATCACCGAATGTTACCCAGTCTATAACCACATTATTGTGTGCGTCATATCTAGTAATAAACTCCTTAACATCATTGGTTTGTTTAAGTACAAGGAACTCATCAACGTCAAAAGTGGCAACCCATTCGTATTGTTCGTGGTAGTTTCTACAAAAGTCATTATAACATCTAGCTTGCACATTCCTTACGTGGAGTGGTTCATTGCTCTCGTATGTTTTACCATCATACTCATGCCTGTATACTTGTTCGTGTTCAGTATAGTTACCCCACCTCCAATCGTTCTGAAATATATGTATATCATCAAAACCTAATTTAAGGTGGTAGTCAATCCACTCTTGAAGATATAAACCTTCATTCTTTGCTATGCAGATAAGTGCTACTTTCTTTTTCATATTATTTATATTATTTAATCCAAAAATGAACTTCGTTAAGTGGGTCTTGGTCAACTTTTAAAATGTTAGAGGTTATATTGTGTTTTGCTCTAAAGTCATGTACAGCCAACGCACATCCTTTATGATGAAAATCATCAATTATACAATAACCACCTGGTGATAATTTGTTATACATAGAATCTAATACTTGAATTGTTGATTCATACATGTCACCATCTAACCTTAGTATTGATAGTTTTTCAACGTTTAACGTAGGCATGGTGTCTTTAAACCACCCCTTAACGAATACAACTTTATCATCAACTAAATTAAATTTATTAAAATTATCTGTCACTTGTTCAACTGAAACAGACAACATAGGGTCTAGGTAATGCGTGTCACCAACATCATGTGGATATGTTTCAACATCAGGTTTTGGTAGACCTTCAAATGAATCAGCGACATAAACTTTTCTATCTGGCGATAATTCGTTATATATTGATTTAGCAAGTATACAAGCCCCTCCTTTCCAAGCACCAGTTTCAATGAAGTCACCTTCAACTCCTCTTTCAATTGTGTCTTTTATAGCAAAGTGTAGGTGTTCTAGTGCTGTCCACGGTAATAACGTTAACCTATCCTGACCCCAATTTATTTCTGGGTGATGTGGTGTTTCAGCGATAGTTTCTGATATTTCTTTTTCTGAAATTTCTACACCATCGAAGAATTTTTTTCTAACTTCTGTTAAATTCACAGAGTCAACTATCATTCGTTTTACAAATTCGGGTTTCATATTATTTAATTTTATATTTATAGCTAATTATAAGGGTATTTCTGAATAAAGTAAAGATTAGGCTTTATTTTTATATTTTTTATTAATTATAAAGGAATTTCTGAATAAAGTAAACATTAATCTCTCTAGTAAATAGGCTTCTCCAGGTTGTACGTGCCATGACACATACTCTCTCATGGTTTCGTAAAAGTGTTTGTTATATTTTAGAATATCTTTTTTAGGTATTATGTGGTTACCACCTGGTGCAAATCTAATATATTCACCAATAACCCCGTTTTCATATATTATATCTAACATTTGTTGTAATGAAAATACATCTCTACCATGGTGTATTCTAGCAACAGTAGCGTTAACCTCTATTGGTTTCTCGTGATACGCATCGGTTTCATCAACAAAAGCATAACAATTAGGACTGTACTTAGGGGCTTCTCTAATATAATTTTCTATTGTAGTAAATTCAGTATTATTAATTATTTTTTTAAATTTATCAAATCCACAATGTCTGGGTATTACATTACCTTTACAAAAAATTGTTGTTTCAGGTAAGTTGTTGTAATTTTCAACTATAAAATCAAATATATCATATATATTAGCGCCCACATTAACTTGATGCTTAATTTTATCGTTTTCTTCAAATCTATGCGCTCTGTCATAGATTAAATAATTATCACTATATTCATTAACCCAAGATGTTTCTAAGTTTAATGGTAAAAAGTTATAGTCAGTTATGACTAAAAAAGCACCAGATTTAATTATCTTATTTTCCATAGTTTGGGTATATATTGTGTTTCTTAATTACTTGGGATAATTAATTCAAGACATTTCATTAGATTATTTATTCTATTCGCAAAGGTATGCTTTTCTTTAACAAATAACATAGATTTCTTAATTTCATCAACACTTTTAGTTTTTTCAGCTTCAACCAACTTATCAAACAATATACGAGGATTCTTATCATATACTACATGTTCCCCAAAGATGTCTTTAACGTGTTTGGAGTTTGTACCTGTTATCCTACCATAGCTTATATTTTTAAAAACACGACATGGTAAATAACCACATTCAACGTGCCAATCACCTCTGATATCAACTGATAAGTATGACTGTCTGATTAAGTCCATGTTTTCATTGTCAGTATTTGTTTTTCCTATAATAACTTGCTTACCGTTGGTAATTGCAGCTGAGTTAAATTCTTTTATTTGATTAACATTGTCATGTGAGGTTCCGATGTAATAGATATTTCTTTCGTTTATATTACCTTTTATTGCGTTCTCTGGATTTATTTCATCTGGCATTAAGTCTGTTGCCCAAGGCTGATATATTGTCTTAGTTGTTTCGTCCCAATAACAACACTCACCTATCTTTACCACTTTATTTTCTTTGTGATACGCTGAAACCCCTTCACTACATAGTTTTAAGTAATTGGCTAAGTTTATGTAAGTTAAACCATTAGCATCATATTTGTCTAAATTAGTGTGATGTAGAATGTATTTACAGGTTTTATTTAAAGGAATATTTTTTTGAACTTGGTCTTCCGTTAAGAAAATACAATTATCAAAATTAAAATTAGATACATCTTCATTATCATCAAACCAGTAGGTGTCGTAACCTAAGTGTTTAAATGCTTTATAATACGAACTATGAATGTATCCGTGAGTGTGTCCGTTATTTTTATGTCCCCAAATTATTATCTTTTCCATAATTAAATAGTAAAATTACACCTTAAAATCTTATCTTCTCTATATTCGAATTTATAATCAATATTCGTTATCTTATTTGATGGGTTGTTAAACGGAAATTTATACTCTCTATTAACACCCCATTTACTGTAAAAATATTCTTCAGTCTTTTTGATAAATTCACCAAGTTTGTAATCACGATTATCTTTATCTTTTGATAAGTTTCCAGAAGTTCCTGATGACCTATGGGTAATAGGTATGTTGGTGTATGACTGATTGATTTCGCATAAATTTAGTCTTATCTCATAGTCATCATCTTCGTAATTGCAAGGCCAAAAGTTTTCGTCAAACAAACCAACAGTTTTTAAAGTGTGTTTTGTAATCCCAAAACAAGCGTATTTCGTATTTCTTTGATTAAACACCATGTTTTGACCACTTTCAATTAACTCAACCATAGCCTTTAAGTTGCCGTTAGAGAATTCGATATCGTCGTCGGCTTTTATAAAGAAGTTGGCGTATGGATATTGTTTAAAGTGATAATTCCAGCTTGGTGGACATCCTAGATTTGTTGGGTGAAAACTAATATCGATTTTATCAATAAAGTTGCTATCTATTTTGTCGCATATTTTTTTAATATCTAATAACACATCAAAATTTTCATTATTAACGATTATAGATAATACTTCAACTGGATAATCAATTGAATTTATCAACCTTTTTAGGTTAGTTGTCGAGTTTAATGTTTGTGTTCCTAACACTGGTATTTTTTTCATATTTTAAATTTTTATAAATTCATTTTGCCTGTGTTTGTCTTGATGGTAGGTGTTGTATCTAGAATTCATAACTCTAAGTGTATCATTGATTGCATAAACACCAAAACTATTGTAAAAGTCTTGCGTACCGTCCATTAAGCTCTCGTTACCAATCTCATGTAAAAATAAACATTTCTCATTACCAATCTGAACTTCCCCTAGTGGCATTTTGAGTGGTTCTCTACCTGTAAGTTTAGTAATTACAATTCCCATTATATGACAACCACCTTTAGGTCCATTCCTTTCGTACAGTTTTATGATTTCATCAATATTTTCTTTGATGATTTCAGAACCTTTCTTAGCATATATGAAACCATTTGAAATATTGTGTAACCCCATGTTAGAGCACCCACAAAAATCATATTTTTCCAAATCTAAATATTCACCTAAAGCTACAGTTGGTTCTTGGTCAACATCCACATAGATACCACCGAATTCATACAGTAAACATAATCTTACAATATCTGATTTGTAACGCCCATCAGGTTCGTGATTGAACCAATGTAACATATTCTTATTATATTTGTTACTAAATGTCTCTAAAAAGCTTATACACTCATCGTGAGTCCATATCTTTTGGTTTAGATTTAATTCCGAATTTAAACTAATCCATTTATCTAAATTAGCTTTAGTCCGTGGGTGAACCATGTCAGATTGGTACTGGGGCCTTAATATTGTGTGATGTATAGTTCTATTTTCCATAATTTGGGTATTCATTATTTGTTCCAGCGTGCTTATGAAAAGCAAATGGTCTTATTCCTGATGTTTCTGGTATCATTACTTCATGTGAAAAGTGTTTTGCAACATCTATGTAAGCGAATTTACACCCATGTTCTTTGTATATATGTCGGTAATTTACTGCAATAAAACCATCTTCATTATAGAATCCGTGAAAAGGTTTCCACTCTAAATCAAGTTCTATTGGTAGGTCTAATAACTTTTTACTTCTCAAACTAACACTATTGCCAACTCGAATCAATTCACCGTCAATGGCTCTGTATGATACCTTGTCGTTAGGGGCTGGTAAAGGCCAAGGGGCTCCAATATAATCATATTCCAAAAACTCTGGTCTCCAAGACTCAGGGTTAACTACAAAACCATCATCATGTATTAACATAGCAAATTCTGTGTCAACATGTTTTGGTAATTCATATATTGCTGCATAATTCCAGTCATCAATATTAGACATTTTTGGGCAGAATTCATGAGTTATTTCCTTTGGTAAGTTTTCTGGTTTTTCATGTGATACTAGTTTAATAGCACCCCATTCGATATCCTTAGAACTATGCATCAAAGCTTTAACACTTTTCTCTAATTTAATCGATGTCATAAGGATTAATGTAACATTCTCTAGCTTAAGCATATCTTTCTGATAACATTTTAAATTCTTTATCTTTTAGGTCTTGTCCTATTGTGTCTGTCAACCTAGCACCCCAAGTTCGGTTAACCGCAGTCATCTCTTCTAAGATACTTGGTTCACCGTGTTTTATGAACATCTTTTGATAATAATCAACATCCATCAACCAATTTAAACCTTCATCAAAGAAAAGTAAATCCTCATTTTTCAATGTCATACCACTAGGGCAACCCATAGTGTTATTACCTGTCCATATTTTTGAATTCCAAACAGGGTTGTATGGCCTATAAAAATCAGTACCAGTGTTACTATGGTAGAAATTAGTCATCAACCATTTAAAATTCGGTATACTTATAATAAAATTATGTTGATTTTGTAGTGAGTGTTTATCATATAAAAAATCGTCTTGAAATAAAACTTTTATATATTTACCAGAACACTCTATCATTGCGTTATTTATGTTTGGGGATATGATTCCTCGACCAACATCATTTCTAAAATATTTGATACAATTAAAACGTTCTTTAAATTTAGTAAATATATCTAAAATTGTATCATCAGTACTGTGGTCTGAAATAATTACTTCAAAATCTTGAAATGTTTGTTTCGTTAAAATATCTAAACTGAATTCTAAAAATTCAGCACCTTTACCATTATAACCATACGTAGGTATTGCTATCGAAAAAAAAGGTTTTATAACTTTATCTAATTTAGAAATATCCATAGATTGATTCTTTGGTACGTGTTCTGGTGTGAATGTTTTTGATACACTGTTAGTCTTATTAGCTAACTCATACATACTTTTAGTTTCAGTACCAACATTATATAACCCAAAACTTTTACTTTCAATTAATTCAATAATTAATGAACTAATTTTATCAACATAATCAAAGTTACCGATTTGGTCAATCCATGCTGTATCGTAAGGAAAAGGGTTTGGTTTATGAGTGCAACGACAAAGTAAGTAGTTGTTTGATTGTAACTGAACTAACCCATCACCTAGTAGTTTTGTGTAACCGTACCAGTTGTTACAGTGTACTGGAACGTCTTCTTCTGAAGCATTACTAACAGAGCCAGCGTAAACATAATCCGTTGATATGTGTACTACTTTAATTTGTGATTTATTACAATAATCGATTAGTTTACTAACAAATTTATAATTAACATCCCAATGAGATTTTTTATCTGTTGAGTAGGTATTAGTGTTTGCTATACAATTAACTATGACATCGTAACCTATGGGTAAATCCAGTAGGTTGTTGATGTCTAAGTTATTTGATTTTCTAGATACATAATCCCATCCAGTTTGTTTTTGTATTTCCGAGCCTAGTAGTCCGTCACCTAAAATTAATACTTTCATTAAGTTTAATTTTTAATTTACCTATTTCTTTTAAAAAATTCTTTTATTTTATCACATACGTAATCAACGTCATCGATAGATAACCCGTGATGTGCCCCTAGTAAAAATCCATTTTTCATAATAGTGTCTGAATTCTTAAATGGTTTTAGATATTTTCTATAAATTGGGTGTCTTGTAACGTTACCAGCAAATGTCACCCTAGTTTGTATGTCTTGTGATTCTAAATAAGTAAGCAGTCCAAGTCTATCGTTAGTTTGTAGAGGTATTGCTAGCCAATTCGGTTTTATAGAGTCGTCTGGTAGTATTATTTCGGGTAAATCTTTTAGATTTTCAAGATATCTCTCAAAATTATTTCTTCTAGTTTCTGAGAAATCTTTAAATCTATTTAATTGTACTAACCCAAACGCTGCGTTCATTTCACTGCACTTCATGTGATATCCAAGAACACTATAAAGAAACTTATGGTCATATGGTATACCATCCACTGTATGACTAAATCTTTCATCAACTATTTCAGAATCGTTACCTAGTCTACCCCAGTCTCTATATTGTAAACATTTAGTTACATGTTTTTTATTATTAAACATAACCATACCTCCAACACCACCTGCAGTTATTACGTGAGATGCGTAAAAGCTTGTTGTAGATACGTCTGTAATATCAGTAGTTGTTATGGTGTCAGCTGAGTCTTCTATCAGAAGAATATCGTCACGGTTAATTTCTATTAACCTAGATTTAAGTAATTTCCAATTAGGTTTATTACCTATTAAATTTGGTAACATAATTGCTTTTACATCATCATTAACTACGGCTATAATTTCTTCTACTTCAGCGCAATATGTGTTTAGACCGACATCTACAAATAGCGGTTCATAGCCTAATTGAATTATTGGTGCTAATGTAGTGGAAAATGTACATGCAGGTGTAATTATTTTACAACCTTTCGGTAAGTCTAGTGCAGCTATCGCAAGTAAACATGCTGATGAGCCTGAATTTACAAATATACCATGTTTTTTTCCAAACCTTTTTGCTATCTTTTTTTCAAATTCTGTTGATTTAGGACCTTGACCTCCTAGCCAACCATCTCTTAAGCATTCTTCAACTGCTTTAATTTCTTCCTCACCGTAAGACTCAAATTTATAAGGGGCGTACCATATTTTTTTCATAAGTTGTTGTTGTTAATTATACTAAACAGATTATTTTTTTACATTTGTATTCACTTAAACAAATATAACACTTTTTTTTTAAAAAAAAGTTTTTAGTGTATAAAATTAAATTTTAATCCAAGACTCTGGTGTTATATCGTTCTGTTCTTTAGGTCCTTCGGGTCCAAACCAATTTTTAGGTGCAATTATTTTTTTATTTTTATTTTTATTAAGATATGCTCCCCACCAACTGAAAGTGCTGTTTGAAATTATTGCGTTATCGCAAGAACAAATTAAAGACATGTCATCAATTTCGTTGGTTAAGTCTGAATATCTAATGTTATCACCCTTAAAATTGTCTTTACACCATCCTATGTCGTCTGAGACAAATATAAAATCACCTTTACCTATTATTTTCATAGCTTTTTTATAATATTCAATAGTACATGTTGGGTGATAATTAGGGTGTTTTAAAAAATCACCACGCCTTACGTGTATTGCGGTTGTTCCGTCCGTGTGTTTTTCTAGTTTAGTTGGTTGAATGTTAAATAAGTTTTTTATCTCATGAACATAATCCTTAAAGTATTTTTCATTTTGATAAAAACCTACTAGCATGGTATTATCTTTTAATGGGATTGGTACGTACTTAAATGATGATTCATGATGCCTCATCGTTATACCCTTTACTTGGTTATTTTTTATATTTTTAAATAATGTTTCTGTATATTGGTTAGACGGGTTTCCTTGTCCTGGTGTATGACATGAGTTAAAATCAAATCCATAATCAACACCTATTCTTTTTGCGGTTGCAACCGCAACTGATATTTGAAACATTTGGTTACCTAACCCCCCTTGTAATAAAGATGTAATCATATTATAGTTCCTTGTAAGGTTTCATATTTCTTATTTTAACTGCAATTTCATTAACTAGTGTTAAATCTACTTTATGGTCGTTTATTGGATTGTCTGCGTTATACACATAATTTATATCTGACATAAATTTATAATGTTTTTTCCCAGCCATTTCAAGCATGGGAAACATAAAGGATAAATCACCAGTCATTTTCCAAAAAACACCATCACTATCCTTAAGGTCTTCTTTATTTATTTTTCGCCACAAAAAAGCTCTCCATGTCCTCATGTGTGTTGCAGTAAACCTGCCATTTCTTAAGTTGTCAAAGTCTTTTTGTTCTTGAGAAAATCCGTTGGCACCATTAGCGTATTTAAAGCTACCGTTTGCCACCCAAACGTTTGAGTCTGAGTAAGTGTTAAAGACTCTTTTTAACGTGTCTCTATCTGGTAACCAGTCGTCACCGTCTAGTTCTACACAAATGTCATTATCATCTATTTCTGGATTGTCTCTGATAACCTGGTCATAGTTTCCTGGTTGATACTTTTTTTCACTATTTTCTATAATAATAAATCTATCATCACCTTCAGTCATTTTTTTAGCTAATTTAACTGAATTATCGGTAGACATGTCGTCAGTTATATAACACTTGAAGTCTTTGTGTGTTTGAATTAGCATTGTACCTATACACCTTTCTATATAGTTTTCTGAATTGTATAACGTTGTTAATATTATCATAATTCTAACACTTTTAACCACTTATTAATAACTTCTTCGTTAGTCATTTCTATAGTGTCATTATTTGTTGCATGATTACCTCTGAATTCGGTACCAGTTGAATAGCACTCGTCTTTAACTAATGATGCTACTTCACTACGAGAAGATAAATAAACACAACCTAACATATCATACATTTCCTGTTTGTTAGATAAAAACCCCATTTCTTTAACGTTTTCATGTGCATCAACTAGAGGTTTAACGAATTCATTGTAATAATTAGGGTCAGATATGTTACCAAATAATAAAACTTCTTCAAATTCATCGCCAAGTGCTCTTTCAATTGAGATGTGAGTTCGTTTATTAACATCATAAGAACCTATGATTCCAGCCGTTTTTAATGTTTTTTCTGATTTTATGGTTTTTTTAAATGGTACTTTTATATTTGGTATTATCTCATACCCTCCTCTAAAATCTTTATGATATTTTCTTTGCTTTTCATTTAAGAATACAACATTATCCCAAAAAGGTCTTATATTACCAACCTCAAAAACATCTTTTTCATGGCAAGATAGTATTATTTTTTTAACTGGTGGTCTATTACCTAAGTTTAAGAAGTGTGTGATTAACACATCTTCTTCTTTTGGGGTGTAGTCCCCTATCATACCACCGTTACATTTGTCTAAGTGCCAGTCATGTGGTCCGTAAAGTTTTGATTTAATACCTACCTTGTTAAATTCATTCATTAAGTTCATAAAAGCAAAGGTTGACCCTCCTTTATTGCTCCACCCCGTAAGTATTTTTATCATAATAATTCTTTTTGATATGATTCTACTATTTCATTTATATTACCCTCAGATGTGACGCAAGGTATATCTGGATATAAGTTATTTAAGTAAGTAGCTATTTCTGAATCTACTGTATGGGTTAAGTCAAATTTAACTTCAGACACTCTATATAGTTTATTAGTCTCTGAATTTATAAAACCATTAGGTGTGTTAATCTGCCATTCCCCATCACCTAGTTTGTAACCTGGTGGTTCATTAATTGGGGTGAATTTAACACCTTTTTGAGTTAATCTTTTTAAGTTTACTCTATCTGATTCAGCTACAGGTGTAGTTACGGTTATATTATAATTTTTCTCTTTTAATTTATCTACCAAAGGTAAAGTTTCTAGTATTGTTTTACCAGCCACTAAAACATTGTATTTTTCTTTACCGCTAAATTCTTTATCAATTTTAACTGGTAAATTTTCTTTATATTTTTCAGAAAAAACAATTCTATTTTCTTCCCATTCTTGATTTGTTTCACCAATAGACATATGGTTAACCCTGACGTTGGTATGTACACCTATTTTAACTCCTTCAATGTAGTTTCTAAAACAGAAATCTACATCATAAAAATGAAATCCTTTAACGTCTAAATTAAACCCCTTTTTAATTCTAGCTCTGTGTACACTAAAAAATAATCCATCAACTATAACTGCTTCTGTTAGTTCATTACCTAAGTCACCACTATAACTAGATAACCAAGATTTACCGTTATGTGTGTGTTTGACCTTACCATACATCTTTTTCTTATCATCCCACCATCTTCCAGTTTCAGACATGTATTTGGTTCCAGCTACACCTATAATCCCATACTCTGGATTGTTGTTAAATAGTTTAGTTATTTTTTTACATATTTGGTTGGTCTCTAATAAAATATCATCGTGACAAAACACAATGATATCATACTTGGCTTCTTCAATAGCTTTTTGATAAAACTTTGTCAACCCTTCACCTTTATTTATGTATTCAATTATTTCAACTTTTTTCAACTCTCCAGAACATTTTCTCAAATGTTCAGAATGTTTTGGATTTGACTCCCTTGTGCAGTATACTATACTAATCATTTTTTCTATTTAATTTTCGTTTTAATTTATATAGTAAAACTTTTAAGTATCTAATATGCCAGCCGTCTAGATAACCTTCGTGAACTAATTCAATCTCAACTTTTTTTATACTTTCCTTTATTTTTTTATCCTTTGACATATAACTTTACTTTACACCTGTACTACCGAACCCATCAGAACCTCTTTCTGTTTCATCTAGCTCGTTAACTTGATTAAAATCTATATAATCCATACTAAATATTGAAGAGATAACCCCTTGGGCTATTCTGTCTCCGTTGTTTACTACAAAGTCTTCAGTTCCGTGATTAATTAAAATTACCTTAACTTCACCTCTGTAGTCACTATCTACAGTACCTGGAGAATTTAAAACCGTAATTGATTTCTTAGCGGCTAAACCACTTCTTGGTCTTACTTGAAGTTCCATAATTGGAGGTAATTGAAAATGTAACCCAGTTGGTACCATGGCGATATTGTTACCACTACCTGAAGGTCCTAATATGATTACCTCCCCCTTGTTTGGCAAATTTGCTCTAAAGTCAAATCCAGCCGAACCTTCTGTTTCGTATTTAGGTGTTTCGTTTTTAGATGTGTTTTTAATTTTAATTTCGTACTTGGGTGTTGTTACTACGCCACCACCAAGTGTCGGGTCAAACGTGTGATTAACATTGCCAAATTCTTCGTCAAAATCTTCCAAGGTGTAATTATCGGTTGGGTCAATGGCTTTAGATAGTTTTTCATTTATATCTTCATAAGCTGATTCTATTTCATTCATAAGTAGTCCTTTTATTTTTCTTCAATTATTGCTATTAAATTAGCTGTTTTAAGTAATGACGCTAATTTCTCACCTTCTTTATCTAATGACCAATAAGCAAAATCACTATTGTAGTTGAATATAGCGTAAACCTCATCTTCAGTTAAATTAATTCCTGATTTTAAAGCGTAAAATACTGAACGTTCAGACGTGCTCATACTTAAAGAGTCTTCATTAAATGTATACATTTCACCCTTGTTGTCTTTGTGCCATTGTGATGTTTGTTCCGAATACATGTTTACTTTACCTATTTGATGAATTAAGCATACTCTAATAATAGTTTCTTTACTTACTTGTTTGTTTTCAGGTAAAGAATTATTTATCATTATAGCGTGTTTGGTCACGTTTAGTATATGTTGAACTAACCCGCCTTCATAGGCACCATATAATTTTGTTGTGGTAGTACATGGTGCGGTAATAAAATCTATACCAAGTAGTGTTGTTAATTCGTTATTAACAACACCATATTTAATACCTGTTTCGTTAAATTTCTGTACGTTTTTTTTAATTTTTTCTTCTGTTAACATATTATTACTTTTTTTTAAGTTTATGATATATTTCAAAAGTACATATTTTATTACTTAATAACAATAAAATATTATATTATTTTATAAGGTAGTAGTTAAAATATCTTTTTTAATTAATGAATTAACATATAATTCTTTTCTACTTTTACAAACTGCATTTATACTATAGGTGTCCTTAACTGTATTGTGTAAATTATTTCTTAGTTCTTCAACCATGCTTGGGTTTTCTATTAACGCTTTAATATTCTTATACCAGTCTTTGTGGTTTTTAGATGTTTTAACTAATAACGCATTACCTTCTGAGTTGATAATTTTTTCTTGGATTTTTTTATCGTTACTTTTATTAAGGTATGGTATTAAGTCGATTTGATATGGTCCGTAGTCTTGAGCTATCATAGCTTTTTTATGAAAACCAGCTTCAATTACCTTTAGTTGAGATTTAACCTTATTAAAGGTGTGTTCTTCAATTGGCGCTAAAGAAACATCGAATAAGTTATAATTACTAGCGTATGTGGTAATAGGTTTTGTCCAAACTCTTCTATATGGTTCGTTTTTTACATCAGAATATTCTCCTTTTTTAAATGAAAGTAAGAAGTTTTTATAGTCTTCACTAACTGTGTTGTAGTCGTCTGTAAATATTTTTTCATACTGGTACCATACACTTTCCTTTGGTTTGATTGGTCTTTGAGTCTGATTTCCTGTTTGTTGGTCAATCATTGTAATTGTACCTCTTAGGTCAAATCCGCAAATTACAAATTGTACCTTGTCTATTAGTCCATCATATTTTAATTTACTAGATATACCTTTAAGTATCTCTAAGTCTTTTAAGTGAGATGAACCTCCTAACCAACCTATTCTAAGTCTGTCTGAAGGTTCTGTTTTTGAAATATATTGAGATTCTTTTGGGTCTATTGCGTTCGGAAGTACAAAAACATTTGGATTTGTTTTTCTAATTAAGTCCGCAAATAAGTCAGTAGTTGTTATTACGTTTCTAGCTAATTTTATATTATTTTTAATTTTAACATCCATACCGCTATTTTTAATCATAGTGTAGGCTGGGTGATGTTGTCCAGGTGCCCAATGGTCATCTATATCCATGAAACTAACAATACCTAACTTATCCAATCTATTTAATGTTTCTTCCATTTCTTCATATGGACCAAAAGTTCTATGGTAGTGAATTATATCATACTGTTTAAGCCATCCTTCATCGTTGTACCTTGGAGTGTAGTCGATGTCTATGTGAAATTCTTCTGGGTATAATTCTTCTAATGTAACATGCGGTTTAGTACTTCTAAAATACCCAACTCCTGTTCTGTCTGATGGGTGAACTAATACCTTTATTTTTGATTTAGTTTTTACTGTTACTTTGTTATCTTTTTTATAACTTTCCATATCTTTTTAATTTGAATAAAAATAGGTGTTAATTATAATTAGTAAAGTATAGTGAGTAGATTTATTAATAAATAAAAAAGCCCATAAAAATGGGCTTAATTATCTTTTTAAACGTATTAATTTATTATCTTTTTGTTTTAATTTTACCTTCTTTAATTAAGGTGTTTATTGTTTTTTTAATAACACCTTCAGTTAAGTTTTGAGTATAATCACCAGATAAGTATTCAATTAAAACATCTTTAATCATATCTCTAAGTTTTGATTCGTTAATATTAATATTACCATTTTGTTGACTAATACTAGATTTATTAACTGGTCTTTTAGTTGGTGGAGCTGACATTGGTTTGTCTTCTATAAGTTCAGATACGTCATCTAGGCTGAATGAGTGATTCATATTAGGTTGTTGAATCTGATTTTCCATCATAGCTCTTTTTATTTCATCAGGCATTCCAGACTTATTAATAGCTTCTTGAGTAATAACTTTTGGTGCAGAATTATTTGGCGCATAAGCAGTTGGTTGATTAGTATGTTGAGACTGCACTTGAGCTGGTGTTTGTGTATAGTTATCTGTGTTTTGAGTTAATGAAGAAGAATCTATATTACCAGTTTGGTAACCACCTTCATTTACTGTGTTCATTACTTTTTTAGCTTTACCTAAAATTCCTTTTAGTCTACTTAAATCTGCAGGTTGTGGCATCGCATTCATTTTTCGTTAAAATTTACTTTTGTTATATTACCTCTCATATTTTTATTACCGCTTGGGTTAAACTTGGGTCCAGCACCGTATGATGGTAAATCACTAACTGGTTGTTTATAAGTGACCCTAACTGGTTTTATTGACCCGTCTATAATCTTATCAAGTCTAAATTGTTTCCATCCATAAGCTTTATTACCCTTTTTGCTTGGTTTTATATTACCTCCTAATTGGTACGCACTTATCATTTCATTATTGTTTGCAGACATACCCAAATCATATATTTGAACATATCTATCAGTTACGGTGTTGTCGTCATCTTTGTATTTAAACCAAACGTTATATTTAGAATCAATAGCTTTAAGTATTTCATCCCTAACGTTTTCTGTTAACAATTGCTTTTGTTCTTCTAATATAACTGATTTGAAAATATTGTAAAGTTTCATATTAGTTTTTTTTAACCTATAACTACTTGACCTTTATTTTTACTCATATCTGGTGCGGTATAATTACTAGTTGGCCCATACCCCCATGTGGATGTATTATTTGCAAATGCTGCAAGTCTACCAGAACCAGAAATAGCTGGGTTACCATTAACGTCAAAATCTCCACCACCTTTATATGTGTCTAAAAAGATACCAGTACCTTTACCGTATAATGGTGTTTTTGCGTCAGCTAAAGCTCTTGTGTGAGTTGCGCCGTAATTGTTTGCATCACTTTCACTATTGTAGTAGTTTTTACTAACGAGACTATCTCTTTTAGTGATTCCTATTTCTTCTAGTTTGTTACTCATAATTAAATTGTTTTATTATTGTTATTACACATGTACTCTATTAAATATTTCATATTTTTCATTTCTTTTTTATATGATTCATAATATTGTACTTTATTGTTTTCTATTTGGTCAGAAACTTTTGAATGTTTACCTCTAACTTTCATATCAGCTAAGCCACCTGGTTTCGTTGGGTTTACATTGTCTTTATCTTTTTCATGTGTATCTATAAATGCGTTACCACCTTTTTTTTTACCAACCCCATCAGTTCTCTTTATAATTCTTTTCTGAGCATCTATTTTATTTGTTTCAGCATTATCTTTACCTTTAAGCCATGTAAGAGTTTTTTGCTCTTCACTAGTTAGTTTTTCTTTTTTATTTAATCTACTAATTTTAGTAGTTATATTGTTACCGCTTATTTTTTCACCTAACGAGGAATGAAACTGTGGTGGTACTGTAAAAGTACTACTTTCATATTCTTCATTTCTTTCGTTAATCTGTTTCATATTACAAATTACTTTTAATTATGTTTTTATAATCAGATGGTATTGATTTGCCTAGTTTAAGTGTTAAATCATTTATTACTATTGAAATTTCATCTGGTGTTTTATCTTCTAGTTTTTTAATAAAGTCAGACGTTAAGTTATTCAAGTGAATATCTTTAAGTTCTTCAATATCTGGTATTTTATTTCTATTAACATCAGAGTAATTATTATTTTTTACAATTTCACCTGCATCATTTTTAGAATTAAGCAATTCCTTAATAATATTTTTCATCTTTTCTTTAGCAGACTCTTCAATGTTTTCATCTTCTTCACTTACATAACCATAAGCTGTGCCCATGTTAAATCTAGACCTTGCTATATCAGCACTAGTGTTTTTAGTGTTTTTAGCAAATGTCTCACTATCGGTAGGTATACCTTTTTTTCTGTTAGATGTATTGTCACCTGGTATAACTGGTGTGTCTGTACCTATTTGATTTGTGGTAATTACGGTATCCCCTCCTATTTCACCTTTATTAGGGTCGTATAATTCTTCAACTTCTTTAGGTTTATATTTTTCTTGAAAAGATTTCTTACTAAATTTCATAAATATCCTTTTTATTATAAATATAATGAAAATTAGTAATATTTATAATAAAACCATTTTAATATGTCCTTTAGAACAAAATTAGATTATTCAGATAATAGACAGATAAAGCAAAGAGAAAGAACTTCTACTATTTTAAGTGGTACTACGGTCTTTGGTGTGCCTTTTAGTGGGTTGACTAACGGTGTGGATTATAGCACTACTGGTATAACTGATAATGATGTGTCAGTGTTTGGTAGTACGTTTTCTGGTAACGCTACAACAACTGTATTTACTTGGGTTGACCCTAGAATGAGTGTGGTTGACACTTATTTATCAGCAATAACACCTTCTAATAGTGCTCAGACTCAAGATAGTGGTGTCGTATTAGTTCAAAATCAAACTACAAGTGTAGATGGTAATCCTATTGTTTTATCATATAGTGGTGTATCACTTATTGGTATTAGCGTTACTGCCATGACTGAAACTAGTTCTGGTAATTATACTGGCGCAACTTCAATAGATGAATTTTATGTTTATAGTGCCAGCTCTTTGGATTATACAGGTAGAACTATATGGTCTGATTGTAAAGAAATCAGTAGAACCAAAAAACTTATAATAACTGACAACCCATCATCTGGACTTGTTTGGACTTGTGTTGATGGTGAAGGACTTGGTTCTTGGGAGGCTGTTAGTGGTATAACGTCTGGTATGTCTGCCACAACGTATAATAACTTAAGTAGTGCGATATCTAATAGTGCTTTAATAGCTGGTAAATTTTATAAGTTTACTTATAATACTAAACATTTAATTGGTGGTACTACCACTGAGTATAATGATACTTCAGTACATTATGATGATGGAACTGGGGTTAAGAGTACATTAACAGCAGAGACTGAAAACCTTTTAGTTTTAGCTATAGCTGGTAATAAGATACATACTGAGGTTTACTCAGAACAATACCCAAATGATATAATATATTATGATGTTAGTGATAATTTAACTGAAGACGGTGCTCAATCTAGACCTGGTTTCATAACGTATAGAGAAGATACAGTAAATAATATATCAGCCCATTACGATTGGAGAAACGTAATACATAGGCGTTTCGATATGGACCCTTCAGATACTGGAACTGGTAGAACTGCAGATTATAAAACTATGATTGGGTTCGATGCCGCAGCAACTAATGCTAATCATCCAATTGTTTTAGTTAAGGACTTAATACCTGGGTTTGCTAATTTTTCTGCAGGTGGACATGCTGACATTGGTGCTATGAATACTCACACTGAGGGGACGTTTAGAGATTTCAAAACATTTGTAGGTATGGGTACCAATATTTATGGAACCGAATCACCTAGATTTATAAATATACATATAGATAATTCAGAAAGTCAGGCACGAACAATGGGTAGTGGTGTTATGGGTACGTCTATTACACCTAATTTATATGGTAAGATTGCTAATGTTGTGTTTTTTACTAAGTCTATTGAAAATGTTGTAATTGGTAAAAACGCTAGTGGTGTTATGATTACTGGTGGTGTAGTTAGAAATGTAAATATTGGTGATAATAATGAAAATATTATAATAGGTGCAAGTGAAGCGGCGCCAACATATAATGGCGTTACAGCGTCTACAAAGAACTTTTCTGAAAATATTATAATAGACTCTAATAATAGAAATGTTTTAGTGTCTTCAGGGGTTAGAAGGTTGACAATAGGTAGTAGTAATACTGGGGTTGTGTTTCATGCTTTAAGTAATAATAATACTTTAGGTAGTTATAATACTTTAGTTTATTCATTCTTTAGTAATAATAATAATCTAGGTGACTGGATGACTAATATTAGAATTTCTAGTAGTAATAATGTAAATTTAGGTAGTGACTGTAGTGATATTGATTTAGTTACAAACTCGGAAGCTGGAAATGTGCTAGTAAGTGCGACATTTCCCAATGGATTTGGTGCGAGTGAAACTGAAGCTGAATATACAGATAGGGGTATTTTAATAGGTCCTATTTGTAAAAAAATATTTATAACTTCATCAAATGGTGTTGATATTGGGGCCAGCTGTGAAAATATAATACTATACGGTTCTCCGTATACTGAAATAGGTACAAAAAGTAAGAATATAACAAATGTAAATGGTCAAAATGTAACAATAGCAAATTCTGTTCAAGATGTTGAAATTAATGGTGTTTTAAGTGCTAGTATAGGTCATAAAAGTCATGATATAAAAATTCTACAGGGTACCCAAACTGCTACTATTTCAAATATTGGTGAAGAGTCTTCTAATATATTGATAAGTAATGGTGTTAGTGACTTTAGTATAGGTAATGGTTGTGATGGTATATATCTTAGTGGTACTGCTTCTAAGATAAAAATAGGTGATTATAATGAAAATATTATAGCTAGAAATTCTAAAGAACTTATTATAGGTAATCGAAATGCTGATATATTTTTAGAAAGCTCTGACTTTACTAAGATAGGTGATTATAATAGTGACATTGCTTTAGCTGATGTTGGTAAGGTTTTTAAACCTGGTTACCCTTCATTTTCAAGTTACTCGTTTAGGCTTGATAATGCTATTTACGGTAGGGCTTCTTACAATACTGCAACTACATTTTTAACTGGGTCAACAGCACCAGCTTCTGGAAGTAGTGATTGGGTAGATTCTTTAGGTACTAGAAATGGTGTTGGTGTTAGAACGTGTAATAGAAATGTAATAGGTAATAATTGTGAAGAAATTTTTATAGTTAATAGTGATGATTGTGTAATTGGAAATAATACCACTAATATCGCTATAGGTTGTGATACAACATATTCTAATTCATACACTCTTGGCAATACTGGTGGTTATATGAATTCTATTAACTTGGCTACAGTTACAGGTGCAACGGTGCTTGATGGTAGGTTGTGTCATGAAACCGTGATAGGTTCAAATTGTGACAATATTAAAGTAATTGGTGTTGGTCAATCTGGTAACACTTTTAGTGATAATATTACTAATGTTAAATCTGTTTCAGGGTTTACATTTGCTAGTAATAGAGTATTAGTTGATGGTAATGCTGTTACAGCAACAACAAGTTATAACGGAGTTGTTTTTGATAAGAAAAGTGCTGATGGTAATAGATGGAGTATTAATATTGATAACTCAGGAGTTTTTTCAGCTTCAACTACAACAAAACTACAGTAATTATGTTTCATAAATTAGTTGATAAGGTATACGCAATAAATTTAAAAAGAAGTGCTGATAGAAGGGCTAATATAAAAGCCCAATGTCATAAAATAGGTACTCAATTTGAGTTGGTTGAAGCTGTTGATGGTGAGGCTGAAAATGTAGGGTGGGTTAATAATAATGTAAACTCAAAATTTGAAGGATGGACTCAAGGTGCGGCTGGACTAGTATATACAACTAAAAAAATAATTAAAGAGGCTAAGGAAAAAGGTTATAAATCTATAATGATTATGGAGGATGATATAATCTTTAAAGATAATGTATATAAGGAAGGTAAAAGACTTTTTAACAAATTACCAGAAGATTGGGAGCTATTTCACTTAGCTTCTCAAAATTACATAGGATTTCCAGTAAGATTTGGTGATTTAATTAGATTAACTGGTGCTTGGTCATGTCAAATATATATGATAAGTGAAAGAATATACGATGAATATTTAGAGTGGTTGGAGTTGGTTGATAGACCAATTGATAGTATCACTAGTCGTATAATACACCCAAAAGGTAAATCATATGCGTCAATAACTGATTTAATAACTACAGTACCTAATTATTCAACAATAAGGGGTGCTATGATGAATTACGGTATAAGTGGTAAAGGTGAAGCTGAAATTATAACCCCTATCGTTCCTGAAATAGAAGTAAGTAAAAGCAACTTAGTTGTTGAGGCTGAGATAGAAAATACTTTAGAAAAGGACGATAATATTGTTGGACTTACTTATCAAGAGGTTTATGATTTATTAGATAAAACTATTAAAGATTTAATTTCTAGTGGTTCTACAATTTTTAGTAAAGAAGAAGTTATTATTAATAGTCAAACAGTAGCTTCAGAAGATAATAATATAGAATTAAATTATAACGGTACTGTTGATTCCGCAGTAGATGGGGGAATATTCGTAAATAAGGGTATTAATGACACTACTAATTCAGAATTTCTAATAGATTCAGATGGGGATTGGGTGACTAATAACTACATAAAACCATACGGATTAACAATACCAGAATATACGCCAACATCTAGTTTAGATAATAAAGGTGAGCTTGGTGAGATGGTTAGAGATAATGACTATATTTATATTAAAACAAGTGATGGTTGGAAAAGGTCTAACTTAGAAACATTTTAATTATGGGTGATTTAAAAAATTTCAAATTCAATAAGATGGATGCGTTCTTATCTAGTTATCAATATCATGATTACTATTTAGGTATGAATGGTAATGCAATACCTTACAGTGGTGTAGTAAGTGGTGACTGTTTTGTTGTTCAATATGATTTTAATGATTCTAATATATATTCGACTGGAACCACTTCAGCAGATACAATATCTAGTTTACAAACATGGACTGGAGCAACTAATACTGGCTACACGTTTAATACATTTGGACTTACTGGAATAGATAATGGATATATAACATTTGATAAAACTACTGGCGATACTTCAAATATAACTTTATTAAATACTTTAACTGGTAGCACTACTACGATATTATCTGGCGATAAAAGATTAAAACTTAATCGTGTTACGGGTATGACTGAAACATACGAATACCCTATAGATATACTTTCTGGTTCAACTGGAAATTACGCAAAACTATGTGGTGGGTTTTATCAAGGGTATTATAAACTAGATGGTTATAATTATCAAGTATTGCCCGATAGAGTTGAAAAAGGTTGGACTTCTGAATTTTGGCTTAGAAAATCAGATTTAAACTGTTCAGGTTATACTGGCACAACACTTAACGATACTTACCCAGATAATAAAGGTTTTTTCTTTTATATGGGTACTAGAGCTGAAAATAAGTTTTGGAATATCTTTGAAGGGTTAAATACTGGTTGCACTAGTGGGTGTACTTCTTCTAGTGCCTGTACTGGAACGGTGACAACTTATTGTACAGTACCTAAAGAAACTGATATAGCAATTAGTGGCGATAGTGGTTACCCAATAAGGTTAAGTCCACCACCTTTAGACGTTACAGTTATAGATAATCAATTCTTGATGTATGGAAGAGCTGGTGGTAATGAATGTGGAACTTGTGGAGCTACTAAGGGTGGGTTAGGTACATTGACCACTTGTGACACTGGTAAAACAGTAACTATTACAGGGTATACCCAAGAAGTAGTTAATAAGCAAAACCCTTTTTTAATTTATGGTAGAGCGGGTAATGACGGTAGTTGTGGTACTTGTGGTGCTAGTGGTTCTGGATTTGGTGATAAGACTGTATGTACATTTACTGGGTTTACTTCGGAATTAAAAGAGTTAGATAAAAATATTGATATAATAGATAATGCTCTTGGTTTTAGAATTAAAGATGATGGTAGCATTGGGTATAGGGCTTTACAAATGACTGGGGCTTGTGTTAACGAAGTTTATACTACTGGCGTTACTGTTAACGAAGGTTATTCTATTAGTGGTATGGTTTCAGATAATAAATGGCATAAGGTTTCTATTAGGTTTTCTTTAGATGAAGATATACCAGCTAATAAATTAAAGTGTGCCCCATTAAGAATAGGTAGACTTATGTTTTATGTTGATGGTAGACTTAAATTTGTTGTTGATGATTTTAAAGAGTTTGTTGATAAAAGACTAAATGAATATAAAGATAAACAATTAGGTGTTCCGTTTAACATTAGTTTAGGTGGTGGTAGTCAAGGTTTGTTGGAGTCTATGACGTTTGACGGTCAAGACCCTGATGATTTAGGTCTTAATATTGAAAAGAATTTTGCTGGAACATTCGTTGGTGATATTTCTGAGTTTAAATTTTATATTTGTGATTTAGATTGGGTTGACATTAATAATGGATTTAATGTTGATAAGGGTAGGTATAATAGTTAATTATACTTTTATTAAAAATAAGATATTTATAAATAAAGTAGACAATGATAGATGAGAATGATTACGTGGTTAAGGATGTATATTCGTTTGATAGATACCCATATATAAGTGAAGAAGTTATTTTTAAAAGTTATATTAAAGAGATTGAATTCTTTAGTTTACCTATAGAGGTAATTGATGTATTTAAACTGGCTTGGAATAGTAGATTTTGGGAAAAAAGAGGTTACGATGGTGCTACTTTAGTTAAAGACGACAGAGAACCTAGGGTTGATAATTTTATACATGATTACTTGTATAGAATGGGTTACGTTGGAAACGTAGCTGACGTTATTTATAGAGAGATGTTAATTATGACTGGTTATAGTGGCGCTAAGGCTTATAAGAGATATATAGCGCTTGTGTTGGCTTCCCCAGTTTTATATATCAAACATGCTTTTAAACGTAATGTTTTAGGTATTCCAGAAGAAGTAATTAAATTAAAAGATTTTTTAACAAAATAATTATGAACTTTAATATAAATAAAAACTCAACATTACCAGTCTTAAATATGGAATTAATTAAAGACGGTAGATACACTTATAGAGAGTTTAACGATAAGATTCAAAATAGTAATATATATTTTACTATGTCTGACTTAGATACAGGTGTTAAGGTGATTGGTAAAAAATCTGCGACATTAACTCTTAAGTCACAATATAATGGATGTGAAGATGAAGAATATTATCTAACATACCAATTTACTAAAAAACAAACTTCAAGACCAGGGACTTACATAGGTAGTTTTACTATTGAGTTTTTAGATGGTTCGGGTACCTTAGTTGTACCTATTCAAGAAGAATTAGTAATAAATATATTAGACGGTTCTATTAAAAGGTGATAAAATATTTTTTATAACTATTGCTTATTTAAGATTAAATATGTAATTTTGTTAAGCAATTTAGATAAATTGCTTAAGATGTTTTTTTTATCCCCCCTATTGTTAAAGTGATTCATTAGTAGTAGTTTTGTCTAAAATAAGATTAAAGTATGTCTGAATCAAAAGTCAGTTTCGAAGAAATAGAAAGTTTTTTAGTTGGTAGAGACCCTCAAAAATATATAGTAGGGATTGAGGCTACGTATTACGAAAATTTTGTATCCTTAATCATTAATGACCCTGAAAAAGGTAAGTACATTGAAAAACATACTTTAACTTCATTTTTATGGATGAAACATGAGGTTGTTGATTTAATTTACAACGGTGACAGGTCTTTAATAAAAAAGGCTATGAGGGAACATAAGGTTAAAATCAAGAAACTAAAGGTTGAAGATTCTAACGGTAATGTACCTAAGAGAATTGATAGTGGTTACAAGTTCATGGTTACCTGTACTGAGAGTTACGGTTCTTTACTTAATTTTTTTAAAGAAGGTGGTATAGATATTTTTAGCGGTGAAAAAGCCTATCCAGATGATTCTAATTCAGTAGCTATAAAGAGTTTGTTTGTTAGATTTTCACCTGATGAGCAGTTTTTAATACAAAGTGGTAAGAGGTTGTTCAAGGGTATGGACGATTATAATGATGTTCATAGATTTCAGTTTGACCTTGAGACGGAAGGATTAGACGCTAATAACGATGCTATATTTCAAATAGGTATCAGAGATAATAAGGGGTATGAAGTTGTCTTAGAAACCTTGGGTGATACACCTAAAGAAAAAAGAGATTCAGAAAGGTATAACATAAAAAAGTTTTTCTCTATTATTAGTGAGTTAGTTCCAGATATAATAACTGCTTATAACTCTGAAAACTTTGATTGGCCTTTCTTTCAGAAAAGATGTGATAGACTAGGGTTAGATATAACTAAGATTGCTAAGACCTTAAAACCTAAAGCTAAAATAAGGTGGAAAGATGCTATAATAAAGCTTGGTGGTGAGCAAGAGTATTACAAACAGACTTATATGTGGGGTTATAATATCCTAGATATATCACATTCTGTTCGTAGAGCACAAGCTATAAATTCAGATATTAAATCTTGGGGTCTTAAATATATTACAGAGTATTCTGGTGTAGCTAAGCAGAATAGGGTTTATGTTCCTGGTAATATAATCAATAAGACTTGGTTGGATAAGTCGGACCACGCTTTTAACGATGGTAATGGTGATTGGTATAAGATAACTGAGGATAAACCTTTAAAAGAAGGTTATGGGATTAAGAGGGGTGACTATATAGTTCAACGTTATTTGTTAGATGACCTTTGGGAGACTGAACAGATTGACGGTATATACAATCAAGCTGCTTATTTAATAGCTAAATTATTACCAACGTCTTACATGAGAAGTTCTACTATGGGTACTGCTGGACAATGGAAGTTGATTATGGCTGCTTGGTCATATGAGAATGAATTGGCTGTACCTGATTTAGAAAAGAAAAGAAACTTTGTTGGTGGTCTTGCTAGATTGATTGAGGTTGGTTATGCTAAGAGGGTTGTTAAACTTGATTTCGCTGCTTTATACCCAAAAACACAACTTACTTGGGGTATATTTCCAGATTTGGATATATCTGGTGTTATGGAGGGTTTATTGACGTATGTTGTTGATAAACGAGATGAGTTTAAATTCCTTACTGGTAAACATAAAGCTGAATCTAGGAAATTACAGAGTCTTTTAGATAAAAATATACATAAGTTAACACCAGAAAGGATAGCTAAGGCTAAAGAAATGATTGGTTATAATAAGAAATTAGCTTCTGGTTATGATAAAAAGCAATTACCGTTAAAGATTTTAGCTAACTCGTTTTTTGGTGCTTATGGTGCCCCTTATATATTTAACTGGGGTGATTCAGATTGTGCTGAAGAGACAACGTGTAGAGGTAGACAGTCTTTAAGACTTATGGTTAGACATTTTACTGATAAATATAAATTTAGGGCGTTAGTAGGTGATACGGATGGTTTTAACTTTTCTATACCAGATTCAATTGATGATGTTGAATATATTTGTCAAGCTTCACATTGGAAAACTGAAAATTATGAAAAAGGGCAAACACTTAAAGGTGTTGATGCTGTTTTAGCTGAATTTAATGAAAAATACATGGAGGGTAGAATGGGGTTAGATATAGATGATATATGTGAATCCACTATTAATTTTGCTAGAAAGAATTATGGCAACCTTATCGATGGTAAGGTTAAACTTGTAGGTAATTCTCTTAAGTCAAAAGCTATGCCTGTATATATAGAAGAATTTATAAATGAAGGTGTTAAATTATTATTACACGGTAAGGGGTATGAATTTATAGAGTTATACCATAGAACTGTTGAGGATATATATAATTATAGAATTCCTGTAGTTAAAATAGCATCTAAATCTAAGGTTAAGATGACTAGAACTAATTATGTAGATGTTTATTGTAAACAAAAAAATAAAGCTGGTAGATATAAATCTAGACAAGCTCATATGGAGTTAATAGAGATGCATGATTTAAATGTTGATTTAGGTGATATAATTTACTATGTTAACACTGGTACGGCTAAATCTCATAGTGACATCAAAAAAGTTACTGATAAAGAAACTGGTAATATAGAAATATTATTTAATAGTAAGTTATTATCTAAAGAAAGTATTGAGGAGGACCCGAATTATACTACCGATGAATATAATGTCGCTAAATATTTAGATAATTTTAATAAAAGAATTAAACCTTTATTGGTTTGTTTTGATACTGAAATAAGGTCTGATATTATCAGAAATGTATATAAAGATAAAAAGACTAAGGTTGTTAAATTGGATGAGAAAAATCTATACACTAAAAAACAATGTGAGTTAATCGCAGGTAAACCATTTGAACCTTCAGACCAAGATGATTATCATGAAGACTTGATGAAAATGGAAGATAGGGAAATTAGGTTCTGGGATTCTGTGAATAAAGTTCCTAACTTTATGGAAATAGGTGAATGGACTAGTCTTAGGGATGACTGGAAAGAAAGGGAAAGAATTAGAAGACTTGAGGCTATAGATAAAGAATTTAAACTACTAAATGATGTATTTGAAAGACTTGAGGTTTCGGATTACGATAAATTAAGAAGTAGTAATAAATTACCTAAAGAACTTAATTTTGTTAGTTTAGTTAAAGATGACATAGGTAATTTTTATTTTAATTCTAATGAATGGGATGTTGAATTGGCTGATTTTAAAGATATATTTAAATATGAAGATTTAGCTATAAAGCGTAATAGGTATTACGAAACCCTTGAAGATGTTAACGATAATGATAAATACGATATGTGGTTAGAAGAAGTTTATAATGCAGAAAGTGAAATGGAAAAAATTGATAATGATATTAAGTTATTGAAGGATGATGGTTGGATTGAAGTTCTTGATGGTTATTGGGTTGAGGAATATATAGTTAAGGAAGGTAAAGTTGACTACTATAAAGCTTGTACAACTAAAGAAAGAGCCGTTGCTAGTATTAAAGGTCGTATTAAAGACCTAGAGACAATTAAAAATCAAAACCCAGATGATTTAATAATTAAACCATAAAAAAAAGGGAGCGTTGCTCCCTTTATTATTTTAGGTAAAAACCTAATGGTCTATATTTTAAATGTTTATTTAAGTTTTCAGATTCATTAGCTGCTCTTTCAATTTGTTTTGATGTTGACAGTCTTTCTAATCTAGTATCTAAACGTTCAAGTATTGCCTTTCTTTCTTCATTACCTTCTGAAAGTAATGAGTCAAAGTCCATAGTTCTTTCTGCTTCAGGTGGACCTACAATACCTCCAAATTTACCTCTAGTTCTACCTAAAGCTCTTTTTGATTCAGCCACAAATAATTGTCTTATTAGTACTTTAGTAGGTTCATTAAATTTAGAGAAGTCTAATTTAGCTAACGGGACTTCATTCGGTAACTTTATTATATCAGAGTTTTCATCTCTACAGTTTTCAACATTATCACTATTAGTGTCATAATAATGATACCATACTTGGCAACCATTTAATCCTACCGAACTTCCAGCCCCACCTATACCGTGACCAAAACTTAATTTAGAACCTGGCACACTTAATAAGTGTAGAATTCTTGTACCATCTGGTCCAGCAGTTAATTTATATACTAACTCACTTCTTAGTATTCTATTTTTTAAATTTAAATCTGATGCGGTAAGTAATATGTCATAGGCTGGTGATATGTAATATCCACCGTTACCACCTAGGCCGTAACCGCCTCCACCGCTACTACCCATTTGTCCAAACCCACCAGCAAATCCGTAGTCTATACCTCCGTAATTTGCAAATAGAGCCATGTTTGTAGTTGGTGGTGTAATCCACAGAACTTCATTTACTTCTCTACCTGCTGGTATTATATAGTTTTGTCTTCCAGCTTCTAGGTCTATGTAGTCTTTTTTAAGTTCCCATGGACCTCTGGCTTGTAGACCAACTTGTTTAGAATAGGCGTATGTGTATTGCGTCATAAAGTCAAAATCTCTAACACTTAACGCAAAAGCCATGTCTGTCGTATCAACACTCTTACCTAGTAATGATTGCCATTGATGTTCTATAAGCCACTCGCCAACATATTGTGAATAGTCTTCTATTGCTATACCTAGAAGTGTACACAACATGTCGTCAGTTAACTCTATTTGTCTTAGTGGGGCACCTAGAGAGACTCTCAACTGTTCGTATATTCTAGTTTTGTCTTCGTTATTAACACTCATAATATCTATTTATTAATAAATATCTGAGAAAATAGTAATCTTATTCATTAAGAAATTTATTTGTTAGTTGAAGAGCTTCGTTTATTGTTTTAAAGCTGTTTTCTGGTGCTAGAATAGTTTTATTAACTAAAATAATAGGTACGCTATCAGTTTTACCTATTTCCATAATTCTTTCAAATTCTTTTTTATTTTCAGAATCTTCAATATCAATGTAAGTAAATTCTATATTACTATTTTCGTATAATTTTTTTAATTCTTGGCAGTAAGGACATTCATCATATCCGTATAGTCTAACTCTTTTCATAATCGTTTAGTATTTCTTCAAGCATTACTTCAATTGCAGCTTCTTCGTTGATTTCTTGCTCACCCATTATAATATCTATCACTTTTTTCTTTCTATGAAGTGTTTGCCACATCGTAATAGATACAGTGTCTTCAAACAATTGATAGTATACCGTTACATTGTTTTTTTGTCCTAATCTATAAGCTCTATCTTCGGCTTGTTCATTATTTCCTGGAACCCAATCAAAAGAATTAAATACAACATAAGTTGCTTTAGTTAAGGTGATACCAACACCAGCTGACATAATGTTACCAATAAATACTTCGACTTTATCATTTGTTTGAAACTTATCTATAGATTTTTGTTTATTTTTATCATTCATTTCTCCAAAATGAAAAACACATCTATTTCCAAAGTGACTTACAAGTGCTTGTAGTTCTTCAGTATAATTAGTAAAGATTATAGCTTTGTTACCTTGTTCTATCATATCTTCTACTAACTCTATAGTATGAGGTATAGATTGCATTGCGATATACTTTCTAAGAAGACCTAATTCAACAAGCGCCCTTTCTGGTTCACCACTTTTTTTCTTTCTTTTTCTTTCAACAAGATATTCTTCCCAAAGGTCTTCATACTCAGACCATTGCTTAGTGGTTAGTTTACGATAAGCTGGTATTATGGTTTTTTCTGGCATATCACCAATTTCTGATTTAAGCCTCCTTAAGTATACATTTTTGCTTTTAAGAGCTAACTCTTCTAAATTTGTAGCTCCGTTAGTGAGCCATACTTTCTTTCTATATCCGTTTTTTAAAGTTGTGGTTATTTGTTTACCATCACAGTACCTTAGTACGTAATGTTTCCAATTGTCAGCTATAGGAGAGCCGATTAGTTTTAAAAGGTTGTAATAGTCCATAGGTCTATTAGCTACTGGTGTACCACTTAGTAACCAAACTTTCTTTTTACCGTAGTTGGTACACACGTCTTTCATTATACTACCACGGTTACTCTTATGGTTTTTTAATTTATGAGCTTCGTCAATAATAATTAAATCAAAATTAGAATTAACTAGATGTTGATTATCCCAACAAATGTCTTCTTCTTTTATCTTATCACCTGGAACCATATGAAAGTTTTTCAGGATGTCAAAATTTATAATAGTAAATTTAGCGTTGTTATCCCATTTTTTACCAGATATAATTGTTGAATCATCACACCCGAAGTAACTTATTTCTCTTTGCCAGTTAATTTTAACCGCTGTAGGACATACGATAAGTATTTTCTTAGCACCAGATTCTAATGCTGATATAACTGACTGTATAGTCTTTCCAGCACCCATATCGTCAGCTAATAAGCAGCCCTCTCTAGATAATAGAAATTTAATTCCAGTTTTTTGTATATCATATAATTTTCTACCTACGGTTCCGTCGGGTAGTACCATTGTGTCAATACTTTCATAGTGTTTGAAATCGACATCAACCTCTTTTTCTTCAAATAAAAAATCATCAATTAGTTGTGACTTTGGTATAAAGTACATTTGTCCATTTTTTTGATTTCTTTTTACTTTACCAAATATGTGATATGTCTTGTCGTTGTCAGCTAATAGATAGTCTATTAATATTTTTTCTGGTACAAATGTTAGGTTTTCAGATTTTTTTAATTCATTACCTAGATATTCTGTAATGTTTACAATTTTGTTAATTAACTTAGGTTTGAATTCGTGATTATTAACAATGTAGCTAGCTTGGTTATTGGTCAGACTTATTTTACCGTTTTTTTCTAGTTTATTTTTTAAATTTTTAATGTAAGGGTTCTTTCCGTTATACTCTCTTAGTATTGAAATTGAACTCACACTATTTATATTACTTAAATCCATCCTTTAAATTATTAAAAGCCTTATAGTCTTAATATAGGTAATTTTCAATAAAAAATCAAGTCTTTTATAATTATTACTTATTTTCAAATATTTATCTAAAAAGATATGTCAACACCAAGAAAAATTCCTATAAACCGAGTAAACAAGTTTTTTTCTAATGAAGATTTTGATTTGGATATATCAATGGGTAGGGAAGCTATCGAAGGTGACGGTAATTTTACTGTTATATTATATAGAGTTGATAGAGAAAATACATCTTCTGATGATTTATACGGTGAGGCACCTAAAGATGGTGTTAAATTTTTCCCACCAGTGGAATTAAAAGTAATACCAAATCTTGAAGAGGCTGAAAATAAAACTTATAATAATAGTGCTGGTAGTCTCAGGTATTTACAGGACGGTAATTTAACATTTGGGATATATACTTCTCAATTAGCTGAGCTTGACGCCGAGTTGAGTTACGGTGATTATATAGGTTACCCAGTTAGTGAAACTGAAGTTAGATATTTTTCTGTAACAAATGACGGTATTAAGAATTACGATAATAAACATACAATAATGGGGTATAAAGGCGCTTACAGAACTATTAAGTGTGCTCCCGTTGATGAGCAAGAATTTAGAGGATTATAATTAGATGGCATTACCTAAAGGATTTAGAAAAAATATAAGAATAGTAAAACCTAAAACTGGTTTAGCTAGAAGAGAGCAACTTATTGATGATTTCAGTAAGGGTGGGACTTTTTTACCTAGAGGTGTTATGTACGAAGATATGGATAAATCATTCATAGAATTTGTAGATAAAGATTTAACTCTTACGGTTGACGGTGAAAAAGTACAGGTTATATTTTTAACTCTTCAGAGGTGGTCAGAATTTAGTAAAACTTGGCAACATTCTGATAAATATAAAAATATTAAAATGCCTTTTATTACAATAGTTAGGCAACCAAATCCACAGGTTGGTAATAACCAATCTGGTTTATATAATATACCAGGTAGGAATTGTTGGACATACTATAAGGTTCCAACCTTTGAAGGTGGTAGAAAAGGTATAGACGTGTATAAGGTTCCTCAACCAACATCTGTTGATATAACTTATGAAGTTAGAATCTTTTCAAATAAAATGAGGGATTTAAATAAGTTTAATGTTAAAGTATTAAAAGCTTTTAATTCTATTCAATATTATATTAGAGTTAAAGGTCATCCAATGCCTTTATTATTAAATAATGTTGGAGATGAAAGTAATATTGATGATTTTGAAAATAGAAGGTTTTATGTTCAACCATTTGAAATTGTATTAGAAGGGTTTATTATTGATGAGGATGATTTTACTGTTGTTCCAGCAATAAATAGAGCTTTAGTTATGACTGAGGTGTTAGAAACTCCAATAACACCTAGGGTAACTAGTGCTGTTAATGAAAATGACGGTACATTTAGTTATAATATAATATTTAAACCTCAAGCTAATTCTTATTTTAGTTATGTTGCTGAATATGATTCAAAATATACCACTATAATAAACGCTGGGGGTATGTCTAATATATTTATATCCGTTAACGGTGTTGGGGTGTTAAATGGATTAGACCTTACTAGTGATTTTATTGTTACCGCTGGTGATACTATATATATAAAGGTAAATAAGGTCTTGGGAACTGAAGCTAAGTTTACGATAACGGGTAAAATAATTTAAAATAATAACTATATAATGGCTAATTGTGATAGTAATAAAAATATAAACAAAACGTTCATTATTGAACCTCTTGAATTAACTGCAGGTACCCCAACGATTTCAGCTTGTACTGGTGTTTATACCAGTAAAGTATTAGCTTGTAGTGGTGATACTTTTATAGAGTTATATAGTGGTGTAACTATTAATGGTGATACTTTAATAAATAATAGCTTAAGTGCTAACACGATTGATGCTTCTATTATATTATCTGGTGGTACTAATATATTAGATATAGTTAATGCTAACGATACATTTGTAACTGGTGGTACTTTTAATGACATTGGGGATTCATTAAGTCTTCTTAGAAATGACGGGGATAGTATTGTTGTTACAGGTATAACTAATTTTTTTACAACTGGTGGAACTTATAATAATAATACTAATCTTATTACCTTTGATAGGAATGACCAATTATCTGCATTTACTGTAGACCTGTCAACTATTGACGTTAATGATACATTTTCTACTGGTGGTACATATAATGATATTACTGATACAATAACTATAACAAGGAATGATGGTGACAGTTTTGAGATAAGTGGTATCACTGATGACTACACTACTGGCGCTACACTTGTCGGTAATATTATATATTTTGATAGAGAGGACTCTCTTTCGGCTTATACCGCTGATTTATCAGCTCTTGATACTAATGATACTTTTGTATCTGGCTTTACTAGAAGTGGGAATGTATTAACAATAGAAAGAAATGACGGAATTAATCTTCCTTTAAATATTAGTGATATAGTATTTTCTGGTGGTTCTGGTAATTGTATCACTGACTTATATGTCACAAATATAAATGGTTGCTCACCGATTAGCGTAAAAGATGATTTAGTTGTAGAGACTAAAATTATATTTAGTGGAACTCCGTTATTAGATAATACATTAACGCAGTTATTGGTTAGAGATTCATCTAATGGTGAGATTAAATATAGAGAAGCTAATTCAGTAGATACATTTGTAACTGGTACTACATTTACAAATAATCAATTAAATATAGCGCTAAATAATGGTACTAGTGTAGGAACTACAATAGATAATTTAAGTGGTTTAACTGTAGATGGTAATTTATTAATTAACGGTGATGTTAATATAATAGGTTCTGCCACTACTATTAATAGTGAACAAGTATTAATAAAAGATAATATAATTACTCTTAATTCTAACGTTACTGGTTCTACCACACCTGTATTAAACTCTGGTTTTGAAGTACTTAGGGGTAGTGGTGATACTAAATCAATACTTTGGTTAGAAAATACAGATTTATGGTCTATAGATGACGATTTAAGTGTAAGTGGGTATGTTTCTGGTACAACTTATTATGGTGATGGTTCTAATTTAACTGGTATTGATGATACATTTGTTACTGGTGGTACATATTCTGGAAGTACAATTATACTTAACAGAAATGATGGTAATTCAGTTAATGTAACTGGTATAACTAGTGATTCAATATACACCTCTAATGGTACAATAGGAACAGGAAGAGTTGCGACTCTAACTGATTATATAAGATTTGATGGAGGTGCTTTACAAGTAAAAGGTATAAATACAGCAAGTACATCAACCGCTTTTAGGGCTTTTGATGGGAGTAATAATACTATTTTAAATGTCGCTAATAGTGGTAACGTTGACTTTTACGCAAATTGGCGAAGTAACACGGGTAATATTGCAGTTTATTCTAATAATCAGTCATTTGTTGGATTGGGGTTTCATGATACATCCAATGGTTATTATGGAGCATTACTTTATAGACCAGATACTGATAATTTTAGTTTATATGCAAAAAATGCAAGTGGAATTTCTTTAGATTTAACTTCGGGGGGTGAGGAATATAAATTTGAGGCAAATAATTTTACCTTTAAAAAAGGTGGTACTATACAAGGTAAATTAAACCTATCCACCACAACAGATGGAATGTTAATGCCACGTTTGACAACCGCTCAAAAGAATGCTATCAGTTCGCCAGATACCAACTTAATGGTATTTGATACTGATTTAAATAGTTTGCAAAGATATAATGGTTCAGCGTGGGTAAATGTTTCAGATGATACATTTGTTACTGGTGGTACATACTCTGGAAGCACAATTATTCTTAATAGAAATGATGGTAATTCAGTTAATGTAACTGGTATAACTAGTGATTCGATATATACTACTGATGGTACTTTAACAGGTAATAGAACAGTTGATTTAGATAGTAATGTTTTAACTTTTGAGGGAGGTAATATAACTTTAAAAGCTGAAAATACTACATCTAATTCATATACTGATTATATTTTTCAAGCTGTAAATACTAATGCGACTAGAAACTTCTTTATAGGTAATGGTGGAGAAATTGAAATTGGAAAAGGAATTAATAATACTTCTACTGGTGATAAATCTGTTGATTGTTTATGGGGAGCTGAAGGATTAACCAGAGGTGGTTCAGGACAATATGCAGTTGTAATAGGTAGTGGAAATAATGCTACGTTTGGAGGAACGGGTGCAATTGCAATTGGAAAATCAGTAACTGTAACTCACGATAGAACTGCAGGTATAGGTGAAACTATAAATTTAGGACACGAAAAAGCATATGGTTTTGGTAGAACTCTAACAAGTGGGGCAAATGAATCTTTAATGTTTGGTACTACTATTAATGGTAATGGTAGATATGGTGCTGCTATAGGGCATTGGCTTGAAACTAGTGCTACAGGAGCAAGTGTTATAGGAAATGGTAACACAAGCACAGGAGCAAAACTTGTAAACAATACCGCAAATTCTCTTGCTTTGGGTTGGAACACAACAACACCTCAACACTTATTTAAATCTACAGGGGCTGATATAGGTGGTAAATTAGAATTGTCTACCACAACAGATGGTTTTTTGATACCAAGGCTAACAACTGCTCAAATGAGTGCTATCAGTTCACCAGATACTCATTTACTTATATTTAATACGGACCTTAATTGTGTTATGAGATATAATGGTACAGCTTGGACTACCTTTGACACACCTAAATATGTACTTAAGAACGGTAATACGCATACACCTTATAGTAGTCTCTATACTGCGATAAATAACGCTACGTCTGGTAGTACCATTGATGTTAATGTTAGTGAAACTGTAGATTGTGGTGGGATAAATACTTGGACTTGGGGTAGTGATATTACTATTAACTTTAATGGACATCATACTATTTTTAGTAACCTAGGTAGAATTCTTTTGGCGGCTGGAGTTTCATTAGGAATTAATAATGGTACTCTTGAGTCATCTGCAAGTGTAAGTTCAAATACAGCTGCAATAATGTTTTCGGGTGGTAATACTATTAAAGGTGATGGAGCTATAACTGTTTTTCAAAATACTGGAGTTTCTACAAGAGGTTCTTTTGCATCACTAACTGGGACAGCTCCAAATTACATTTCAGGTGTAATAATGAAAGGTTCTTACACTTTTTGTGTCCGAAACTCGACAGGTAACGGGAGAATATATATTGATAACTGTATATTATATACTGATTTATCAACAAATGTTGATGCTCTTTATGGTGATAATATGGAGATTAGTAACTCTACCATTTATGGAAGAGCTTTTAGTGTGAGTGGAGCTTATACAATACCCTCAAGAGAAACTGTTAGAGTGTTTAACAATTGTACTATAATTTCTGATGGTGAATCTGCAGTAGGTTCAAGGTCGGCAATATTTAATAGTTGTACTATTACAACCAATGATGATGAAGTTAGAATAGGTATTGGTGGAGAGCAAGAATATTATAACTGTAAATTAGAAAGAACAGGTACTGTTGGATTAGCTTTTGTAATAACTAACACTTCAAATGTAAGAATGTACCATACACAAATAATTTCTACTGGTACTGGGGTTAGTACTAACCTACCTATGGAGTTTTATAACTGTTACATAAAAGCAAATGGGGGAAGTGGAATTATACATACGACAACAGTAACTGATGCAAACTTAATAGTTGAAAATACCTACATAGAAGCTACTGGTGGGAATTGTATGTATTTTAATAGGATAAATGAAGGACTTACAGCAACAGTTACTAATAGTACATTAATATGTAATAGTGCAAATAGTTTTTGTCTAAATTCTAGTACTGGTTCACATTATAAATTTTTAAACAATACATTTAAAAATACAGCAGACAGTAATGATATATACAGTAGAGTAGGAATTTATTCAGAAAACCCACAAATAGAAACTACTGATGCGTTTGGAAATATAATTTTAAAATAATTAAAAGATAATGGCAATTAATAACGTAACCACAAATACAAAACCTGAAAAAGGAATAACATACTCAGTAATAACTGACTCATCCTCAGATTGGCCTTCAGTAGGTAATGATGTTTATTTTTATGACAAGGCGACTAGTTTACCCTATTATAAGAATTCTAGTGGTACTGTTGTCTCTTTATTTGAAGAAGGTGGTGGAACGGATACATTCGTTACTGGTGGTACATATTCTGGTAGTACGATAATACTTAATAGAAATGATGGTAACTCGGTAGA
>Ga0209535_1000046_pt1 | contig 66684 bp, 68 predicted proteins | sample LinPmetageLP28_FD_184041 | JGI IMG/M metagenome (GOLD analysis project Ga0209535, IMG submission 184041) | Marine viral communities from the Pacific Ocean - LP-28 (SPAdes) (version 2) | ecosystem: Environmental > Aquatic > Marine > Oceanic | place: Pacific Ocean | collected 2009-08-22 | reverse complement strand
AGTAGCACCTGAAGGTTTCCATTATATGCCAGACGGCACTCTAATGGCAGACAGTGAAATGTCAGGTAGCAGTACTAGTAGCAGTGGTAGTAGTAGCAGTGGTAGTAGTAGCAGTAGTGGCAGTAGTGGCAGTAGCAGTAGTGGTGGCAGTAGCGGCGGTGGTTATGGTTACTAATTTAAAAATGAATAAAAACAATCGAGAACAAGAGCATAATGGCAACTAGAAAAAGTCTAACTTTACTACCAGGAACCTTCCGTACACCTACAAACGAGAAGTTCTTATCAGCTACACTAGATCAGCTGATTAGTGAACCAAATTTAAAAAATCTATTTGGTTACATAGGTAGACAGTTTGCTCCAACTTACCAGTTAGGTGATAGTTATGTAATTGAAGATACTAAAGAAAGACAAGACTATCAGTTAGAACCTACTACCATTATCAAAGATACATTAAACAATACTACGTTCCTTGCAACCTATATTGATACTCTTAATGAGGTACAATACTACGGTGGACTTATCAATGACGACAGTAGATTGTTTGCCAGTGAATATTACAGCTATGATCCACATATAGAATTTGATACGTTTGTAAACTTTAGTCAATACTATTGGTTACCAAACGGTCCGTCAAAGGTAGAGGTAAACACTAGCGGAGTTCAATTAGAAACAGATTATACAGTTACAAGAAATGATAATACAAACACTTATGACTATACTGATGATGGTACAAAAAATAATACCTTAGTACTAGCTCGTGGTGGAACGTATACATTCAAAGTTAATCAAGCACCAGCTGGTTTTTGGATACAAAGCGAACTAGGAACAGACGGATTAGTTAATGCAACTCCAACACAAAGTTCTAGAGATGTACTTGGAGTAACTAATAATGGCGAAGAAGAAGGAACAGTAACATTTAATGTTCCACAGAAAAATGCACAAGATAGATTCATTGCAATGACTACTGTACAAAATGTCGACTTTGCACTCCCTGTAGCATTTGATACTATACAAAATACAAAACTTACAGACTTCGTAGCCCTTTACCCAGAGTATGCAGGCCTCGCTGGCACGTTGGATGGTAAGACAGGCGTGTTTGTTAAACAGGACTTACTAGTAAATTCTGAAACTAACTGGACTGTCAGTGGTGAAGACTCTTCAGGAACATATTCTCTAACATATCCTAAAGGTAGTACTGTTCCAACAGACGTTCGTTACAATGTTTGGAAAATACAACTGTTACCATATGAAGATACTTTCCTAATTAATCTATACGATACCACAGTAATACCACAAGAACAAAAGGTATATATCAAGTATGGTATCTTTTATGCAAACTTTGAATTTTATAAAGAGTTCACCGGCTTCTTAGAGCCAATGCCATTGATTACTGCAACAGCAGATTATCTTTTTGTACAGGATTCACTACGTAGTGATATCTACACCACTCTTAAGATCGTAGAATTTAATGACTTTGAAATTGATGTTGACACAGACATACTAGGGCAACTTAATTATACATCACCAAATGGTGTAGCATTTACTAGTGGATTAAAAATTAAGTTTGACAATGACGTTACTCCGATTACGTATCAACAGAAAACATATTATGTTGAAAATGTAGGTGTAGCAATTAGATTAGTAGATGAAACTCTACTGGTTAAACCAGAGGCATATAACACTGAGATAGCTACAAACTATCCATTACAACAGATAATACTTAACAAAGCAACTAATGCAATAATTACTGCTGGTACAAATCTTACAATAGGTACACTCACAATCGAAGTTGCTAACGATGTTTCTGTAAGTGCAACAAAAATAGAAACTTATGATTCGGTTGCCGCAATTACTAAAGGACTAACAGTAACAGGTACAGGAATTCCATCAGGTACGCAGGTATATGATGCTTTTGCGGCCGCGGTATTCCCAGAATATATTACCAGTGATAGAAGTAGTCTAGATCTAAATGCTTGGGCAAGAAATAACTGTTGGTGTCATCAACAGGTAATCATTGATACAGCAAAATATAATAGCGATGTTACTATACTTGATCAAGACCTAAGAGCTAAACGTCCTATTATACAATTTAAAGATGATATACAGTTATTCAATAATGGTCGAATTGGTAAAACACCTGTACAGATTATTGATACACAAATTACAAATGCGTTCGAAGACCTAGAAGGCAAAGTAAGTGCAGAAGAATTTGGTGTTACCTTATATAGTGGTATGCGTGTAATTTTTGCGGCCGATCAAGATCCCTTAGTTAAAGATAAAATATATGACTTAACCTTAGTACAATACGAAGTTGATAGTTTTGGTCGACCTAGTGGTGACTTCCATATTAAATTAGTAAAAGCTTCAGATGGTGATCTTAACTTAAATGATACAGTTGTAGCTACTGAAGGACAAAGCAAAGGCCAACAGTATTGGTATGACGGCACAGTATGGATTTTATCACAACAGAAAACCTTACTTCAACAAGATCCACTATATGATATTGTTAATGACAGTGGAACATCACTCAGTGATGTAACTGCATATCCTCGTAGTACATTCGACGGAACAAAATTATTTGGTTATGTTAGAGCTACAACAGGAACAGATGATGCAGTGTTAGGATTTCCTTTAAGCTATAGAAGTTTTACTAGCCAAGGCGATATACTGTTTTTAAATTACTTTAATACAGATACATTTAATTATGTTACTGATAATGTAGAAACTACAAGATATGTAAATCAAGGATTTTTACAAAGTATTACTGATAGCCATACTGTTACTAAGAAGAATACTTGGGTAACTGTAATCGAACCTAGCAGACAGTATCAACAGTTTAAGTTTACATATCAAGGTACAAACTCATTTGCACTAGATATAACAGCAAACGAACAAACCTATCAGGGCACATCAAACAGTATTCCATATCTGAAAGTATTTAAGAATGAGTTTTATCTAAAAACTACAGACTGGACTGTTACTGCAGGTATTGATGGTAGAAGTAGTGTGAGCTTAAACACTACTCCGAACACTAATGATGTTATTGATATATTAGTTTACAGTAGTCAAGTTAGTGATACAGGCTTTTATGGTGTCCCACTTAATCTAGACAACAATGCACAAAATACTGACCTTACTGATATTACTTTAGGTACTATTAGAAATCACGTTGTTGGGTTGAATAGAAATAGCACAACAGTTGTTGGCGATATTTTAGGAAGTTGTAATTTAAGAGATATAGAAGTACGAGCACAGGGCGGAACTATATTACAGCATTCAGCACCAATACCTTATGCTGAACTATTCTTAATGGACAGCCAGGCAAACTTTACAAACGGTATACAGCTAGCACAAAGAGAATACACTAAATTTAGAAATAAATTCCTTGAACTTTGCTCAACAATAAGTGGACTTGATCATACTAATCCTAGCAAGAGTGTTGACACAATAATGCAACAGATTAACATCCATAAGACATCAAGTGATCCATGGTTCTATAGTGATATGGTTCCTTACAGTACATTAAGGAATACCATAAACTATATCGTATTTGATACCTTAACCACAAGCTATGAATTATCAAATGTATTCTCAAGCACTACACTGAGTAATAAAGCAGTGTTGGTATATAAAAATAATGTGCAATTAGTATTAGGAATAGACTACGTATTTGATACTACAAGGCCAGCAGTAACATTTGATTTAACTAACATAACTTTTGCTGTCGACGATGTTATAACTATTGTTGAAATAACAAATACCGATGGGACTTATGTTCCTGAAACACCAACCAAGCTAGGCTTGTATCCTAAGTTTGTGCCTGAACTAGTTGCAGATGACACATACCAAAGTACTATAAATGTTGTACGTGGGCACGATGGTAGTATTACTCCGGCATTTAATGACTTTAGAGATAGCTTTTTACTTGAACTAGAAAAAAGAATATTTAATAATATTAAATTACCAGATACTGATCAGAGTATGTCTATAACTAATCTGTTACCGGGCAAATTTAGAACAGTAGAAGAAAATCCATACAGCTACGATGAAGTATGGCAAGTATTAAGCAACAGCTTTTTAACTTGGGTAGGTGCTAATAGAGTTGACTTCTCAACAAATAGTACATTTGAAAACAATGGTCCGTTTACTTGGAACTTTTCTAGATTTGTTGATAGACTAGATCAAGAATATATGAAAGGCAGTTGGCGTGCAGTGTATCAATTCTATTATGATACCATATACCCACATCAACGTCCATGGGAAATGTTAGGTTTTAGTATTGCACCAAGTTGGTGGACTGATTATTATGGTCCTGCTCCTTATACTGGTGCTAACGATTTATTATGGACTGACCTTGAAGCCGGGAGAATTCGTCAAGGACCTCGATCACTATTGGATCTAGGTGAAGGTGTAGGTATTGATCCAAGATATGTACGACCAAAACTAACACAGGTAATACCAGTAGATGAAAATGGATATTTAATAAGTCCTGAAAAAGTAATAGCACAAGGAACTAATGCCAAGTATGCCAGTGGTGCGTGGGCACCTGGACAGCTAGGACCAACAGAATGGGCTTGGATGTCTAGTGTTGATTTTCCTTTTGCAATGCAACAGGCCGCGTCAGTACTGACACCGGCTGTTTACTTTGGACAATTTGTTGACACTTACAAAGTACAAAAGAATCATGAACTAAATCAATATCTAGTAACAACAGATAATCATCATATTAGACAAAGCGATATTAATTTCAATGGTGGTAATGTTTATACTAAAACATCAGCTGGTGTAACATCAATGGATGTTGTTACTACTGAGATATATCGTGGTGCTGGGTATATTAACTACATAGCTGACAATCTACGTAATTTAGGAATAAACCCAACAACAAAAATTAAACCTATGCTAAGAGATTATAATGTAAAATTAGCATACAAGATGGCAGGATTTAGTGATAAGAAATATCTTAAAGTATTAGCTGAACAAAGTTCACCGAACTCTACAGCAAACTCAGTATTATTGCCAGATGAAAATTATGATGTTGTGTTATATAAATCAACTCCAACTAGTACTATAACATACTCAGCTGTTATTATAGAAAAAACAAATCTTGGATATTCTGTCAGGGGGTACGATACAAAAAGTCCTTTCTTTACTATAATACCTAGTGTAGTTAACAACAATGCTACTAGTGTTACTGTGCAAAATCTTAAAGGTACAATATATAACAACTATCAAGATCTTAAAATAAACACTCCATATGGTTATGAGTTTACAACTCCACAACAGGTTGTTGACTTCTTGATCAGTTATGAAAGATTCCTTGAAGCACAAGGATTTAGATTCGATCAAATTGACGATGATCTAGCAGAACTACGTAGCTTTAAATTGTCAGTAAAAGAGTTTTTATTCTGGGCACAACAAGGATGGAACAATGGTAGTTTACTAATACTAAGTCCTGTAACAAATTCAATATCTGTAGTTACAGATGGAGTCATAGTAGATGCAATTACCGATGAATCACAAGGTAGTAGAGTAATAGATCAAAACTTTAACGTAATAAAAAATACAGGTTACACTGTTCAGCGGTCAGCTACTAACTTTAATGTATCACTGACAACTGACAATGTGTTAGCACTAGTAGTATTAAATCTAGTACAATACGAACACGTATTAACATTCGATAATGTAACAGTATTCAATGATGTTATATACCAACCACAACTTGGTAACAGACAGTATAGATTAAAACTAGTTGGGCAAAAAACTGCGGAGTGGGATGGTAGTTTATTCGCACCAGGATTTATATATAATAATAACATAGTTCCAAGTTGGGCACCTGGACAAGATTACCTTAAAGGTGATCTGGTAGACTTTAAGAGTCAATACTATGTAGCACTACAAGATGTTGCAGGCACTACAGAATTTAGTTTTGTTCTTTGGAAACAAATAAGTCAGGATGAAATACAAACAGGATTATTAACCAACTTCCAAACATTGGCAGTACAGTCACAGAGTTATTACGATGACTATGGTAAAATTAAAAATGAAACAGAGCAGGACCAAAGTAATGGCCTTATTGGATTTAAAAAACGTCAGTGGTTTGAAGATCTTGGTATGTCTGATACAACACAGGTTGAGTTTTATAAAGGTTATATCAAACAAAAAGGTACAGCAAATGCAATTAACGGATTAAAAGATGCAACATTTAACAACATAAGTGGAAATATTAGCTTCTATGAAGAGTGGGCAATGCGTACTGGTGAGTACGGAGCATTAGGTTCTAACCCATATGTTGAAATTCCTTTGGAAGAGAGTGCGTTTTCAGTAAATCCTGCTATAGCACAATTTGTTGATACCGGAGATGCCGGACTAGCAAATGATGTAACAATATTTTCAATTGATCAAACCTATAGAAAATCTGATTCATTCAATGCTAACATTGCTCTTAATAGAACATCAAGCAGTGACTATGAAGATGATATACTAACAGCAGGTTATGTTAATATCGATGACATCAGCACTACTATATTTGATATAAAAACATATACAGATCTAGATGCTAATCTTAGTCAAATTGGGTCTGGTTATACCATATGGTGTGCTAAAGACTTCGATGATAAATGGAATGTGTTTAGAGTTACAGAAACAGATAATCAGGTAGTTGGTCTAGTTAATGAACTCGACGGATACATTAGTTGGACTACAAACACACCACACGGACTTAGTGAAAATGATGTATTCGTTATACAAGGATTTAGCACAGAGTTTGACGGATTTTATCAGGTTTACAGTACGCCTGATCTAGAAACAATTACAGTTAACTATTTTGGCGACGCAGATAATTTAACTAGTTTGACTACATTAACTGCGGTTGCTCCATTCTACAAACTAGCAAGTTCAAGATTTGAATATATGGAAGACGCTAGAATATACGGACTTAGTGAGCCGATCAATGGATGGAAAGTAGGAGACAAGATTTGGATTGACACAGATGCAGAAACAACAACAGCTACAGGTCAATCATATGACACTGAATCAGGTACCTGGAAAGTATACGAAAAAACAGAACCATGGGATTATGATCAAACACTATTAAAAGCTAGCACCTCATACAAAAAAGATGACGGGTTTGGTAAGAGTGTTAAATTAAGTTATGATGGGTTAACTGCTACAATAGGTAGTCCATTTGCAAACTCTACACCATACAGTGGTGGAAGTGAAGAAATAACTGGCGTAGTTAATGTTTTTGCACAAAACTTCCAAGGTAATTTTGAAATTGGCACACAGTTAATACCTTATGCAGGTAATGCGGCAATAACAAATAGAGAATTTGGATATAGTATCGACCAAGCTAACCCAGGACAGGTTGTAGTTGGATCACCAGGAAGTTACGGTAACATAGGTTTTGTTTATGTTTACAACAGAGCAGAAGGTACTAGTAATTATGATGTTCCGCAGATTGTGTGGAGTGGAAACTTGTCAGCAACAAGACCTACCATGGACAGATTTGGTGAGGCAGTAAGTGTTGATCAAAATGGTACTTGGTTATATGTAGGTGCACCAGGTAGCGATAAAGTTTATGTGTATGGTAGGAATGATCACGTTACTCTAGAAAAAGATACAATATCTATTAACAATAGAAATACACTAAGTCTTTCAGGTAATACATTTACTGCAAGTCCAGGGGACCATATTACAATGCCATCGACCGGTGGTGAAGCTATTGTTCTCGAAGGACGCTGGACAAATAATTCAAATATAATTGTTGACAACCTATCAGGATTTACTGGTACTGGTAATATCTTTATTAATAGCATTGACTCTTCTACTAATATTGCCGCACCAAATGGAAGAACATATACTATATCAAATATTAATATTATTACAACTAGCTTTACTCCAAATTGTTCACTGTCAGCTGAGTCACTTAAAGTATCAAACTCAAATAGAGTCTTTATTGCTAATTTAGATTATACTTTAAACGGTACAACAATTACATTTAAAAATAACCTAGTTCAAGATACATATGTAATTGAACAGGCTCCTTATTATAGTCTAGCAAATACAATACAAGGTGAAGCCAACAGTAAATTTGGATCAGCGGTAGATTGTAGCCTCGATGGAGCACAGCTTGGTGTTGGTGCACCTAGTGGTAATGTGTTTGCTCGTGGCGGATGGCAGGCTAATGCTGGATCAGTGTTTATGTATGATAGGACTATTGAAGCATTTAACACAACTGGTCTTGCAGATTATATAACAACAGAAGATATTGATCTAGTACATCGAGTTACAGTAGAAGATGTTGAAGTTGATAATTATTTCTTACCGAGTGGTATTGGTACTAACACACTAAGATTTATTAATCCACCGGCTTCAGGGCAAATAGTAAAAATAGAAACAAATAAATTGTTCTTATTAGAAACACTGTCAGGAGTTACTACACTAGAAGGTAATACTTCAACAGTACAGGCCAATGCGGCGTTTGGTACTAGCCTAACAATTTGTTCAAACAACTGTGCAATATATATTGGTGCACCATATTATAATAATGGTACAGCGTATGGTGTTGGTGCTGTTTGGAAGTTCCATAACAGAGGAACACTATATGGAACTAACACTGGCTTTACATTTGATCCAACATTTACTGCTGGCGACACCCTTAGATTAAACAATTTTGAAGTAACAGTTAGTGGTAGAATGATGCCAGGTAATGTGCTAGCTAGTACAGTTACTGAAGTTACTAGCATACCATTAATATATGCAACTAGTAATGTGTTAACCTTAAGCAGTAATGTAAGAGCTAATGTAGGCGATCTTATTAGTCAAGATTTAGGTAGTGCATATTATGCAAATGTTACAGTTATGGCTAATACTGCCGGTAGTGGATCAAGGCACTTGTCAACAGGTGGTAATATTAAACTTGGTGGTAGCCAAACTGGTAATCTATTTACGTTCAACAGTGGCACTATAAGAGTTAAAGGAGTTTCAACTACAGCATTCCCTGTTGCTAGTATTGACAGTCTGGTAAAAGATGTTAATGACGCTAACATACTAGGTATTAGTTCAGAGAGTGTTAATTATCAGTGGCAGTTAAATTCAACAACTACAACTAGTAAAAACTTAATGCGTATAAATGCTGGCCAACCTTCGGGAAGTGATGGTGTGTTAGCCGATGCTGATATGCGAGTGTTTGCATTTATGCAAATCATTCTTAACCCTTACAATACCGTAGGTGAAAACTTTGGTAGTAAAGTAGTGTTAGCACAGAATGCCTATATGCTTGTGATCGGTAGTGAAAAAGGAACAACAAAAGGCTATACAACATTCGATACTAAAACAATGGTGTTAGATCAAACGTCAACAAGATTCTTTGATAGTATTTCCGGTAGTGGTAGCGTATATGTTTATGAACTTTATGATGATCCTCGTAACGAAGTTGAACAGCCAGGTCGCTATGCTTTTGCACAACAATTAAATTCAGGACAACTTAATCCAGGTGATCAATTTGGTACAGCCGTTGATACCATTAATGGATACATACTGGTGTCAGCACCTGGTGATGATACTACATTAAATGATGCAGGCAGTGTTTACATATTTAATAATCCAACAATGCAACGTGGATGGGATCTTATAAGATATCAACAGCCACAAGTTGATGTAAATTCTGTTAACAGACTTTATCTATACAATAGTTTAGAAAACGAAATACATACAAACTTACAGTTTATTGATCCAGCTAAAGGTAAGATAGTAGGGCAAGCAGATCAAGACATTAGTTTCAAAACAGAATATGATCCAGCTGTATATAATAAAGGCAAAAATGCTAACACTAATTATTATTGGGGTACAGTACAAGTAGGACAAGTTTGGTGGAACCTCGAAGCACTAAGATACATTGACTATGAACAAGGCTCATTAACATATCGTAGTATTAACTGGGGAAGATTATTCCCAGGCAGTGTAGTAGAAATATGCGAATGGGTAGAAAGCACAGTATTGCCTAGCCAATACGTTGAAAATGGTGGCGAGGGTGTACCTAAGTTTGCAGATGACAGTCACTACGTTGAGATTACACAGGTAGATGAAACAACAAATATTATTATTAGCAAATACTATTATTGGGTAACTGATAAGACTAGTGTTGATCCGAATAACGATACACGTAATTTACCAATTGTGTCAATAGCAAATCTTATTGAAAATCCTAAAGAACAAGGAATTAGTTATGCGGCCATAATTCAACAGAATGCAGTAACAGTCTATAACGTTAGTCAATATCTGTCAGCTTCGAATACTATATTACATATAGATTATGATTATGTTATAAACACCAACATCATACACAGTGAATATGATCTAGTACAGAAGAAAAATCCAGACAGTCTTATACCATCTAGAATTTCAGATAAGATGATTGATAGTTTATCTGGTATAGATTCTATAGGAGATGTAGTTCCAGATCCAAAACTTAGTGTAGCAGATAGATACGGAATATTCATACGTCCTAGACAAGGTATGTTTATTGACAGATTAAGAGCAATGACTGATCTTATTTTATACGTAAACAGTGTGCTAATTAAGAAGCCAATAGCAAGACAATATGATTTAACAGGTATGTTAGCTCAAGAAGCTAAACCTAGCTTGAAGTTAGGTGAGTATGATCTAGAGGTAGATACAGAAATAGATCTAGAATACATTAACACAACTCCTTTAGCTACAGGATATAAAGTATTAGTTAATCAAAATACAGAACAAGATAATCTTTGGACTTTACATTCATTAAACGCAGACAAGACTTGGGAAATAATACAGGTACAAAGTTATAAGAGTTCGTTGTATTGGAGTTACATTGATTGGTATGCAACAGGATTTGGTCCAGATGAGTTTATTGAATTTGTAGTTGAGACACTTCCAGATGTAGCCGGTGTTGGAGTAAGACCTGGTGATGAAGTTTTAGTTAAAGTAGCTAACGGTCAAGGTGGCGGATGGAATTTATTAACTGTTGCGGAAGATGGTACTTACGTTGTAGTAGGAATAGAAAACGGAACTATAAAATTAAATGAAACATTAGGTGACTTTAACGACAACGGTATTGGATTTGGTAACCAAGGATATTCAGCTAACAGATTTGATCAAAGCCCGAACATAGAAATTAGATATATTATCGAAGCACTTCAAAATGATATATTCATTAATGAGTTACAAGGTGAATTTAATAATTTATTCTTTGTAATGATTAATTATCTATTCAGTGAACAGAAAAATGTAGATTGGATATTTAAATCAAGTTTCTTATCAGTGACACACTTCTTGAGAGAACTAACTCAACCACCTGATTATATTAGAGATAATACTAGCTATTATCAAAGTTATATTGAAGAAATCAAACCATACAGAACTAAGATTAGAGAGTATATAACTGAATACAAAGGCGATGATACCTATCAAGGGTCAACAACTGACTTTGATTTACCAAGCTACTATGATCCTGAGCTTAAAAGATATCGTAGTCCAGATGGAACGTATCCTACAAAAGATACACAGCTATGGAGTACAGGATATCTCAATGAAGGTGGAGTAAGTACACTCATTAATGAGATGTATCCTCAATGGTATCAAAATAGAAACTTCCACGTTTCAACAATAATAATAACTAATCCAGGACAAGGATATGCAAACATTCCTACAGTTACAGTATCAGGTGGCGGACAAGGAAATGCTAATATGCAGGCAACTGCAACTGCAACAATTGATGGCGACACAGGAACAGTAACTAGTATCACAGTAGTAACCGAAGGTAGTGGATATTACTTAACTCCAACAGTAACTATTAATGGCTCATCAAGCATTCCTGCAGAAGGATATGCAGTATTAGAAAATAATGATGTAAGAACATTTGATAGTACATTAAAATTTGATCGTATTACATATGACAGCAGTGTACAAAACTGGCAGTCTAATACATTCTTTGAAGCAAATACTATTGTAAGTTATCTTGGGGAAGGGTATAAAGTAACTGCAAATCTAACAACAGGAATAATATTTAATCCTGGTGATTATACAGTTTACTCAGCTGAGTTATTTAATAATGCAAATGATCGCATAATGGCATACTACGATCCACAAGATGATATGCCAGCTAAAGATCTAAAACAATTAATACACGGAATTGATTATCCAGGTGTAAAAGTTACAGGCATACCATTTAATCAAGGTGATGGATTTGCAGGATCAATAACGGCTAACGTAACCTTTAATGCCGCCCATGGTCTGGTATCTGGACATACAGGTAATCTAATAATACAACCAGAAGCTGATGTTTTAATAAATTTTGCTAATGCTATTACAGCAAATGTTGGACAGTTTATTACACAAGATGGCAGTCTTGCAAATGTAACAGTATATGGTAATACTGTACAAAATGGAACTTTCCATGGCAATATTGTTAACTCACTAAGTGGCTACTTCCTTAAAAATAATAATAATAACTTTAATACTACAGGTAATTTATTCTTAGACGGTGCACCACTTGCCGCAAATGTATTCGTTGCTAATCTAGACTTTGGTGGAGCGTATACTTGGAGTAACTCAATCATTAGACCAATATCAAGTACAATTGGCGGTAATACTCAGATAGCGTTTGATGTAGTAGATGCGTCAATATCAGTTACTAAAGTTTGGTCATCAGTCAAAGTACAAGGTACTATACAAACTACAGCTGATTTCATAAGTGGATACACAGCGAATACACAGGCTAATGTATCTTACAGGGGTGGTAATGTTCAGGTAGATGGCATATGGAAATCTGCATATCCACTATCAGTAGATATTCTTAGCTCAACAGCCGGAACACGATATGATACTAGTGTATTTGATAATGTTGAATATGACGAAGATGGTATTGCTACTTCTAGTTCATATGATCTAGATACTATTATACGAAGTACATACGCAGGTGCAGAGTCAGTTGAAGAAATTGATGTTGATGGCGGAGAATATGTTGATACTTACGGAAGTCACGCACCACAAGAACTAATTCCAGGTAGAACATTTGATAGTTTAGAAATTGTAACTTATACTAAAATTAACCAGGGCGGAAATATTGCTAATGTAGGTAATGTAATTGCTTATAGACTTTGGGATAATATGGTCGATGACACAGTGTATACACGTGTTAGTGATTCGTTCAGTACTTGGTTAACAACAGAACTTACTGAAGGTGGTAAAGAAGACACACTTACAGTTGATGACGCAAGTAGATTAACAATACCAAATGCAGGTAAAAATACACCAGGAGTTATATGGCTTGGTGCAGAAAGAATAACGTATTGGAGTGTGATTGGAAATACATTAGGTCAGGTTAGACGTGGAACACAAGGTACAGCACAAGGATTACAAACTGTTGGCACTAGAGTAGTTGATGGAAGTAAAGATCAAATAGTTCCGAGCTCGGCACTTGGCAATGTTACGCTAAGTGCAAATACAACATATGTTGCAACAACGTTTGTCCCATACATACTTGAATTAAGTGCAAACTTGCAAGCTAATGTAGGAGATATAATTACACAAGCGTCAGGCGGAAACGTTACAGTGATAGGTGGTAATTCAATTGCTAAATCAATATGGGTTAACTTTAATGGTACTGATAACTTTACATATTCAAATGTAGTTGTAACTCTAAGTGGAAACGTATCAGCTAATGTTGGTGATGTAATTACACAACCAAGTAGTGATGCAAATGCACAAGTATCAATATCAAATGCTGGTAAAACAAGTGTACAGATACGCTATAATGGTATTACACCTTTATCATTAGGTACAGGAAATATTATTGCTATTAATGGTAGTAATGTTACAATATTCCCTACAAATTCAAATGCTGTTCCAGTGTTATCATCAAACCTAACAGTTAAAGGTAGCTTTACTAATGTGTATCCGATTGCAAGAACGCTACAAGGCAACGTAACACCTTGGGTAGGTGGCGGTAATGTTACTATTGGAAAAGGATCAATATTAACTCAAACAAATAGTTGGTACTCAGCTGGAGCAAATACTGCTACAGATGGTAGAGGATTTGACGGAGATACTACAAGTCAAATATTATTCTTAAAAGCGGCGTATGCTGATGGATTATTTGATTCACTACCGGATTTAATAATAACTGAAGACGCGATAAATACAATATCTACAGAAGATGGAACAGACTTACTCGAAGGGGAACGCGGTTAAATGGCAATTAAAATAAGTGAACTGGCTAATATAACAGCCACAGTGCAGGGACTTACAGGAAATGTGTACTTACCTATGGTAGGTAATCTCATTGGCTTGCCGACCACTCTCAAAAGCACAGTAGACGAATTAAAAACATTTGTGGTAGCACAAACAGATGCAAATGTAGCGGCTAGTAATTCAGCAACAGCATTCGCTAACACTATAATGAAAGGCTATGTTGATGGCCAAGTTGCCGCGGCCAACGTTGGTACTGGCACAATTAGTTATGTTAATGGACAAATTAGTGCTGTTAATGCCGCAACAACATTAAGTAATACCATAGTTACTGCTGGCATAGTAACAGCTAATACAGGTATGATTGGATTTGTTGGACTAGCAAATACTATAACAGCAACTGGTATAACTAGATCAAATCTTGCACTAAAAGGGTATACTGATTTTGCTAACACAGTCCAAGATAGTGTTATAACATCAAGAGTAAACACAGCTAATATAGGACAAATAGGGTACACACTTAATTTAGTTACTGTAGCAAATACTATTGTTACTGCTGGAATAGTAACAGCAAACATTGGGCAAATAGGTTATACAGATAACAAAGTATCAGTAGCAAATACTATTGTTACGGCTGGCATAGTAACAGCAAACATCGGACAGATAGGTTATACAGACAACAAAGTATCAGTAGCAAACATCGGACAGATAGGTTATACAGACAACAAAGTATCAGTAGCAAATACTATTGTTACTGCTGGCATAGTAACAGCAAATATTGGGCAAATAGGTTATACAGATAACAAAGTATCAGTAGCAAATATTGGGCAAATAGGTTACACTGACAACAAAGTTACAACAGCCAATATTGGGCAAATAGGTTACACTGACAACAAAGTATCAGTAGCAAATATTGGCATTAAAGGATATATTGATGATGCTGATATAACAAGTGCATATCAAATTACAAACCCATCAGCTAATGTAGCACTTACAATAGCGGCAACTAACACAAGATTGCTAGTTGCACCAACATCAGACCCTGCACCAGTTAGTTTCTTTACAGATGTAACATTACCTAACACAGTGCAAGATGGAAGAATGTTAACAATTAGCTCAAATGTACAAATTCAGTTCTTAAGAACAATAAGTCCATGGGTAAGCACAGTAACAAGATTAGGAAACGTTGCTCTTGGGGCCAACACTGAAGTTAAATTGATGTTTGTTGGTGGTGGTACTGGTGGAATATGGTACAGAGTAGGTTAAAATACCCCATGGTTAATAAGCGATAAATAAGCATATGGACGATAATAAAGATAACAAACAGGAAACGGAAGTGACTCAACAAGAAAAGAAACCTGATGATATAGGTGGTGTTCACGTACAAGGTCATATCAAAATATTTGACCCTGAAAGTGAAGAAGTTTACGTAGATAAGCGTAATGCTATTCACTATGAAAATATGAGTGAAGCACTTGCACTTAGCGTTAGTAATAAAGGCACTGGATACATATCAGAAATGTGGTTTGGTAACGGTGGGACAACGGTTGACACAACTGGTGTAATTACATACTTGCCTACTAATACCAATGTACAAAACGCTGACTTATATAGTCCGCAGTATTATAAAATAGTTGACGATACAAATGCAACGAATACTGATCCTACAAGAAATAAAATAGTTGTTACACATACACCAGGATTTGTTTATACTGATATAATAGTTAGTTGTCTATTAGACTACGGTGAGCCTAGTGGGCAAAGTGTATTTGATAATAGTCAAGATTTAAATGGACAATTTGTTTTCGATGAGTTAGGACTCAAAGGGTATAGTACTAATGGTGCAGGAACAGGTAAGTTATTAACACACGTGATTTTTAGCCCAATACAAAAATCATTGAATAGGTTAATACAAATTGATTATACAGTAAGAATACAGACATTGACGAATTTAAGTAGTCAGGGATAAAAGGACTAGGGAAAAACAATGGCATATACCATAACTAAAACAGACGGAACCACACTAGGTACAATCGTCGACGGAACGATTAATACTAGCTTTACCAGTGTTACATTAATTGGTAAAAATTATAGTGACTATGGTCAATTAATTGCTAATGATTTAGTACATATGATTGAGAACTTTGCTCGTTCATCAAGTCCAGCTAATCCGCTCGCCGGCCAATTATGGTGGAGTACATCAACTAATAGGTTAAGTGTGTACACAGGAGCAGAATTTAAAACAGTTAGTTCAGCAACATCACAAGGAACAGCACCCACAACAACAGTATCAGGCGATATTTGGTGGGATACCAGTTACGGACAGTTATATGTTTATGATGGAACAACGCCATTTAATGTAGCAGGCTGGAAATTAGTAGGACCTCAACGTAATGGTAGTGGTGCAATTTGGGAAACTATCACTGACAGTGGTGCATCAAGTCATAATGTTCTTAGTTTATATTTAGATAATGCACGTACACAAATAATTTCAAAAGATGCTGACTTTACTCCACAAACTCCAATTATTGGATACGCAACAATCAAGCAAGGTATTAATGGTAATACTAGTCTTAACTCAGCTACAATTTGGGCTACTGCAAATAATGCGTCATACCTAGGTGGTCAATTGGCCGCAAGTTATCTACGTTCGAATGCTGAAGACACTGCTACAAATAAAATTACATTAGCAAATGTTGTAATAGGACTAGATACTAATGCTAGTATTATTTCAGATTCAACAGGTAATGTTACGATAACTAACAACAAAGCTGGCGATATTGTATTTAAAAATGGTAGTCTAGAAACACTAACCATAGATAGTAATTCTAGTATGACTAGAATGGTTGCGGCAGATATAACAACTAATTTAACAGTTAGAACAACAGCAACAGTAGTTGGTCTATTAAGTGGAACAACAGGTACATTTAGTGGCAACTTATCAGCAGTAACACAAGGTACAGGTACAGCAGATACTACAGTAGCTACTACACAGTGGGTAACAAATAATTCAGGATTATATCCTTATAAGGTTAATAAAGCAAGTTGGACGTATGCTTGGATGGATACTACAACTGCTAATCTTGTGGTTGCAAATACACAGGTTCTAAGTGCAACAACTAGCGGAGTAGCATTAACTAGTGGAGCAACAGCAGTAACACAAGGTATTATTACTCCAACAGCATTCCATCAATATTTTGCTAACACTAGTGCATTAGGTAATACTACTATTGCAACAGGTAATTATGTTAGTAAAGCAACACAGTATTGGAGTGGTAGTGCAAAGTGGGTAAGTACAGCAGAACCAGATGCAAGTGCTGGTAAAGATGGAGATTTTTGGTTCCAAAGAGAAGCATAGGGTTTTAAACAACGATAAATATAACTATAATATAGGTACATAGATAGATGGCATATACAATTACAACAACAGCTGGAACAACACTAGCATCCATAGCAGATGGGACGGTCAACAGCACCGCTACCAGTTTAACTCTAATAGGAAAAAACTATGCAGGCTATGGTATATTCCTCAATGAAAATTATGTTAAGTTATTAGAAAATTTCAATAGCAGTACAGAACCAAGTGCTCCACTAAAAGGACAACTTTGGTTTGATAGTACAAATCAACTTTTAAAAGTTTATAACGGAACAATTTGGAAACCAATTTCAAGTTCAGCAAGTGGAGCAACACAACCAGCAAGTCCGGTAACTGGTGACTTATGGTATGATTCAGCTAACGCACAATTAAAAGTATGGAGTGGTTCAGCATTTATAACTGTAGGACCAACATACACAACAGCAAGTGGAACTAGTGGAGCAGTAGTAGAAACAATCCTAGACGATTCTGCCGCAAGCCACGTTATTGTTAAATTTTATATCAGTAACACAGTTGTTGCAACTTTAAGTAAAGATACTACATATACTCCAGGGACAGGCATAAGTGGATTTACTACAATTGTTCCAGGATTCCAATTATCAACAGCGATTACAGGGGCAGTAGTTACAGGAACTGTTACTAATGCGTCATCACTGTCAGGCATTACATCAGGACAATTTTTACGTAGCGACCAAGCGGCTAGTACATCATATGCACTAACTGTTGGTAGTTTACTAGTAGGATCAGACTTAACTATTGCATCATCATCAAGTGATATTACAATGACTAATGCTACAGCTAACAAAGATATACAGTTCTTTGTTAATAAAGGTGGAGTTAGTACTAAGATACTTGAACTTAAAGGGTCAAATGATACTGCTACATTCTCAAATGCGGTTGCAGTTACAGGAACAGTAACAGCCACAGGAGCAGTTACACATTCAAGCACAACAAGTTTAGTTGGAATTACAACAGTACAAAATAAGATTTTACCAAACGCAGACAATACCATTGATATAGGTGCGAGTGGTACTAAATTTAGTACAATATACGCAACAACATTTAATGGAAGAGCTGTTACTGCACAATATGCGGATTTGGCAGAACGCTTTGAATCAGATAAATCACTACCAGCTGGCACTGTTGTGTCATTAGGCGGTGTTAAAGAAGTTACAGCAGTAGGTGAAGATTTATCAGAAGATGTATTTGGTGTAGTAAGTACTAATGCGGCATTCTTGATGAATGGTGATGCAGGGAATGATATTACTCACCCAGCAATTGCAGTACAAGGAAGAGTTCCTGTTAGAGTACTAGGTACAGTAGAGAAAGGCGATAGATTAGTATCAGCAGGTAACGGGTTCGCTAGATCAGCATTAAGGACAGAGATGTCGGCATTTAATGTTATAGGTAGATCATTACAAACAAAAACAACAAGCGGTTCAGGAACAGTAGAAGCAGTAGTAAAACTAAACAATTAATTAGAACTATTTTTAGGAAAAGAATGTAATGGCATATACAAGCGGCGGAGAAATAAGAGAATGGGACTATAATATATTAGCGTGGGCAGGCAACACCAGTGGCACTTACGATGAAAACACTAATAATCTCGCTCTAGTCTGGGGTGTTGGTACTGGACAAAAGGGCTACGGTCAAGATGTTAGTGCGTTTCCAGTAGTTACTACTGGCAGTTTAGTTACAGCGGCCAGCTGGAGTGGACTGGTATATCACGTAAATAAAGCACTAGCACACCAGTCGCAGACACAATTAGCTAATGGATCAAACATCGGTATCGTTACTGGAGAAACTGTTACATCATTTGCAAATGTAGTAACAGGAATTACTCAAATTAATACTACTAATTTGACACATCACGCTGTGGGTACAAAAACAACAGGCAGTAACTTAGACGATTCACTAAGTTCAACTAGTGGACTGAGTATCGCAACAAACTATGACGTAACAGTAACATTTGCATCAGCTGATCAGGCTAGATACTTCTTTAACGCAGGTGGTGAACTACAATATAGAATGAGTAGCGTTAGTGGTGGCGGTAGTGGTAGTGAACAGTCAGTGGATCGTCTAATAACCGGTATTGGTGGTGTTAACTTTAGAACTATAGACAACGGTGGACGTACTGGTTCAGGTATTACACTAAACACCAATACTACATCGATTGGTTATTACGATCTTACTACCAGTGAACAAACGTTAATTAAAGTAACTGATACTACTTCGGCATACACTGCCAGCAATGCTAATATTAATGTATATTACGCAGGAGCCACAGACAGAGGTGCTAAAGGAAATGTAGTTAGATTTAGAATAAATCTAGCAGTTGCTAACAAAACTTGGGACGATACTATCTCAATGACCTTACGTCACAGAGTGGACATACAGTATCCTTCAACAACTTATTTGGCCGCTGTCTCAGGCACTCCGGTGGTTGCGTTAGCATAATAAAACGTATACTAAAAGCACCTCGAGGGGTGCTTTTTTTTACCTCCTACCAATGGCCGATAAATAGTAGTATGAGCGAAATCAATAAACTAGTAGAACACATCAAGCAGGCAACAGATTTTCAGACTAATAAACAGATATTACGTGAAAAGATTAAGACAGACTTACACGTAGCACACAACGGTGGTTTATTTTTAGTTTCTGTTGAACTGATAGCATTCCTTTCAACGTGGAATGACGAAGAATTATTTGTAGAAGATACATACAACAATCCAATCCCCGTCAATAGACAAGAGTTTCTAACTAAATGCCAAGAACATTATCACTCAGTGATGAATGCGTGGCATATTGAGTATGCAGAACTTAAACGACAACGCAAAGTCTAGAGGCGTTTTATTATTTGCCTACAACACTGACAGTGTCGACTACGTTAAAATCGCAGAACGTGCCGCACGATTGATTGAACACAATTTAAAATTACCTGTTACCATTATAACTGATATGCAGAGTCCTCAAACTAATGTGAGGATAGGATATAAAAACGGTAGCCAATGGTTTAATGGTGATAGATATCGTGCTTATGAACTTAGCCCGTATGATGAAACTTTATTGTTAGACAGTGACTATTTGATATTTGACAACAGCCTGATTAAGATCTTAGATACGGTTGACGATTATAAAATAATGTCAAACAACCAATCACCAACACATAGCCAAGACGGAGATATGGGTATATTAAGTTTAGCATTTGTCTGGGCGACTGCGGTAGTATTTAAAAAAACTCAAAAAGCCAAACAGTTATTTGATTTAGTTGGTAGGATACAAAGGAACTACGAATACTACGTAAAATTATATCACTTAAGAGAAGATAACTTCCGTAATGATTATGCTTTTGCTATAGCTGATAACATTCTTTCAGGATATCAAGCCAGCCCGGGCATACCTTGGCGTATGTTAACAATTGACCATAGAGTTAAAAAGATTGAAACACAAAACAACAAACTAATAGTGAGAGAAGACAGCAAGGCATACATAATAACAAGACAGAATTTACACATCATGGATAAAGATTACCTATTAGGTGACAGCCACCAAAAACTGTTGGATGAAATATGTCTATAGATAGAGGATTTTTAACTATAGCACAGAACACAGACGGAGTAGACTATCTACGACTAGCATATGCACAGGCTATGAGTATTAAGTTAACTATGCCTGACAGTCAATATTGTGTTATTGTTGATAAATCTACTAACGAACAAATCACAGACGAGCAACGACTAGTGTTTGATCATATTCGAGTTCTAGATGAGGACTATGCCAAACAAGATGAGTGGAAGTTAGCCAACGAATGGCAAGTGTTTAATCTAAGTCCTTACAAAGAAACAATAAAAGTAGAAAGCGATATCTTGTTTACACGCAGTATAGAACATTGGTGGCACGCATTTAGGCTACGCGACATAGTGTTAAGTCTAGGCACACGAGATTTTAAAGGTAAACAAGCCAAGTCAAGAGTGTATAGAAAAATATTTGATGCTAACCAATTGCCGGATGTTTACAACGGACTAATGTACTTTCGTTATAGCAAAACTGCTAGTGAATTTTTTGAAATAGCAGAACAAGTATTTAAACAATGGGAAACAGTAAAAGAAAATATACTAAAAGGATTTAATTATGAAGAAGCATCAACTGACGTAGTTTATGCTATTACGGCAAAAACATTAGGAGTTGAACTATGTACATTGCCTGATTGTGATTTTATCAACTTTACTCATATGAAAAATGCAATCAATGATTGGCCTGATGATAAATCTTGGACTGAAATGATAATGACAGAAATAGATCTTCCAATGATACGTATTAACAATGTTAATCAATATCATCCTATACACTACCAAGATAAGAATTGGCTCACCGATGAGATAATCGAAAGGTATAAAGAATGTTTACACAACAAGAACTAGATCAAGCTATGGAAAAATGGCCAGAGATCATTGAAGAGGCCGTTGAATATAGATTACACTATGACCATACTGGTTTTATCTATATGCAGACGCTACAAAACCATCCAGAGAATACTCAGTATATTGTAGTAGACGAAACTGTTTATTTTGATACTCGAGACTATAAAATAGTTGACGGTAAGCCGAAAATTATTGACTTCCCGACCGGATATCGTGTACAATTAAAGAGTAGCAATCAAGGATATCAAGTGGTCATGAATCACGCAGGTGTCTTGCTGGAAAAAGAAACATACACTAACGTGGAATACTATGAAGAAAATAGTTGATATAGCTGATTTAGATTGTGTTTATCTCAGTTACGACGAGCCTAAAAAAGAAGAGTATTGGATTAAAATTTCCAATATGGTACCTTGGGCAACTAGAATAGATGGAGTTAAAGGCAGTGATGCCGCACACAAAGCCGCGGCTGATGCTAGCACTACAGATAGATTTATTCTAATAGACGGTGATAACATTCCGAAATCAGAGTTCTTTAATCAACAGTTAGTGTTAGATGACGATAATCAAGATTGTGTATTCCGTTGGAAAGCCCGTAACGAAATAAATGGACTTATGTACGGTAATGGTGGACTAAGTTGTTGGACTAAACAATTTATATACAATATGAAAACTCATGAAAACAGTGATGGTAGTGACGACACAGCAGTAGAGTTTTGTTTTGATCCTAATTACTGGGCAATGCACGATTGCTATTCAACTACATATCCTAATGCAACTCCTTTCCAGGCCTGGCGAGCAGGATTCCGTGAAGGTGTTAAGATGTGTTTAGATAGAGGAACAAAACCTAGCATAAGTGACTTTAAACAAAAAGCACATAATCGCAATCTAGATCATCTTGCTATATGGCATAACGTAGGTCGCGATGTTGAGAATGGACAATGGAGTATGCTAGGTGCCAGATTAGGAACTAAAATGACTATGTTAGGCGATTGGGATTATACAGAAGTGCAGTGGTTTGATAATTTAGAAAAGAAATGGAATACAATCAAAGATCAAAATCCAGAACCTCTACTTGCTCAATATGCTAATAGTCTACGTAGACTAGATCTAGACATAGTAGAACTAGATCTAGAACAAAGTACTTTCTTTAAGAAACATTATAAATCAGGATTTAAAAACCAAGGGGTAATGGTACGTGAGTAAAAGTAAATTTTTGTCATCAGCTGAAGAAATGAAGGATAAATTAGGTCCTAGTCTGTGTCTTGCTAAATGGCAACAGGTTAGTTTACATTTACCTACAGGACTTAATAATAGTTGCTATCACCCACCATTACACGAAATTGACAGTGCAGTTATAGAATTTAATCCAGGCGCATTGCATAACACTGCACACAAAAAACTCCAACGTAAAAAAATGCTACAAGGTGAAAAGCCTAGCGAATGTTCATACTGTTGGAATATGGAGGACGCTGGTCATTTAAGTGATAGACATTATCGTAGTGGTGAGCCATGGGCCGCAGAACATCATGATAAGATAGTTAATCAACCATGGGACGCTGATGTTGTTCCAAGTTATGTAGAAGTAAACTTTAGCAATGCTTGTAATCTTGCCTGTAGTTATTGTAGCCCACAGTTTTCAACAGAATGGACTAAAGATATTAATCGATGGGGAGCATATCCTACAAAGTCACCACACAATGATCCAATGCACTTTAAAGGCAGGAGACAACCAATTCCAGTACGTGAAAATAATCCTTATGTAGAAGCATTTTGGAAGTGGTGGCCTGAATTATATCCTAACTTAAAACACTTCCGTATGACAGGTGGTGAACCATTAATGGATAATAATACTCATAAAGTGTTTGACTATATTTTATCTATGCCTAAACCAGATTTACACGTTGATGTTACATCAAATTTTTCAGTAGTGCCTCAACTGTTTGACAAATACATTGACAAGGTAAAACAGTTATGTAAGGGTGAACGAATAGAACACTTTATGCAGTATGTTAGTTTAGATACCGGTGATCATGATCACGCAAAATATATTAGAGACGGATTAGATCCACAACGTCTGCATAGCTATGTACACAAATATCTAACATCAGTTCCTAATAGGAATAGCTTAACTTTTATTATAACTATGAATAATCTCAGTATACTTGGGTTACAGAGACAGTTCGAATGGATATTAGAATTACGTAGATTATATTCAAAAGACTATCAAAAGATATGGTTTGATACTCCTGTATTACGTACACCAAGTTGGCAAAGTCTGCAAATTTTACCTGAGAGCTATGTAAATATTTTAGAAAATGTTTATAAGTGGATGGAACTACATAAACTAGATGAAGATAGCGATCAATTTGCTGGGTTTAAAGATTATGAGATACAACGATTAAGACGTGATATCGATTGGATGAAAAAAGGTAAAAAATTATCAGAAAAATATTTGCAAGAGCAACGTAGTGACTTTTATAAGTTTTTTAGTGAGTATGATAAACGTAGGCAACTAGACTTTGTAGCCACGTTCCCTCAGATGAAAGAATTTTGGCAGGAGTGCAAGTGGTATGCCGAAAATCTCTAAGACATTTTGTCCATCGAAGTGGGATGATCTACATCTTAACTTTAATTATAATCGTGCATACGCTTGTTGTAAGGCTAGCCCTATCAACTTTGTTAGTGATTGGAGTAAAGAACTAGATCGACAAAAAGAAAATTTATTATCAGACACACAAGATCCAAGTTGTAATTACTGTTGGGATATAGAAAATCAAGGAGGCGTTAGTGATAGAAACGCATTCATGAGCACGTTTGATACCACAACATACGACGAATATGTTAATAATCGACAGCCAAAGAATATAGAAGTTAATTTAGGTAATGAATGTAATTTTCAATGTACTTATTGTGGCCCTACTTTTAGTAGCAAGTGGGAAGGTGATATCTCTAAAAAGCATTATAAATTTAAAACAGATCTACATCACTATAAAATTGAACCAAAGTCGAAAGAAAATAAAGAAAATAATCTAGATTTCTTAAAGCAATATGATCAAATTGAATTGCTAAATGTAATAGGTGGTGAACCTCTGCAGAACAAGAATCTTTTTAAATTATTAGATTCTGTAGATAATGTTGACACTTTAAGTATAACAACTAATCTTAGCTGTAGTCAAAAGAAACTAGACAAGATATTACAGTTAAGCAAGAAATATAAAAAATTAAGGTTAGGTATTAGTATCGACAGTACCGATAAGATAGGAGAGTTTACTAGACTAGGACTAGATTTTACACAATGGAAGGACAATGTCGATTACATATTAGATAATATGGCAGACAATGTAGAAATCATATTCTTAACTCTGTTTACTAGCTTAACTATAAAAGATATAGCAAACACGATCCAATTGATTACAGGATACTGCGGTCGTACTGATAGTGCAACCTGGAGATTAAGCTATTGTGTTAGTCCTAAAATACAGGGATTTGCTACAGTGCCTGAGGAAGAAAAGATACCATATCTTATAACCCTTAACACACTGAGAAGTCAACCTTTTATCAAAAACGTTGATTCAATAATTGAATCTCTGATAGTGCATAGATTTGATAAAAAATTATACGATGAATTACAAGAGTTCTTGCAAGAATTTAGCCAGCGTAAGAATATTAAAATACCATACGAGTTTCTATAGATGGCAAAACAGTTTAACGAAACAGACCTAGAATACAAACGTAGAGTCATTGATATTAAAAGTGATAGCTTCTGTGCGGCTAAATGGTATAATGCTACCATATGGTTAGGATCAGGTATGACTACTAGTTGCCATCATCCGTTACCGCACCCTATAGATCGTGAAGCAATTAAAACTAATCCAAGTGCTATACATAATACTGCTAAGAAAAAACAAGAACGTAAGCAGATGCAAGAGGGCGACCGTCCTAGTGGGTGTGAATACTGCTGGAAAGTCGAGGATATGGGAACAGATGCAATTAGTGATCGTGTTTATAAAACAATTATATATAAGGATAAAGAAAATGAAGAAGCTTTTAACAAACCACATACAGAAGATGTCAATCTTAAAACCCTGGAAATTGCTTTCGATAGGACTTGCCAGCTTGCTTGTAGCTATTGTAACCCTGCATTTAGCAGTACTTGGGTTAAAGATATTAAACGTAATGGTCCCTATGCCGGCTTGGTGTCCGACGGCAGGGATCATTTTACTCACAGTCATGACAGTAGCCAGTTGTATACTTTTAGTGAAACGAATCCTTACATCGAGGCTTTCTTTAAATGGTGGGAAACAGACTTACACAAAACACTAAACGAGTTACGTATTACCGGAGGTGAACCTTTTATGAGTGGACATACCTGGAAACTTATAGATTGGTTTAAACATAATAAAGGCAAGAGCGACACAAAGCTAGCTATAAACTCAAATTTAGCATTTGATGATAATAAGTTACAAAAGTTACTAGAAGCAGTTGAAGGGATACCTAATCTAGAAATATATACCAGTAACGAAAGTGTACACGCTCAAAGTGAATATATTCGAGACGGCATAGAATACACTCAATGGCAACGTAATCTTGAAACATTAATGGCTAGTAATTCAATTAAGATAATGCACGTGATGTTTACTATAAATGCTTTATGTTTAGATTCTATTACAGATCTGTTAGAGTATCTAATGACACTAAAACATCGACACGGTAAGTTCTCATTGAGCTTTAGTCTTAATATAATGCGTTTTCCAAGTTTCCAAAGTGCATTGGTATTACCAGATAATATTAGGATAGAATATAAACAAAGACTTCAAGAGTGGCTTAACACAAATGAACTTGATGTAACCTTACACGAATACGAAGTAAATCACGTACAGCGATTAATAGATTACTTAGACATAGTTAAGACTCCGCATAGTGAAGCAATGGAAGTTAACACTTTACGTAAGGACTTTAAAGAATTCTATCAACAATATGATCAACGTAGGGGTAAGAACTTTACAGAAACATTTCCTCAACTTGAAGAATGGTATCAAAGTATATGAAACAGCAGGTAACCGAACAAGAGATTATACTCTGGAAAAAAGAACATCTCGATACCAAGAGTAAAACTTTCTGTGGTGCTAAATGGTTAACATCTTCCATATGGTTGTATAATGGCACAACAGCTAGCTGTCACCATAATCCACCACACCCTATAGACCTTGACCAAGCAAAGCAAGACCCTGGTAGATTAAATTCAACTGACCAGAAAATTAAAGAAAGACAGTTAATGCGAGAAGATAAAAGACCTGAAGGGTGTCAATATTGTTGGGTTATAGAAGATAGTGGAGGAATACCAGACAGAGTTGTGTATAGTAGCAACAGTGATCCTGAGGATGAAGCTCAAAACTGGAAAACTCTAGATGATGTATGGGAATCTAAAACTGATATAATTGATCCCAGGGTACTTGAAGTATCATTTGACAGAACCTGCCAATTGGCCTGTAGCTATTGTTGTCCAGAAGTAAGTAGTAGTTGGGCAAGAGACATAAGGAATCATGGAGCATATGAAAATATAACTACAGATGATAGAGACCTTTATAAATCAACTGCCGACGATAGGATAAAATTTAAAATTAATGAGAGTAATCCTTATGCCGATGCGTTTTTTGACTGGTGGGAAAAGAGTCTTAAAGATAATTTAAGGATACTTCGACTAACAGGTGGTGAGCCGATGATGTCAGGATATACCTGGAAGTTTTTAGATTGGTTAATTGATAACCCTGACTGTAGTTTACAACAGATACATATTACAACAAATCTTGCATACGACAACAGTGTGTTAGAAAAGTTATTCGATAAAGTAAAACAAATTAAGCCTCGGGTAATATTAGCAGTAAGTGGGGAAAGTATCGGAGCAACAGGAGATTATATTAGAGATGGATTTAATTGGTCACAATGGGAAACTAATATGGAGTCTGTTGCTAAAAGTAATTTATTTACTCAGGTTGAAGTATTAACAACAATGGGAGCATTAGGTGCTACTGGCTTTGTTAAGTTTCTAGAATGGCTAGAAGTGCAAAAGAAAAAGTATGGTGCAGATTTTTATAGTTTGTATATAAACATAGTTAGATTTCCAACGTTCCAGAATGTAGTAGTGTTACCTCAAACTGTAAGGAATCAGCTGAGTCTAGATATAAGTAATTTTGTTAATAACAGTTCGGTATTCAATAAGAATGAGATTGCAATAATAACAAGATTTGCAAACTATCTTAAAGACATTAAAGAGCCTCATAGAGGGGAGCATAATCTAGAGTTTAGCGACCTAGCTGAAGATATTAATATAAGTGGATTAAGAAAAGATTTTAAAAGTTTCTTTCAACAATATGATCTACGTCGAGATAAAAATTTTACAGAAATATTTCCTAAATTAACAGAATGGTATAATACATTATGAGCGGAGAACTAAGTACACAACGTATTGCAATAAGCACAGATGGTGTTGAAATAGATAGCAGTCAAGGAGACTTATTGTCAGAAGCAGTCTTACTTGGTACTATTGTTATTGTTGTGGCTGTGTTATATGTAGGTAAGAAATGGATAGACAGGAAGTTTAAATGAGCGACAAAGAAGCAGAAGACTACTATAAAAATCATGAGTATCATGATCGTAAACCTGTTTATATAGCAGAAGATAAACTACGACCTGACCAATTGGAACGTCTGGTTAAAAGTAAAACATTCTGTATGATACCCTGGATACACGTACACGCATTTCCTAACGGAAAAGCATTTCCTTGCTGTCTTGCTGATAGTAGTCATCCTATCGGTGACTTACATAAAAATACTATTCGAGAAGTATGGAATGATGACGCATATAAAACTATGCGTAAAAATATGCTTGAAGAAAAGAGCTGTAAAGAGTGTACCAAGTGTTATGAACAAGAAGATATGGGTTTTGTTAGTATGCGTAATTCAACTAACAAAAACTTTGGACAGCATATAGCATTAGTTGATGATACTAAGCCAGATGGGACCTTTGATGATTTCAAACTACGTTACTATGATATTAGATTTAGTAACTTATGTAATATGAGCTGTAGGACTTGCGGTGGTTGGTTTTCAAGTAGTTGGCACGATGAAGAAACAGATCTGTATGGTAAGCGTGAGTATCCTAAGTTTATGTTTGCTGGAAAAGATAAAGAAGATATGTGGAATCAATTACAAGAACACATTCCTTATCTAGAACAAGTATACTTTGCTGGTGGTGAACCTTTGATAATGGAAGAACACTATCGCCTATTAGATGAATTAGAAAGACAAAAACTATTTGATGTAAGATTAATTTATAATACTAATTTTAGTAAACTTAGACTAAAAGACAAACACGTTTTTGAATACTGGCAAAAATTTAATTCAGTATCAGTGGGTGCTAGTCTAGACGCTATGGGTGCTAGAGCAGAATATATACGTAAAGGTACTGAGTGGAGTAAAACTGTTAGCAACAGAGAACGTATGTTACGAGAATGTCCTGACACAGACTTTTATGTTAGCAGTACTGTTAGTATTTACAATGCCCTACACGTAATGGACTTTCATCGTGACTGGGTCAATCGTGGGCTAATTAAAGCACAAGATTGGAATATTAATATCTTGCAAGGTCCAGATAGAGATAGAATTGACGTGCTACCAAAGATTTATAAAGAACAAGTAAAAGAAAAGATACTAGAACATATCGAATGGTTAAGACCATTGGATCATTTAAATCGTGCTGTTGTTGGGTATGAAAGCATATTAACATTTATGGAAAATCAAGATAAACAAACTCTGCTACACAATTTTATAGAAGTAAACGACAAGCACGATGACTATAGAAAAGAACTGTTTGAAGATACATTCCCTGAATACAAGGACTTAAGGTCGTATGTCACTACCGGATAAAATATGTATGTTACCATGGACGTCTGTTGAAGCTTCACCGACAGGCACTGTACGCCCCTGCTGTCTGGCACAAGAAGAAATAAGTAAATCAGATGGTAACAAGTATAGTCTTAAACAAAATACTCTAGAAGAGGCATTCCAGAGTGGCTATATGCAAGATCTTAGGAAAGACTTCCTAGCAGGCAATAAACCTGAAACCTGTAAAAGTTGTTGGAAAGAGGAAGCCGCGGGACGTACTAGTAAGCGTATGAACAGTCGAGTGCGTCTTAAGGAACACTACAACAAGATTAATTTCCATGACACTGATCCAAAACACCCATGGTTTTTAGATCTAAAATTAGGAAATATATGTAATTTAAAATGCCGTATATGTGGATCATGGTCAAGCTCGAAATGGGCAAAAGAAGAAGTTGCGTATGTTGACAAGATATGGAAAGATGATCCAAACTATAACAGGAAAGAACACCTAGCATTTACATATCTCAAAGACGGTGCTTGGCCTCGCGAGAACAATGATTTTTGGGATAACTTAAAAACACTACTACCTAATATCAAATACTTTGAATTCACAGGCGGGGAACCGTTCCTTATTAAACAGCACTTTGATCTATTAGAATATGCTGTTGAACAAGGCTATAGCGAAAACATTGAGATACATTACAATACTAACGGTACTGTGTTTCCCGAGAAAGTAGAGTTATGGAATAGATTTAGAACTGTAGAAATAGCATTAAGCATAGACAATACTGGTGACCGATTTGAATATGAACGATATGGTGCTAAGTGGCAAGAGGTACAGGAAAATATTACAAAGTTTGCTGAGTTAGCAAATAACAATAAAAAGATACAATTACAATTATGTTGGACAGCTAATGTACAAAATGTCTATTATCTACCAGAAATATGTGATTGGATAAGCACGCAAAATTTTAATCAAACGCATTTTAATATGTTACACGATCCATGGCATATGTCGATTAGCAGGATGACCGAAACAGCACAGGATCTAGTAATAGATAGATTAACTCAATATCAGTTTACTCCAAGATTTAAAGCTGAGATTTTGCGTATTGTACAAGTTATTCGGAATGGAGAAGGCTCCGATGGTACGGAATTTTTGCAAAAAATGCAACAAACTGATCAATACCGAGATCAAAGTTTGCATATAACGCACAAAGAAATAGCTAAGGCAATGGGATATGAGTAAACCAGATAGCACACCGAATAATTTATGTATGGCTCCGTGGACTCATACTTACCTATCGCCACAGACTGAACGTAGAATGTGTTGTGCTAGTCGCGAGCCTGCACAGAGCTTTGAACAGTATATAGATACCAAAGCCGGCAGTGGTGAATATCAACCAATAACACTAGAAAAACATTGGAATTCAGACCATATGAAATCAGTGCGTAAGCGTATGATGGCAGGAGAAACTTTAGACGAATGTGAAGTTTGTAACCACAAGCTATTGAACACAGACGTATACAGATCGTATTTCAACAATATGTTTAGTAATAAGTATGATAGTATATGGGATACTACGGACGCAGATGGTTATACAACCATGAAACCCGTAAGCTGGGATTATCGATTTAGTAATCTTTGTAATTTTAAGTGTCGTATGTGCGGTGATATGTTATCTAGTAGTTGGGAAACAGAGCAAAAGAAACATAACACTATCAATTGGGATAATCCAAAAAATAATTGGATGCGTCCTACAATAAAAAAACAAATCGAAAAGTTTCAAGACACTGAGATAGAACAGGAGTTTTCTACCGCGGTGGAGAACCATCAAATCGAGGAAGTGTATTGGGTAGGTGGTGAACCGTTAATGTATGAACAACATTGGCGGTATATGAAACGTATAGTTGAATTAGGAGATGGCAAAAATGTTTATGCTAGATACAACACAAATCTTAGTCGCATCAATTATCGCGGTATCAACCTCTATACTGATATTCTATCTAGGCTACGGGACTGGCAGATTTGTGCAAGCCTCGATGGCACGGAAGAAATTGGAGAATATATCAGAACAGGTCTTAGCTATAAGAAGTGGCGTGAAAACTTTGAAGAAGGCCTTCGAGGAGTTACGTCCAGACGACAAATGAGAATAGACTTCACTCTTACTCTTCCGGGTATGTTTGAAGTTATCAAAATACAAGAACTAGGGCAAGAACTAGGTGTGGATATCTTATCTAAGATAGTGTTTAGTTTTAGCCCTGATATCATATTAAGTCCTTTAGCATTACCAAAATCAATATTACATCCATGGGTCGATGAACTAGTACCAAAAACTACCGGTGCATTGCAGGATACCCTTAAACAGTTAAAAACACGTCCAACTTTCCAAGAGCAATGGCCTGATGAATATACCAAAGGTATTGCAAAAGGTAAGGCTCGTGTGTTACAATTAGAAGATATACGTAAAGATAAATTAACACTAGAAAATATCCTGCAGGGGAGGAAAGAGGTTCATGAGTGGTACACAAACAATAACTAGGAAAGATGGAACAACATATGAGTATAGCGGAGATACTGGGATTGGGCATTGGCAAAGAAGAGAAATAAAAATTGTTTTACGTAACCCATTGGATCATAGTGATACATTAACATATGTAATTGAAGCATTCTCAGGCAGTGAACTAGTACAAGAGTGGAGTGATGCACTAGTAAATTTAGTACAGAACAAATACCATCTAGAAAAGAACTTTTGTTTTATGGGATTTCCAAATACTGCACGTAATATTCCTTATCTACTTCAAGAACTAAACAAAGCAGTAGATCAAATAAATTCTTTCTTCCACGAACACGAACTAAAATATACTATACAAGAAGTATATGCCGAAGATACTATACGTAACGGGTTAGATCCTAGCGACTATTTAATGAATCAATTACACAACCATTTTGAAATACTACAAGGAACAGTAGGTAATCTTAGTGAATACTATCGAGTAGCAGACCATGATACCAAATATGCTATAAGGCAGTTAAACATAATCTGTCATGAACTAGAAAGTTTAATGTTAAGTTTACGTAAGCAAGAAACTAGTCCCGAATGGGTGCGTAGTAGTCAAATAACTACATTCCTTCAAGCACCTAGAATTACGCTAACAGACGAAATGAGAGAAGTGTTTCTAGAAAATGGATACGATAGAGAATTTGGCATAGTGTACTTACATTGGCCACAACTAGGAAAAACTCTGTTTGAAGTATTCAGAGACGAAAATGCTCCTGATCTAGATCAAGCAATGTGTGAAGCAATAACACATCAAGAATACTTTAGTGGGGAATTTAATATAGAATGGGGAAATAACGTAGTTGCAGGCAATCCATCTACACCATGGCACGACCAAGAACAAAAGGAATTTCGTGAGTGGCTAATAAAAAATAATTACGATCCAGATAACAAAATGCTAAGTTTAGGTTATGCTCCTATAGGGCAGGTTCGATTCGACGATCTATATAATGGTCAAGATATGAATAATATGGATCCAATTGAAGTTAGAAAAATATTAGGTAGATATTTAGATATCTATAGTATTTCTATACTGGTTCCAGAATGGAAAGATACAATTACTAACGAATATAATTATTGCTGGACTGATCTTGATTATAAAGAACAACAAATTGCTAAAATGCAAGATGGATACAACTATAGCAGTACGGTGTCATCGACACAATGATTTTAGTATCCGGTGGTGACAGTTTTATTTGGGGTAGTGAGCTAGCTGATTGCCCACACGGTGGACCTAATGGATACAGTATGCAGACATTTCCTGCATTGTTATCTACTAGCTCAGCTGTATCACTACAGGCACTAGTATCTACTGATAGATATGTCTGTACAGCATATCCAGGAATTGGAAATAATGAGATACACGACAGGGTTATAAAAGCAGTAACACAAGATACTAGTGCAGTAATGGTATGTTGGACTTGGCAAGCTAGAGACAATGACATAGATAGTGATCATTGGATACTTAGTCTCCAGAAACACTTAGTAGATCTTGCTATTCCATACGTGTTTACCTGCGTTGATAATTGCATAATTACAAACAATCCTGCAATAGATTACGATAGTTGGTTTATGTTTCCATCAGGAACTGTTATGCCCGATCGGCCTGTAAGTAGTCAAACAACAACACCAAGAGGCTTTTACCAATGGGCAGTAGAAAATAAGTACAGTATAGGTCCAGATAGTCATCCGTTAGAACAAGCACATCAAGATGCCGCAGATTTAATTAAGGAGAGATTCGATGCAATGGTTAAAAAGAATTTACAAACGTATCAAGTTAGAAATATCTTATCGAAAAAAGTTAAAGGCTCTTAAAAAAAGAGACCCTTTTATTTACAAATGAAACTACTAACATTAGGATGTAGTTTTACTTACGGTGATGAACTAGATGATCGAATGACTCAAAGTTGGCCAAGTCAACTATGTAAAGAAAATGGTTGGGATCTTGTAAACCTAGCTAAGAGTGGTGGTAGTAACGATAGAATTATTAGAACTCTACTAGAAGAGATTGATAAAGAGTATGACATAGTAATTATAGCTTGGACATACATCGAAAGATTTATGATTAAAGATGGCGATATAGGTCAAGGCTGGAACGGCGAGGGGATAACAACAAGTGCAGGGCCAAAGTGGAATAATGAACCTAACTTTTCTTGGGCAGTAAATTATTTTAAGTATGCACAAGATTTAGATTTTGATTATCAGAAATATCTGCAGAACGTAGTACTAATACAAGAATTTCTTAAGTCACGTAATCAAAAATATCTATTTGTAAACACATTTGATATGTGGACAGATTTATATCCTAATGCACAAGCAAGAATAGCACGTAACAGTCATTTAGTCGACCAAATTGATCAAGATTATTTCTTAGGTTGGCCAACAGAAGGTATATTAACGTGGCAAGGTGATTGCCCAAAAGGTCCAGGTGGTCATCCACTTGAGCTAGGACATCAACGGATAGCAGAGACAATCAATGAACATATTAGGAATATCGGCTGGGTTTCATGATGCAGGGATAAGTTTTATTAGTAATGATAAAATTTTATTTGCCGCTCATTCGGAACGATACAGTAAAAACAAACACGATAGTCAGCTGAATACTAAGTTACTCAGCGATTGCATTACTCAAACCGGTCGTCCTGATCAGATTGCTTACTACGAACGTCCATGGTTAAAAAAGACTAGGCAACTATATGCTGGACAATATCGAGATGCCTTTAACTTTGAATCAGTAAGTTCAATGCTAGATAGAATAGCACCATGGGCAAATCTAAAAAATATTCCAGTAAAACATCATAGCCATCATTTATCACACGCCGCTAGCGGATTTCAAACATCACCATATGATGATGCAACAGTAGTTGTTATTGATGCAATAGGAGAATGGGATACTATATCCATATGGGACGCCACCTATGATAGCAATGGTTATGCCAAATACAAAAAGTTGTGGAGTCAAAAATATCCGCACAGCCTAGGTATGTTTTATTCAGCAATGACTCAACGTGCAGGACTTTTACCAATGGATGAAGAATATATCTTAATGGGTATGGCGGCATATGGGAAATACGATGCAAACACCTGGGGACATTTCTTAGAGAGTGCCAAGGACATAAGATTCAAAGAAAACTTACACATTGGATGTCAGGACTGGATGCCCGAAATGATCAACTTTGATGTAGCCGCTTCTGCACAATGGACATTAGAAACCTGTTTGCATCAAATAATGTTACGTGCAGACGAACTAGGTAAAAGTAAAAATTTAGTGTATATGGGAGGAGTTGCACTTAATTGTCTAGCCAATGAACATCTAGGTGCATACTTTAACAATATTTGGATTATGCCTAATCCAGGTGATGCTGGATCAAGTTTAGGTGCGGCCGCATTAAGTTATGGTAAGAAATTAAATTGGCAAGGTCCTTATTTAGGTACAGATATATTTGGGGAATATCCTGTTAAAGAATTACTAAATGAATTAGTAACAAACAAAATAGTAGGAGTAGCAAATGGTCGTGCAGAGTTCGGTCCTCGTGCTTTAGGTAATAGATCATTACTAGCAGACCCTCGCGGTAAAGATATTAAAGACCAAGTAAATCAAATTAAACATAGACAAAAATTCCGTCCATTTGCTCCGGTCATACTAGAAGAACTTGTTAGTGATTATTTTGATATGCCAATTGGATTTAAATCAAGTCCTTATATGCAGGCCGTAGGTCGTTGTATACATCCAGGAAAATTTCCAGCGATTGTACATAAAGACGGAACTAGTCGTGTACAAACAGTCGGTAAAGATTGTCCTAGTGGTATAAGAAAATTACTAGAAGCTTGGTATCAGTGGACTGGATGCCCGATGTTATTAAACACTAGTCTAAATATTCGAGGTGAACCAATGGTCAATGATATCAGTGATGCTAACAGATTTGAAGAAACATATAAGGTAAAAGTATTATGCGGATATTAATATGCGGACTGCCCGGAAGTGGTAAAACAACACTAGCAGAACCATTCGCTGAGTTAATTAATGGAATTTGGATTAATGCTGATAAGGTTAGAACTAGATACGATGATCAAGACTTTACGGTAGACGGTCGTGTCAAGCAGGCATACCGTATGCGACATTTAGCAGACGGAGTACAACTAGCTGGAAAGATTGCTGTAGCAGACTTTGTATGTCCTACTAACGAAACAAGAGATATATTCAACGCTGATTATACCATATGGATGGATACGATTAAAGAAGGACGATTCAATGATACTAATTTAATATTTGAAAATCCTAAAAATTACAACTATCACGTTCGAGAATGGTTTGACAATACGCATAATGAATTGTTAAAGGTAGTAAGTAATTATATGGAAAAACAGAAGTAATGTACGACATTTTTATCATGGATCTGGGCGGACACAATGACAATGTACAGGGTCTCGTAGAGCGTTTTCCACACGCAAAGGTGGTAAGATACTACGATAATCACTTAGACACGTTAAAACGCTGTATTTCACGTTGTAGAACCCCATATGCTTGGGTAATTTCAAGTTGTTGCTCCTATGATGATTTTAATTTTAACTACAAGTCAGTACCATGGGAAAACTATCAAATACACTGCTGGGCAAGTGGAAAACAAGAATTTGGTGATACTTTTTTAGTACCAAAAGATCAGTTTTTAAAGCAACAAGATATAGAACTGTTAGAATGGTATAAAGACATTAATTGGCACGAAGACGGAGTACCTAGACTGCCATGGCCTGTAGTAGAATGTACAACAGAAAACATAACAGAACATCTTAAGGATGCACACTTTAATGCTCCCTATCTATCGATTAACCAAACTGTAGACTTTGATCCTCCATTATGGAATAAACGTGCATATTACACTTTTAATAAAAGCGGTAGTATCGCAGTAGCCCCACGTGAAATACAGTCACATTTAGAGTCTCAAATCTATGATTACCCCTATGTAATTAAGCAAAAACCAGCGATTATGACGTCTCAAATGCTGGATATAATCTATATCAGTAACGGAGAAATAGATAGTGAGAAGTGGTTTGATCATCTATTAACAACTACAGATCATAATGTTAAACGTGTTAAGAATGTCACAGGTAGAGAACTTGCTATCAAACAGGCGGCCAAGTTAAGTACAACACCATGGTTTTTTGCAGTATGGGGAAAACTAGAAGTTAATAAAGATTTTGATTGGGAGTGGCAACCAGACTACCTACAACAACCAAAGCATTATATATTTCACGCACGAAACCCAATAAATGATCTAGTATATGGACATATGGCAGTAGTTGCATATAACAAACAGCTAGTACTTGATACTGATCAGTATGGGTTAGACTTTACCATGAGCCAGTTGCACACTGTAGTACCTCTAGTAAGCGGAACAGCACATTATAACAGTGATCAATTAATGACCTGGCGTACAGCATTCCGTGAAGTAATTAAATTAAAAATTGACACAGAGAATATAGAAAGCATACATAGATTACAAACCTGGTTAACAAGAGCACAAGGACTAAATGCAGAATATAGTATTAAAGGTGCAGAGGATGGTATCCGTTACTACAATGAATGCGTTCAGAACGGAGAAAGATATCCCGTCCATGATGCTTTAATGAAATCGTTTGATTGGGATTGGTTAGAGAAACACTTTAATTTCGTGACTAAATTAAAAGTCACGCCATAACTTAGGATTATCTAGATACCATTCATGGTATTTTTTAAACCCTTCTTCAACATTAACTTTAGGATTATATCCTAGTTCTCTGATTGCTTTTGTTATATCTAATCTACCACGTTTAGGAAAATCTAAATCTCTAGGTCCTAGATCAATTTTACCTAAAGGATTTGCAATTTTATTAGCAAGTTTTGCGGCATCGTGTAAAGTATATGTACGATCATTTGATCTTGTTATATTGTATGTAGTATTTTTAACATCTTTAGTTGCGGCCAACACAATACCATTAGCAGTATCTTCTACATATGTAAAGTCTAAAATTTCATCCTGCCCATGGACCTTAAGAATTTCGTTACGCATAGCCATGGTCATAAACTTACTTACTACACGATCATTGACGTCCCACTCTCCGTAAACAGCACTTGGCCTAATAATAATATTATCGAAATATTCTTGGCGTGTATAATCTTTTACTAACTTTTCTCCTGCTAGCTTTTGTATACCATATTGTCCAATTGGATTACAGTCGCTATCTTCTGTAACATCATTTTCAAAGTCACCGTATACCATCGAACTTGATATGTACACAAATTTTTCAATTCTATCTTTACTTGCTTCTAATAGATTCAATAAGCCATTACTCATTACATCACTGGCCAATATTGGAGTTCTGCCTACTATTTTTTGTCTAGGAAAACTAGCCATATGTATCAATATGTCTGGACGGAATGATTCAATAATAGTTTCTATATAAGCAGGGTGCCTAATATCAATTAATTTACAGGTTGCTTTTACACGACGTAATCGATGGTCAATGAGATACTTATTTTCTTCACTAGGAACAAAGCCATAGTCTGTATGGGTATCTAAAATTAAACATTCATGATCTAGTTGTTCTAGTTGTCTAACAACATTATGACCAATGAATCCAGCACCACCTGTAACTAATACTTTCATCTATCTCCCTCTTCCTGCCGCTTTTTTACTAGGCCTATTACTAGTTACTTGATTTTTACCTTTAGAGTTTCCTTTACTACTATTACTATTCTTTCCACCTGTTTTTTCCTGTCCTAGCTTTTTCTTTTTGTCCAATGCTTGTTTTAACCATAGGTTACTCATTGTGTTCTCCTTATTTCCATTCTTGTTTATGTTTGAAGAATTTTAAACTATATGCCATATATTCCTGTGCAGTTAGATCCCCGTATATAACAGCTACGTTAGAGATTGGATGTTTTACCCAAATTTGATCAGTTTCTTCTTGTAGCATTTTAAGGGTAATGTTGTTGTCATCTACCCAACGAGCTTCTTCAGTCTCTTTAAACTTATCAGCTATTTTCCAAAATATTTCACTACTAGTTAGTCTGTTACATTCTTTAGGATCAAGAAGTTCAACAAGGAATCTAACTCTATGTTTTTTTGAGATCTCCATAATTATACTGCCATAGGTGCTGTAAGAGTACCTAATGAATTATAGTTTTCTAATTTAAAATCGTCCATTGTAAATTTTTCAATATCTTTAACGTCAGGGTTGATATAGAGTTGCGGAGCAGGTAATGGTTCACGTAGCAATTGTTCTTTTACCTGCTCTAAATGGTTCAGATATATATGTGCGTCTCCTAACACGTGAACTAAGTCACCTACTTTTAGTTCACACACTTGAGCAATCATATGTGTGAGCAAGGCATAGGATGATATATTAAAGGGCACGCCCAAAAACATATCACAGGATCGCTGATACATCTGACACGACAACTCGCCACTACTCGACACATAAAACTGTGCAAAGCAGTGACAGGGGGGTAAAGCCATTTGGTCTAGTTCTCCAGGATTCCAAGCAGATAGTATGTGCCTACGCCCTGTTGGATCTTGTTTGATTCCTTTTATTAATTCTAGAAGTTGATCTACGTGATAGTCTGGATTTGGATTTTTTATAAAACCATCTGCAGTATTTTCATATTGACTATACGAAGCAAACTGTATACTTTTACGCCACGATCTCCATTGTACGCCATACACACGTCCTAGGTCATAATCCGGAGCAGATAGTTCATTGTTTTGATCTGGTCCTTCTCCTTTGACTACTACATCTAACCCTACAGTCTTAGGAAATACGCTTTTACGTTCTTGCCAGTCAGGACTTAGTGCATTAGCTGTCCATATAGTTTTCTTTTCTATATCTCGAGTACCGTGTAGGATTTCTGCTAGTCTACGTTCATCACTTGACCCTTCTATAAACCAAAGTAGTTCACTTAAACAACTTTTAAATGCTAGTTTCTTAGTAGTAACAGCTGGAAATGAATCTCGTAGATTATATCGTTGTTGCATACCGAATATACTAAGTGTACCAACACCAGTTCTATCTGTGCGTTGTTCACCGTTGTCTAAAATATACTGTAAGGAATCTAAATATGTTTTCATTGTTATATTATAGCAATTTGATTACTATGAGTCAACTAGTATTGTTACGAGCTTGTTCGAATCCATATTTCGTGTGTGCAACCTCGTCCTGGTCTAGCAGTCATGATACGGAAGTTGGATAGATACTGTTCTAGATCAATCCGAGTATCTGCAAAATACTGACCTTTCATTCTAGTTAGGTATATGCGGTCAACAATAGATTCAGTAGCTTCATATAATTGTTTACCACCAATAATGAATACATTTTTATCTGGAAATTGTTCAGAGACCTGCTTTATTTTTTCTTGTGGATCACCTGACAGTACTCGTGCATCTATTGTATTAAGACTTTTACTAGTAACTACGAAATTAACTCTGTCGGGTAGTGGTTTTGGCATTAAAGGATCGTCCCAGGTTTTACGTCCCATTACAACAATTTGATTCATGGTCCATTCACGAAACCAAGCTAAATCGCCGTAATGTTTATCCCATGGTAACGTTCCTTTATTACCTATGCCTCCTAGACTACTTGAGGCTAATATGCTACAGATCACAGACCTTTCAATGCCTTGTCTGTTGCTGGTTGTACTGCTGTTTCAACTTTCTTGACATCAACAAAGAAATCAACTCCTTTAATATAGTCATCTAACTCATTAAATTTTTCATCTAACATATCCTCGATATCTTGAGGATTTTGACCTTTAGCTATTAAATCTTTAACGTTGATAGTAATATTAGTTCCATCGATCAATGATACTGATATTGATTGTAGTACATCAATCGGAACTTCTTTTTTATCAACCTGATTAACTATGTCCTGCCAACTCTTTTTCTTGTTGGTATTGAGCTTCGTCGCTTTTTTCTTACGCGGTAGCTTTTTTGGTTGTTCTGCCATTTTTTGCCTTTGCTTTAGTTTTAGTTGCTTTTGCTTTCGCAGGAGCAAATGATTTTGCTTCAGCTTTTAAACGTGTTGCTTCAGCTAGTAAACTCTTAGCCTGTGCTTCTAATCCTTTAGCCTGTGACAAACTACTTGCCGCAAGATCTGCATCAGTTAATGCTTCACGCAAGTTAGGTGTTGTTCCTTCAGACATTGCTTTAGCAAATCCTGTCATATCGCCCGAACTTGTTTTAGCTTCTCCTTGCCCTCTAGACATTTCAGCATCATTAGGTCCCATTCCAACATCACGGCCCCATTGAGTTTCTTGATCTAGTTGATCTTTTTTCAGCTTTTGCTTTTTCTTGTCCATTGCTTTTTCTTTATTAGTACTAGCATAGCCTAACCCTTCATCGATAGCGGCTAATTCATCAATAGCGTCTTGGCCTGTTGCCATTTTAGCCATAATAGAATTTAACTCGTCTAGACGAACATTTGTTGCGGCATTTGGAGTAAGTATTACCTGTTTAGTTTGTACTTTCTTAATCCAATTACCTTTATGTAATACTCCTAGCAAATTAACACCGTCACCTGTTGTGAATCTATATAGTGCATCAGCTAAAGATACAGACTCTTGTCCAACAGCTGATTTTACACAGTTATCAAGGTCAGTCGCTACGTTTCTTGGTAAAGATTCATTGTAAATTACTAGACACATATGATCTTCATCTGGTACTGTATTGTAAGCTACTACTACTTTTTTGTCGCCGTGTCTTCCGACGTGTTTCATTATTGCCATTTTATTTCTCCGTTGATGATACTTCTGGTGCTGGTGGAGTTTTTGCATCCATTATTGCACCAGTTGCTTGTAAGAACGTAACAAGTTTAGTATAAAGATCACCAACCTGTTTTAGTTCGTCTGCATTAAATGCTCCACGTGATGAACATATCTGTATAATTTGTGTAACCAATACTAAATCTTGTAGTTGTATTGAAGTGTCAGATAATCCTTCAGGTGGAGTACTAGATTCGTTTCTCATTGCGTCAGCTGACGCAGGTGTTGCTGTTGCTTTAACTGTTGCTTTAGCTTTAGCCTTAGCTTTTGTCTTAGGTAGTCGAGTTGCCATTAAGTTCTCCGGTCGTTTGTTTGCGTTCATTCTTCATCATAACATTAATATTTAACCGGAGAGACAAGGATGGTAAAATTTCTTAGAGCGTTATTAGGTAAAATCTGGGTGATTTAGAGTTGGCATTAACAAGCTAAAATAGCTAGCTTCTGTTGGTAATTCGAATCCTACTAGTAGATGTCGATCGATAGGTTTGCCAGTATCTTTGCGGTCTACAACGTGATCGCCGATATAAAACCTACCTTCTAGATTTTCCCAAAGCCAATCACTAAACACTTTTTCTTTGGCAAAAGGTTCAAATGTCACTTTGGTAAAGTGAGGTGGGCAATGATCAATTCTTCTTAGGTCAGTTACGTTAAGTGGATTTGGTTCGCCTCGACTAAGCACGAACTTTATCTTTTTCAAATTCATAGTACGTTGTCATACCAAATGGAGCCTCAATATCTTTTGACCCGTGTATAACAAATAGTGTATCGCAGTAGTTAGGATCACCCCAACTATCCCAAGCATATCCATCTGTGAACATTATAAGTTTTTTAGGTAATATATCATTTGCCTTCATGAACTCCCAGTTGCACATAAAGTCAGTACCACCGCCACCAGCAACTTTATAGTCCATTATTTCGTCGATGTTTTCTGGAGTAAACACTTGTGCATTATAGCACTCGGTATCAAATGTCCAAAGGTGTAATCTAAAGTTACCAAAGCTCTCCATTATACCTTTTATTTCACTATAAATTTGTTGATTCATTTCGTCGGTCATTGACCCTGATGCATCAGTACATATAGCAATATCAATATCATCATCAAAGTTACTGCCTGGAAGAATAGCATCCATATGCCATCCTTTACGACTTGCACGAGCAAACGTATAGTCTGATTTAAGAACACTTTTTATTTCTTGTTGTATTAGTTCGTTCCAGTTAAGTTGTGGTGCAGTAAATTCGCCAATTAATCTTTGTACACCTTTTGGTAAGTTACCTACACCTGAACTTTGTGCCGCGGATAACATAGCTTCTTTCATTTCGTCTCTGATCTCTTTTCTCTCAGCCGCTGATATTTTCGGCTTAGCACCGCTTTTACCTTTGCCATCTCCATTCCCGTCTTTACCTTCTTCAGCGCCTTCGCCATTTTCTTCTCCATCTAGATGTTCATCGATCAATTGATCTAATAGATTGTCAACATCGATCTTGTCTGCTTGTTCATAAAGATCATCATATACTTCTTCTGCACTCATACCTTTATATTTTGTATCATATAATCCTACTGGAATCTTTTCACCTATGTTTTGATCTACAAGATCTTGATTTACACAATAGTCGTCTGCTATGTTCCATAAGCGTCTATCACGGTCTCCACAACGCCCCATATGATCATAAACACAATGTAGTACTTCGTGTCCAATTAAAAATTCTAATTGTTTAGCAGGCATAGTTTTAAGAAATTCAGAATTGTAATACAGCTTACGTCCGTCAGTTGCGGCTGTACCACACCATTTATCAGCATTAATTACTTCTAGACGTGTAGCTAGGTTACCAAAGAAAGGTGCTTTTAGTAATAGTGCAATACGAGCACTGATAATTTTTTCACGTACTTCTGCATCAGTTTTTGGATCTGTTACACATCCTACTAAACTTTTGTATTCTTTATCGTTTGCTGTTGAAGTTGCCATTTTGTCTAGTCACCTTTTTTGCTTTAATATGTATATTATACAGTCTTTTTGGCAGTAAGTCAATACCAAAATGGCCATAGTATGGATTCATAAATACTTATATGAAATACTGTTCAGCCCCTTGGAATACCATACATATTACCCGCAGTGGATTATTTCCTGACAGTCAGGCAGGTGTAGTATCTAGCTGTTTCTGTGATGCTTGGCAAAGTAAGGGTGAGAATACACGACTTGGTAATAAAAGTCTATCGGAAGTGTTTAACAATGATTGGCAAAAAGAGTTTAGGTCTACAATTATCGATCAATCTTTTAAGCATTGTAGAGAAGATGTTTGTGTAGACTTTCACCGAATGGAAGAAGTTGACAACTTTGATCACGTACCAATTGGTCCAACTTTACCAACTACCATACAGTTACAGATAGATCATAATTGTAATCTAAAATGCAAAATATGTCGTAAAGACATAATTTATAGCCCTAAGAAAAATAAAGAAGCTTCAGCAATACTACGTAAACTATCACAAGAATACAAAGAATTTGAGCATAGGGTAAATGTGCATTGTGATGGAAGTGGTGACATATTTACATCAGCAAGTTATCTTGAATTCTTTTATGATGACAATTTACCTAAATGCTTTATGTTTAATCTGCAGACCAATGGCAATCAATTGACTAAACATATGGATCTTGTTATAAAGTTAAAAGATCAACTTGAAATGGTTGAAGTTAGTTTAGATGCTGGAAGTGCAGATGTATATCAAGAGGTACGTGGAGGAAAGTTATCAATAGTTACAGACGGTATACGATTATTAAAACAGCAAGGAATTGAGGTATGGACACAGTTTGTTGTACAACAAAAGAACTGTCATGATATAGAACAGTATATTAAGTTATGTAAAGACCTTGGAGTAGATAAAATTTGTTTACAGCTAATGCTTAAATTGCCACATATGACATATGAGTGGTGGCAAGATAACAGTGTAGAAATGAGTACACAAGATACTGAGTATCTTGATAGTCTATTGCAAGAAATTAAAAAAGACCCCCAAATAGAAGTATCTGGAGGTATCGAACATCTACTAAAAACTAAAAAAGTATTCCAGCTACATCCTAACTAAAATCCAGGAACTCCTACGTAACCTTCTTCGATGTCATAACTGTTATTGATTTGTGCTTCTTTATCACCTTCCATACATTTAAAATATACTTGTTGTGCTTCTTCCTTTGTAGGGAAACTACTGATAAGTTCTTTCTTACCATCTTCTCCCCAATACACTACATCATAAGTTTTAGTTAACATCTTTTATCCCCCTAGTTACCTACAGCCTGGACAATATATTTGCCAAAGCGTTTATGAAACTCATCAAATGTTTTTAGTTTGTTAGGAACAAATGGTAAGTTATAAACTGTAAGAGCTACTCTAGCACCCATTACTGTTAACTCTGTAGTAAAATTAGCCATCATATAACTAAAAAAGTTATCTACCATTTCGTGCCATTTTTTATCATCTTTATCTTTACTTTCGTGCATTGCCTTAAGCTCATAACACATAGAAACAGTTAATGAATACATTGCTGATATTTCTTTAATAGCAAGATCTTTAACCTTACCGTTAAGTATGTCTGTTGGATTAGGCATTTGACTAGCTATTTTTCTATGTGCCATAAACTTAACAGCAGTACCGTCACCAACAGTACCTGATACTAGATCAGTCTCTGTATTAGTGTCTAGTTCGTCCCCTAATAAATCACTAACAAATGTCCATGAACGAGGAGTTGCAAATGCACGTGAACTAGATTTAGGATCAAAGTCAAACAAGTCTTGTTTGGCAAACGACACATATCCTACAACGTCTTGATGAACATTATTAGTTACTGCCCACTTCTGCCACGATTCAAAATCTACTCTCATTTCTATATGTACAAATCTGTTACTTAATGGTGATGGCATTCTATATGTAACACCTTTATCACCTTCTCTGTTACCAGCCGCTACAATAACAACATTATCTGGGAGTTCGTACTTGCCAATACGTCTGTTTAACACTAGCTGATAAGCCGCGGCCTGTACACTAGGAGCCGCTGAATTCATTTCATCAAAGAATAAAACAATAACAGGATATTTCTCTGCCATTTCTTTAGTTGGAAGATCAATTGGAGGTGCCCAATCCATTGTACCATTGTCCTTATTGTAAAAAGGAATGCCTCTGATGTCTGTAGGATCCATTTGACCTAGACGTAGATCAATCATATGACCTTTCATTTCGTCTGTAATACTTTGAATTAATTCTGACTTACCAATGCCCGGAGGTCCCCAAAGGAAGACTGGGCGTTTCTTTTCAAAACAGCGTCTGATACTAGTCTCTGCTTCTATACTTGTAACTGTTCTATTTTCTGCTGACATTGTCTAGTCCTTTTTTAATGTTAATACAAGTATTATAACACCAAAATAACTATCTGTCAATGCCTATTTAATGTAGGGTTTCTATGCCGGTAACTACTACTAATTTTCCTTGAGCTTCACAGTTCTTAATTGCATCAGCAAATGCAAAAATTTCATCAAATACTTTACGATCTACTTCATATTGATCGTCACCCCATATTGCATCTACTATTTGTTGATCTGTTTCAGTCAATTGACGCTACTCCTTTGGTTGGTTTTATAATTATTGGATCTAGAGTTATAACTAGTCTTTGTCTATTAGGATTCGGAGGTACTATTATAGTATTACCTCGATCCTTAATCATCTGGTCCATTTCTTCCATAAGTGCCACTTGCTCACGTTGCTCTTGCCAGTTCTCAAAATCGTTAAATTTTTCTACCAACCAAGGAGACCCTGCTACAACTGCTACAAATGCACTAATTATAATTACAGTTTCCATAGTATTATGCTCCTAATATTCTTAATAGTGATAAAACAACTCCGGTGCCGTATACGACAGTCATTGCTACATTAATAACTACTAGAGCTGGCTCGCCCCATCTCCAACCTACCCAAGTCCACCCTACACCAGCTAGGAAACCTAACCATACATTATATGGATAGACGTCCAATGAACTTAGTGTTGCACACCCGATAGCCATAGCCGTTGCGATCCACTTAACCCACCAGGTTAATTGTTCATCGTAATCTACATAGGTTGCAGGTTTTTTGAATGCTGATTTCATATTCATATTTATAGTATATACTCATTTGGTGCTAAAGTCAATGCTTTGTTAAAATTGGTTATCTATATACTGTTCGAGATTGTTTGCGTGTAATCCCAACATCATTGCATCACGCTCGTCATATACATAGATTGACTTACTGTTAGGACCGATAAAATATGGACTAGTAAAGTATTTTTCCATTTTTAACAAAGTCTTGGGCAGTATAACGTTAGTTTTAAATTTCCAATTCTTAATCTTTTTTTGCTTAGATATCATTTGAAACGAAAATCTAGTTAGTCTTAAACTGTCTGGATTAATTGGATTGTACCACCAGCTGGATGGCTTATTCAAAGGATAATATGTAGCTGTTATATTATGTATGCGACTAGGTGCAAATGGATTTAACTGATATTCTTGGAATTTAGCTTGCCATATGGTCTGAAGTGATTCGTTAGTGCGTGGCATACCTATGGATAAATCTTTTCGCCTTGTTTAAGTAATACGACTGTAAAATCATCGCATTTAAATAGCGAGTTAAGTTTTTTAGCAAGATTAATTGCGTGTCCTGGATTACTAAAGGATACTTTCTTATACTTAGGGCCTGGGTAGGCAATAAGGACATTCTGTGTCTTAAGATTGATTGGCTTTTCTTTAAAGAAAACTGCCCAAATGCCTTCGCTATTCAGCACTTGATCGCTCTTATATGTTGCTTTGTTAACGTGCTCTAACAGCACTTCTGGTTTAGGTCTACTCAAAATAATGTTCTCCGTATACATTATTTATCAAGTAAACTGCTATTATAACTATATATTAACTCAAAAATTACCACCATCGAAGTCTGCTTCTATATTTGCATTATCCGTTTTATCTGTCTCTACATTCTTTGTAAGATCTTCAATCCTGGCTAGTAATTCAAATATTTCGCTATGAAGATTCAATGCTTCTAGCTTAGGCAATAGGAGTTCTTTGCCGTTTGTTTGATTCATTACCTTAACTCGGTCGTTAAATTTCTTCAGATGCAGGCTTAACTGATGTTCCATAAAGTGCTCCGTTTGCTATTCTTAAGTTTTCTTGCATTTCTTCTAATGTGTTGTATGGTCCAGCATAGGCATACCTATTCAATGTTATTAACTTAGGACAATAACTCTTGACCCAACCGTTATTAAATTTAAGTATGTAATAACCAGCACAAAAGAAACTCTTAGACTTTTTACCTTTAGTAAATACCGGTAACCCTTTAGGCACGTCCCACAAAATATTATTTGCTCGATGCTCACAAGGATATCCATAAACTGAATTCGTTTCAATTTCTACTTTTACTGGTGTATTTTTATCAACTTTGATATTATATCGAGCAGTAAGTTTTCCTAAGCTGGCAAATGGTTCTCTTTTACCTTCATGGTGATATATTACTCCACGTGGTGATTGGAATATATTACCTACTTTGTTACCATCGTCTTCGACAATCCAACATTTATTTTTTACTATTGCTTTAGCTATTAAGCTCATTATGATCTCCCTCGTATATCGCAGAGTTAGCACCGTGCTCTGCACATTCTACTGAATGCACCCAACAACGATTATCTGTATTAGATCTAATCAATTGGTCAGCCATATTAAATGCGTGTTCTGCAAACTTCTCTGCACCAACACCTGAGAACTCACGTACTTCACATAATCCTTTTTCTTGTAATCGATAAAACTCATCTTTATGTGGATCATCAGTATCTACACAGGTTTTATGATCAAAGCTATCTTCTAACCAAGCCTTAATTCCTTTAAGTCCACCGAAGTCTACTGCCCAGTTTTTGTTATCTAGTTTATTACACCCGAATGTAAATTTAAATGCTAAACTATAACCGTGAAGTAAATGACAGTGTGAGTGATCTGCATTTGGTTGCCTAAAGACGGCACTCAAGCCAATGTTGTGTCCATAATGTTTTGTGCTATAAAACTTACTCATTCGTTTCTCCTAGTGCAATGAACGGCGGAGTATTTAAAGAGGGGCGACGCATAAAAGTCCTCTGTAATAGTATTATAGTTTCTGTAGCGATCAAAGTCAACCTATTATACCTCTTTTCCAATTAGGGCCATACTTTCCATACTACTTTGCCTTCTTAATAATTTAAAAAATAATGCTAGTGTATTCTTAGCGTCAACATCAGCTCTATGTTCAAGACCGATAAAGTTTATATTGTGACTTGCACAGGCATCCTTAAGACTTCCTCCGACGCTTTTTGCACGACTAAGCATCAAGTATGTATGCCAGGTCTTAACATCTATCCAACGCTGGCCAAAATGGCCAAAATCAACGTTGTTTTGACTGAATTCCTTGCTTAAATCGTCACTATCGTTATGCCCCCATACCACAGGGTTAATAAAAGGTTTATATTGATTAATTACTGCACTAAGCTCTCGAGCTACATATTCGTGTGAAAAAGCCTCACCACGGATCGTACTACTACTTATTCCGGTTAATTCGGTTATGAATGAGCTAATTTCTTCTTTAGGATCTATGTACCAGCTTTTAACAAAGTAGTCATCATACCGCATATCTACGTCACCAATGGCTATTCCGACCTGTATAATCTTGCCACTTGGTTGGTTCATTTCTAGATCAAGGGCTAGGAAACTTCCGTCGGTTATCATACTTTAGTTGGATACGGTGCCGATAAAAAGTCAGCAATTGTACTAGCATTATCACTGAGTTTAGTTAAATCATATCTACCACAGAATTTTAAGAACTTTGCACCTACCATAGGGTTCTGTTTAACTACCATACCCTCTGCAATAGTTCCTGCAATTTTAGTTTTAATATCATCTGGTTGCATTGTAAGATCTACTAAAATTCTGTTACGTTCATAATCATCTAGTACTCTATGCTCAACTTCATTATGGTCAACCCAACGCTGTAGCATTAAGTTATTCCAATTGTAACCTTTTTTGTTTTTATCTTCGTACGCTTCTAGCAGTCCAACTTTATTCTTTGAGCCTTTTTCTCTTACGCCTGGAAAGGCACTAAACACATTATCTGATGTATCACCGCGGATACATTTCTTAAACAATAGATACTGTGGATCTGGAACTACTTTAGGTTCGCTAGTTTTCTTGTCAATTACACGTTTACCCTTCTTATCAAAGATACCTTCTAGAGTATGTAACTCATCACTGATACCATTGTATTGATTAACATTACCAGCTAATAGCTGATAAAAGTCACTATCACTGGAAACTATAGTATGATGATCATCTGGATGACTTTGTATCCAGCCAGCAATTAAATCATCTGCTTCAAGCTCTTTATGTTGTAATACAGTACAGTTAGTATCATTCTTAACAAAATTATTTAAGTTATCAAAGGCTTCCCAAAACAGGGTATCTTCTTCTGCTTGCTTTTCAGTTAATGCCTGTCTAGCAACTGTTCTATTTTTCTTGTAAGGTTCGTAAAAGTCTTTACGCCATGAACGTCCTTCTAAACAAAATATAACGTGATCAGCTTTTTGATCTCTCCAACTCTTGTTTATTGACGCTAGGGTTACGTGCATAGCAAAACCTAGTTTATCCCAAGTATCTGCCTGCCGATGTGCTGAATGTCTAGCACGAAAGAATGTGTTTGCTGTGTCTACTAGTAAGTATCTCATAATAGTATTATACTATCAATTGTTAAGAAAGTCAATCAACTAATCTCAGACCTTCCATCTCCTAGATCTCGCTTGTTTATAACCTTTTTCTCTTCCCAACTTCTGCGTTCTGGATCAGCTTGTTCTTGCTCATAGTTTTCCATTACTACATTCCGACATACTGCTTGAAACCAGTTGTCAACAATGTCTGCATCAGTTTTACCTTGATATCCACTTTTTATTAATCGAGCTACAAAGATATCATTCCAATCTAGTTCAAAAGCCCCATCACTTGGATTGTCTGGATCAATGTCCATACTTAATACTTCTACATAAGGCTCTTTTTTCTTATCAGCAACTTCTTTAGCTGTAAGTTTTTTTGTTGTTTTCTTTTTACTAGTAGTCTTACCTATTAGTTTTTTAAGTTTATCTAACATATTATTTCCATCCTATCTGTTCCCATGGAACATTTTTATTACCAAAGTGACCATATACACAGTTCTCACTATAGTTATTATACTTGAATAAATCAAATCTGTCAATGATTCCTAACGGTGTTAGATCAATATTATCTCTAATAAATTTTTCTATAGAACGATTATGACCATTTGACTCTATGTACACTGATGTAGGTTCCTTAACGCCAATGGCATAACTTAACTGTATTTGACACCAATCAGCCATTTCATCAGCTACCACATTCTTTGCTAACCAACGGGCCATATAGGCCGCTGAACGATCTACTTTAGTTGGATCCTTGCCACTAAATGCACCACCACCGTGCGGTGCCCATCCACCATATGTATCTACAATAATTTTACGTCCTGTTAGTCCCGAATCACCATCTGGACCGCCTACCACAAAGTTACCAGTAGGATTAAGATGCCATACAGTATCATCATCTACTAGATGTCCTAATACTGACTCTGCAATCAGTTTTGTTTCTTTTCTAGCCTCTTCACAATCGCCTTCAGTGTGTTGGGTGCTTATTACCACTTGGTCAATACGCTGTATTTGATCACCTCTATATTCGACACTTACTTGACTTTTAGCATCTGGCAATAAGATATCATTGTTTTGTCTTGCTTGCTTTAATTGTTTAAGTATTTGGTGACTGTAATAGATAGGTGCAGGCAAGTATGCTTCGTTGTCTCTGTTAGCATATCCAAACATAATACCTTGATCACCTGCCCCAAAATCGTCTGTACCTAGTGCAATATCACTTGATTGGCTATGTATATGATTGTCTATTTCTAATGTATTCCAATGGAATCCTTCTTGTTCGTATCCAATCTTCTTAACAGTATCTCTAACTATTTGATTAACATCAACGACATTAAAGTTTTTAACTTCACCAGCTAGTGTTACGTGATTTGTTGCTACTAATGTTTCAATTGCTACTCTTGTTGTGCGATCACCTTCTGTTAACCCAGCATCTACTAAGGCATCGGATATTTGATCTGCTACTTTATCTGGATGTCCGTCTGATACTGATTCACTTGTAAATATATACTTGTCCAATTATTTTCCCCAACTGTTTCCCCAAAGATCAACGTGTAACCTTGGGCTATAATAATACCCACGAAGCATTGCTTCATCGGCTATGTTAAATTTATTACCATCGTATACACTTTCAACGCCACCAACTGGCATTATGTATACAACACCTTGGAATCCTGCTTCTCTATATGCTTTTACTGCACGATCAACTTCATCTAGATCGTTTGGCTTTTCAACTACAAATTTAAGATATGTTGTACCAACACGTTCATACCCAACTACTACCTCTGGCTTAACAGCATCTTCCCAAGTTTCTCCGCTTGCTGATAGTTTAGCACTGACTGAGAATGTTATTTCTCTTTTAGGACATTCCGCTTTCCATAATACTAATGTGTCAGCACAGTCTTCAGTTAATAGTTGTGTACCGTTTGTTTCAAATGTTATGTTACGCAGAGTTTTCATATCTTCGTGTTCAATCATTTGCGGATATGCACGTTGCCAACCTAATAACGGTTCGCCACCTGTAATAACAATGTGTACATCATTACCATTTGCTTGTAACCAATCCCCACCAGGGCATAGTTCTCTCATACGTTCAATTACTGTTGGTATTTCTAACATTGGTGATAGATGTTTAAATCTTGGATCCCAACTTGCATAACTATCACATCCTGTTTCTACTAAAGGTAATCCTTCATATTGATTAAACAGTTCTACTTTAACAGCATTACGCTCAGTTGACTTTTCACCTCGTGCCATACCAAAGCCATCGCAGGTAAAGTTACACCCAAATGTACGCAAAAAGATACTAGGCACACCTATAAATCTGCCTTCACCTTGTGCCGAATAAAATATTTCACTTACCTTTAACTTAGCTACTTTAGCCATTTAAATAATTACCTTTCTCTGGAATAACGTGTCTAACACCACCTCGAGGATCAGCAATATCGCCTTCTCTTCGTGGTATCATATGTATGTGTGGATACATTACAGTTTGTCCTGCTGACTTTCCTACGTTTTGCCCTATGTTATAGCCATCACATACTTCTTTTTGAAATAAGTCTAATCCCCATTCATATGCGGCTATATAACATTCTCGAATATGTAATGGCGTGTCTTCTCTAGGAACAAATAATAAGTGTCCTTTAGTTACAGGATATTTGTCTTCAAATACATAATATAAAGGATGTTCAATTAATGGTTTTGATTGAAACCACGGTGTGTCTTTAACTAGCATTTAGAGCTCCATAAAAATATAAAGTAAACAATAATATATTCAAAGTCCATAACTCAGGTTTTCTCCAAGCAATGCCTGATAGTATCCAAACTAGACTTGCGAAAGATAGTATCCATACATTCAACGGAAATATATTCCAACTTGTTAGTGCAACTCCTATAACAGTAAAAATATTTGCTATCCATCCTATTATTTTACTATATTTAAGTATAAAAGTCAATCAACTTCCCATGGGTATACTATCCAAACAGGCTCTTCAGCTTTATTAATTTCTGTTCCTGCATAGTTAATTGTGCCTTTAAAGTCACTACTAAGATTATCTATTAGTACTGCAAATTTAAGATCAGCTGACTGTTGATCAACATTAACTTGATCTAATATATAATTTAATGTAGCACCAGTATCATTGATGTCATCTACTATCAATATCTTCTTATGCCCTATCAAATCGTATATACCGTGATGAGCTTCATAGAGATCATCTTGTTCTACGTGATCACGTAGATTAATTTTAAGTGTTAACATTGGAACATCTAGTATATGGCTGATATAAACAGCCGGTATTAGTCCACCTCTGGTTAACCCAATTACATAATCAGGCTTCCATTGCTCTCTAGCTAATTGGTAAACAATTTTCTCTGTTAATTTATCTATTTGTTTGTGTGTGTAGAATTTCTTTTTCATTTTTTTAGACTCTCTAGAGTTATAATTTTAGCAATATCATTAGTTACTTGTTCTGTGCTATCATTATGAATTACAGTCATTTCAGTTTCCCACTCGCCTGCAGTTGGATTCCATCTACTTGTTTCTATGATCATTCCACCTGTAGCATTGTACACACGAAATGTGTGTTGTGGATTACGTTGATAAAAATTAGGCGAATCATTGTACCTAGGAGTGTCGTTGCTTTCAAACACATCGACGTCAATAACTGACTTTTTTCCAGACCAACCACCCACCTTATTTTTAATCCATCCCATTACTATCCTTTGTAAGCCCTAATTGAGGTGATAAGACCATTATCATCATAGTCTATAACATCGACAACCATTAGTTTTTCATCTCCATTTACCTCTATTTCAATCTCAGCAATAACTGTATTATCTTCTAAACTAGCTTCTGCTTGATATAAAGTCAATGGTTTTACTTGGATAGTGTCTACTGCATCAAATATATCTTGATTAGCGGTGAGTACTTTTTCTTTACCAGTTGCATCACCGGTCCAATCACGTAACATAATATTATCAGCAAACATACTAGCAAGGCCGTTAAGATCCTTGCTAGAAAATGTTTTAAAGTACTGCTCTGCTTTGGCTTTTAAATCCATCTTAAAATGTCCAAGCATATGATGCACCAACAACATTGTTAGTTACGTCAGCTTGGTTAAGATAGTTCATTTCGTGTTCTGCATATGCAGTTAACGAATGTGACTCATTACCAAACTTATAGTAAGTACCGATGTTATATTGGTTAGCATCTGGTGCCATATCTACAGTTGAACGTTCATAGTATGTTGACCCATCTGCATTAAAGCCAGATGCTACTGCTATGTCAACTTCACTACGTGAAATTGTAACTGGCTGACTAAACGTACTACCAAAACTATGACTATTATCATACTTGTCATTTAATGTGTAGTCTAATCCAACGTTCCAGCTGTATGATTGTGTATCGCTAACATTAGTAACAATACCTTGTGTTTGCATATCAGCTTCAGTTTCACCTACCCAAGCACTACCAAAAGCACTAAAGCCTTTAGTTATTGAGCTAAGATCATACTTACCACTAACATTAATAAACGACGTTGTACTGTCATCAATCTCACCAAATGCACCACCTAATGATTGATCCATATACTGGCCTTCCTCATTCATAAAACCCATACCAACACGTACACTAGCACTATCATTTAGTGCAAGAGTGTGTCCAAGTTCCATAAGTGTACCAGAGCCTATTTCTTCATTCATTGCTACTCTCATATCATACTCATTATCAGCACCAAATCCAAGTTTGTTGTCGAATTGGTAAGTGTTAATGTTATCATATGGATTGTAACCACTGTAGAAGTTAGCTCTTGTATGTGGATTGAACGCCACCTTAGGAGTTTTCTTAGCTTGTACGCCAGCACTCATATCAACATAAAAGTCTCTACCGTATTCATCAACTGTCATAACACTTGATAATGAAGATGCTAATTCAGCACTTCCACCAGTTACGCTAATTGATCCACTTAGTGGTACAGTACCCTTACGACCTTCTGTAGGTATACCAATCTCACCAATTGGACGAGTAGCACGTTCTAGATCCAATAGACCCATACCGTGTTCTTCTTTGTTGTATCCTGGAATATCTCTATTAGCAGTTTGAGTTAACAGCTTAACAATGTTTGAACCCTTCATATGTGGCCATTGTGAATGTACAATAGCTACTGCTCCGGACACTGTTGCCGCCGCTTCTGAAGTACCTGTACCTAATACATAAGAATCACCACGTTTACCAGCACCAAATGCTTGACCTGGAGCCATAATGTAGTAATCACTTATTCTATATGTATCTAGACAAGTTCCGCCAACTTGGTTTTTGTATTGACATAAATGACCAGCTTTATTACTGTAACCTGCAGATCTATTATTCTCTACGTCCCAAGCACCTGCAATCAACATTTGACCACCTAACCACAAAGTACCGTCGTCTTTAGTTGCTGTTGCAATTGTTGCTGGATTTTCAGGATAAGCTAAACCACTATTACCACTTGATACCACGATAACCATTTCACTGTCACCGAGTGCTTTAGCCCATTTTTTAGGATTAAGTCCTCGATAAAAACCAGTTGCACGTCTACCTGTGTAGTAGTTTCTCTTAAATCTTTTATCAGCGTTATAAAAACTACCGTCGTCCATCATTTTCCAATTACCATATCTACCTCGATATCGTGTATTAGATGAAATGTTTGCAACAGTAGCATCAATTGACGCTCCCCATTTAATAGCTTTTCTCATACCGACATCACTAGCTGAATTTCTGTTAGTGATCTTAGCAATTGCTAGATCGGCATTATATGCTACACCACTTGTACCGTTACCAGTACCGTCCCAATTACCTGCGGCAATGGAAGCCATTAAAGTACCATGGCCAACTTTGTCAGCTATTCCACCACCTCTTCGTCCACTACATCTACGAATAAAACATTTCGTTTCTGTAATAGATCCAGCAAATTCGCTGTGGCCGATATTTATACCACTGTCAATGATCATAATCTTAGCACCTTGACCGGTAAATCCTCTAGCCCAAGCTGAACTTGCGTTGATAGTGTCAAGATTATTGTCGCCAACCTTGCCTCTACTAAATACATCACTGGTATATTCGGCACTGTTATCCCACATACTGGTGTCAAGTTCGACTAACGCATCAGCGTGTGCAACTGTAGTACCTAGCATACCAGCAATTCCAGCTACAAATGTAGCCGCTTTTACTGCATTTCTAAGTTTGATATTCATACATCCCCCTTATCTAGGTGCAAACTCTTGTTGAAGTTTAACATTGTCCATAAACTCTTTCTTAGTACCAGAATCATCTTTAAATGCTCCTTTGAGTACTGTAGTTTGAGTCAATGAAGAATGTGCCAAAATGCCACGGTTTTCAACACATCCGTGTGTTGCTTGGATGTAAACCGCTACGTTCTCACTACCAGTGGCATTTTGTATTTCCCTGGCAATGTCATTCGCTAGCTCTTCTTGCAAAGTACCCCTGAGAGAGCACCACTGAGCTATTCTTGTGTACTTTGATAAACCAATTAACTTTTCTGCGGCTATAATACCAATGTACGCAACTCCTTTTACTGTTTGATGATGATGTGAACACATACTTGTAAGTTCACTACGCACAACTAACATACCTTCATAACGATTTTCACCGTCATTTGGAAATGCTGTTGCCGCTGGCATAGGATCATACCTACCACTCATTATTTCATTAATATACATCTTTGCTAGACGTTTCGCTGTTCCTTTCGAATTCGGGTCAGTGTGTCTGTCGATTACAAGTGCATCTAATACACTTTCAAATGCTGTAGTTGCTTCTGTGATAAGTTTGTCTTTATCACCTTCTTCTAATATTTCGCTAATATTGTCGCCAGCCCAAAAGCGTTTGTCTGCTTTTTGTAAACGTTCCTTAATTTCCTTACTTTTACTCAATTTATTCTCCGATGTTAAGGCAGTGGATTGCCAATTTAAAAAATATAATTCATAATATAACTTACATTATATATGGTATTTAGGTCGTGGTCAACCGTTACGATAATTTTTATGCTCAAAGGTAATTTTTAGACTGCTTGGACGGCTATCTGCTCAAGGATCGTGCGAGCAGTTGGTATTTTGGTAAAGGTGTTTACCAATTTGTGTTCTTGGTGTAGGATATGGAATGATCCATTTCCTGCCCATTGTTTGATAAATTCTCCTTTGCTCATACTAGTATTAATTTTATATAAGGTTTTAGTATGGGCAAAGGTATCAATATCATATTGACTAGTAAATTCACTCTCTTGTTCGTGAGTAACATCAAATGTATAGGCTTTCTGTAATGCTAATATGTCTTCGATTGTTTCTTGATCACAGTCAGCAAGTGAGCGTATACTATCGACTGCTAGTTGCATCAATTTATTTTTCATTTTGAAAAACGGTTTGTAACTTGATAGGTCAAGACGTCCTTCTTCTTTATAAGTAGGATTTTGTATCCTACCGGTATCAAACATTTCATTTAATAGTGATCTAACAAAGCGTAATTGATTGCCTATATCGCGATCTGCATACATACGCTTTTCTAATTCTCGATAGAAGTCGACCATTGGTATACCAAAATGTTTGTGTGCTATACGACTAGCAACAAAACTATATCCTGTTGCGTGTACGTGTTGTATGATATGGCTAAACAAGAAACAGTCAATTAATTCTTCTCTAGGCATTGTTGATGTTTCTGTTATAATTTCACTATACTCTAACACTTGAAAGTCACCTTCTGATGTAGGTGCAACCGAATTAAGATCTGGAGTCAATACACTTTTAATTCCATATTGTTTTCTGTAGTAATCATTGGCCATCTCGGTATTAGGTAATATACTGCATATAAACACATCAAATACCTTGTGCTGTCCTTCTTCTAGTCTATTAGTCATTGAGTCATACCAACTGTCTTTAGTTTCTAAAGGTAAACCTAATATATATTCTTGTTCGTGTGATATACTGTGTTCATCAGCAAACGCAATTAACTTAGCAATATCTTCTTCGGGTAAGTTCTTTCTTTTGATAGCTTTGAGTGTGTCTTTATTGTCAGTCTGTAAACTTATTTGGAATCCAGTTGGTTGATTTAACAATAAGATTATATCGTACAATTCTTTGTTAAATTTTTTAGTGTAACTAAGTTGTATTTCATCTACATTGCCATCGTCGATAGCCTGCCTAATAATCTTAGCGGCATCGAGATCTCTCTGTTTAAATATACCAAAGTTAGCATCAGCGATATTAATTTGAACCAAGTTGGGTTTGGATTTGATCCAATCGATATCATCTTGTAATCGGTCCAAAGTCATCTTTTGTACCTTACTAGCTGTTAGGCTACCCCAATCACAAAAAGTACAAGAGTACGGACACCCCCTATTAGTTTCTAAAGTAGCCGCCCAAACTAGCTCTGGATGACTTTCGATTAGTTTATTAAACATTCCTGTAGCATACGGACTAGGTAGTATATCAAGGTTATCAATCCTTTCTCTTTCGTATACAGCCTGTACATCATCAACAATAAGATCCTCGAGTAAAGACTTAAAACTAAGTTCAGCTTCTGCTATAATTATTGCGTCAATATGTGGATAGTCACCAAGAGTTTTTCTGTTAATATGCGGTCCACCAAATACTATTTTACAGTTGGGATAACGTTCTTTGATACGACGACTTAATTCTATATTATAATTAAAGTTCCAAACATACGAGCTGAATCCAAACATATCTGGATTGTCTAGCCTATCGACTATATCACCAATTGGCTCTTTAAGTGCCATCATTTCTTTAAGATCGATGTGATCAGTAATCTCTTTGAATTGTGATACGTATGCCCATAGACAGCCAACAGCATAAGGTGCCCAAGCAAGGAAAGTGCCACGGTAACCACCAAGGTTACTGGCCTGAAGTAGATATATATTCTTCATATACAGTATTTATTAGTTAGTAATTACCCTAAAATAATAGGTTCGTGCTGATCTAAGAAAGAAGATACTTTCTATATTAATACAAAAAACAGCAGGAATACTACGACTACATACAAAGCCCATTTCTCAGGACCTTCTATGTTACCGTGCTTTTTAGATTCGTTCCGTGCTTGTCTCCAAACGTCTTTCCAATCGATCTTCTTCATAGTAAAGTATTTATGAACTTACCAGCTTCTATGTTATAGATAAAGTATTGAGATTTGGGTATTTTTTAATTTCGGGGAGTTCGTTATGACTACCTAATAGATCTAGTCCTATTAGAGCTTCTTCTGGTGTAGGTTTATAATGATATCCTAGCACGAATTCTTTTTGGTCTTCCCATGGTGTTATTGATAGGTCACGACCATCATAGCACATAAGTTTTAGTTTCTTATATAAATCATAATCATCTAACAGTATTGCACCACCTCTGCCTAGCACTAAGGGTTTACCATAGCCAAAACTTAGGCATTGTATCTGCCCTGGCTTATACATTTCTGGAGTTAGTTTACGAGCTGAATCCCATATGTTAGTATCGAAGAAGTGATACTCGCCTAGCCAGTTTTCTATATCATTAAATTCATACTCTACAGATATTTTTTTAAGCATCATTGGTATACTAATATATGTGTATGGAGTAAATTGCGTTTTTTTATAGCCAGTTGCTAAGAATGATAACTCTAAAGCGTGTGTACAACAATCAGTCATTACTGCATATTTGGCACCAGTGTATGATGCTAGTGCATCTTCAAACTCTGTTATATGATCAAATGGATTACTCAATGTTTTCTAATATAGCACTTGCTGAAAAGAAATTTTCATCTAGTATTCTGGCCTGTGCTTTAACCTTAGGTAATACTGATTCATAATTCTCTATATGATATTCAATAGCATCCATTAGTTCTTGTCTATACTCAAGATAACTGTCCCACGATTCTGTATATTCGGTTGGATATTTAAATATTGAACTGTACATTTCTGAATAACTTAATCTATCTGGCACTAATGGTGTAGTATTACAAAGAGCACCTTCATACATACTAATACCTAGTGTTTCTTGTAGATTTGCTGAGAATACTAACTTTGCTTGACCTAATAAAGTGTGGTACTGATCCTTAGTTAACTTTTCATACTGACATACTATCCATTCATATTGAGGCATTGCTGAAGCAAGGTCATTGAATATATCTACCTGTTTCTCAGGTGCTAGTCTATGTGGAAATAGTATAAGGTTACGTTTAGGTAAGCTACTGTATTCTTCAAATAGTTTAGGCATATACTCCATAGGCCAACCTGTGCGTACAATTTTCTTACGATACCTCATTATGTCTAGTTCGCCATCTCTCATACCTAATAAGTTTTCACAGAACATATCAATATGGAAGTCTGTAGCAAAGTAGTTATGATCAATAGCTTCAAAGAATGCACATTCAGTATGTCTTACCCAATTAGCATCACCTATCAGTCTACCTAAGAAGTCTTGTGGGTCATATGATCCAGCGTGCCATAGTGCGTGTATCGTTACTTTTATATCAAGTAACTCACTCATATACTTTAGATTAATGATACCAGGATGCCAAGCGTCAGTAAAGATAACGTGATCCCCACTGTGTATTTTACCGCTAGTGAACAAGCGACTGAGTTCCTCAACTTGTCTAGCCTTGTATATGTTAGTACCACCAAAGTTAAGAAAAGCGCCAGGAGTAGTGGCATTGGGAATATCACTAGGTCCTTCAATAACTGTAACATTGTGTCCAGCCTCCTCTAATAGTTTAGGTACGTGAGTTTTCCACTGACCTGTATATCTAGTGTCAACTGCTTCAAGATCAATTAAAAATATATTTGCCATTAAATAACGACCGAATGTCCAGGCTGTGTAGTATTATATTGTACAATAGATCCATTTTCTCCATCTTCACTTACTTCAATCCAAATATCTCTACCTGGATATCTATTAGCAATTTCAATATATAATGCATCACTTATCATTTCACAACTTTGATTTTTAAGATTAAGAATACCATCATCTTGATAAAGATTTTCACACCAGCGTTTAAATTGTATAAATTCAATTTCTCGATCGTCGTGCCCAACATCAATAGTCACTTTAAAGTGAAAGATGTGTCTATGTGGGTGTCCTAGGAATGAAACATCATACTCATCACCAGTTGCAAGTTTAGGATCGGTTAATGCCGCAGGGTACTGATGAATACCTTCTTTACGAAAAGTTATCCATATTTTCTTCTGCGACTTCTCTACGATTCTTTCTATAGTCTCTCTTTCATTTTGTATCATTATTTGTTAACTTCTTCTAATGCTTCAAGTAAATCCATATTTGTAGCAATTGCTGTAAGTTCTTTTTCAATACTTTCAGCATAGTTAATATGTTCAGCAACACCTACAGGATTTGCCATAAAAATCTTGATGTTTTCTTTGTGTAGATCTATATTTGCTTGATATTGTACTGCTAGTACATTTAATATACTCATGATATTACCTCGTCCTTAGCATATTCACTCCAATCCGTGTATGAATCTGCTTTAGTTAATGTTGATACGTTATGACACCATACTCCTGGATTGGTAGCAGAAAAATCAATGTCATCAATCTTTATTGTAGCATTTTCCCCTAACTGTGTCAAGTTGGGAATCTTAACTGATATCTGAGGAATAAAGTTCTCATACTTGCCTAATTCAGCTAACCATTTCTGATCAGTTTTACAGTGTGTAACATCAAAGTCTAATGTACACTTAAAACCTAATCTTAGGCAATGGAAAATCATATGGTCCCACTTGTGTTTACTACCGCCATCATATGATTGGTTGGCTCCAAAGTATAAATGATCGCAGTCATTTTCTGTGGCGATCGTGATTATGTTCTCCGGAGCCAATGCACCAACAACAAACAAAGTCTTAAGACCGTATGCAGGTGTCTTTTCTACTTCCACACCTATAAACATTTCGATATGTTCTGCTTCGCCTGTGTTATATAATCGTTTCATATTGCTAGTATACAGCCTTTTTGCAAATTAGTCAACGTCTTTATCTGCTTCTACCAATTTATTAAGTTCAGCAATCTCAGCTTTAATATATGCCTTTTCTGTCTTCATCTTTTTTATCTCAGAATCGTTCAGATAGTTACTGTGTCCTTCTTTACATTGTTTATCAAGACGTTTGTGTTTTAGTTGCAGTGCTTCTAATCTTAATATGTCTTTACCACTCATATCTTATTCCTCCAATTCTAGTTTATCTAGTTTGTCCTCATCTAGTATAACATCATCATTGATAACTATTTCTTCCTCATCTGCACCCGTATCAAATAGATTATTAAACATAGTTGAACTATTTGTAGTTTTTTTACCTATTGCTCCACGTGTACCAATTATAGCCATCCAATACTTGTTATAGTGTTCAATTAATTCAAGTGCATCACTTTTATTGTCTAAACTAAAGATCATATCTACTATGTCACGGAAATCATTTATACCATTATAATCTCTAGGTGTTTTCTTATCTGCAGTTGTAGCCGACATCATTGCCGGTTTCACTCCGATATCATACTGCCTATTAGCTTCTTGGACCGATGTTAAATGACTCCAAACATTATGTCCCATCTGTATAGCATAACTAAATGAATCCCACGAAGTTTTTCCTTCTTTGTTAATTTTATTTAGATCACCTGGCTTATACACACAAATATCGTTCATAGTGCAACGTTTACTAATTGGACTATCAGTAAAGTTTTCAAACACTTTATCCTGCAATACACCATCACTAAAACGTCTAGTATCTGTAGCATACTTCTTATCATCTACACTAGGCACCATTCTATATACCCATTTTGATTTCTCTTCAATTTCTGTTTGAATATATATTTGTCCATTCGCACTTGCTAAGAAAGGTGAAGCACAATCAAATGATATTGTAAAGTTTGGATTTACATACTTGCGTACTGCTCTTTGAACATCAGTTAGCAATACTGCCCACTCTAATTTACTTGTGCCTAGGAAGTGCATCCAATCGTGCAATCCTTCTTTCAGTAACCCGTCGAATCTTAAGGTAACTAGTCTACGTAGAACTAAGTGTATATCACACATATTCTGTCCACCCATTGCCCAACCATTAAATGGTTTTTCATATTGCGTAGGATCACAGTATTTTTTCATCCTATCATACCAATCATCTGCTTCTGCGTGATTCTCACCTTGCAATACATTTAAAAACTTACAGGCACCTGTTCTATTTTTCATAAAGTAATCGTTGTTAATATATGTACCTTCGACTGCTTCAAGATAAGAGTTAATACCCGATGCCTTACGACCTTCTGGTGAACGACAAACCCACGCTGGAATATCTAGTATCATTCCATAATCCATATAAGCATCCATCCACGCAAGTACTAGTTCACGTTTCTTTTGTGCTTTAGGGCAGTTTGGATTTTTCCAATCACCTTCCCATACACCTTTACCAATCTGGAATCCACCTGAGTCACCTAATACAAAACTATTAGCACGATCTCTATTACGTATCATATCTTCTTTAGCACTTACCTTGTTGGTATCTAGTTCTGCGTGACCTGCTGAATATAATGCCCATTGGTATGGAAAGTATGCTTCTTTTGGATTAAGCCAATTAAGACCTTCTATACCTTTCTCAAAGTCTTTAGGTATACGTGAGTCTTCAATGTATAGACCGTTTGATGTTTTATACTTTGGATCAGGATGTCTCTGCTTACCTATATAAGTGGCATAAAAGCCACTTAGTGCTGGCAAGAATACAGCGTAGTCTTTTTGTTTTGCAGTTAAGTTGTCTATTTCAAATGTCATTATTTGCTTTGTGCTGGTAAGATGTAGTCATATGTTGCCAGTCCTGAGTCAACAGTAATCTGTGCCGCACCTTCATCTGATATTCTAAATGTTTTATCGCCTGATAAACTTAAAATACTGCTTACAGCCGCAACTGGCCAAGCCCACGCTTTAGTTAGTGTACCTGTAACACCAGCCTGGAATACAAAGTCTCCTGCGTGACTGCTATGATCACCAAAGAATAATTTAAGATCAGTACCTTCTGTTTTTGCAGTAAAGTTAAGTTCTTCTGCATTAGCCGATGCCATAAATTTAAGTCTCTGTATGTTATTAACACTAGGTGTAAATTCTATATTCCAATTTACTTGACGCATTGTAACAGTTTTAAGTTTATCTTCAACAATCTGTTGTGTCATAAATCTGTAATCATTCTTAAAGTCACCTGCGGCATTTTCAAAATGTAATCCAACTGGAACACTTTCACCATTGCGATCTTGTTTAGTCAATGTAATTTTAGCGTCTTTAGCATATTCACTAATACCTAAGATAGTACTTAACTTACCTAGGTTAGGCATACCAAATGTACCATTGAATTCAGTCACTGGCGTATTTAATTTTGCTTTTACAATAACACTACGATCTTCTGCTATTGCTTCTATGTTTGTTTCTGCATCGGTACCACTAACTTTAACTAGGTCTATAATACCTAAGCCATAAGTGTTTTTTACGATGTCTAATAAATGATCACGCATTTTGATAGTTCTCCAAAGAATTAATAATATTATTATATATGGTATTTAGGTCGTAAGCAACCTCTTTTGATAAAATCATTTCCGTAGGACCTCTCCCATAGATTGGGTATTTTTCATTGTCTGTAGTTTTCCAGGTTTTTTTAGTTCAATCCAGCTGGCAGTTCGAAACCAGTCGCTTTCAGCATTAGAAATATTGTTTAAGTCTGCTATTTCATATCCTATGTCTAGGGCTACCTGCTTAATAGCTGTTTCGGTATTCCAACTTTCGGAGCCTTGTTGTGCCTGTATGCACCCTTCAATACGATCGCAGTTAACATAATTAAACATAAACGTACCACCACTACGCAATAGGGTATAGACCTGTTTGAGATACTCTGTTACATACTCTTGTGCCAGACCAGTGAAAAAGTCCCAGGCTAATACAAATGCAAATTGTTCTTGTGGTAACTCATCAAAGTTCCTGTCTGCTACTTTATAACAGCGAAGCCTAGATTGATACTGTGGCGGAAATGTGTTTAATAAATCACGGAATGATTGTTTGTTTATGTTTGTATCAGTGAGATATAGTGGATCACTGGCAACCATACAGACTGTATATATTCTTTCCATTGGCATTATCTGTAAACTAGGATATGCCTGACTGCTATATCCTGATATCTTTGAACTTATATGTTCTTGTATTTCGTGTGTGTATGGTCCACTTGGTCTTACGTGATTACGGTCACTGAACTTGGCGAGATAGTCTGGACCACTAAATTGTATTTCAACTTGGTGCAGAATATCTGCTTCTAGTACGGTGATAATATCGTCTAGGGTTGTAATTACTTCACGATCCAGCTCTGCCTTAGAGTTATATAGCTTTACCAGATCTAATAGATATCCTTGCTGTGGATTGTCTTGGTTTAGTTGTGTTACTACATTACGTTTTTGTGATTGGTCAGCAGTATTAGTTAATTGTTTGTAATTATCTAATAGACTATTTCTAAAACGAACTAGGTCAGTAATCATTATTCAAATTTAAATAGATCATCGAATGTCGTTGATATTTGAGTGTTTTCTGATATCTTCCAGTCTAGCACTCCCATTAAGTTTTCTACCTTTTGATCAACAATACCTGTTTCCATTGACGCTTGATCAAATGGCAGTTCTTTGAACCATG
>Ga0209535_1000045_pt1 | contig 67517 bp, 74 predicted proteins | sample LinPmetageLP28_FD_184041 | JGI IMG/M metagenome (GOLD analysis project Ga0209535, IMG submission 184041) | Marine viral communities from the Pacific Ocean - LP-28 (SPAdes) (version 2) | ecosystem: Environmental > Aquatic > Marine > Oceanic | place: Pacific Ocean | collected 2009-08-22 | reverse complement strand
CAAGGAGCAAATGGAAATGCTGGAAGTAATGGTGCCACAGGACCTCAAGGAGCCACCGGAGCAAGGGGTGTGACAGGTTTACAAGGAGGAACAGGAGCAAAAGGAGATAAAGGAGATACAGGTTTACAAGGAGCAAAAGGAAATGCTGGAAGTAATGGTGCCACAGGACCTCAAGGAGCAACCGGTTTACAAGGAGGAACAGGGGCAAAAGGAGATAAGGGAGACACTGGTGGACAGGGACCTACAGGAGGAACAGGAGCGAAAGGAGATAAGGGAGACACTGGTGGACAGGGAGCAAGGGGTGCGACTGGATTACAAGGAGGAACAGGAGCAAAAGGAGATAAGGGAGACACTGGTGGACAGGGAGCAACAGGAGCAAAAGGAGATAAGGGAGACACTGGTGGACAGGGACCTACAGGACCTACAGGACCTACAGGACCTACAGGACCTCAAGGAGCTCAAGGTGCTCCAGGTTTGCCAGCAACGAGAATGACATGTGAAGAAGTTTGTTTATGTGTTGAAGCTTTTGGTTGTGGTGGTGGTGGAGGTATCATTAAATTTCCAAGATTCACAGCTGGACATTATTATGAAACTGGAGAAGATTTAGCATTATATGTAGGATGTCCAATGATATTATTAAATAATAAAATAGTTACCACAAAAATTCCAAATGATAAAAGAATCATTGGATTTTTAGGCGAATTAACATCTGGTAATGATTCAATCGATAATAAATTAAAAACTAATATAGGTTATGTTGTTGGTGTAGGAGATAGTTTTCAATGGGAGAAAAAAACTGAAATAGATTCATCGGGTAATTATATTAGCACAGAACAAAAAATAATTAATGGAATAAATGTAAACAACGAAGGTGGTCCAATAGAAGTTGGAGATTTGTTAGTTTCTAGTAGTAACCCGAAATTTTTCAAAAAACAATCAGATGATTTAATAAGAAATTATACAGCTGGAAGGTGTATGCAAGATATAACATTTGATACAAATGGCGAAGCTACAGGAATATACTGTATAATGGTATGCGGATAAAATAATAAATTAAATAATGATAATAAATTATTATTATTATTATTTATGGTAGAATGGGCAAATATAACATGGATAATGTTACATACATTTACAGTTAAAATTAAAGAAAATATTATCATAACCCATAACAATGAAATAAAAGATTTTTTATATTTAGTAATAAATAATTTACCATGTTCAATATGTAGAAACAAATCAAAAAAATATTTTAATGACAATATTAAAACAATAATAGATAAAAAAACATTAATATTATTTTTATATAATTTCCATAATTTTGTAAACCTTATATTAAGTAAGAAACAGTTTGATTACCATTTATTAGATAGATATTATTTAACAAAAACAGAAGAAATATTTAGTATTTTTAACAAATTAAATAAATACCCTGATGAGATTAAAGATTTTCTAATAGATAATACAGTTTGGTTTAATGATTAAAATATTACCCGATTGATACAACTGGTTTTAATGAAGAAGAAATGGCATTTTATAATTCATTAAAATAATAATATAAATATAATTATTGTATTATTATTATTATTATTATGAAGTTGAAATATACGACAGATATATGTGGACAAGAGATATTGACAGATGAAAATAACCAACATCAAGTAATGATGGAATGGGAAAAACCTTATATGGAAAAATCAATTGAATTATTTCAACCTTTTGGTAGAGTATTAGAGATAGGATTTGGTATGGCTTATTCAGCTACTAGTATTTGTGATTGTAGTAGTGTGACTGAATATAATGTAATAGAATGTTCGCCAGTAGTATGGAAAAAATTTGAAATTTGGCGTGTTGAACAATTAGAAAAAAGGCCAGAATTAATAATAAATTTGATAAAAGGTAGATGGGAAGATGTTATTGATGACGAAGGAATATTTGATTCTATTTACTTTGATGATTATAGTGGAGAAAAAGGACCAAAACAAAGAAGTGATGACTTTACAATGAGAATATTAAAAAATCATACAAGAATAGGTAGTAAATTTAGTTTTTATAGTACCGCATCAGTTAATGCTTATCCAAATGTCAAATGTTTATCGTGTGTAATTCATAAGTATAATATAGATATTCCGAAATATTGTAATTATGCTAGAGGAACCGAAATGTATGTTCCTGTATATATTAAAATATCTGATGATATAGATGATTTGGAAAAGAACATAGTAGGATACAATGTGGAAAAAACACATGAAGCATACAAAAATCAGTTGGAAAAATATAATAATTATGTTTCTAATAATAAAGGACCAAAAGGACAATTAATAGTTGTTGATAATTTTTATAATAATGCGATGGAAACAAGAAATTATATTTTAACCCAGGAGTTTAAAGTAAGAGGGAATTATCCAGGACAAAGAACACAGTCATATGCGACAATAGAGTTAAAGAATATTATAGAAAAATATATAGAACCAATTGCGGGAAAAATAACAGATTGGCCTATGCATAAAGAAGGTGAAGATGTGTATAATGGTGCTTTTCAATACACAACGTCAAGAGAACGGTCATGGATTCATAATGATGGAATGAATAATTGGGCAGCAGTATGTTATTTAACACCAAATGCTCCTGTAACATCAGGAACAGGATTTTATAAATTTTGTGATGGAACAAGAAATTGTTTGGAATCAGAAGGAAGAGGGAATAAAGAAATAATTGACAAAGCTAGTCAAGATATGACGAAATGGCACTTAGTAGATCAAGTAGGAAATGTATTTAATCGATTAGTAATTTTTAATTCATATAATTATCATATGAGTCAAGAATACTTTGGAACAGACAAAAATGATGGTAGATTATTCCAAGTATTTTTCTTCTCAACCGATATGTAAATAATAATTAATTGAAGTTTTAATTATTATTATTATTAGTTATTGGGGTTATTTTGAATATTCTGATTATTAATATCATTATATCTAGTGTTAATAAAGCACCAATCAGCATCAGGTCCATTATTAGAGAATTTTTCCGCATATACTTGCCATTCATTTTCTATTAAAAAATCTCGCGTTTGATTACATAAAGGTGCTCCCTGATTATATTCAGTATGTTGTAATTCTACAATAAGAAATTTGGCTTTATTAATAATACTCATAGAACCTTTTAATATATCTAATTCAGCTCCTTGAACATCTATTTTAATTAAATCAGGTATTGGGATATTCTTGTTTTTTACAATCGTTTCTAATTTCATTCCAATTTTATGTTTAATGTGATTTTCAGTAAAAATTTTGGCTGAATTAGGATGTCCTATTTCCTTATAATAAGAATTTCCTCCAGACACTTCATCATTTTGATAAAAACTTATTCTTTTATAATCTTCATCACATAATACACCTACATTATATTTATAATTTGTATTATTTTGTTTGTTATATTCATCATAAAACAGTTTCACTTCTGTCATACCATCAAATAAATAAATTTTACTATTTTTCCAAATTTTACTAGCATTTTGTGTCCAATGTAATACTTGTGAACCAATATCATAAATAATCATATTCTCTGGATAAAAATCTTTACTTAATTTTATTAAAAAAATTATATGTTCGTTGGGAATATTAATTCGTATATGAGTATCCTGTAAAATATTCAATACATAATTATTATGAACTACTGTTCCTAATTTATTATTATAATATTCAATAATTTGGGCTATATTAAAAAAATCTTCATATATAATTTGCTTTAAATTTGGATATTTATTAACAAATTCATCATCTAACTTATAACTATTTTCAGATAGAATATTAAATCCAGATTCTAGTAAGCGATCGCATCTTATATGTTCGAAAATATAACTGATAGTATTGTCAAGATTTCCATGTATATTTAAAATTATTTTACACTTTGCTAATTCCATATCTCTATCGTGATCCCAACCATTAATTATGTTAACAGTAAAATTATTTCCTTTTAAAAAATTAACTATTTTTAATCTTCTCTCTGTAATAACACCATTTGCTGTTTTAATAATACCAAAATCAAATTCTTTTTTAGTATTTTTATTTAAATTAGTTAATTGTTTTAGTTCCTGATCACTACATTTATATGGTAAATATATTTTGTCTTGAATGTTAATTTCATTTTCATCTAATATTTTTAAATTACTTTGGTTATAATCGTAATATTCCAAATTCGGATATAATTTTAAAATATTAATTGTATGTTCTAATCTAACAGGAATATTTAATGGTTCTGTATTTAAAAAACTAAATTGAGTATTAGGTAAACTTTTAATTATCTCATTATCAAATATTTCATGAATAAATGTTATTTTAGATGGATTTTCTGTTAAAATTCTATTCTTATCATTCGTTAAATGAATATTATATTCAGGATAAATATAATTTAAATTATCAATATATTGTTGAATCATCATTACGTTCCAAAATCGTGAAGAGAAATAAAAAATCCATTTCTTTTTATTCAGTCCTAACATAGTGGACCATTCTTCAGCTCTATTTTTCCAAGAACATGATAACGCATATTCTTTACCTTTTTCTTTCATCAGTGCCTTTTTTTCAGTTGTTAGATTAACCAATGTCTCAATTTCTTCACCTCGATTTACAGGTATACCATAATTACCTACTGTATCTAATAATCCTGCTAGAGGATAATATAAACAAATAACTTCACTCATTAACATTTCCATTCCCGTAATACACGAAGTTTCCGGAAATGTATTGGTATATAACCAATATTCAGATTTTGCCATTAAATTATATAATTCTATTGAATTTAATTTACCATGATGTGTTATACTATCAAAACTATTAATTATTATTTCCATTTCCATTTCATTATTATTTTTTGGAAAAGTATCATAGCTACAAATATCTAATGTAGCATCTGGAATTTTATCAAGAATTCCTTTCCATAAATCAAGTATAATATGTAATCCTCTATAAGCACAAGATGACCATATAAATTTATTTTTAGTTTTATCATTATTATTTTTTGGAAAATTTTCTATATGAATACCATTATTAATAGAAATAATTTTATCATTTAAAAATGGATGAAATTGGATGATATTTGTTGTATGCCATGGTGTTAATGAAATAATATTATCAATATTATTATAATTATTTTGTAAAATATCATTTATAGGAACTAAACTAGTATTTATAAAGCCAGTGCTATCATGTGCTGATACTATTAAATTGTAACATTTACTATTTTGAAATTTTTCAAAAAAACAAACATAGCGTGACACGATAATTGTATGAAATTCAGTATTGTCTAATAAATCCTGTAATTTATTTTCATGAATATAAGTAACATTATCAAAGGTTCCTTCATCTACATAACCACTTACAATAATTTCATAATTTTTGGGTAATTCACGCATTAAATAAGCTACAGCTTTTTCCGCACCACCTAATGCTTTATTTTCAAGATGAGATTCATTCCATAAATGTGTCATCCATCCTGTATAAACAAGTATTTTATTAGAAAAAGAATATTTTTTATTCTTATCAATCGATTTTTTATTAATAGAATTTTTTATTATATCATATTTATCAGGATATTTATCGTTAATAATATTTATAATATTTGTCCATACATTTTCTATATACTTCGTTGAATCCTTATTTAGATAATTAATAAAAAAATCAATAAGAGGAATATCTTCTTTATCTTCTTTAAAATACGGTATATAACACATATTTATGTTATAAATGGTATTTTGATTATGTTGATTATGTTGATTATAGTTTAATAAAATATATTTACATGCTTCATAAGCTGATTTACCTTCATCACAATAAGAACCGGAAATAGAAGCATAATGATGAAAGACTTCATATTTAGAAGTATCAATAAATAATTTACCTTGTGTAATAACATCATTTTGTTTAAATTTATTGTATAATGATGAAACCATAAAATGTTGACCATTCTGATAATAATAATCCATTATGTTCACAATACATTCAAATCGTTCTTTATCATAATTATATGATTCTCCCCAGTATTTAATAGCATTGATATAATCTTTTTTTTCACTATATAAATTTCCCAACATTAAACAGGAGTAATATTTTTCTTGGTTCCAATTACATAAGGTTAATGCTTTTGTATACCATTTAATAGAAATATCATTTTTACCACAGTCTTTGTAACTTTGAGCACAATAAAAAGCATATCTTGATTGTAAACCAGTATCAGTTTCACTATTATAAGCATTTTCTAATATTACAGCATCATCTAGATATTTATTTGGATTTTTACTTCTATTACCTAATCGTCTTGATAGAATATAATAATTACCTTCCAACTGTTCTTCTGATTTTTTAGTATCAATAGGAACTATAGATTCATGTAAAATACCAATATATTTCCATTTCATTTTATTAGAAATTAATATAGAACGATGATATGATACTGGATTTTCAAATTGTATATTATAACAATCTTTGTCTAGTATTAAAGGCAAATTCATATTTCCTTCAATCAAATCATCCGCATCAAATATGAACAAGTAATCTGATTTACCAAATGCGTGTTCTAATGCTTTTGTTCTATTATGACCGAAATCTTTCCATTCGTCACAAAACATTTCTCCAGATATACCTCTCTCCTTAAAAAAATTATTAATAATATCAATAGTATCATCAGTAGAACCTGTATCAGATATGACCCAATAATCAATATTAATATGTTCTAGCACATTTTTTAGTGTAGATAATATTATATGTGATTCATTTTTGACAATCATATTTAAACAAATAGTTGATTTCGTCATTATAGGTAAAATAATTATATTATTTTTATATTATAATTATTTTTATTGATTAATTGATTTTTTCCATACTTCAAAGAATTTATCTTTGAATGATGACCATTCTGATTCAAGTGGACCAATTTCTAAATAATCTACATAAAAATTATTTTCTCTAAGTATGGTATCTACATATTCTTTTTGTGAATCAATTCTATAATCGTTTTCCATAATAATTAATTTAATATTATTTAAAATTTCCGGTGTATCTTTTAAAATATAATAGAATGCTCCTTCACAGTCAAGAATTAATGTATCAAAATTTATATTATATTTATTATTCAATTCTTTCCAGGTTATAGTATTAACCCATTGGTATCCTTCTTTTAAAATATCACTAGGTTCTGTAACCCAACCTTGTTGAATTAATTTACGACTTGACAAAGCAGCGCTTTCAATGTGAAATTTCATATTATTTAAATTACGATTATTATTTAACATAAGAGCATTCTCTTCATCACTTTCCATTGTAACAAAATTAGTATTATCCTTAAGAATATGTCCTATTATTAACGAATTTCTGCCTATATTTCCTCCAATTTCTAAAACTTGTTCGTTACCTGTAAAATACTGAAGAGTAAGTTTTTGTTCAGGTAACTCATCAAGAAAGCTTCCATTGTTTAATTTTAATTGGGAATGTATATCTGAAATTTGTGCATTAATTTCTTTATTGTCTGTTATGATTAGTGATTGGCAATTGTCATGTAAATATAGCATATTGAACCATTTAATTAATTCTTCCTCAGAACAATCGTTATAATTGTAAATTTTCATATTATCATATTTTTTACTGTCAACAATTTTTTTTTGAAAATCTAAGTTAAACTGGTTGTTACATAACCAAATAATATCACATCTTGGAGTTTTGTATAAATTATTAATTTCAATATTATTAATTCCATTGTTAATAATACACACACATTTATCATAATCTAAATTAATTGTAGAGTTCATTTTTTTATGTTGATAATCTTGTTCTCGTTTCCAAATAGGTGAAAGGTTCTCAAGATATTTTTCATCTTCATATGCATCTAATTTCTTCATTTTATCATGAACCCTATACTTTTCGTAAAACATAGGACCAATATACTGAGGACCAATACGATTAATTTCTGAATTTCGAATAGTTGAAAAATTATTACCATCATCATTAGCATATTGAATATATTGTGCTTTATTATTTTTAACAACTTTATATTTGCTACAACATGTTTTCAGAAGAATCTCATAATCATCGCAAATAGGCAAAAATTCAGAATAACTCTCTAGTTCCATTAAAATGGATCTTTTCCAAATACGAGGATGATTAGGTAAACAAACAAGATGACTCAATGTAATATTATTAATATTTGGAGTTACATAAACATTAATCCATTTATCATTAATTTTTTCACAATAGTATCCACCATATCCTTTACAAATAAAATCTCCATAATGATAATTCGATCCATTGCGATACAGTCCAATTGTATCAGCATATACAAAGCCTATTTCTGGGTCTGATTCAAAAATATTATAAGAGTCTAATAAACAATTTTCTAATATTTCATCATCATGATCCATTTCTAATATATATTTACCACGACACAATGATATAGCTTCATTTTTAACATTTCCTATATTTCCACTATTTTTATCTCTTTTATATAATCTTACACGATTATCTTGAGCTAATTTTTCTTTAAGAAATACAAAATGCGCATCTTCTGGTGTATCATCCATTATGACCCACTCCCAATCTATTAATGATTGTTTTTTTATAGATTCATATGCTGTTTTAATATAATCATAACTTTTAAAGCATGTAGTAAATATAGAGAATATTGGTCTGGTGTTTACTCTATTATCAATGACATATGATATATAACAGTAATTTACATTATAATTGAATTCATCGATATTCGATATATCTGATTTATGAAACCACCGACTAGAAAATCTGTCTGGTATTTGTTTTGCGATGTAATTATATTCATCATATGTATTACCATATGTAACTAATAAATGATAATTGGGATTATATAATTTATTTAAATGACTAATGTCATTTATAATATGGATAGAACACATTAATGAATCTTTATTATCTTCTATAAAAGTGTCTATTTTGGAATATGTGTTATGTCGAAATAATAAAACATAGGGATATCTACTCATTGTATTAAAAATAATATAATATTTAAGTGATTTATTAAAAAATAAACATAAAAAAAATAAAATTATATACTATATAGAATGTCGTTTACTAGATTTCATGATGACCCTTGTAGAGTAAAAAAACAATTACAAGAAATGACTGGACCTGGTCGTTATATGATAAATCAACCAGGATGGGGTGACAAACCTTGTTATATGGAAGATCCTTATATGAGAATACAAGAATGGGGAGGTAACTTACGAACAAATACCATTAACCTTGAAAGTGATTTATTGGGTTTAACAAGAACACTTACAAAAGATTGTGAGGAAAATAATTATAAAAAAGGAGCTGTTAAGTCCAAACCAATCTCCTATCCCACATGTGCTTCCTTTACCGATCAATCCCGAGTTACGGATCCTGCCTGGTGGTATAGAGATTTAGAACAAGTGAATTGGGCTATATTGCCTTTGAATCCTCAAGAAAACACTTGTAAACCATTTCAAAATAATTTAAATACAAGACTATTGGAGAAGGATTATTTTGTTGCTACGGCACCATGTGTTCCTAAGAACGATGGAAATGTATTATCTGCTACGGCTTTTAGAGGATTTGGTAACAATATAAATGTGAATAATTGTGTAAAAACACAAACTTGTGGAAAAATAAATAAATAAATAAATAAATAAATAAATAAAATATGTTATATATCATTTTTTATAAAAAATATATAACATATATATAATGGAATTAGCCGTACCACTTATAGCATTAGGAGGATTATATGTCGCATCTAATCAAGAAAAAAAAAAGGAAGGTTATGAAAATATGGGAAAATCTGTGAATTCATTACCAAATTATAATGAACCACCTGTTAATTATCCAACATTAAAGGGTGTTAAAAATACTAATCCAAATAAATACAGAGATTCCAATACAGTTACAGATAGATTTTTCAAACCATCTGTCTATCAAGAATTCAAAAATGGACCTGATCAATTTGGAAATGTTTCAAAAACAAATGATTTTAAAAGTTTAACTGGAAATACCGTAAGTAAAACGAATTTTAAACATAATAATATGGCACCGTTTTTTGGAGGTAAAATTAGAGGAAGTACTCAAGATGCCAATATTGCTGAAACAGTTTTAGATAATATGAGTGGCGTAGGTAGTCAGCAAATTAGAAAACAAGAACAAGCACCATTATTTTCTCCTCAAAAAAATATGAGATATGCTCATGGAACCCCCAATCAAAGTGATTTTTACCAATCAAGAGTAATGCCTGGTTCTAAAATGTCAAATGTCAAAATGTGGGATGAACAAAAAGTTGGACCAGCTTTAGACGCTGGCTACAATACTGAAGGTGAATTGGGATTCAATTCCGGAATGGCTGCTAGAGAAAAATGGGTTGATAGAAATGTTGATCAACTTCGTGTTGAGACAAATCCCAAATTAACATTTGGTTTAGCAAATCATGAAGGACCTGCTCATTACTTTAATAATGCTCCTGCCACGGTAGAAACACAGGGTAAAGTTGAAAAATATTTACCTGATAAATATTTTATTAATACCCCTGATAGATGGTTAACTACAACTGGTTTAGAAAAAGCACAAACTGTCCGTTCTATTGAAGTGGCAAAAGATGTAAATAGATCTACTACAGGAAGACAATATTTTGGTGCTGATTCTAATCCAGAGGGAACCAAAATGTATACTCCTGGTGAATATCAACAACCTAAAAGACCCCAATTACAATCAAATCCTGTTTTAAATCCGAATGGTTGTGGTTCGGGAGCAGCTGGTTCTAACGACTATGGAAAAGATGGTTACACCCCTCTTCCTAATAATAGAAGCACTGTTCGTCAAGACTCTGGATTCGGAGTTGTTGGAGGTTTTATGAAGGCTGCTGTTGCTCCATTATTAGATGTATTAAGACCATCGCGAAAAGAAAATGTTATTGGTAACATTAATCCTACGGGTAATGTTCAAAGTCATGTAGCTGCTGCTAGAGTTTGGAATCCTGCTGATAGAGCTCCTACCACTATTAAGGAGACCACTGTAGGATTATTAGATAATAATCATTTAAATGTAGAAGGACAAAAAGATGGTGCTTATACTGTTAGTCAACAACAAGCAACTGAACAGGAAAGAGATACAACTAACTGTGAATATTATGGTGATGGTGGTAATGGAACCGGTGTAGCATTATATAATGCTGCTTATAACCAACGCAATAATGTAAATAAAACATATAAAAATAGACCTAATCAAGGTGGTATGTCTATGATGAATCACGACCAAAAAGTTCAAATTGATAAAATGGACCAAGACAGAAATAATAACAGATTGTGGGTTAGAAACGGAAATAACGGAATAAATGGAGCTATTCCATCTGTAGAAACATATGGAAAAATAAATGTTCCTCAATATTATAATAATTGTCAAGACTGTGATAGAATTAATCCTGATATCTTAACAGCATTTAAACAAAATCCTTATACCAAAAGTCTAAGTAGTTATTAAGTCTTTTAATTCTTTTTTAGTTATATGTTTTTGAAATGCTAATATATAACAAACATCAAATATATATGATTCTTCTCCACCTGATTCAATATCTAAATCCAATATATATTTAACACAAAATTCTGGAGTGAGTTTTTGTGTTGCTAATAGTATTTTTTCATCAAGATGTTCAATATTTTCTTCAAGAATTTCAATTGAATATTTATATTTATTTTTTAGTAAATCAGTATTCGTTACCTTCATTGTTAATTTAATAACTTATTATTAAATTAATTTATTTCAATTTTATTATAAATACTTAATTTAATATGAGCAACTTTATACATTTTGGATGTTGGAATAATCTTAATAAAGGTTGTCTTAAAAATGTAATGACAAGATTAAACGAAAGACTAGATAGCTTACCAATAATAGATTTTTTGAGTGTTGCCGGTGATAATTATTATACAATTAAAGAATTCGATGATGGTGAAAAAAAGAAAATTATAATTCCAGAAAAACTGAATTTAGGATTTGAATATTTACCCAAAGATGTGGATATATATATGATATTAGGTAACCATGATTTGGAAACAAATACAGGAGAGAATAATTTATTTATTGATAATTTAGAAAATCCTGTTTCAGAAAATGATTGTAAAGTAATTGAATATGAAAACATAGCTATTGGAGACAATAGAAAGATTGACTATAAATTATCACATGAAAAAATGTTACAAAATGGAACTTTGGTATTAATGATTGATACAAGTATGTATGAGTCTGCAGCAGAATTATTTTTACCTTGTTATAAAGCTTTTTTACACGATGAGTCTATTACTATTGAAAAACTACAAACACAACAACTAGAATTTATTAAAGAAACTATAGAAAATTATGATGGTGAAATTAAAAATTTAATAATCATTGGACATCATCCGATAATAGGATTAAAATTAAAAAAAAGTAAAAATAAAACTGTTGAAGACATTATTATTTTTGATGATGTATTAAAAGAAATATACGAGTCATTGAAAGATAGTGTAAATTACTTTTATTTATGTGCGGATATACATTTATACCAATCAGGTAGTATTTCGCTCAAAATAAATGAAGAATCAAATATGAAAATTCAGCAATATATTGTTGGAACAGGTGGAACAAATTTAGATAAATGTCCTCTTGATAACGAAATTGAAATTGAAATTGAAATTGAAAATGAACGATTAACATATATAATGAGAGAATGTAAAGAAATATGTGGTTTTTTAGAATGTAATACAAATAATGATATACCAGAATTTATTTTCTATGAAGTAGCCTTTGAAGGAGGGAAAAAAATAAAAAAGAATAAAAAAACAAAAAATAAAAAGAGAATAAACAATAAATCAATGAAACGAAAATATAAATAAGTAATAATTAGTTAAAAAGTAACTAATTATTAATATATTAATGTCACTAACAATTCATAAAGATATAACTGATAAATTAGATAATTTTATAGAACATAAAAAAATTCCCAATATTATATTTCATGGAACTTCTGGTTGTGGTAAAAAAACTATATTGTTCAACTTCTTAAAAAAAATTTATAGGAATGACAAACTTATGATTAAAAATTATATAATGACTGTTAATTGTGCTCATGGAAAAGGTATTAAATTTATTAGAGAAGAATTAAAATTTTTTGCCAGAACAAATATTAATTTACAAGAAGGTTCTATTTTTAAGAGTATTATTCTATTAAACGCAGACAAATTAACTATTGATGCTCAATCGGCATTAAGAAGATGTATTGAATTGTTTAGTCATTCGACAAGATTTTTTATTATAGTTGATGATAAATATAAATTATTACGACCTATATTGTCTCGTTTCTGTGAAATATTTATTCCTCAACCAATGGTAAATAATAAAGAAGTAAATTTACATCAATATAATTTAGATAAAACATTCTCTGTAGTAAAATTAAATAAACAAAAAAAAACTAAATTTAAAGGTGATTTTGAAAAAATAAACAAAAAAGATGTTCATTCTATAAGTGAAAATTTATATGAAAAGGGATATTCGGCTTTAGATATAATAGAATACATTAAAGATTTAGATATAGACACATTAAAAAAATACGAATATTTGGTTTATATTCAGAAAATTAAGAAAGAATTTAGAGAAGAGAAACTATTAATGTCTTCTATACTTCATTTTTTATTAAAGCGTTCGGATTATACTTTAGAAAATATTTCGTTTATGTAAATGGATGATTATTCAATAACAAGTCTCCAAGAGTCAAGAAATGAGTGGTGCGCACGCCTAATTAACATTCTAACACCACTAGTAATTGAAGGATTTAGATCTATTTTTGATGAATCTTGGAAATTATGTGAGGAAAACGATGAATTAGAGAAATATCTAATGACTTTTCAAAATTTTTTAGCTAGAGTTCCTAAGTGGAATCCTAATATTGTAACAGAAGAAACAAATAGAATTGTAGAAAAAAGTAATTGTGGATATTTAACTGACTTAATTAGTTGTGTTCATATTATTCAGTTAAAAAGTCTAACTTGTATGCGTGTAGGAAATCAACAAAAGAAGATTGATATTAATGTCCCTTCGTTAGAAAATTTTATTCATAAAATTTATATTAATACAGCACGAAAGATGTATACAAATATATATTTATTTGAAAAAAATATAACTCCTTTACAAATTCAAAAACACAACAGAGAATTGGAATTAATTGTGAGAGAACAGATTTTAAATTCTATTCGTGATAATATTCCTGTAGAAGATATATTAAAAGTATATCTTGACGAAACTGTTGAGGATGATGTTCAAGTCGAAGAAACAGAAGAAATTATTTCTACAGAACCTGTAGAAGAGAAGGAAGTTGAAATCGAGAAAGTAGATAATGATACTGTAAATTCCAGTGATGTTATAGATGAAACTCCTCTTGAAATAGCTCCTTTAGAAAAAGAAAATGAGGGGGAAAAGAATGAGTCGATTAAATTCGATGATGTTGATAGAGCGGTAGATTTAGATAATAAAATCGAAGAAATAATTGCTCCAAAAACAGAAGAACGATTAGAACAAATTAGTAATGAGAGAAATGAAGCAAGGAAATTAGAAGAAATGGACGATGACGACGATGATGATAAAATAACCATTGGAGAAAAAATTAATTTAACTGAATTGGATGTTCATGATTTAGAAAAACCAAAAGAGCTTAATAAAGTTCCTCTTGGGTTAGAAGAGATTGAAGTATTAACATAATTCGTTAAAAGTATAGTAACTTTATTTATGTTTAATGTAAATGCAGGAAGTGTTTATTTATGCTTTAGCCATATGTACTGTGTTCTTTTTGTATAAATTTTTGGAGATGAAGTTTGTTCCAGATGATGAGAAGAAACCATTAAAAGATGTCGTAAAGGAGTCATTAGTTGTATATTTTGCCTCGGTCGTCGGAATTTATTTGTATTCACAGTTTGATATTCCATCCACCTCAACAGGAGGTTCAAAAGCCACAATGGCCTTTGTCGATAATCCAACTTTTTAAATAATTTTTATATAATTTATGTTATATAAAAATTCTAATTATACTAATACAGGATACTTATCTATATTCATAACTGTTTTAGATTTGTTAATTTTCTTTTTTGTTACAATAAAATCTTTAAATATTTGATTTTCTAATTGTTTTGAAGGAATTGCGTTATGAATAGTTCTAGCTATCATTTTATACAATTTAAATTCAGGATATCGTTCCTCTCCACTTGTTTTATAGAGTATATTTCTTCCTTTATCGTCTATTAGCCAAGAATTTATTAATGATGCTATTTTATTCTTTTTAATAATAATTTCTGCTTCAAAAAGGTCTTCAATAAAATGATCATATAGACAACATGCCAATCTACATAAATCAAAACTAGTATTGGGTTCCAATCGAGGTTTTTTATCATCAAAATACGGTTCACAATTATATTGAGACGCAGCATCACCTTTTTGGTGAAAACTATCACTACACATCGTTTGTCCATTAAATTTATAAATAGCTCTACCAAAATCAATTAATTTGTAAATCTTTCCGTATGTTGGAACTTTATAATGAATTCCATTAAAACAATAATATAAAAATTGTTTTTCCGTCGTAATATACATAATATTATTCGTATGTAAATCATTATGTGTGAATGAAAAGGTTTTTTGAAATGTTGATAAACTAATAATTATTTGAAACAAACAAGAAATCCATTCTTTATTGTTTAATAAATTATTTTCCATTAAATAATCCAATGTATTATCACATTTTTCGAGAGAAATCATCTGAATAGGAAAATCATATAATGAACACATTACATCATGTTCTTCCCCATCATCGCTATCCGAATCCTCATTATCATCAGAACATTCTGAACCACAATCACTGTTAATTTCATCCATTGTATTTGACGATTTTGAACTACATGATGATTCTGAATCGGAATCATTAGATTTTTTTAATGAATAATTATAAATACATACTTCACTTAAATCATAAATTTGTGTATTAGTATCATCTGAACTAGTAAAAATTTTAAAGTCGTCATTATTAAATGAATCAATTTGTATTTTGTCTATTTTATCATTAATAATAATTTTTTTTTTATTTGTTCTAGAATTGATATTGAAAAACTCGCTATAATCATCAGTTTCTAGATTAAAAAATACATTTCTATTACTATGAAAATAATCACAATCATTAAGATATTCAAGGTCATCTACAATATTATATAAAAATTTTTCTTGTTTCCCTATAAAGGCACCGTAATAATCAATACTATTTATAAAATTATTTTGATGAAGTAGTTGACTAGATAAATATGTAAAAAATGCGTCTACATAAGCACTATTATTTTTATCTAATAGTTTAGGAAATTTGTTATTTGAATTATATATTGGTAATTCAATCGGTATATTTGCCGATAAATCATATTTACCAGTTAAAAATTTTAATGGATCAAGTAGTGGCGAGAATTTACAAAATATCTCTCGATGTAAGATATTATTTGAATTGTCGGATATATTTACATTTAATGTATTTTTTGTTAAAGTATTGTTAACTTTATTAAGATAATACTTTTGATTCAAATTTATACTATTGAAATTGGTTGGATTAAGTGAAAAAAATTTTTCATATAATGGCACATAATTCTGTAGGTTATTAAGGCCTAATTGAGATTCTTCTAAATCATGAAATAAATCATTATTTTTTGTTTTCCGATAATATAAAGAAAAGTCCATTCTTTATAATTCTTATTATAAATATAAAACTTAATTCTAACTTATTTTTTTCGTATTTCATTAATTATTTTTTTCTTATTAAATCATAATTATGAGTTTAGACTTGAAAAAATTTGATATGAAGAATATTAGTTTCCGTCCTGACGAAAATAAAGGTCCAGTTGTAGTATTAATTGGTAGAAGAGATACTGGAAAGAGTTTTCTTGTAAGAGATTTATTATATTATCATCAAGATATTCCTATTGGAACAGTTATATCAGGAACTGAAGCAGGTAACGGTTTTTTTGCTGCTCATGTTCCAAAATTATTTATTCACGATGAATACCATACTGCCATTATAGAAAATATACTCAAGCGACAAAAAACAGTAATGAAACAAATAAAAAAAGAGATGGAGGCATATAAAAGAACTAGTATTGATCCAAGAGCATTTGTTATTTTAGACGATTGTTTATATGATAATAAATGGACAAAAGATAAGATGATGAGATTATTATTTATGAATGGTAGACATTGGAAAATTATGTTAATAATTACAATGCAATATCCATTAGGTATTCCTCCAAATTTAAGAACAAATATTGATTATGTATTTATACTTCGTGAACCATATATAGCGAATAGAAAGCGAATATGGGAAAATTATGCCGGTATGTTCCCTACATTTGAATCGTTTTGTCAGGTAATGGACCAATGTACAGAGAATTTTGAATGTTTAGTTATAAATAATAATTCCAAATCTAATAAATTACAAGACCAAATATTTTGGTATAAAGCAGCAAACCATGGAAACTTTAGATTAGGATCAAAAGAATTTTGGGAATTGTCTAAAGATATTGACAGTGATGAAGAAGATGAAATTTATGATCCAAACAGTGTTCAAAAGCGAGGAGCTGGTCCAAAAATAAATGTTCGTAAAAATAAATGGTAATAATTGTAATAATTTTTTCTGTATTATTATTATATGTCGAGTAATAATAATACTTTAGATAGTGAGGATAACCTCTTAGGTTCCAAAGACAAAAAACCTAAAAAAAAAACTAATCAATCAAACTCTAATGAAAACTTAAATCAAAATGTTGCTATTGATATTAAGGATAAAACTACTAATGATGTTATTCCTAGTGTGGATTACAATCTAAACATTAATTTACCTGATAATTTTAAATCAAAAAAACAGTTTGTTATTTTCAAAAATCAATTGGAAGCTTTTGTTAATAATAATTTATATATTCTAAAAGAATGTAAAGAAAATAAAAGACTATTAGACTTAGAATATGATGATCTTAATAATAAAATAAATTATATTCAAATATCTGTTATTTTCCTATCAACTGTTTCTGGTTTCCTACAATCTACCAAAGAGTTTTTTGACACTCCTGGACCAAGCGTATCAGTTGTTGGTATTTCTATATCAACTTATATTAGTCTTATTTTATCTATTTCCAAATATTATAAGTTTGACGAAAAGAAAGAACGAATTCATAATCTAAGAGAGAAATATTCTAATTTACATAATAAAATAGAATATAGAATGGATATATTGGGTCCTTGGATGAATCATAAATTATGGGAGCATCAGGATCCAGATGTCAAATTAAACGAATGGAATACTAAAGTTGTCACCGTTATGGAAGAAGAATATCTTTCACTTATTGATACAAAACAATCTTTATGTACTGAATTTGAAATCATTATGGATTCAAAAAGTAGAAACCAGTATAATATTAAAAATAAAGAGCTTATACATTATAATAGACAGCAACTTTTTGATACCAAAAAGAAGGATTGGAAACTTGAACAAAGAATTAAAAATGAAGAAATCCCACTTGATTTTAAAAGTTCTATTCAATTACCAGATGATGATTTAAATAATTGGGACGATCCTATCTAATAATTTTATTAAATATTTTCTAACATTGGATAACTTTCACTACTACAAGAAGCAGAAAGAATATCACCACCTTTTGTAATCATATTCAGTTGAAGCCAAAATCCCATATTAAAAAGAATTACAGCAAAGGCGTGTATTTTTTGATCAAAAATTGTTTCTGCGAATAAACCTTCTATGGCACCACCTAATGCTATTAAAATCGGTGGCGCTAGTGAATTAATAATACTGAATGAACCTGGAAATATTAAATCCCCCAATTCTGAAAACGCATAAAGATTTAATGATGCCGCCATTATAAATGGTATTAATGTAGTCCAAGCTAATGGAAATGTAGAGCCACCTGCTGTATCCTTCCATTTAAAATTAAATGTCGCTTTATATTCTTGGTTACCCAGATAACCTATTAAAAATCCTATAACAGATAAAAATTTTAAACAGCCAAAAAAATAGCTTGGACCTAAAACAGCATATGAAAATGCTTGTAATCCAATATACTGCATATTAAAAATAAAAAAATAAGCTACAATTCTTAACCATTGATTATTTTTATCAGAAACAATCACATTTGTATCTTCTAATTCACCTCTTAATGGACTATTAAATGGAGCTACTTGCCAACCCTCATATGTATGCATCATAATACCTGGAAGACCTCCAAAAAAAGCGATCATAGGAGAAAGTAGAAATAAAAGAGTTCTTTGTTGGTCATTATTAAAATAATAAGTCCAATTATCACTGTTATAAAGTATAGACTGTGCCATTAGAAAAGCTGGAATTAATGGAGCCCAATGAACTAGTTCAACAAAATTTAACATATAATTATTGGCAGTGTGAGCCATACCAATATCGTAGAGAGATTTTTTAGGAGCTGCCTTATTCCATCCCCATGCCGTATTTGAAGGGAATCCTCTAGAATACCATTTATTTTGAAAAGATGACTCATAGTCATTAGTATCTACTGTATTATCAGTGTCATTATGAATTTCCATTTATTAATAATGACATTATTATATATTTAAATACATTAGTAATATTTAATATTCATAACCACAATGTTTACAAACAAAATAAGATTCCCCATATAGTCCTGGTTCTCTTTCTCGTTCAAAATCATGTTTTCCATTTTTTTCAATACATTCTTGAGTAATTTTCATATTAATCTCTTCTATTTCAAGTTTTATTTTTTTAATTTCATCTTCTAATAAATAAATATTACCATATAAATTTCTTTTTGATTCTTCTTGTGAATCACTTCCTTTGACCATTAAAACAATATATTTTATTATTATTATATTGTTTTATTCTTAATAAATTAAGCATTTGTTGAATCACTACCACCTTCAACTTGTGTAAGTCCATGGTCAGTATTTTTATCTGTTACAATATTTTCACCCTCAAATAGCTCTTTCTTAACATCATCTAATGTAGCATTCTCACCCATAGCACTCTCTTGTGTGTTCATATTAGCGACAGAAACTAAATCTCCGTCAGCATTGATAGTTTGTGTAAGTTTAGCTCCAGTCTCCTCTGCCTTCTTCTTATTATCCTCCATTGCTTTTACCTTAGCCTCTTTAACACGATTATCAAATTCATCCTTTGCCTTCTCCTCGTTCTTCTTCTTCTCACTCATTAGCTCATTAAGTGTCTCTTCCATATACTCTACGCGTCCTGTCTTGTAAGCTTCAGGATGGAATGGAACCCAAATACCAACAGGTCCTACATATACATCATGGTTAGGATCATTTTGTCTTAACATCTTACATCTTAACTCTGCCTCTTGTTGTGTAGGAAAACAACCACGAACCTTAATACCACGAATGGAGGTTTGAAATTTATGTTCTGTATCAAATTCTTTCTCTAGACGCTCCTCATTATCATCCATAAAGTTCTTAAAATCATCTTCAATAGAACTTTGAATTAAGTTTTCCTTCTCATCTTTAGTAAATTCTTGAAAGTCTTTAGTAACTTTCTCAAAATCGATGCTATATTTATAAGAAAGAAAGTTTAAGAACTGTGTAAATTTTTCCATCGATTTGGAGAAGTCCCAATTCTTAATAAAATTTTGAAACAAATACATTTCCTTTTGCTTTAAAATATCTTCAGGTGAAATAAAAGATAAACAAACAAATTTTTGTCCTGCGATTGCTTTATCTTCATCCAATAAATCAATATATTTAGCATTTTCTGTTCCGTCAGCATTATGTTTTAGTTCTACGCCTTCTGGGGGTCTAGTTGGTTTAGAAAAACTCATTATAAATAATTATCTTATTAATATTTAAGTATTTTTACGAACTATAATTAAATATTATTTTTTTCTTTTTTAATTATATATAATGACTGGTAATATGTTAGATTTAGGTGAACTCGTCAAGAGAGCCATCAAATACCTTGTTGAAGGACTTATGGTTGCTATTGCTGCTTACGCTATCCCTAAGAAGGGACTTAACTTAGATGAAGTTGCTCTTATTGCTTTAACTGCTGCTGCTACTTTCAGTATCCTTGATACCTATGTTCCTAGCTTAGCTGTTGGTGCTCGTTCCGGAGCTGGTTTCGGTATCGGTGCCAACTTGGTTAAATTCCCAGGAGGATTTTAAATATAAATCATTTTAAGATAAAATAATATGTTCATTTTTTAAATGACAATATTATTACAAATTATTGCTTTGTATATCATCTTACTTGTTTTGGTCCAAAAAAAATATATATGGTTCTTACCATCTATTCCTGTATATCCTAATAATGAACGAGATGCATTGTTAGTTAAAAAAGCAATTAATACAAGAACTCTAGGAGATGTTGAATTTTTCAAGTTAACTGATCCATCTATATCTTATGCTTTTGTTAATGTCGTTCATGAGAGTATTGAAGACCTCAATAAATTAATAACACAACCACATTTAAAATTTATTATTCTCTCTTTAAAATATTCCATCAATCGTGCTAGACCAAAACAAATTTTACCCGATTTAGATGTATTAACCTCTACTACAGCACATACTCCTGCTTATCCGGCAGGACATGCCTTTCAAGCTTACTATTTAGCTCACACATTAGGTAAAAAATATCCTGATTTACAAGATAAATTAAATGAAATCGCTGAACAATGTGACTCAACAAGAGTTAAAGCTGGATTACATTATCCAAGTGATGGTGAATTTTCAAAACATCTAATTACCCTTTTTTTTAAATAAAACAATTGATTTTAATTTTTATTTTTCTATTACTTAACCAAACCATGGAACTGCTGTTGTTTGTTGAGCTTGTTGAGCTTGTCTTCTCATAAATTTTCTATAATCATAACGTATTGACCATTCACCATAACCTTCACAATAATTATTATCACAGAAATGATATGTATGACCTAATATTTTTGTTTCAATAGCATCCAACATAGATATTTCTTGTTCACACATATCGTTTCCACAATAAACTAACGAGGCATTATATAACAACTCACCAAACACTTCATTCATTTGTTTTCTATGATTCACATTAAATGTATCTATTATCATAAGTAATTCTCTTGGCAACTTTCTCAAATTATTTTCCAATCTTGTAACAGAGCGCGTCTTCATAATTAATTATTCTACTTTATTTCGTGATACTATAATGTTATTTAATTAAAAATAAATCAATTTTTTTATTAAATAGTAGTTACTTAAAAACAAGTTAGTGAATTATATATAATGGAAAATAGAACCGTAGTTGAGTATGTATGGATTGATGGTAATAATTGTCTAAGAGGAAAAACACGCGTGCTCAATGAAAGAATAAGGTCTATAGATAAAGAACATATATCTTTTATTCCTAACTGGAATTACGATGGAAGTTCAACTAATCAAGCCAAAGGAACTGATTCTGAAGTAACAATTATTCCTAGAGCAATGTTTCGTAATCCATTTTTACGAAATGGGTTATTAGTTATGTGTGATACATACGATTCTAAAGGTATTCCACTACCATCAAATACTAGATATATCGCAGATGAAATTTTTAATAAAAATCTAGATGAAAAACCGTGGTTCGGATTAGAACAAGAGTATTTTATTCAAGATGAACATTTTTATAATATTCCTTGTTATTCTGAACCACAAGGAAAGTATTACTGTGGTGTTGGAAATGAAAATGCGATTTATAGGAAAATTGCTGAACTACATTTAAAACATTGTATTGATGCTGGTATTAATATAGCAGGTATGAATGCTGAAGTAGCACCTCAACAATGGGAATATCAAATTGGTATTTGTGAAGGAATTGAAGCAGGCGACCATTTATGGATGGCAAGATATATATTAGAACGAATTGGAGAAGAATATTATGTAGATATTAATTTATCACCAAAACCATTAAAGGGTAATTGGAATGGCTCAGGATGTCATACTAATTACAGCACAGAAAATATGCGAAATGGAACAAACAATAAAACTGGATTAGATTATATTAATGAAGCAATTAGTCGATTATCAAAAACACACGAAGAACATATGAAAGTATATGGTTCGGAAAATGAAGAGAGAATGACCGGTGAATATGAAACAGCTGATTTTAATAAATTTTCTGATGGCATTGCGAATAGAGGTGCTTCAGTAAGAAGAGGACACGATACTATTAAAAATAAAAGGGGATATTTTGAAGATAGAAGACCAAGTTCCAACTGCGATCCTTATTTAGTTACAAGTATTATCTTTAAAACTACTTGCTTAGATAATGAGACAAACTCTAATTCTAGTAATGATGAAAACAATTATACTAGTTTACCAGATACACCCATTGCTGGTATTTAAATTAAAATTGAAACTTTTTTAATATTATTTAAATAAATTATATTAAAATGGAATTAGCTTTAGACCCCGAAATATATACTCCTATCATTGATGATAATGGATGTTATATGGATATGTGTCCAGCTTTTATTAAACATGGAATTAGATGTCCATGTGGTTCACGCAATGAACATATATACGATTCTAAGCCGAAATTTAGACAACATATAAATGGAGTTAAACATAAGAGATGGTTGGAAATATTAAATAGAGAAAAAAATAATCACTACAAAGAAAATATAGAATTAACAGATACTATTCAACGACAGAGAGAAATAATTGGTAAATTACATATAGAATTAACGAGATTAGAAACATTGAACAAGTATTTGGAATCACGATTATTTATTCAAAGTAAAGAAACATCAGATAGTGTTGGGAATTTATTAGACTTGGATATTTAAATAGTAGACAATACAATATAAACAATTAATGCCTGAGCAAAAACTGTAAATACACCTATTCCAATATATGTATTTTTTATATTATTAATTTCAGTTGCTTGCTTATCAGTGCATGTTTTAAACCCTCTACATTTTTGAACAGTATCATTCATTCTATGGGTATATGTCATAAGACCGTATACTAAATATAATGTTGATATTAATATTAAAGATATAGCTACTAGCTTTGCGAGTCTTGGATCTACTTTAAGAGTTTTTGATCTGGCCATATGATAAAATAATATACTGGTTGTTAACATAAGACCGGATACATCTATCCAATCACTTAGTAAATCTTCAGGATGAGTAGTTAAATCACTGAATGCTTGAATATGTTTAATTTCATCCAGTTCATTTTCATCCGATTTTGGTTTTGTATTAATCATATATTTTATGTAAATATTTATTTTTATAAATATATAGTGATGAAAAGTCAAAATAAGAAAATAAAAACAAATAACAAAACAAAACGCAACAAAAGCTCTAAAAAAATCTTACATTGTGCTATACGAAATAAGAATAATAAATATCAAATAGGAACATCAGGATTTATGGTTTCACAAAAAATATGGTTCAATTTAGGATGTTTAAATTGTATAGAAATTAATAGCACATTTTATAGACTACCTAGTTCTAAAGTAATAGAAAATTGGCGTAATTTTCCAGATAATGTTTCTATAGTGATAAAAGCCTCTCGATATATAACTCATATGAAAAGACTTAATGATGTTGAACAAGGGTGGAAAGTTTTATGGAATAGTATTAAACCACTTGGTTCAAAATTACAAGCAATTCTTTTTCAACTTCCTCCATCATTCACTTATAAAGATGATAATATGAAAAGAATTGAGAAAATGAGTAAATATATTCCAACAAATTTAAATATCGTTTTTGAGTTCCGGGATATATCGTGGTTTAAACAAGAAGTATATGATAAGTTTAAAAAAATGAAATGGTGTATTTCTGGAACATATATACAAAAAAAAATAGATTCAAAATGGATGGGAACAATGCCTAGTGGATTAAATTTACCTCCACGAACTACTAATTTTAATTATTTGCGTATTCATGGTGGTAGGGGATACAAAGGAAGTTTAAATGAGAAACAATTAAAAGAAATTAAAAAAGAAATTTATAAACAAAAGGGAACAGAATCTTTTATTATGTTTAATAACACATTTTTTGATCCTAGAAACAAATTTTGTATGATAGGTAATAATAAAATCAAATATGCAGCGGTATGTAATGCAGCTGAATTTACCCAGTTACTGTAATGTATTATATTAGATAAATTATAATACATTTTTATTTAAATAGTAGGTATAAATTCCCAGTCTAATTCCTCACATATTTTTTTCCATATTTCATCTTGTTCAATTCTTTTCTCTCTATCTTTCAACATTGGAAAATAGGGTAGAAATTGGCTTTGATCCAGCAATTCACATAATTTGTAGACAGTGTAATAATAATTTAAAAAATTAACGCGATCATCTGGACAAAACTTGGCATATGGTCCTTGGATTTCCATAAAAAGATTACATAATGATTCTTCTAATTCAGGAGTCATTACTGGAGGTTTAATTCCTAATTTATCCTTTATGAAAGGAATATGTTCATAATATTTATTATATCCAAGTTTTTTAAGAATTTCCTTTGCCTTTTTATTATTAAGTTGTTTAAGATCAATTCTCTCTTTCTTAATTTGATTTTTAATATTTTCAAGAACTTCATCAGGAATTTGCGTAGTTTCTTTAGCTTGAAATTGAGCTAATATTTCTCTAAAATGATTTATTCTTTTATAAGCATAAAAACATGCTTCTTTAGGTGGCTCTTTATAAGAAGGTTTTTCATTTTCAACTAAATATTGAATATGTTTATGACAATGATTACAAACCATAATACCTTCATGGTCAATAGGAATTAATTCTCCCTTTCTACATATTTGACAAATATCTGTTTCAAATATAAATTTATTAATATCAATAAATGATTCATCAATATTAGATAAATATTTTTGAATGTTATCTTTATTTTTACTCTCTACCTTTTCTTGATTATCATTAGTCTTGATTTTGAAAAATGAATTTAGTAATTTAGTTGGATTATTATCCATAGATATTTCTTTCTTATTTTCAAAATAATCATATATAAATTTATTATTGTTTAAATAATATTTTTTTTTATTTTTTTTCATTTCTTTTATTTGACTAACAATATCCTTTATTAAATCTTCTATTTCTAATCGTTGATCAATAGTGATTGTTTTATCAGTTAATAGATTTGTATAATGTTTTTTTTTGGCTCTTAAATCAGGTAATATGTCTTCTTTTTCATTTTGAAAATCTTTTTCAATTTCTTTATGTTTACTATCTAAGGTAATAATACTTTTTTCATCCAATACGATTTTTTTATTGGTTTTATGTTTAAATGTAGGCATTCAATATAATATTTTTCAAAAAATTATATTTAATATGTATTTTTCCGTAAATCTTTTCAAGTTATATTTTTATTTATGTTTTCTCTCTATTTAACAATAATGAATATTTGTATTGAAAATTTTGATATATCCAAAATAAATCCTTCTATGATAAAAACAATGGACTACCTTAATGACTATTTAGAACAGCAATGGGATATACAAAAAAAAGATAACCGATATATTTTAAAAAAAAATGAAAATAAAATATATATATTATCGAAATACATAAATTATACTACTGATAATGGTAACATTTGTGAAAAAAATAAATATATTTACTGTTTTTTATTTAATACATTAAATAATGGATGGAAAATTAAAAAAAAGAAAGATGAATATATTTTTATTAAAAATCACGAAGGTAAAAAAGAAATATTTTCGAACAATTATATCAATACATTTTTGAAGGACAACTTTAATTTTAATTAAATTAATTTTTTTATTGTAGTTAAAAGAATTAATTCGCAAAAAAAAAATCTTTAGCAATAGTATAACCATGGGAGGTGGATTAATGCAACTCGTCGCTTACGGTGCCCAAGATGTATATCTTACGGGTAACCCTCAAATTACTTTCTGGAAAGTCTCTTACAGACGCCACACAAATTTCGCAATGGAGTCCATTGAGCAAACATTCAACGGACAAGCCGATTTCGGTCGCCGTGTAACCTGCACCATCAGCAGAAACGGTGATCTTGCTTACCGCACTTATCTTCAGGTAACTCTTCCTGAGATTAATCAACAAATGGTCAACACTGGTTCCGGTGCTGCCACTGACGGTGTTTACGCTCGTTGGTTAGATTTCCCTGGAGAGCAAATGATCTCTCAAGTTGAGGTCGAGATTGGTGGTCAAAGAATTGACCGTCAATATGGTGACTGGATGCACATCTGGAACCAACTTACCCTCACTTCCGAGCAACAACGCGGATACTACAAGATGGTTGGTAACACCACTCAACTCACCTTCATCACTGATCCTTCTTTCAATGATGTTGATGGACCTTGTGAGGCCAACGCCCCTCGTCAAGTGTGTGCTCCCCGTAACGCTCTTCCTGAGACCACTCTTTATGTTCCTTTCCAATTCTGGTACTGCCGCAATCCCGGACTTGCTCTTCCTTTAATTGCTCTTCAATACCACGAGGTCAAGATCAATCTTGATATCCGCCCTATTGATGAGTGTTTATTCGCTGTTGGAACTCTTAACTGCTCTAACAGCACCAGTTCCGGTAAGGTGACCACTGCCTATAACCAATCTCTTGTTGCTGCTTCTCTCTATGTCGACTATGTCTTCTTAGATACTGATGAGCGCAGAAGAATGGCACAAAACCCTCACGAGTATCTCATTGAGCAACTTCAATTCACTGGTGATGAGTCTGTTGGTTCTTCTTCTAACAAGATTAAGCTCAACTTCAATCACCCTGTCAAGGAGCTCATCTGGGTTGTTCAACCTGATGAGAATGTTGACTACTGTGCTTCTCTTGAGTGCGGACAAACTCTTTTCTCCGTCCTTGGTGCCCAACCTTTCAATTATACTGATGCCATTGATGCTCTTCCCAACGCCATCCACTCTTTCGGTGGACCTGATAGTGTTGCCGGAACATCTCAATCCTTCATCACTGCCGATGGTCTTTTCCAAGATGCTGGTGCCGTTGATGTAACTGCTCAACAATGGTGGGGAACTGGTTCTGCCGCACAAATTGCCGGTGTTACCAGCGGTGCAGGCAGCACTGGTGATTACAATGGACCCAACCTTGGTTTCGGAGCCAGCAACAACCTTACTGTTGGTGCAGCACCTGGTGCCATCGAGAACTCTGGTGTCTCTGATGCCGGAACTTTCGTTCTTGCTGAGACTTCTCTTGACATGCATTGTTGGGGTGAGAACCCTGTTGTAACTGGTAAGTTACAACTTAACGGTCAAGATAGATTCTCTGAGCGTGAGGGAACTTACTTCGATCTTGTCCAACCTTACCAACACCACACTCGCAACCCTGACACCGGTATCAATGTCTACTCTTTTGCTCTTCGCCCTGAGGAACACCAACCTTCTGGCTCATGCAATTTCTCCAGAATTGACAATGCTACTCTTCAACTTGTTCTTTCCAACGCCACCGTTGAGGGAACCAAGACTGCTAAGGTCCGTGTCTATGCTACCAACTACAATGTCCTTCGTGTCATGAGTGGTATGGGTGGTCTTGCTTACTCCAATTAAGCATTTGGTCTTTTTATACTTATTCTTTTTCATTATCAATAAATCATAAAAAATCATAAAATAATAATTTTCATTATATAATATATATAATGAAAGGACGAAATTTAGATTACGGCCATATGTATGAAGGTCATATGGCAAGAACCGAATTAGATAATATAGAGAGAAATGCCAAAAAATTACATAAACTTCTTAGAGATGATGACGATTTACCTGAATGGGTTAATAAAAAAATTGTTTTAGCTAATAGTTATTTAAAATCTGCAACAAATTATCTACATAATAAAATTGTTCATAGGAGCCATTCTACTAAGAAAAGAAAGACAAAAAAAGGAAAAAAAACTAGACGAGTTAAAAAATAGATTAACTCATATAAAATAATAATTATTCATTTGATTATTATTTTATTTACATTTCTTACAATCCTTACTAGTTAATTCATATCCCCAGTGTTGTAATGTTTGTCGTATTTTAGGACTAACATCATAGTCATTATATTTTGCTTTTTTGTCATTAATCATATTGATTAGCCATTTTCTAAATCTACTCTTTGGACCAGCCGTTTTTTCCCATCTACTTATTTGCCATTCATCATCAGGACCTCGTTTACCTTGATAGAAATCACAATACCATTGAACCCAACCATATGGATTATTCTTAGTTATCCATTTCTTTTCCTCCCAAAATTCCAATGTTGTCCCAACTTTAACATTATATTTATTAATCGATTTATCGTAATCATCCCATTCTCTTGTCAACCAATCATTTGGAATACCCTTCCACCATGATTTTGGATAATCTAAGTGTTTATTTTTATAATTCTTACCCGTAATTGATGAGTGTATTGGTCTCCAATATGTTCCACCAAAACTTCCTAATTGAAACATTTCTTTGGGAGTTAAATTAGGTCTAAATTCTGGATAATCCGAAAAAACTATTTCTCCATTACTATTTTTCTTTGGCATTTATATTATATAAGAATTATTATTTTAAATTACAAAATGAAACTATAACATATCTTTCACCTTTTATAATAGGTCTAACACCATGTCTATGTGTCATTCTTCCTGGGTGAATAACAATATTTCTTTTATCTTCTTTAATAAATAATTTATCTTCACTAAAATATGTTCCTCCGCCTTCATATTCCATAATATCTGATAAATTAAGAATTAAGGTAAATATAGAGGAATCATGATGTAACTTTAATCCGGCTTGAATATTTGGTTTGTATCTAACTAAAAATGTTTCATGAATAATATTCTCAGAATTAAACTCAATATTGTATAACTTATTAACTGCTGGAACACAAATATTTTTAATAATACTATCATATACATCGGACAAACTGTTATTAAAATCTTTAAGTAAAATATCATTTGTTGGATAATTATCGTGTCGATTTTGTGTCCAATTATTAAATTGTCTTAAATCATTTTTAAGATCTTCGCAAAATAATGAAGATACTAAAGGAAAACTATATATATTTGGACCTATTTTGTTTGTTATTAATTCGTAATCGTAATTTGTAGATAAAATCTCTGGAGATAGAAAAGACTTATCCCATAATTTATTATATTTATAAATATTTTCTTTATCATTTTCCATTTTCATTAATATATAGAATATTATTTAAATAAATAATAAAATAAATAATAACTCCGAACAATAACCAGATAAAATAATTAATATCCCAAAATTCAACATTCCATATTTTTATTTCACACAATGGATATACTATTATTTTAATTGCTCCCATTGGCGTAAAGTAGTCATTTCTCCACCATATATTTCCTATTTGCGGAGATAATTGAACATAAAGTAAATAAATGATCGTTATAAAAATTTCAATTAATAATAACATTTTCTATATATATTATATAAAATGGCATTAGAAAGTAAAACTATATTTTTCTCATTAGCATCCTTTTTAATTTTTATTATTATTCTCTCTGTATTGGGAGTTTTAGGACCAGTTCCATCATCTAAAGAAAAAGAAGTTGTTGTAAACACAAACAGACGATTATTTTATCCTCCTTCGTATTATGGTGGACCATATAGAAAAAATCTTGTCTATGCTCCTGATGTTTATGTAGCACCTGGACCATATGCTCGTCGATATGCCAATCGTAGATTTAGAGGGTATTGGTAAGTATATATTCAAACAGTTTAAATATATACCTACGTCACAATGTATAATAATGCAGATATTTGTAAAGACATTAACTGGTAAAACAATTACATTAGAAGTTGAATCTTCCGACACTATTGACAATATTAAACAAAAAATTCAAGATAAGGAGGGTATCCCACCCGATCAGCAACGTCTAATCTTTGCTGGTAAGCAACTTGAAGATGGACGCACATTAAATGACTACAATATACAGAAGGAATCAACACTTCATCTCGTACTCCGGTTAAGAGGTGGTGAAATATCGTCAAATCATTAATAATTTATTTATTAACAAATTTACACATTTTTGAACACTTCTCTCTTACTTGAAAAATATCTCTATATAAAAAATCTTCTAATATTAGTCCTACAATAAAAAATATAGCTATATAATCTATTTCTATAGGAAAAAATTTTACAAATAGCATTGCTAATAATAATATACCATAACTAATCCAATGATGAATATGAAAGCATTTCTCATTCCATATCAACATAAGAGCTTGTTTTTTAGAAGATTTATAGTTTAATGTATATGCTAAAAAAAATCCAAATATTACAGCAAAAGAATTTATAACGAGCTTTTTATGTTTATTAAATATATATTTTAAATATTCCATATATAAAATATATATATTATTTATTTTGGCCCTAATTAGGAAATAATGAAGTTAATGTATCACAACTACCCCCATCAAATTTTGCGACATATTTAACAGAGTTAGGCATTGTCTTTTTATCACTATCATAATAAAATTCCCAAGACAGAAATCCAGAAGTAGCACCATTTTTAACACAATCATAAATATCACCTTCGAATTGCGCATATGTACCACGATTGATAGACAAATCTTGTGGGAAAATATTAGTAGGTATATTCCCATAACCACCTAAACGATTGGCTAGTATATGACCGGCATCACAATTTTGTTCACCATCATCTTCTAATGAACGAGAATATTGTTGTGTACAGCTGGTTGTCTCGGAACCATTATCTAATGAATCAGGTGTAATAGTTCCAGAGGCTGAAACAACAACTTCATAATTATTATGTAAGTTATAAATATAATTTATATTAGCACTACCATTACCCATAATCACTTTATTATTACCTTCTATTGGACAGGCTACAGTAGTACATACACAACTAGCATTTGTTAAATATATTTGTAAAAATAGTAAAAATACAGAAGACCACATTATATTATTGATTATATTAATTCATAATATAATATTTTAAATCCCAAATATTGCATTAATCCAATTTTTTACAACTCCTGGATTTTTTTGCTCAGTTACAGAGAACCCAGGGTATGGATTTACTTCTATTATTTTACCTTCAACAGTATATGGAATACTTAAACTCTTTGATATATAATCTATTCCTGAAAAATTTAGCCCCATTATATTATTAATTTTTTTAAACAAATCTATATTTAGTGGATGAATTTTATTTTCATCTATATATTTTTGTTTACCTCCATTAGATATAGATATTATATTTGTTACTTCTATTTTTTTCCCTTTTTCTAATATATCATTAATATTATACCCTTGCTGTTGAATCAAATCTTCATTTATCATCTTTATTGGTTTCGTTTTGTTTTTATTAGGATATTCTTTTATTAATGTATCAATAGTAGAAATTCCATTTCCTGTTATTATTGGTTTATCGTCCTCATCAGCATATACAAATTTATCATTTAAAATCATTATTCTATATTTATTTCCTATTGCTTGTTCTTCTATAATTATATGTTTTTTATTTTCATTAATAAATTTATTAATTACCTCCAGCAATTTATTATTATTATTTACATCTGTATATACATCTGTCCCCTTTTCACCATAACTATACTTTACTACTAAAGGAAATTTAAGCTTATTATTAATATTTTGAATATTATTATTTTCGGATATATTATTATTCCAGCTTATATAATTACATACAGGATATCCATTTTTTGATAATATATTACTGGTTGTAATTTTACAATTTGATTTTTTAATTCCCTCATTTGAATTAAAGTTATTTGTATAGTCGATTACCTTATCTTTGTATCTTAGTTTATTATTATCTTCATCAAGGATAATTCCATATTTATTGTATACATTTTTCTTCATATTGTCTGATGTTACTATCATTGGTTCTACTAATTTAGTTCGATAATTTAAGAATATAAATATAGATATTATTATTATTATTATTATTATTATTATTGTCCACATTATATTATTGATTATATTAATTTATAATATAATATATTCGAAATATATATATATGCCTACTTTTGAAGAAATAATAAAAAAAATTGCTGAATATGAAATACTATGGTGTAATACAATGGGATTTTTTAATCCATATGTAGATCCATTTAAATACTTTATATCTAAAAATATTCCTGATTTTGATGGCCAAGCTTTTATGAAATATAAAAATCATAATTTTGTTTATGATAAGTTATGGATAGCAAAATCTCAAGGATTAATGGCAGGTGACTTAAATGAACTCAAAAAAAATGATAATATTATATTACCTATATTTGTAAAGCCTAGATGGGGACATGAAACAGCTAGTAGTAAAAATTGTTTTAAAGTTAAATCTTGGGATGAAATTGATACATATAAACAAATTCCAGATATGATGTGGTCAGAATTTATTGATGCTAAAGAACAAATGACAGACTATTTTTTAATTAACGGTCAAATAGTTCATCAAATAACATATATATATTCTGATTCTCAAAATGAATTTATCGATGAATGGAAATATATTGATTGCGAGAGTAAACCTATATCCAAAATAACAGATTGGGTAAACAGACATATAGTTAGATTTACTGGTGTTGTAAATGTTCAATACCGTGATGATAAAATTATAGAGGTAGGTTTAAGATTAGCCCGTGGAGGAGCATACATATTAAGCACCCAAAACAAATATTTAATTGAAAATATTAATAATTTAGCTAATAAAGGAATTTGGGAATATAACATAGAAGACAAAATGAGATTTACTCCATTTTATTCTTTTAAATGTTATAGTAGTGCTCCATTAATTTATATATATCCACAATATGTATTAGATTATGTTATGAAAAAACACAATTGTATGCCATTTTATGAATATTATTTTGAACCGGGGGGAAAAAATGGAATGGTTGTTATTCAATTTATGCATAAAAATTTTGAACAGGGAATGAAAGCAAAAAAACATTTTGAAACAATGATTAATATGGCTCAATATACTTTTATTTTTCTTTTTATTATTTCTCTCATTATATTTTCTATAAACAAAACTATTGGACTTGTTATGATTATAACAGTAGGTATGTTATTTAATACAAGATTTTTAAATCCAATTGGAGCACAACTCACCCAATGGAAAGCTACCAAGCAATTATTATTAGGTTAAAGGAGCGAGAGGTCTACCTTTTTTAGAGTCCGAAGGATAATATCTCAAATTATGAAGCATCAATGGTATATTAGGATTGAACATATACATTTCGTAGAATACGGATGATTGTCTATATTTAAGATTTCGTATTGAATTTAACATCCAGGAAATCTCATTAGTTAATTCAAAATATCGAAGTTGTAAGACATCTAATAATATAACCATAGTCGTTGAAAGTTTGGGAGTTATATCCATCTTATATCTCGTTAATTCTAATTTTATAATCTGATGTTTGATATCGGCATATTCTTTAATAAGAGCGTGTAAGTAAAATTCACGATATGAAAACTCAGACCTTAGATTATCTCTTATTTGTAACAACAGAGAACACAATTCCGTAGACCTAATACTTTCATTATAGTTTGATTGACGTTCTAACACAGGTCTAGTTAATATATGATATTTCCCTCTTTCATCTTTATATAAACCACTATTGTGTTTTGAAACTCGATGAACTATATAACTATGTAAATCCACTGATATGATAGAAGTTTTTCTATTCACATCTTTTAGATAGTCAATAAATTCATTATATGCTATTTCAGATTGATGGTCATTACTGCTATGTAAACAATCTATTATATCATCGCATTTATTAATCATAAAACATTCATTGTTATTTATAAATGTTTTATCTTCTATTTGTATTCTGAAATCATTTATATTTCCTATCAAAATATCTGAGTTCGATCGAAGAGTGCTTGATTCTAATGGATTATTCATTCTATTTATATTATGTTATTTTAAATTCATAACTTCAATTTTATTATGAATTTAATAATTTTGTTGTGTGTATTCTATTTTCATTTTAGGTCCGAATTTATTTCTTGGTCTTCTTTGTTTTCTTTGTTTTCTTTGCTTTCTTTGCTTTCTTTGCTTTCTTTGTTTTCTTTGTTTTCTTTGTTCTCTTTGCTTTTTTTGCTTTCTTTGTTTTCTTTGCTTTCTTTGTTCTCTTTGCTTTTTTTGCTTTCTTTGCTTTCTTTTTACCACCAAAACTAATATCACCTTCATCATCAGTTTCTGGTTCATCTTGATCTACATAATCAGTGTTTAAATCCTCAAGGGTTAATGGAACATATAATTCATCCATATCCATAGGTCCTCCATCTTCATCTTCTTGGATAAATGCTTGATTTAATACATCATCTTCATATTCATCTTCTAGACCTTGGCCTAAAGGATTGAATGGAATATATTCATATTCAAAACTTTCATCTTCAGAATCTGTGTCAACATCGTGGCTATTATCTAAACTAGTATTATTACTCATATATATATATAATTAAATAAATAAATATCGATTATTTATTTAGTTTTATTAAAAAACTAAAATCATATTTAAACCATATGATTATCAATACAATACTCACTATATGCCCACATAAAATTAAAAAAATTTATAGTATATCCAACTACAGTATTCATTATAGATACAGTATAACTATCATTGTTCTCCATTAATTACTATATTTATTTTATATTTATATTTAAATTGGAGTATTAAATAATCTATTCATATTATCTACCTCCGGTCTGATTTCAGCATCTTTAAAAATCTTATTCAATAATTCGTCATCTCTAAAACGAATACTATACTCTTTATTTACTTGATTTCTTCCAATACGACCCATTGCTTGAATGGTCTTCTCTTGTGTCATCTTAGTCAAGTCTTTGCTAATATACCCGTGACAAAATTGATAATTTGTTCCATAAATATAATCTGATGAAGCAATAATCATATATAATTTTTGTTGCTGTGCCAATTGTTTCATAATTTCTGTATAATTGTTATCATGATTATTTGTAAAGACACCAATACCCATTAATAATAATATTTTCCAAGTATTCTTAACTTCCATTAACATAATTCTTTCTACATCATTCGGATCAATATCACAAGAGAATTCCCTATCTATTACTGTTTTTTCAGTCCATTTTCTAAGATGATTTAATTTATTAGGCATATAAACTTCATCAAGTGCGATTGTTTTAACCATTTTATGTAAACCGTCGATTTCAGAACGCAGTTTTTTTTGTTCAGGACTCAGAGCTTCCCTAACCATTTTATGTTCTTTTTCGACCTCATCTCCTAGACTATCTTCTAAAGACTTTTCCTTCTTTTTTAAAACCTCTAATACTTTATCATTATGATCCATTGCTTCCATCATATTACTTATAACCACTTCTGGAATTTTAATGCTTTGTAAGACAAACTTTGAAATCTTTTCAACATCATCTGCTAAGAATATCGATGGTCCATCAACCAATGTATGAGCATCTTTTGTAGCAATATGTATATTCGACTCAAACTTAGATTTTCGAATTGATTGAAAGTGTTCATATATATCTGGCCATTGTTGTGGTGTTAATTTTTGTATTAATTCTAAATAATGAATCTTAATATTATTCATAGTCAAAAGAGTTAAATCTTCATATCTTGTAGAAATTGTATAACGCTCGTCAGATAGATAATTGTTTTCATTAATATAATGAATAAACTGTACTATTTCATTCAAATCAAAATATCTCAACATAGTTCTATATCTATCACAATGCCTCGCACATTTTTGTAATTCTGAATAATCATCAAACTTTAAATGCGGCATTTCTATTTGATTATTTATATTTATCAAAGGAATAGATTTATTACAGTCGTGACTAACAATGTTATATATTCTACTCTCATCAAATCTTGCTGTAAAATCAGTAATGGTTTCTTGTAAATCTTCTTGATGAGGCAATGTAGCCGATGATAAGATGATATTAGGAATTACATTTTTTTGCCAGATATCGGAAATATATTTGTGGAATTCATGTTCTTCATAGTCCATAGTAATAGTTGGCTCATCCCAATACATAATCATATCAGTTGGCTTGTTAAAAGCCATCATATAATACATAGCACACAAATATGATTTAATATCACAAATCATAATTTCTACATTATCTCCAACCGAATTATCTACCTTCTTTGTTCCGTCTCTGTATTTAATATCCTTACCTGTTTTATTATGTTTAACATAATCCTTGGCGGCAAAATAATGTAATCGAATATCAGATACATCATTACATCCGAACGCAAAGGCTATTTTCTTACCTGATGAAATGGCTGATTTGGCCAATGCTAATCCTACATGCCTAGCAGCACAAAGGAATATAATTTTATGTGACCCAGCTAATCCAAGTGGACTAAGTGTTTTTCCTGTTCCGGTAGGAGCAATATATAATACCAATTTTGGTTTAGGATTTTTACAAATTGTAAATAATTGCTTTTGATGCTCATATAATTTATAATCTTGGAAAGTTACTAATTGTTCATTTTTTTCAATCAAATCGCTACTCTGTAGAAACATCCCCTCTTTATTCAGTTCCACATAGTAATCTGCCAATACCGATTCAATAAACCTTATAACTCGATTATTTATATGTGTAATACTTAATCTCATCAAGTGATGAAGTGTGTAATAATACTTGTTAAATTTTGACATATTATCTTTATAGAAATATCTCATTACCAACTCAGCTACAGTTAGTAAGTCGAATTCAAATATTTTGCTCATTTTTTCTTTAATTGATTTATTAATGTTCTCTAATTTCAATTTCTCTATAGAATTTACTCTCTGAAACTTGATTCCGTCTGAATCAGAATAAGTAAAATCATATTTAATATTCATCTTAGATATAAGAGGTTGAAAATATTCTTTGTAAAGATGGTTCATTATATTTTCATTTGGGTCTAGAGATAAGAAATTTATCATTGAATTGTTTTTATTGTATGTTATATTAACATTATCATAACCTTTTATGATAAGGTTTAAAATTTCTGCTTCATCTTTGTTAACAGGGATTTCTGTAGTATCCCATTCAGTTCTGTTAAGCTTTTGTTGATTTAAATCCATAATTGCTTTATTGATATTAATAGTTTTATATTTAAATAACTATTTCAATTTTTTTTTTAAATAAAATTGAAATAGATATTTAGATGAAATATATTTATATATATCAAAATGAATGGACCAATTATTTTAAGTATTGATGGCAATATTGGGTCAGGTAAATCGACATTATATAAAGATTTACAAGACTATTATAGTGGTAATACCAATATCGGATTTTGTCCAGAACCTGTAGATAATTGGGGGTCGGTAATAGACAAGGAAGGAGTTCCTATTTTAACCAACCTTTACAAAGACACAAAAAAATATGCCTTTAGATTCCAAATGATGGCATATATTTCAAGACTACATTTATTAAAAAGCATTATCAAAAAAAATAATTATAGGGTAATTATTTGTGAAAGATCAGTTCAGACTGATAAAAATGTATTTGCTAAGATGTTATATGATGATAATATGATTGAACATGACGAATATCAAATATACACTATGTGGTTTAATGAATTTCTTGATGAACTGAAATTAGGAGGTATTATATATGTTAATGCTAACCCAAAAACTTGTTTTGATAGAGTTAAAATTAGAAACAGAGAGGGAGAAAACATTCCGTTAGAATATTTACAGAAATGTCATGATTATCATGAATCTTGGTTGAGTTCCATAGAAAACAAATTAACTATTGAAGCAAATATTGATACAAGTTTATCAGAAAATAAAAACAAACGAAATGATTGGGTGGAAACAATAGATGAATGGATATCCAATGAACTATATAAAAATGAGAGCCAATTAAAAGAAAATAACAGTAATAATTATCCTATTCTTAGATTTGATGGTGCTTGTCGTGGAAATCCAAGTGATGTTATTGGTATCGGATGTATAATTTACAATGAGACATCAACATTATGTCAAAAATCCGAACATTATCTTATGCCTGATAAGGGAACCAATAATGTGGCCGAATATAAAGCGTTAATTGGTGGTTTGGAAATGGCAAAAGAAAATAGTATTACCAAAATAAATGTTCAAGGGGATTCACAACTTATCATTAATCAGATGACTGGTGTATATAAGGTAAAGGCCGAAAATTTAATTCCATTATATGAAAAAGCAAAACAACTCGAAACTTATTTCGACAAAATTAATTATAGTCATATTAAACGAGAATTCAACAAAGCTGCTGACAAACTAGCTAATTTGGCGTTAGATAATATATGTTCTGGTTGTTATCCAATTTATCAACCCAATCAAGAAGGTCATATGGGAATAAATGGATGTTTATCTAATGATGATGATGATGATTAATCATAAAATCGTAAATTATATCTTTCTATACTAAAAATTGGACGTCCAGTTCTATATAAAACATCTAATTGTTTTTGTCGCCATATTTCTTGTTCTCTAAGACTTTTTTTAATAATTTGTTGTCTAAGTAGCCTAGACTGATGACTATAATTATTCATATCTACATATAGTTCTTTTCTTTTATTTTGACTATCATAAATAATAACTTTAACTGTGGACTTATTATTCATTTATATAAAAGACATATATTAATCATTTGTTATATAAAACTGATTTAACTTAGAATTCGGTTTATATTTTAAAATATCTAGTTCCTTTTTTGTTGTTGGAAATAACTCATCACTGTAAATATCCTGTAAACATAACCATTCAAATATTCCTCCTGGATAAACATATATATTTCTAAATCCTAATTTGGTTAATTGTTCATATTTGTCATAAATTGTCATATCATTTGAATTTCTTCCATAAATGATTATCTCTCTACTATTATTCTGAGACATCAAATTATTAATGGTTGATTCCTCACTACTAATATCTATTGTATTAGGAATCAAACACATTTGTTCAGATATTGGAAGAGTATTAATAATAACATATTTATTTTTATTTTTTATAGTATCTTGTATATCTTCAAAATTTAATCTTTGAATTGATGATTGATTTCCCATTTTAAATATTTAATTTTAATTCTTATTATATATTTAAATATTAACCTTATTAATCAAATTTAACAACAATTTCTACCTTTTCTTTTTTTATACTTTTTGATGCTGAAACTGATAACTCTTCTCTTTTTTTTCGAGTTTTATTAGAATTTTTATCATTAATTCTTACCTTAGATGTGCTATTTCGATTATTCATATCTTTTTCAATAGATAAATAGTTTTGCTCGATATAATCAATAACATTATTATCAATCGCCCATTTAAAAAAATTTAATTGTCCGATAGTTGTTTGAATATGAGCTTCCTCTTTATAGGGTATAGTTATTCTATCCCATCTACAAAAGGGATCAAATCTTTTTTTTGAATAAGCTTTTAACTTTAATTTATAATCGTTATAAACTTTAAATCTATTAGTTGTTCCTTCCATTTGATAAACTGTGTAGAATTTCTTTGCGTAATTTGTAGCAAACCAATCAATTATTCTTAAAGAAATTCTTGATTCACCATTGATTATACCTAACATCTTATCCATATTATTGTCTGTTTGATAAAATTGTAATAAATTATTTAATAATAAATCATTTTGTGTGCTATAATTGTTTGACATATTTAATATATTAATAAAATCTATATTTAAATACTTTATTATCTACATTATTTTGATTCAAAATTTGAATTTTGTGGAGTTAAATATTGTTCTTGGACTTGTAAATCTTCTAAATAGTTATTTGAGAGAAATGGATTTAAATTCGTTTGTGCTACCATTTCTCTCTGGTTCATTCTTTCAAATTGATTTTCTCTCGTCTTGTTATTTACAAATTCATTTCCCTCTTGTAATATTGTTTCCATTACATTGTTTCCAATGGCTTTATGTTTCTCTTTTAATTTACTTTTTTCATAAAATTGCTCTTTCACATTTGGTGACCATTTCAAAAAAAGAACTTCACTCATATAATTTTTTATATTATTTTTAAAATTGTTTTCTAACTATTTTTATTTCTTTTCCTCTTTTAAATCGTTCACTATCCATATCACCTCTTTTAATATTACACTCCAAACACGAGATTACTACATTATCAGTGTTATGTCCTTGATTATTATTAATTCTATCTAAGGTCCATTGTTTCTTTTCAAATATATTCTGATATAACAAATGACAAGTTTCTTTACAATAAAAACATTTTAACTTTGATAACATTAGCTTCTCAATAGTATCGTCGAGAGAAATTAGCTTTGTTAAATCAATCAGTTTCTTTTTAATATCTTGATTTTTATAACCAGTAATCTTTTTATTAATTTCTTTTTTAATAAATATATCATGTTCAAATGAATTTTCCAAATATAAATTATTAATTATTTCTACCTGTTTTCGATTTGAAAAAAAATCATCTGGTAATTTCCAATGTAACGAGTCTTTTCGTCTTGGATTTTTTACATTTTCAATCTTATCAATATTGCGTTTACCTTTTATTTCAATAGACTTCATTGAATCTAAATGATATAATTATTTATTTATACTATTTTAAAATAGTATAAACTTTACGCTTTATAATATATATAAATAATGAGTAACGAATGTGTTGAATTAAAAAATATAAAATACAAATCTATGTTATTAAATGGTAATGGTGATGAAAAAGAAGAAACTGTAGAAAATCTATCTAATCTAGATGTTTTCTTAGCAGATGAAAAAAAAAGTATTTCTAATGAACCATGGACAAAACTAGATAAAACAACAAAATTATTAAAATTTAATGATTTTGTAGATGAATATGTTAAACAACATGAATATTCTCAGGACGACAAAAAAGATTTATTGAATTTCCTATCTACAAATTTAGATAGGAAACGATTGCTGAAAGCCAAAGAAGTATTGTATAATAAAGATACTGGTAAAATTTTATCAATACCATCATTAATTTATAATTCTGGAGCTAAAAAGTTTACACTTAAAAGATGTGATAAAAGACAATCTACTCTTAAATCACTAGCACCTAAAAAGATTAAGAACAAGAAAAATGATAAAATTGATATAAACAATTAGATATATATTATGTTAACGACAATATGTTATATATCTCTGATATACCCATATTAAAAAATATCATTAACTTCTTTAATATCAAGAAACTTTTTACAGAAAGTGAAGAAGATGAAATTCAACTGATGATGGTAAATCTTATGGATCATTTTATTGAAACTGACCCAATAAGATATAGTAGCCCTAATTTTCATTCAAATATTAATAGTTATGTATACAAAAACACATTTATAACGCTTCATCATTTATATGATGAAGATACACTTGAAAAAGAAATCAACAAGATATACGATAAAGTTAATAAAATATATTTTAAAAAATATTATCCAATTCGTTCCTATGAAAAATCTTTTATTAGAATTAAACCAAATATTGAAAAAATGTCAGTTAAAATTAATCATATTGAAAATAAACCACAACCTGAACAAAGAACAAAAGAATGGTATGAATTTCGCTATAACCTTATTACAGCCAGTAACGCTTGGAAAGCTTTAAAATCACAGGCTGCCATTAATCAATTGGTTGTAGAAAAATGTAAGCACTTAGATACATCCAAATATGATGTTGTTAATACATCCACACCAATGCACCATGGAAATAAATATGAAGATGTTTCAATTATGTTTTATGAAGAAAAATACAATACAAAGGTAAAAGATTATGGATGTATTAAACACGATACATATCATTTCTTAGGTGCTTCGCCAGATGGTATCAATATAGATAATACATCTGATAGATATGGTCGAATGGTAGAGATTAAAAATCCCACAACGAGAGAGTTAACAGGTATTCCAAAAGAAGATTATTGGATTCAGATGCAGTTACAAATGGAAGTATGTAATTTAAATGAATGTGATTTTCTGGAAACGGTTTTCAAAGAATATGAATCAAAAGAACAATTTACAGAAGATGGAAATTTTACATATTCAAATAAAGATGAAGTAAAAGGAATTATTATGTATTTCATGAAAGAGGGTAAACCACATTATGAATATATGCCATTGTATATATCGGAAACTGAATTCGATATTTGGGAAAATAAAATTATGGAAAAAAACTCACATCTAACCTGGGTTACAAATGTTTATTGGAGACTCGAAGATTATAGTTGTATATTAGTATTAAGAAATATATTATGGTTTCAATATGCCATACCTAAAATTGAAAATGTATGGGATATTATTAAAAAAGAAAGATTAACAGGACATGAACATAGACTTCCAAAAAAAATTAATAAATCATCACGGTCTAATTCATTAACAGAAGCTCCTAAAAATAACTGTTTGATAAATGTTAATAAACTTCAAAATCAAATTATTTATATCGATACTGGATGTGAATTAGACACCAGCACCGGGACAGATTAATTTATGAGATCCATAATAATTTACTCTAATTTTTGGTGAGGAAAATGGAATTGGATTAGGACTTTTTGGAATATCAATTTGTTTATTATTATATAATCCTCCGCAAAATTCAGGTCGAGAACACAATCCATTATCAGGTGTTTCCCAATATCTTACATTATTAGTAAATTGACCATAAGAAGAACCAAAAACAGGATAATAAGGATAATTATCTTCCGCAGTATTTGTAGAAACACCCATTTTCTTTTTGTGAGGATAATCATGTAAGATAGGCTCATCTACGCTTATTGGATAATTTCCTGGAGTCAAGTTAACAAATCCCTCAAGTTTATTACCAATAATAGGAATACTTAACAAAGCAAATAATAATGCTAAAATAAGAAATGTACTTTTTTTATTAATCATAGCCATATATAAAATAAAAATATTTTATTTAGTTTTTAAATTTTAAATAAAATATTAACAACAACTATTTAAAATTATAACTATCTATTAATTATATATGTCCTTAGAACAAGAAATGAAAGTGTTAAAGCGTAATGGTAGATATGAAAATATTGGATTTGATAAAATATTAAAACGAGTTAAAAGCATAGGAATTGAATGTGGGATTAAATTAAATTACACAACATTCGTTATGAAAGTAATTGACCAATTGTATGATGGAATTCCTACAACAAAAATTGATGAGCTAACAGCTGAACAGTGCGCAGCATTAAGTGTTCAACATCCAGATTATAATACTCTTGCTGGGCGAATTGTTATTTCTAATCACCATAAAAACACTGATAGTTCTTTTTTTTCAGTTATGAAAAAATTATACGAATTTACAGATATTCATAATAAACAACATTCAATCGTTAGTTCAGAGTTTTTCTCCATTGTAGAAAAGCACAAAACTGAATTTGATGATATGATTGTTCATAACAGAGATTATTTAATTGATTATTTTGGTTTTAAAACATTAGAAAGAGCTTATCTTATGAAATATAATAATGTTATTGTAGAAAGGCCACAATATTTATGGTTAAGAGTTGCTATTGGAATACATGGTAATAATTTAGAAAAAGTTAAAACTACTTATGATTTAATGTCTCAAAAATATTTTACACATGCAACACCTACATTATTTAATGCTGGAACACCTAAACCACAACTTAGTTCATGTTATCTATTAGCACTTGAGGATGATAGTATATCAGGTATTTACAGCACTCTTAAAGATTGTGCTCAAATTTCAAAATGGGCTGGAGGTATTGGATTACATATTCATAATGTTAGAGCACAAGGTAGTCATATCAGAGGAACTAATGGTTCTTCTAATGGTATTGTTCCTATGTTGAGAGTTTTTAATAATACAGCTCGTTATGTTGACCAAGGAGGAGGAAGACGAAATGGAAGTTTTGCTATTTATTTGGAACCATGGCATGCTGATATTGATAATTTTCTCGAATTAAAAAAAAATCATGGTGATGAAGAAATGAAAGCTCGTGATTTATTTTATGCTCTTTGGATCCCAGACTTATTTATGGAAAGAGTCAACTCAAATGGTGAATGGACTCTTATGTGTCCTGATGAATGTCCTGGATTATCTGATGCCTATGGTGATGAATTTGTTAAATTATATACAGATTATGAAACTAAAAATAAAGGTAGAAAAACGATAAAAGCCAGAGATTTATGGTTCAGAATTATGGATAGTCAGATGGAAACAGGAACACCATATATTTTATATAAAGATGCTGCCAATAAAAAATCGAATCAACAAAATCTTGGAACAATTAAATCCTCCAATCTTTGTACAGAAATTATAGAGTATAGTGATGATAAAGAAACTGCTGTATGTAATTTAGCTAGTATTGGTTTGTCTCGATTTGTAAGAGAAGATAAATTATTTGATTACGAAAAATTACATGAAGTAACAAAAGTAGTTACTGATAATCTAAATCGTGTGATTGATATTAATTTTTATCCTACCGATAAAACAAAACGAAGTAATCTACGACATCGTCCTATTGGTTTAGGTGTTCAAGGTCTAGCTGATGTTTTTGCACTAATGAATGTCCCTTTTACTAGTGATGATGCTAGAAGTATTAATAAGAAAATATTTGAAACTATTTATCACGCATCTATGGAACAATCTATGGAAATAGCCAAAGAACGGTATACTCTAATTCAAGAAGGTAAAAAAGAAGACATATACAATGAATATGAAATTAAATTAGAAGATAAATCTTTTTGCGGAGCTTATAGTTCTTTTGAAGGATCTCCTTTATCCAAAGGAATTTTTCAATTTGATATGTGGAATGTTACTCCATCAACCACATTTAATTGGGAATCTCTTAGATATGATGTTATTAAATATGGTGTTCGTAATTCACTATTAGTAGCTCCTATGCCAACCGCTAGCACTGCGCAAATTTTAGGTAATAACGAATGTTTTGAACCGTTTACAAGTAATATTTATACTAGACGAACAATAGCAGGAGAATTTATTATTGTTAATAAATATTTAATGAAAGAATTAATTGAACTCAAATTATGGGATGAAGACTTAAAAAATAATATCATCTCTAATAATGGTAGTATTCAACACATACAAGGTATTCCTATTCATATCAAAGATAAGTATAAAATTGTTTGGGAAATTCCCATGAAACATCTTATTGATATGGCAAAAGACAGAGGAGCTTTTATTTGTCAAAGTCAAAGTCTTAACTTGTGGATGGAAGAACCTACATACAAAAGTTTAACTTCTATGCATTTTTATTCATGGAAAGCTGGTCTTAAAACAGGAATTTACTATCTTAGACGAAAAGCAAAACATCAAGCACAACAATTTACAATTGAACCAGATAAAAAAAATGTTCCTCAAGAAGATGAACATGAAGTTTGTGAAATGTGTTCTGCTTAATTTTATTAGTGCGCCTCTCGTAGCATAAAACGAATTGTTCTGTTTATTCTGCTTATGTCTTTTTTTAATTCTATTTTACAAAAACAACGCATACAAATCAAAATATCAATAAGAGCGTTATGAGTGTTTTTCGGTATATGGTTGAATAAATGTTGATATAATTCACTTAATGATGGATATTTGAAATACTTGGTTCCATCTGGAAATTCTCTCTCGATTTTACATATTTCAGTTGACTGTTTCATCGTACAATATGTATCTTGAATATTCATACGAATTTTGTTACGAATACCCTCTACCATTACCATACGCTTGTCAAATGATACATTATGGCCTACAAGTAAATCGCATTTTTCGGACCAACTATTAAATTTTTGTAACGACTCCTCAATTGAAATCCCCTTTTTATTCAATTTCTCTCTACTTATTTTATGAATTGCTTGACTACCCTCCTCGATAATTACATCATCACTTATTTTAATGTAATCATCCTCTACAGTCAACAAATTATTCTCATCACTACAATAAACAATATAAGATAACTGAATTATGTGTGGCCATAACTCAGTTTTATAAATACTAGGATTCTTCCCCTTAGGAAGGCCTGTTGTTTCGGTATCAAATACTAGAACTTTCATCTTTAAATTTACTATAGTAAAAATAAGTAAATCAACTTCAATTTTAAATAATATTGAAGTATTTAAAGATTAATTAATATAATTAAATAACTATGTCACACGATATTTTGATAACAAATAATTACAATAATATAAATTTACAATCTTTAAATATAAATTGTAAATTTAGAAAAGACGATATTGAACGAGCAAGAGAGCTTGAAAAAGAATATAAGGAAACTCTAGAGGAATTAAAATCATTTCCTTCAGAAACATTGGCTACTGCTGTAAATAAAGAATTAACACAGCTTACTGAAAACAAATATTATAATTTTACACAGGAAAATAACTTTATTCAGTATGTATTAATGATGAAAGAATGGTTAAAAGACTGTAAACCCAAATTAACTTTTGCTTGTCTACAAAAGATGATTCAATCACTAAAATTCGAGTTAAATTCTAGATATTTACTATCTAATCTGCTACTAAATCCGTTAGAATTAATACAAATTCGACATTCACCTATAAGTTTTAGTATAGCATATAAAATTTGTGATACATTAAATATTCCAATGGATGATAATGTATTTGTTGATAAATGGGCAATATCAACAGTTCAAGACAACAATGGTAGCTTTTATAAAAAAAAAGAATATAGTTATGGATGGTTTGAATTGTTACAACAATTCTGTCAAGAAAAACATATACAAAGTAAATATATTCCACTAAAAAAAATTCTCAATAAAGTATTGGTTCCTCATTGGAAGGATAAGATATATTTCGCAGATAGAAAATATCTTTCATATGAACAAGAATTAGGTGACCAAATTATAGATGATTATTATGATGAATCCAATCCTATCAACGATGATGATTTTAAACAATTTATTTCTAATTACGAATCAGAACAGGGTAATAATTTTAAATTTGAAACGGAACAAATTGATGCTATTTATAACGCAATTAAAGAAAAATGTTCCATTATTACTGGTCCTCCAGGAACTGGAAAAACTACTATAACTAAAGCAGTTATTTCTTATTTAAAACAGAAGAATTGGAAAGGTTATAGTATTAGTTTATTAGCGCCTACTGGAAAAGCAGCTAAAACATTAATTGATTCTGTTAATAAGGACTCTGAATTAGTTGATGTAAATATTTGTGGAACTCTCCATAAGCAATTATTTCACACATTTAAATTCGTTTGGAAAAAGAAAAAGGGAATGGATGTTGTAGAAAAATTTAAAAAATTACCCGATCATATTGATTGTATGATTATTGATGAATTTAGTATGACAGATATATTTCTGTTTGAAAAATTATTAATGTGGTCAAGAGATTTTCAATGTAAATTAATATTTGTTGGAGATAATAACCAATTACCTCCTGTTGGAAAAGGAAGACCTTTTACTCAATTAATTAAAAGTAAACTATTCACAACTACACATTTAACAAAAATAAAGCGTCAAGATCAGGGCGCATTGAAAGAATGTATTATTAATATTCAAACACAAGATTTATGTATAGATCAATTCAACGAAATAGATACCCAAATTATCAATCATGATTTTAAAAAAACAAGAGAAACTACAAAACTCTTTAAAAAAATCATTGAGGAAAATGGAAAAGATAATCTAATTATTATTACACCTGAACATAAAGGTTTTGCTGGAACTAAGGAACTTAATAGACTCTTACAAACTACTGTATGTAATACTATTGAGCCATATGTTCATGGTTCATTTAAACATTTAGATAATGTTATGAGAACAAGAAATTCTTATGCTGAAGATAATATGCGGGTTAATGGAGATAGCGGAAGAATTGAATTTGAAATACCTACTTTACAAAATAATTATAGACCACCAAAACAAGCTACTATTTATTATGATAGTGGTGGAAAACCCGAAACTGTTAAAAATAGTAAATTATTTGAAGAATTTACATTAAATTATTGTAATACTGTTCATAAATATCAGGGTAGTCAAAAACAAATTGTTGTGGTATGTATATCTCCTGAACATAGCAGTCTTAGATATGGTAATGCTTTAAAACTAGTTTATACTGCTATTTCTAGAGCACAAAAAAAATTAATAATAGTTGGTAATTCTAGTTTATTCTTTAAATCACAATATGTTAGAGAACACAAATTTGTTACTAGTTTTATGGAGCAATTTACCGAAATTGAAACACCAGAATGGCTATAACTCAACAATAATCTTTACAAATACCATATGTTTTACGGTGCCATTTAGTAATACCAAAATTTTTTATTCCATCTAAATGCGTCTTTGTTCCATAACCTTTATTTTTATCTATACCATATCTCTCTTTTAATTCGGGATTCTCGTCACACAATTCCTCTATATATTTATCTCTTTCTGTCTTTGCTAGTATAGAAGCTGCGGCTATTGCGCAATACTTGTTATCACCTCCTTCAATACATATATGTTTCACAGGTAAATATTCATCATCTTTAAACATCATATAAGGTCTAAAATCATTTCCATCTACTAGTAATAAATATTCATTATCATTATCCATTACATTTTTTATACTATTATGCATACTACTTAATACAGATTGTCTTATATTTATATTATCTACTACTTTTTCATCGTTATAAGTAACACTCCATGCTAACGCTTTCTCTTTTATATATTCTGCCACTTCGTTAATTTTTTTAACACTACTGAATTTTTTACTATCTTTCATTTTGTCAAAGTCGAAATCTACATCTTTAGGTAAAATTACTGCTCCTGTATACACTCGACCAAATAATGGTCCTCGTCCTGCTTCGTCTATTCCTATTTCTAATATTTCACTATCTTCATTGTAAAACTTATTTAAGGGTTCTGCTTTAGTTCTTGTCATTATACTTTTTTAAATATATAAAAAATATTTTTTATATTCAATTTTTAATTTTTCTTAAAGTATTATATAATGAAGCTTCAAAAGATACATTTATTTATTATATTATTATTAGCTCTAGTATTTTGTGGTTGTTTAGGAGGCTTTTTACAAGAGGGTATGTCATCCTCTCGACGAACATATACTGGTTCTGAAGGTAATTCTGCTACAGTTACTACTGGTCCTGATGGTAATACAGCTGTTACTGGTCCTGATGGTAATACACTTGTAACTGGACAAACTTATGATAACAGTGAACAGGATAATTATTCATCTAATACTTATACTGGTCCTGCTGGTAATAGTGCCACTGTTATGTCTGGAACCAATGGAAGTGCTGTAGTTGCTACTAATAACAATTCATCCTCTGGTATTGCTTATTCTGATATTCCTGCTGGTCAACAAGATTTATACATTCTTAAATCTCAAATTGTCCCACCTGTTTGTCCTGCTTGTCCTCCTGCTAGTGCGTGCCCCAGACAAGAAGCATGTCCACCATGCCCAGCTTGTGAAAGATGTCCTGAGCCAGCATTTGAATGTAAAAAAGTGCCTAACTACGCAAGTTCTAATGATAATTTTTTACCTCGTCCTGTTATGGCTGATTTTAGTCAATTTGGTATGTAAATAAATTAGGGGTTTTTTTGTTGTTCTTGTTGTTTTTGTTTGACATCTTCAATACTATTTAACAGTTCTAATAGTTGTTTAATTTCTGAGCTATCTCCTGATACAGAGGAAATAGCTTCATCTATATTATTATTGTTATTTCTCATATCAATTACAAATTTTTTCAAATCATTATGTAGTTCTTTTGCGACAGACTTATCCATTGTTATTATTTAATAAATAATTTAATTTATTTATTAAATCAATTTTTTATTTTTTAGCCTTTTTAATTTTCTTAGCTTTCTTGGTTTTCTTAGCTTTCTTGGTTTTCTTAGTTTTCTTAGTTTTCTTGACCGTTTTAGTTTTTTTAGCTTTCTTACCGGTTTTTCTTCTTTTACCTCCAGTTGATCCTCTTAATCCCAATAATGCATTAGCTGCATCTAAATCTTCATTGTTGGTGGCGGCAGCAGGCTGTGGTGGCGACCCGGTGGCGGCAGCGGGAAAAATGTTTTGAATTTGTTGTTGTTGTTGTGAATTGGTAATAGCTAGAACTTGAGGTAGTGCATCAAATGCTTCTTTATATAATACTTGTAATTGACTTGGAGCCAATATCTCTGCGGGAATTACTCTAGCCATTAGATATGTAGATATTTTTACACTAGATGCTAATATAAATGGTGCCTTAAGTGTTGCATATACGAGACTGCCTAGTGCACCCAATGCCATAGGGTTTAGGGTTAGGGCATTTGTTATTAAAAGCATAGTGGAATTATAGGCACCACATATGGGATTTGCAAATCCAAAAATTCCCCATAATTGATTTCCCATTGTCCCACATTCTCCGTTAAATACAGCACTTAAACCGTTAAGTATTCCTTCCATAGCAATACTTCCACCAGCTGTCATATAAGCTAAAATTGTAGTAAAAATAGCATATGTAATATATTTAAATGTTTGGGATGAAAGCATATTTCCTCCCTTTTTTGTTCTTCTGCTTCTTTTTGATTTTCCGCCTTTAGTAGGACAACTTGTAGTTAAGGTTTTCATACCTGAAATCATTTGCTTATATTCAGCACCATATGTACTAGTTAATTCATCTCCAATATTAGAAGGTAATGGTTTAAGACAACTATTTGACATTATAAAATAAGGTGATATTTTATTTTATAATATTTATTCTCTTGTTTTTTTACACTTTTTATCCATTTGAAAAGTCTTACATTTTTCTTCATTAGGAACAATTTTAATTACGCATTTTGCTTTTTTTCCATATAATGGTTCTGTACACCCTTTTTCTCTTTTATTTTTTCTAGTTTTCTTAAAGTTAAATAGTTTTGGCTTTTCTTCTGTACATCTGGCTCTAAAATGTTCATATCGTTCTCTTACATCACAGTATGATAATCCTGATTTCTTACCCAACATTTTATTAATGGTTTCGTGTAATTTATAAACATAACGAGAGAATTTATTCCTATTTTTCATACATTCCATGGTTAAGGGAAACTCTTTATAATTATTAACTAAATTCTCTCTACAATATTTACAAGGTAAAATATTTACTAAACTTAACATAAAATCTCTATAATTTTTCTTATCATTATCTGTTGGATTTGTTGGGTAATTAAAACTAATAGTATGTAATGCGTGCCATAATGCTGGACCCCATACACTAGTTAAAAATCCATCAGGAGCATTAAAATCTTTGTTTTTAAATATTCTTTTTTTAGTTTTATTCTGACGACCTTTTTTATTTCTTTGAGTTTTCATATTACATTATTTAGAGAAAAAACTTTACGCACATATATATATTATTATGAAAGATACATATAAATCCATTTATAACAATTTTTCTGAAGGGACAAAAAACACATTTTATTTAAATATTATTTCTATTGTATTAATATTTTTCTTTCTTTTAGGGCCAATGAAAACTACTGGTATTACAGGGGGATTGATTAGACTGATAATTATGATCATATTATCATATTCATTATATATAACTATTAACTCATCTAATTCATTACTTAATATCGAAAATATATTTGTGAATCCTAATTTAGCAAGTGTGAGAACCAATTATATTTTAAATATAATATTATGTGTATCAATTGGATTATTAATAATGTATATTTTTTACGGAATATTTAATTAATTCGTATTTTGATTTATTGTTTTATCTGTATTTTTATATATAATATGTTAGAAACTATACAATCTGGAGCCTATAAATTATTAACTAATACAAGATTTTGGATGATATTAGTAGTAATCATATTTTTCTTATTTGTAGCATCTTATGTGTATAACAAATATGTCACTCCTCTTGTCGATGAGAAATATATTCCTAATAATGAATTTCCTAAAAAATCCGAAGATGGAAAGGGAGGAGATGCTGAAGAAGTAGATATTTATTTCTTTACTGTTACATGGTGTCCTCATAGTAAAAAAGCAAATCCTGTTTGGGAGGAAATGAAGACTGAATATAATCAACAGATTTTTAATGGTTATAAATTAAATTTCATCGAAGTAGATGGTGAGGAAAATCAAGAGTTGGCTGATAAATATAAGGTTGAAGGATTTCCAACTATTAAACTTGTTAAAGGTAATCAAATAATTGAGTATGATGCTAAACCTTCTGTAGAACATCTTAAAGAATTCTTAAACAGCACTCTGTCTCCCTAATTCTTCTTCATAATTAATAAATAACTCAGCATATCTTTTTCCTTCGTTTATTAAATCCTTTCTTTTTTCTTCATCTGTCATATATTCTAACCACCTAGTATGGTCTGATAAATCTTTGTTACATAAACACTTCAATTCGTATCGAATTGATTTGGCTATGTTACTTTTTTGAATAAAGTTAACTATTTGTCCAAAAGATGCCTGTAAATACTGAAAGAAATTCATTTCATTATTTATAATATCATTACTAATATTCCATTTATTTCTAATACCAAGTATTTCAATTTCATCGCATTTTTCATTTTTTAAACATTCATTTATGGGATAATTATCAAGCAGACCTCCATCAATATAACACTTATCTCCATCTATTACGGGACTAAATAATATTGGAATAGCACTTGTCATCTCTAATGCTTTAATCAACGATAAATCTGGATGCGTTTTATGACTTAAATCTACTTTTTCAAATGAATTTATTTCAACTGTAAAACAATGGAAGTCTATTTTAGTATTTTCATAAAATTCTTTAAGTGTTATATCTTTTGACAAGTCTTTAGCAGTCATTAATGGAATTACTATTTCTTCTACCATACTAAATTGAAATAATCCTTTTTTATAATATATTTCAAAAAAATTATTAGGTTCCACTTTGAATACTTTATCCCATGGACGTTTTAAAAAATAATCATCCAATGTTTTCCATTCATGTTTTAATAAAAAAATTGCCCCTAATATAGCTCCAGCAGATGTTCCGTATATACTTTTTATGTTATCCAAATGTATAAATTCCTTTTCAATTAAATGTTTTACAGCACCATATGTCATCCATCCTGTTGGACCACCGCCATTAATTACTAAGTGTTGAATCATATATATTATAATATCGTATAGTTTTAAAACTTTTTTTCTGTTAAAACATTAATATGAATATATTTACATTATCTGATGAAAATGATTTATCTGATAAAATTAGTTTGGATGATTTATTTGAAACGAAGAGAGAATTTGATGAAAATAAATTGAATTTATTTAATAAAATATTAAATCGTATTCATAATAAAATAAAATTGACTTCTAGACAAACACGCGGTAAAGAACAATTTATTTGGTATCTAATACCAGAAATGATGATTGGGGTAACTAGATATAATGTAGAAGAATGTACAGGATATATTTTACGGAAATTAAGAGAAAATGATTTTGTCGTGAGATATACACATCCAAATCTTATTTTTATTAGTTGGACTCATTGGATTCCTGGTTATGTGCGTCAAGAATATAAAAAACAAACAGGAACTGTTATAGATGGATATGGAAATCATGTAAACTCAAATCCTCAAATTGAAAGTGGTAACTCTGCTCCTGTATCTACAAATCCCAATGATTTAATATTAAATACAGGTGAGGTAAATATTTCAAAGATTAAAAATGATAAGGATTTTAACTCAACTAAAAATTATAAACCTAGTGGTATTTATAATAATGATATTCTTAGAAAAATACAGGATAAATTTACTTAATTAATATATAAAATCTAATAGTATTTTATATGTCTAATAAAACTTTCGGAGATATTCCATTTATAACATTTTATGATACTGTTTTATCAAGATTATCATATTTTACAAGTGAAAATTTTCTACCAGCATATCTAGATATATTTGGTAGTATTATCCCAGAGAAAATATTAAAAAGTATCAATGATGCCCCTATGAATAAAATTTTTGATTCGTCTATTTACCAATTATCCAAAAATACAGAAATACCCACATACACTTATAATAATAGCAAATTCATTGATTTTACAACTATGGCTGAAAAGGTAAACGAAGTTACTAAAAAATTTGTTAATAGAAAAATTCCAAAAACCGAAAAGCCACAGAAAGGAGGAATTAATATACCTACTAATATTAAGTCAATTTTTGGAAAAAACTATCAAGTTGCTTATATTTCAATTTCAACATCAAATTACGGGGGATACTATATTTTAGTAGATACTAGAATGCCAAATTGTATTTTTGTAGTATTTAGAGGAACATATAGTGCGAAATCAGCTGGTTCATATACAAAGCCTTCAAGTATAGTTCCGTTTAATATTGGAAAAGATATTCCACCTGAAGAACTTAAGAAAAAATTAGAAGTTGATGGGGGGAAAATGTTTGGTGTATTAACAGGTATTAATAAAATTTTAGATGATGTATATCATACTATACTCCAATCTATGTTATATTTAGCTCAAACATATTTAAAACCAAAAGGAAAAGAATCAATAAAGGTATTTACCACGGGTCATTCACTTGGTGGAGGTTTATGTACCTTATTTGCTAATGATTGGTTCGAAACTACTCGTATTAATCCTTATGATAAATCACCTTATGATATTTTCAGTAAAAAAGTTTGTTGTGTATCTATAGCATCACCTCGTGTTATGAGTCCAGCATTATCCAATAATTTTTGCGCAAAAACAGAAAAGGGAGATATTCTTTATAGGCGATTAACAAACAGAGGAGATCCTGTTCCTGCGTTACCTCAAAAAGCTATATTAGGTTTATCCGAGGGTTTTCAACATCCATGTAGTGCAAAAAAATATTCGAATTCACAAAGAAAGGTTATTAGTATGGATTGTGGGTCAGCACAATCGGGAATTAATATTGCTTATAACAAGAGTTTAGATTGTCGTAATACAAAAACAGGAATGTTATCAGGTAATGTTAGTGGAAATGCTTTAGCACACACTGCTTACTTATATATTAATTTTGTAAATGCTGTTCCCGTTTCAGGATTTATTAAATCAGCATTACCAGTTGGAACTCCTTCCATTAAAAGTAAACCTGTAGAAATTCAAAGAACAAATAAAGGCGCCACCGTTGCTCGTGTCATTTTAGGTGTAGGAGAAGAGAAAAACTTTTCTACGAAACAACAATTTAAATCGGTATTTTTTGATTTGAATGATTTAAGACCCAAAGATAAACAAATATTAACAACCAATCCCGATGCCAAGCCAATTACTACAGAAGATACCCTAATGAATGGAAAAGTATTTGATGAGGTTATTAAGGAAATGACACAAATTAAAGTAGGTGATACATTAAATCAAGTCATTCCTGGTAAGATATCAAAATTAGAAACTGGTTCTATTGAACCAATGCCTAATATTAATGGTCTATTAAAATCTACACAAATTAAGGCTAATCCAGTTAAAGCTAGTCCAGTTAAATCTAGTCCAGTTAAAGCTAGTTCAGTTAAAGCAAGTCCAGTTAAAGCAAGTCCAGTTAAATCTACTACTAAAAAAGGTGGTAAACGGAGAAATTCTAAAAAGAAATCCAAAAGGAAATCTAAGAGAAAATCTAAAAGAAGATATTAATTAATATAAAAATTGATTACCATTATTATATAAAATAATTACTATATAATAATGAATCATCAAGACAAAGGTTTAAAACGCGATACCATAGATAAATTCTATACAAAAGAAGATGTAGTTAGGAAGTGTATTAATTTAATAAAAGCTCATATAGATATTAATTCAAATGATTTAATAATAGAACCTAGTGCTGGAGGGGGTGCTTTTATTAAATATATAAATGGGTTATCAATTAATCAATTATATATGGATATAGAACCACAGCATAAAGATGTTATTAAGACAGATTATTTAAAATATACACATATATCTCATAATAAAACTCATTTAATAGGTAACCCTCCGTTTGGAAGACAAGCATCAATGGCTAAAAAATTTATTAAAAAGTCATGTGAATACGCAGATAGTATAAGTTTTATATTACCAAAAAGCTTTAAAAAGGAGAGTTTTCAGAATACATTTCAATTAAATTACCATTTAATTGTTAATGAGGATTTACCAGTTAATTCATTTACGATTAATGATATAGAGTATGATGTTCCATGTGTATTTCAAATATGGATTAAAAAAGATTTTAATAGAGAGAAAAAGGAAAAAGAAATTCCAAATGGATTTACTTTTGTTAAAAAAAATGAACAACCTGATATATCGTTTAGAAGAGTAGGTGTTTATGCTGGAAAAGTAGACACGAATATTGAAGATAAAAGTGAACAGTCACATTATTTTATAAAATTTACGAAAGAGGTAGATGTATCATCATTACATAATATTGAATTTGATAAAGATAATACGGTAGGTCCTCGTTCAATATCAAAACCAGAATTAATTGAAAAATTCAATGAGATTTTATAAAACATCCCATGATTATGGAAAATGAACAACCCGAAAAATGGATTTCCTGATTTAGGAGGATATAATTAATATTTCACCTACATATCTAAATAATATTAAACACATTTTTTATATTATTTCTCTCTACATTATGTAATAGTATTGTCTACATTATGTAGATAAAAAAATGATGATAAAAAAAGGCACTGTCAATGATACTTGTAGGTATTTTGATTTGTACTTTTTTTCACAGACCTAAATTGGAAAATCGAAAATGGACATCGAAAAAGTATGTCCATTTTTAAATATTGGAAATAGAATTGAAAAAGTTGGTGAAAAAGTGGTTGAGAGCATAATGCTCAGAATCCAAATAAAATAATTCTAATTTTGTTACTGAAAAATATAATTTTAAAAAGTAAATGATTTAGACATTAAAATATATTGGACATATATGGATACAAAAGGATACAAAAAGGATACCCAAAACGAGCAAAACGAGCAACATTTATATTATTGTAAATATTGCGACCATACATCTAAGCGACAATCCAATTATATTCGTCATTTATCCACTACAAAACATAAAAATAACACAAAAGGATACAAAAAGGATACCCAAAACGAGCAAAACGAGCAGAAAGCAAATATGGTGTTAGAATTATTAAATTCAAAATCTTTAGACCATAAGTCAGTAAGCCAAAAAGGAGCAAAACGAGCAGAAAACGAGCAGAAAACGAGCAACTGTAATAGGTGTGAATGTGGAAAAGAATTCAAATGGAAACAAGGCTTATATAAACATAGAAAAATTTGCTATATGTATCAAGGTGATGTTTCATCAATGGTGTTGAATGACCAATCGAATGATGTAGGTATTAAAGATCTTATAATGTCATTAGTTCAAGAAAACAAAGATGTTCAATTACAGATGCAAAAGAATTTTATAGAATTAATACCACATATTCACGCCAATAATTCACACAATATTATAAATAACACTACACATAATACCCAAAATTTTAATGTGAACATGTTTTTAAATGAACACTGTAAGAATGCTATGAATTTAACAGACTTTATAGATACATTACCCATTACAGATGAAACATATAATTATACAATAGAAAATGGATTAACAAAAACAATAACCAATATGGTAGTAGATGGTTTGAATAATATGGATGTATTAGAGAGACCTATTCATTGTACTGATACTAAGCGAAAGATAATGTATGTGAAAGACAATAATGTATGGGAAAAAGATACTGAATTAAATAAGATACAGGTCGGTATTAAAGGAATTGCTTTAAAACAACGGACTATGATAAATAAATGGCAGGATGCGAACGATGGATGGGATAAAGACGAAAATTTACAAACAAAACTTACAAAGTTAGTTTTTAATTCAATGACATCTATAGAGGATGACGAGAAAGAAACAAACAAGATAATAAGGGCTATAGGTAAGAATACATATTTAAGTAATGATATTAAAGATGTATATAAGTAGTTAAATTGAAGAACTTGCTTTAGCTTCAGGTGCTGCCGCTGATGCTGATGCTTCTGCCTTTGCTTCTGGTGCTGTCGATGAGGCTTCTGGTGCTGTCGATGAGGCTTCTGCTTTAGCTTCAGCTGATGGTGGTTCAGGTGAAATTGTGTCTTCTAAACTAGATGAAACTGGTGATTTAGATTCTTGTTTTCCTAGCACCTCATTAACAATGGGAGAAGTTTCATCAGGTTCTAATGAAATTGTTTCCTCAACATTTTCTTGTAATCTTTTAATTTGAGCTGCTGATGTATCAATGATTTGTTTCTCAACAATTGCTTCGAATAACTGTAGTCCTTTAAAGAAATCCTTTTCACAAGTAGAGTATAAATTAATAATGGTAGTTCGAGTATCCGTAATAAGTTTGGATAAAAGTGTGTTATCAAGTTTTGGATTAATAACAATTAGTTTTTTGTTAGGGTCTTGTGGATCTTTAACAAATACAAATAATTGGTCTATAATTGCTAACAAAGCTGATTGATTTTCTTCAGTATTTTTCATCATTGTTTTGATGTTATCAACATACTCTTTAAATAATTTTTCTTTAAGAGTTCCATTATAAGTTTTTCTAAAAGCTCCATCTTTACTACATTGATTAATTTTTTTATAATCTCTCAATGGTATTTGTCCAAACTTTTTAATGTCAGATGGTAACTTGTCGTCACCGGTAAATAGAGTATAGAAAGAATTTAAGTCTTTGTTATATTCCTTAGCCATTTTGTCAGACATAGTTGAGAATTTACCCGTATTGTAATCATATTCATCATAATACAACACTTCTAATTCAGGAATACCTGGTTCAGAGCTAAGATTATTCACGTCTTTGTTAAGATTACAGAATTTGGCATTTAATTCAATAACTTCATTGCCAGTTTTATCAATTAATGATTTGTCAGTCATTAAGGCATTAATTCTAGAACTACATAAATTAACTTTTGAGATTGTTGGTTGGATATCTTTAGGAATTTCGTTTCTGTGTTCATAGTCAACTTTAACAGTTGAACCAAATTTATCTTTCCATGTATAAACAGGGTTAATAGTGTGAGCTATAGCATTAAATATATGAAATATTTGAACATAATATTTGGCAATAGCAATACACATTCTCTTTTTTTTCAAATCACTTTTAACATCCATTTTTTCGATATTATTTTTATTGAAATAGGCGATTCTCTCTGGTTCAGACATTTTTAATACTTCTTCACCTCCTTCCAATTTTTGTTTAAGATATACTAATTCTCTCTCATTAAGATATCTAGAAATAACATCAGATGTTAAAAGAACCAAATCCTTACAATATTCTGGATTAGTGAGATTCTTAAGGTCTTGGAAATTACTTGTTAATATATAATTAGCAGCCAAATAGTCAATAGATGATGATAATGTTTTTTTCTTTGGCATCTCCGGTGTAGATTGTTGCGCTCCCATATAATCTAGATAAATATAAAATAAAATTGAATTAAAAATAAATTAACAAAATATTCAGTATAATAAAATGAGTGAAGCACAGACTAAGAAAAAGAAGTCTACTAAATCGAAAAAGGATTTATGGACACAAATAGAAAATAATTTTATAGATGAAAAGCCAATTGAATGTATTTATAGAGTGGAGGGTCAGAGAGAAAATTGTGATATTTGTAAGTCATCTGTGAGGTTTACCGAAGATGGATTTCTAGCCTGCTCGAATCCTAAATGTAGTGTCATTTATAAAGATAGTGTAGACCAATCAGCTGAATGGCGATATTATGGAGCTGATGACAATCAAGGTTCGGATCCAACCCGATGTGGAATGCCTGTAAATCCTTTATTGAAAGAATCATCATATGGTTGTAAGGTAATTTGTCAAGGTTCCACATCATATGAGATGAGAAAAATAAGACGGTATACTGAATGGCAATCAATGCCATATAAAGAGAAATCACAATATGATGAATTCCAGAGAATTACTATTATAGCTCATAATGCTGGTATACCTAAAATCATTATTGATGAAGCATTACGATATCATAAAAAAATATCAGAACATAAAACATTTAGGGGATTAAATAGAGATGGTATTATAGCTGCGTCTATTTATATTTCGTGTCGAACAAATGAATGTCCTAGAACAGCTAAAGAAATAGCAACAATATTTAATCTAGATAATACAAGTGCCACTAAAGGTTGTAAGAACGCTATTAGTATTATTAATGAGATTGAATGTGATATGACGAATACAGATAAGACATCATTATGTAGAACAAAACCAGAAGATTTTATTGAGAGATATTGTAGTAAGTTGAATATTAACCAAGAACTAACAAAGTGTTGTAAATTTATTGCTTTGAAGATTCAAAAGAATAATATGATTCCCGAAAATACACCACATAGTATAGCTGCTGGAATAGTTTACTTTATTGGACAAACATGTAATTTGAATCTATCAAAACGAGATGTAAATAAGGTGAGTGAAATAAGTGAGGTAACTATTAATAAATGTTATAAAAAATTGGAAGTAATTCAAGATAAATTAATTCCAAAGATAATCTTAGATAAATATGTTTAGACTATATAATAAAAAAATTTTATAATTATATAATTATATGGCTCCTAAAATAATTTTTATTGTGCCTTACCGTGATAGAAAAGAACATAAACAATTCTTTATGAAATATATGGAATTTATTATGGAGGATTATAAAAAAGAGGATTATGAGATATTTTTTATTCATCAGTGTGATTCAAAACCATTTAATAGAGGAGCAATGAAAAATATTGGGTTTTTGGCTATGAAACAGAAATATCCACAAGATTATGGAAACATTACATTTGTATTTCATGATGTAGATACAGTTCCTTATACAAAAAATTTATTTTCTTATGAAACTACATATAATAGAATAAAACATTTTTATGGTTATCGATATGCGTTAGGAGGAATTGTATCGATAAAAGGTGCCGATTTTGAAAAAATAAACGGATATCCTAATTTATGGGGTTGGTCTATGGAAGATAATATGTTACAAGACAGGGCTTTACAACATAATATTATTATCGACAGAAGTGTATTTTTTCCAATCGGAGCAAAAGCTATTTTACAATTTGTAGACGGAATAAAAAAATATATTAATAAAAAGGAAATGGCTGGATATCTCAATAAAAACTATCCATTTGGAATTAATAACATAAAAAATTTAGGCTATAATTTTGAAAATGAATACATTAATGTTCAAAATTTTATCAGTGAAACAAATCCAAACCAGCAACAATTTGAAGAACATAATATTACAACAAATAAAGATGGTAAAATAAGACTAACACATTCAGAGAGATATGGTCAAGAAAAACCATCTCTACATCAAATGAAGCTTAATGGAATGGGGGGATTATTTCAAAGAAGATAATTTATTAATACTATTTAAAAGTATTAATAAATTAATATTATTGATGAAGATTGATAAGGTAATTATAATTAATTTAGAACATCGTAAAGATAGACGTCAACAAATAATCAAAGAATTAAAGCGTGTAGGGATTGATAACTTTGAATTTTTTAAGGCCGTTAAACCTAGTGAAGAAATGGTTAAAATGTGGAATCCTCAATTTTTAAACCCTATTCCACAATGGTTTGCTTTGTCTGGTGGTGATCATACGAAATATCGTATAGGAGCATTAGGATGTATGTTAAGTCATATGGAAATAATTAAGAAATGTATTGAAGATAAGTATGAAAATGTTTTAATTTTAGAAGACGATACAATGTTTGATATTAGAGATGGTATAAAATTCCATCAAGTATGGGATACATTAGCAAATCAAATAAATAATCTAGATTTTGGATTATTATATTTGGCTGGAAACCACAGAGGAGCGATACTTGATAAAAAGACTGATAATGTAACCAAGGTTCAAGGAACATTAACAACAGGTAGCTATATTATTAATAAACGAGCAATGAAATGTATTGTTGATAAAATGGCAAATTTTCCTCGAGAAGTAGATGTATTTTATTCGACATATATTCAAAAAGAATATCCTTGTTACTGTATTATGCCTCATTTAACTCGTCAAGGAGATGGTTACAGTGACATTGTTCAGAAAAATGTTTCGTATAAATTATAATTTTATTCTTATATAAATATTCATTATTATTAACTATAATAATGAATATAACATTAGTTACATCTTGGTATAATTTAAAATCAAAATTTGATGTAAATACTTATAGACAATGGATGGGTAATTTTCTTATGAATGTTAACAATTTTAACTTGGTTATTTATACCAATAAAGAAAGTTATTATCTATTTGAATCATTAGTAGAAAATAATTCTAGGATAAAAGTGATAATGAAAGAATGGGACGAATTTTACGGATACAAATGGAAAGATAATTGGATAAATAATCATACGAAAAATAATTCTTTAAATCATAATAGTCGTTTTAACACAGATTGGAAATTAAATATGTTATGGAGTGAGAAAATTAATTTTGTTAAAGAAACAAAAGATAATAAATTATTTGCTAGTGATTGGTATGGATGGTGCGATATAGGTTATTTTCGTGGAGGTAATAATTTAACACATACTGAAATTAGAAAATGGCCAAATATAGATAAAATAAATTCATTAAATAAAGATAAAATATATTATGGTCGCCCAGGATCTAATAATGATTTAAATATGTTATTCAAAATTATTATGAATAAAAATACAGATAATATGCCAATTACTCCGATTCCTTCTCAACAAGTATCTATAGCTGGGGGCTTTTTTTTAAGTCATAAGGATAAAATAGATTGGTGGAATAATACTTATTACAATAGATTAAATGATTATTTTAATTATAATTACTTAGTCAAAGACGACCAAATGATTATAATAGATTGTATAATAAATTATATTAAAAATTTTATTTTAATTCAAGAACAAAATCCAATAAAAGATAAATGGTTTGTATTTCAATCATTTTTAAATTAAATAATATAAAGTTAAAAATATGTATATTGTAATGAAAAAAATTGCATTTTGTTTTTTAATTTATGATATTATAAATCATGAAGAATTATGGAATATTTTTTTTAAAGATATAGATCCAAATTTATATAACATTTATATACACTATAAAAATAATAAACAATTAAAATATTTTGAAAAATATAAATTAGACAATTGTATTGAAACAAAATACGAAAATGAAACTATACCATTAGCATATAATGTATTATTTAGAGAAGCATATAAGGACGATAATAATTATAAATTTGTAATAGTTTCTAACTCTTGTATTCCATTGAAATCATTTGATTATATTTATAATAAACTTACAATAGATAATTATGGATATTTTAATGTATGTCCACAATCACAATGTTTTCCAAATTGTAATTATTTATTACAAGGAATAGAAAAAAAAAATATATCAAAATCACATAATTGGTTCATTTTAAATAGGAAACTAGTAGCAAACTTATGTTTTGACAAGGACATTGTTTTAAAAAATCATTATAAAACAATTTATGCTCCTGCTGAATATTTTTATTACACTTTCATTAAAATTTTAGATTTAGAAAGCGAAATAATTACAACACAAAATATAGCAAATAATGCTACAACATTTACAAATTGGCAAGGAATGGATTATAAATATCCATCAAATAGAGGACTACATAATTATATGAATATTAGTGAGGATGAACTATTATATTTATTGAATAGTAAATCTTTATTTGGAAGAAAATTTCCTAGAGAATGTATAACTTCTTTATGTAATAACAAATATATAGAATGTATAAAATCAAAAGAATCGGATTAAATTTACTTTATTATATAATCATTATTTATATTATATAGATAATTTAACTTAAAATTTTCTATATAATATAAATAATGATTAGTATACTCTTGCCAATATATAATGGAATAGAATTTATAAATGAATCAATTCCAACAGTAATTTATCAAACATATAATAATTGGGAATTAATTATTGGAATAAATGGACATCCAAAAGATTCTGAAGTATATAAAGAAGCAAAAAAATGGGAAGAAAGACACCATAGAATAAAAGTATTAGATTTATATACAATTAAGGGTAAATCGAATGCTTTAAATGAAATGATTAAACATTGTCAATATAATTGGATTAGTTTAATAGATGTAGATGACAAATGGTTACCAAAAAAAATAGAAAGTCAAATACCATATATGAACAATTATGATATAATAGGAACTCATTGTCATTATTTTGGTGATAGAAATGGTCAACCATCTATTCCTCTTGGTGATTTAAAAAAACATAAATTTACAAATGTAAATCCAATTATAAATAGTAGTTGTTTAATAAAAAAAGAATTGGCACATTGGGATAAAGAATGGGATGGAGTTGAAGATTATGATTTGTGGTTAAAATTATGGAAACAAGGAAAACAATTTTATAATGTGGAAAGTATTCAAGTAATGCATAGAATTCATCAAGATAGTGCATTTAATGCACAAGGGAATCATTTTAAAGTGAATAATTTAATAAAAATATATTTATAAAAATATGAATATAAATATAACATTATGTATTTATTAATAGATAATGTTATCTTTGTTTAAAGTTTTTATGAGTGAAGACGTATTAGAACCTATTAATAAGGTTCTTATGTCGGGACAATTAACACAAGGTCCTAAGGTGGAAGAATTTGAAACTAAATTGAAAGAATATATAAATAATCCATATATATTGACTTTAAATAGTGCTACTGCTGGATTAACATTAGCTACAAGACTTTTAAAAAATGAAGATAAAACTAATGATTGGCCTGGATTTAACGAAGATATAGATGTTGTTTTAACACCAGCATTAACATGTTTTGCTACTACAGCTGCCATCTTAGCAAATAATGTAAATATTAAATGGTTAGATGTTGATTTAAATACAGCCAATATTTGTTTACAAGACTTGAAAAATAAGCTTAATGAAAAGACTAAAATTATTTATTTGGTTCATTGGGGTGGAAATCCAGTAGATTTAGATGAATTAGATAAAATATGTGAAGAACATAAAGAACAGTATGGATTTAAACCTATGGTAGTAGAAGATTGTGCTCATTCTTTTGGGGCTGAATATAATGGAAACAAAATAGGAAGCAATAAAAATATTTGTGTTTTTAGTTTACAAGCAATTAAACATTTAACAACAGGTGATGGAGGATTTATTACATTGCCTAATGAGGAATTGTATGAAAGATGTAAATTATTAAGGTGGTATGGTATTAATAGAGATAAGAGAAACTACAAAAGGAAAGACTTAAGATTGGAAAATGATATTGTTGAATATGGTTATAAATTTCATATGAATGATATTAATGCGACATTGGGTACATATAATTTACCACATATGGATGGATTATTAGAGAAAAATAGAAGGAACGCAAAAATGTTGGATGAAGGATTAAAAGATATTAATGATATTCAGTTGTTAAAACCAAACCCAAAATGTAATTCGGCATATTGGCTTTATACCATTCGAGTATTAAATGGTAAAAAACAGGAGTTTATGGATAAAATGAAAGAAGCAAATATAATGACAAGTCAAGTACATAATAGAAATGATATTAATAGTTGTGTAAAAGAATTTGAAGAAATCTTACCAAATATAGACATAATAGAAAAAGAATTAGTGTGTATCCCAGTTGGATGGTGGCTTGAAGAAAAGGATATGGAATATATAATTAGTAATATTAAGCAAACGCTATAAATTATTAACAATTGGTAAGGTTCCAAACTATAAATATCTATTAAATGAAGAAATTATTAGAAAAATTAATGATAACTATAAAGATGATTTTTTAGAGATTTGAATAATATTGATAACAAACTAAAATAGGAGAAATTACAGTGAGCTCTATAGGATTTGGACTTTTTCCAGTAATAATATTCTTTAAACAACTATATTCCTCTGGATCCCTTTTGCTGTTTACAGGCATAATTTGTTCATTATTATCATTTATGAACAAGTCAATACTATCAGTGTCATAACCATAATATGGAAACACTGTGTTTCTGCTATATGATATACTATTAAAACTGTGAAGGAAATTCCACATAGCCATCTTCTTATTCATATTTGTATTATTGAAGTTTTTATCGATACATTTATTTTTATTTTCATTCGATATTATACCAATTGTACATATAAGCTCACCCGGACCTCTCCAAGCGCCATTATTTTTTATATTTTCAATATTTTCATATTTATTATGATGATCTCCTCTCCATAATATATGATAATCTGAATTATATTTTTTATATTCATCTATTAATATAGTATCAAAATCATCTTTAATGAATAAATAATCATCCTCACCTAAAATGTAATGATCGTAATCTGTTCTATTCATAACATCTACCCATCCACCAAAACTTAGATTTTTATTATTTCTGAAATATCGTTTTAGTTTTGGATTATGTTCATCAATTTCAATTGTTTCTTCAAGTAAATTATCAGTATTAATAACAAAATAAATACTATCTAAATTATTTTTAACTTTAGATAACATTTTTAACTGAG